>Ga0224510_10000041_pt1 | contig 102539 bp, 106 predicted proteins | sample SF_May12_sed_USG_FD_170161 | JGI IMG/M metagenome (GOLD analysis project Ga0224510, IMG submission 170161) | Sediment microbial communities from San Francisco Bay, California, United States - SF_May12_sed_USGS_4_1 | ecosystem: Environmental > Aquatic > Marine > Sediment | place: USA... | reverse complement strand
GACGCGGATGTATTGAGCTCGCAACGGCGGCTGAATGCCGAGCAGTTTTTCGATGGCAAGTACATAACTGTGTTCATTGCAGGTCATGGATACGTAGTCGAGGCGATCCATGTAGCCGATGCTTTGGTTGAATGGCTTCGACTCGGCAAGTTTCTCGGTGCCACGATGCAACAATCCGACGTGTGGATCCGCCCTGCGAATAGTCTCGCCGTCGAGTTCCAGGACCAGCCGCAGCACGCCGTGTGCCGCAGGATGCTGCGGGCCGAAATTCATCGAGTAGTTATGAATCTCACTCATTTCCGGTGTCCCGCAATTGTTCGTCATAACGATTGTCATCGCGAATCACACGCGGCACGAGCGTCCTCGGCTCTATCGACACAGGCTGATACGCAACCCGTCCCTTTGCCGGGTCATAACTCACCTCGACATTGCCGGACAGGGGAAAATCCTTGCGGAACGGATGGCCGATAAAACCATAGTCGGTCAACACCCGGCGTAGATCCGGATGTCCCTCGAAAAGAATACCGAACATGTCGAACGCCTCGCGTTCGAACCAGTTCGCCGAATTCCAGATGTCAACCAGCGAACGAACTCGCGGCGGATTGTCGGTGCCGGTAAATACGCGCATGCGCAAACGCGTATTGTTGCGCAGCGATAACAGGTGATAGACGACCGCGAAACGACGCGCGTCGAATTCATCCGCTTCATCAAGAATCACCGGACGACGCTGTACACCGCGGCTGAAACCGCTACCAGTGGCCGATGAGGTGGTCCATTCGGACTCGCCATAGGCGAGATAGTCCACCCCGCAAACATCCATAAGCATTTCGAATCCGAATTCAGGTTCGTTGCGCAACGCCATCGCCACCGCAAGCAGGTCCTCTTTCCCCACTTCGATCGTCAGTTCACCACAGCTCGACGCGATGCGAGTCACCTGATCGCCAAAGCGCTCTTTTATCCGAGCATCCAAAGTCCCGTACTGGTCAGTCATTTCCGATTCTTATCTGGCTATTGTGCTCGTGCGGCGGATTTTGTTCTGCAGTTGAATCAGCCCGTAAATCAGCGCCTCTGCCGTTGGCGGACAGCCAGGCACGTAAACATCCACCGGTACGATTCGATCACAACCGCGAACTACGGAATAAGAGTAGTGGTAGTAACCGCCACCATTGGCGCATGACCCCATGGACACAACCCAACGCGGCTCGGGCATCTGGTCGTACACCTTGCGCAAGGCAGGTGCCATCTTGTTGGTCAGCGTGCCGGCAACAATCATGCAATCGGATTGTCGCGGACTGGGCCGGAAAATAATGCCAAATCGATCCAGGTCGTAACGCGAAGCACCGGCCTGCATCATCTCAACGGCACAGCAGGCGAGACCGAAAGTCATGGGCCAGAGTGAACCGGTGCGCGCCCAGTTCATCACGGCATCAACGCTTGTTACGACGAAGCCCTTTTCCTGCAGACTCGCACCCGCATCGGCTGCAGCAGGGTCTGCAATGGCCGCCTCAGCGCCAGTGACTAATCCCATTCAAGCGCCCCTTTCTTCCACTCATAGATGAATCCAACGACGAGAATCGCGAGAAACAAGGCCATTGCGACGATACCGAAACGGCCGACGGCATCCAGTGACACGGCCCAGGGGAACAGGAACGCAATCTCAAGATCAAAAATGATAAACAGGATCGCGACCAGGTAATAACGCACATCAAATTTGGTACGCGAATCATCAAAGGGTTCAAAACCACACTCATACGGCGACAGCTTCTCGTCATCCTTGCCGCCACGGCCAATGAGAAAGCCCAGCGCCAGCAGCAGAATGCCGATGCCGGAGGCAACGCCAAGGAAAACCAGGATCGGAAAGTAATTCTGTAACATTTCTGCCTGTCGTCGAGTCCGCTAGGGGCCGGTCTCGCGATTGAAATTGCCCTGCAAATCAGCGCGACATTGTAAAAGATATTGGTGCTCTGGGCGAGACTCGAACTCGCACGGCTTGCGCCACTGCCCCCTCAAGACAGCGTGTCTACCAATTCCACCACCAGAGCAAATTTTTTGGTCCGGCCAACAGTTCCTTATTCGCCTTCCAGTTCCGGCAATTCGCCCGCCTCGTTGACACCCTCTTCTGGCTCAAGTGCCGGCATTTCATCATCGGCAAAATCAGGCACCGATTCCACGGGGTCGGCCGGCGGCAGCACATTTTCGATCAGGCGCTCTTCCGGACCGGTCGCACGCTGGCTGCTCAGGTAAGCCAGCGTGAGGCTGCTGACAAAAAATGCTGTCGCCAGGATTGCCGTCGCCCGGGAAAAGAAACTGCCGGAGCCACGCGCACCGAACACGGTACCTGATGCGCCGGCGCCAAACCCGGCACCGGCATCGGCACCTTTGCCGCGCTGCATCAGGACCAGCAGGATAATTCCGAGAGCAATCAGGGTATGTGCAATCAGCACTGCTTTTTGAATTGTGTCCATTAAAACCTCAAAGACTGGCTGCCGCGTCGGCAATTGCCAGAAAATCACCCGCCTTTAACGAGGCGCCGCCGATCAGGCCGCCATCGATGTCCGGCATCGAGAACAGACCTGCGGCATTGTCGCCTTTCACACTGCCGCCGTACAGGATAAGTATTGCCTCGGCAATATCCGCATCGTGTGCTGCCAGCACTGAACGAATATGCCGGTGCACGTCCTGCGCCTGCTGCGGCGTCGCGGTCAGGCCAGTGCCAATCGCCCAAACGGGTTCATAGGCCACAATGGCGCGGGCAAATGCGGCGATGCCCACACGCTCCAGCACCGCATTCAGCTGCTGATCAACCACCTGCTCGGTCTGGCCGGCATTGCGCTCCGCCAGCGTTTCACCGACACAGAGTACCGGGCGCAAACCGCCGTCTATCGCCGCTGCGAACTTGGCCGCAACATCAGAACTGGACTCGCCGTACAGGCTCCGCCGTTCGGAATGGCCGACCAGCACATGCGAACAGCCGATATCCCGCAGCATGGCCACGGATACCTCGCCTGTGAACGCCCCGGCCGGGTGTTCCGAGACCGTTTGCGCACCGAGCTGTAACGGGCTGCCGGCGATCTGCCTGGCAACGTCCGCAAGGTAAGGAAATGGCGGGCAAACCAGCAATTTGACCCGGTCCGAGGTCGGCGCGCCGGCCAGAATGCCGGCCAACAGCTCGGAATTTCGGGCCGTGTCGCCGTTCATCTTCCAATTCCCGGCTACCAGGATGTCGCGCATAGACACAAGTACCGAACGCCAAAATGGCGCGCAGGATACCGGGGCAAACCCGGTAAATCAACGTGATTGATAGCCCGCGTCAGCGCGCCGCGACAGCCACGACCGCAGCCAGACGCTCCGCCAGGGCGACCACCTGTGCGTGATTCTCGCCCTCAACCATGACCCGGATCACTGGCTCCGTGCCGGAGGCCCGCAAAACGACCCGCCCGGACTTGGCCAGCTCATTCTCGGCGGCCACGACCGCTTCCTGAATAACGGCAGATGCGGCCGGGTCGAACTGTTTCCCGGTACGCACGTTCAGCATGACTTGCGGGTATTTCGACATGCCAGCCGCCAGCTCCGACAAGGTCCTGCCGGTTTCCTTCATAACAGCCAATATCTGCAAGGCACAGACCAGGCCATCGCCGGTTGTCGTCTGGTCAAGCACGATCATATGCCCGGACGTCTCACCGCCGATAACACCGCCTGTTTCGCGCAGCGTTTCAAGCACATAGCGGTCACCAACGGCAGCGCGGCGAAATTCGATGTCGACGCTGTTCAGTGCATGCTCGAGTCCGAGATTGCTCATCACCGTGCCAACGACCGGCCCGGTAAGCCTGCCACTCCGATGCAGCGCGGTGGCCAGGATGTAAAGCATCTGGTCACCATCGACCAGCTTGCCGAATTCATCGACCATGACCACCCGGTCGCCATCGCCATCGAGCGCGATGCCGACGTTGGCGCGGACGGCGGGCACGGTGAGCTGCAATAATTCGGTGTGCGTGGATCCACAGCCATCGTTGATATTGCGGCCATTTGGCGAACAGCCGATCGGGATTACGTCGGCGCCAAGCGCACTCAGTGTGCGGGGACCGACCTTATACCCGGCACCATTGGCTCCATCAAAGACGATCTTGAAATCCTTCAGCGTCTGGCCGGCGGGAAATGTCGATGCAGCGAATTCCTGGTAGCGAACACGTGCAGTATCGATGCGTTTTGCCTTGCCCAGCAATCCTGATTCACGCGTAATTGCCGGTTTCGCAAGGTGCGCTTCGATCTTGCGCTCGATATCGTCGCTCAGCTTGGCGCCACTTCGGTCAAAAAACTTGATGCCATTGTCTTCGTACAGATTGTGCGAGGCGCTGATAACCACACCGAGATCGGCCATAAATTGCTGGGTCAGCTGCGCAATGCCTGGCGTCGGCAACGGGCCGAGCAGCAATACATCGATACCGGCCGCAACGAACCCGGCTTCGAGTGCCGATTCGAACATATAGCCGGAGAGCCGCGTGTCTTTGCCGATCAGCACGGTGCCACCATCCGGAATGAGAACCTGCGCCGCTGCGCTCGCAAGCCGCATGGCGAAATCGGCTGTCATCGGCTCTGTACCGACCTTGCCCCGCACGCCATCGGTACCGAAATATTTCCTGCTCATTGCCCTTTGCCTGCCTTAGCCAAACATTCTGCGACACGTATCGCATCGACGGTTTCCTTGACGTCATGCGCCCGGATAATCTGGGCACCCTGCAACACCGCGAAAACAGCCGCTGCAATGCTGGCAGCCATGCGATCATCGACGTCCCGGCCCGAGATCGCGCCCAGCGTCGATTTTCGCGAGATACCAATCAACACCGGGCAGCCGATCCGCTGCAATTGTCGCAGATTTGCCAGCAACTCAACATTTTGTGCCGCGGTCTTGCCGAAGCCGAAGCCGGGATCGACAAGCAGCAGCTCCCTTCGCAAGCCGGCCGCAACGCATTCTGCCACGCGTTCTTCAAGGAACTGTGTGACCTCCGCCACAACGTCAACATAATGTGGCTTGATCTGCATGCTGCGCGGATCGCCCTGCATGTGCATCAGGCACACCGGTGCCTGCAAATCGACCGCCGTCGCCATTGCACCGTCGGCCTGCAATGCGCGCACATCGTTGATCAAGACCGCGCCTGCGGCAACGGCCGCGCGCATGACGCCCGGCTTGCTGCTATCGATTGAGATCGGGATCTCAGATTCGGCCCTGATCGCCTCGATAACCGGAATAACGCGGTCAAGCTCCCGCTGTTCGCTTACGACCGCAGCACCCGGTCGGGTCGACTCACCGCCGACGTCAAGAATCGCTGCGCCGTCTGCGATCATCTGCCGCGCCTGCCGCAGCGCGCGGTCCTTATTCGCGAATCGGCCACCGTCGGAAAAAGAATCAGGCGTGACATTGAGCACGCCCATGACGCTCGGGAAATTCAGGCCGAGCATGCGCGGCGTGGAGCTAGTGCTCGCTCGCAGGACCACCAATCGAACCGGAAGGCTCGCTCCGCGGCGACTTCGGTCCCGAACCGTCGACCGGTGGCGGCGCCTCGTCCCAGCCTTCGGGCGGGCTGGGCTGCTTGCCATCCATGATCTCGACAATCTGGGCGTGGTTGATCGTCTCGTATTTGATCAATGCTTTCGCCATGACGTGCAATTCTTCACGATGATTTTCGAGTATTTCCTTGGCGCGCTGGTAGTTGCGATCAATGATGGCGCGGACCTCGCCATCGATAGCGTTCGCCGTTTCGTCGGAAACATGCTTGTGCTGGGTGACCGAACGGCCGAGAAAAACCTCGCCGTCTTCCTCAGAGTAGGTCAACGGTCCGAGTCGATCCGACAATCCCCATTTCGTGACCATATTGCGTGCAATTTCCGTGGCACGCTCGATATCGTTCGAGGCACCCGTAGTAACCGCCTCCGCGCCGAATATCATCTCTTCGGCCAGGCGCCCGCCAAACAAGGTCGAAATCCGACTTTCGAGCAATTGTTTCGAGGTGCTGTAGCGATCCTCCTCGGGTAAATACATGGTCACGCCCAGTGCGCGACCGCGCGGAATAATGGTGACCTTGTATACCGGGTCGTGCTCCGGCACACGAAATCCGACGATCGCATGGCCGGCCTCGTGATAGGCCGTATTCAGCTTTTCCTGCTCACTCATAACCATGGAGCGCCGCTCGGCACCCATCATGATCTTGTCTTTCGCTTTTTCAAAATGCTCCATGCTGACGACGCGACGATTGCCCCGTGCTGCAAACAGTGCCGCCTCATTGACCAGATTTGCGAGGTCGGCGCCGGAGAAACCTGGCGTGCCACGTGCAATCAGGCTCGGCTGCACGTCCTCATCCAGCGGCACTTTTCGCATATGCACCTTGAGGATGAGCTCGCGCCCGCGAATATCGGGCAATGGCACCACAACCTGGCGATCAAATCTTCCCGGTCGCAACAAAGCGGGATCGAGTACATCGGGCCGGTTGGTCGCGGCGATAACAATCACGCCCTCGGTGCCCTCAAATCCGTCCATCTCGACCAGCATCTGGTTCAGGGTTTGCTCTCGCTCGTCGTGTCCACCACCGAGACCCGCACCGCGATGCCGGCCAACAGCATCGAGTTCGTCAATGAAAATAATGCACGGCGCTTGCTTTTTGGCCTGATCAAACATGTCCCGCACGCGTGACGCACCGACGCCGACAAACATTTCTACGAAGTCCGACCCGGAAATCGTAAAGAACGGCACTTTCGCCTCACCTGCAATCGCCCGCGCCAGCAGCGTCTTGCCGGTACCCGGCGAACCGACCATCAGAACTCCCTTCGGAATCTTGCCGCCAAGGCGTTGAAATTTGCTCGGGTCCTTGAGGAAATCGACGATCTCGGAGACTTCCTCTTTGGCCTCATCAATTCCAGCCACGTCGGCAAAGGTGACGTTGACCTGATCTTCGCCGAGCAGCCGCGCTTTGCTCTTGCCGAATGACATCGCGCCACGGCCACCGCCGCCGCCTTGCATCTGGCGCATAAAGTAGATCCAGACACCGATCAGCAAAAGGATCGGGAAGGAACTGAACAGCAGCTGGCCGATAATGCTTTGCGAGGGCGGCTCCACAGCGCTGAACTGCACGCCATTCTTGATCAGCATATCGACCAGCGGGCCGGTGTCGGTCTCCGGGTTGATCGTGTATTTGTCGAGCTGCCTGTTGGCACCAAAAGCTATGCGCGTATTCGATTCAGAGAACTCTACAACATCGACATTGCCGGATCTGACCTCGGCCAGGAAATCCGAATAGCTCACTGAGCGCGGCTGGCCACTGTTGCCGCCAGACAGTCCCTGTACTACCGACAGCAGTACGACAATGATTACGATAAAAACCAGGACATTTTTTGTCAGATCATTCACTTTCCGAATCCGAGGCGAATTGCGCCAGTAAAATTAAGGAGTTAGCTGCTTACTGCTGTTTAGACACTACACCAATTGATAGTTTCTCGCTACCAAGTACACCTCACGACTGCCAGATCTTGACGCCTTTGGTTTGCGCACCTTTACGCTGCCGAATGAGCTGCGAACATCCGCCAGAAAAGGGTCGAAACCCGCGCCCTGAAACAGTTTACAGACGAAGTCGCCACGATGCCGAAGCACCCGGCGTGCAAAGTCCAGCGCAAGCTCTGCCAGGTACATCGATCTGGGCTGGTCGACGGCCCTGGAACCACTGGAATTGGGGGCCAAATCGCTCATTACAAGGTCAATCCTTGCATCGCCGACGATTTGCAGAAGTTGCTCCAGGACGGCCTCGTCGGTGAAGTCTCCGCGGATGAAGTCGACACCCGGAAGGGCATCCATTGGCAACGTATCGATAGCTACGATGCGCGCCCGCCCATTGAGCTTGGTCGTGACATACTGGCTCCAGCTGCCGGGCGCTGCACCGAGGTCGACACAGCTCATGTCATGTCGCAGCAGGCGCTCAACATCGTCAATTTCCTGCAATTTGTATACGGCTCGCGAACGCCAGCCCTCGCGCCGTGCGCGCTGCACATACGGATCGCGCTCCTGCCGTTCCCGCCAACTTACACTCGATCCGCGCGGCTTGCTCATCGCGCCTCACCCAGTTCAAGCAGCAGGCACACATTCACACTGTTACAATTCGCGCCCATGGCGCTCTCAGAATCCCAGAAAAAATACCTGCGCGGCCTTGGCCACCACCTGAAGCCCGTCGTCATGATCGGCGAATCGGGTTTGACCGAGTCGGTATTGCAAGAGTTTGCGACCAGCATTGCGCACCACGAGTTGATCAAAGTCAGCGTCAGAGCTGGAGATCGGCAAGTACGATCCGAAATCATAGCGTCATTGTGTGCCAGCGGCGCGGCTGAATTGGTGCAAAGGATCGGCAATATCGCCCTTATGTACCGTGCCAACCTGAAAAAAAAGAAACGCATAGTACTGCCAGGATAGCCCGGCAAATCAGATGTAACGGACCCGAATTACCTCATACTGTTTGTCACCGCCAGGCGCCGACAACCTGATCTCGTCGCCTTCATATTTCCCAATCAGGGCACGCGCCATAGGTGACGTATAGGAAATAAGGCCCTGTTTCAGATCTGACTCATCTTCACCGACGATACGATAGACGATCTCTTTACCGCTCTCATCGTCAAGATCAAGCAAATCCACCGTTGCGCCAAATACAATCTTGCCCTTGCCATCGATTGCGGTCACATCGATAACCTGTAAGTTCGAGAGCTTGGCCTCAAGTTCCTTGATGCGACCTTCAATGAATCCCTGCTGTTCTTTCGCAGCATGATATTCAGCGTTTTCTTTCAGGTCGCCATGCGCCCGGGCTTCCGCGATCGCCTGGATAACAGACGGTCGATCAACTCCTTTCAGGCGTTTCAGTTCCTCCTGCAAAAGCTCATGGCCGCGCACTGTCATAGGCACCTTGTTCATGCTGCCACCTCCTTGTGCAGGTCCTGAAGTCGATTCACTTCGCCGTTATCGAGGTACTCCAGGGCCTTGCAGGTAGCAATTCCCGCAGCAATGGTCGTGTAGTAAGTTACGCCACGGCGCACGGCTTCGGATCGAATCGATTCGGACTCAACGATCGCCTGCTTGCCCTCGGTCGTATTCACGATGAGGTCGATTTCACGATTTTTTATCATGTCCACAATATGCGGCCTGCCCTCCCGAACCTTGTTGGCACGGCGACACGAGATCCCGGCGGCAGCAAGGTGCCGCGCGGTACCATGTGTTGCAACGATATCAAAGCCGCAGGCTTCGAGCAGTCGGGCGAGTTCAACCGCGCCGTCTTTGTCCCGGTCCCGCACGCTGAGCAGCGCATTACCCTGCCGCGGCAGATGCACCCCGGATGCGAGCTGCGCTTTGGCATAAGCCTCGCCGAAAGAACGGCCAACGCCCATCACCTCGCCGGTTGATTTCATCTCCGGGCCCAGGATCGGGTCCGCGCCAGGAAACTTGACGAACGGGAACACCGCTTCCTTGACCGAGTAGTAACCTGGATTGCGCTGATTCACGTAACCCTGCCTGGCCAGCGTTTCACCGACCATGACCTTAGCTGCGATCTTGGCAAGCGGAATACCAATCGCCTTTGACACGAACGGTATCGTGCGCGATGCACGCGGATTCACTTCCAACAGGTAAACCACATTGTTCTGAATGGCATACTGCACGTTCATCAGACCTACGACGTTCAGGGCCTTTGCGAGCTTGACGGACTGCGCCTTCAAGTCCTCCTGTAATTCATGCGAAAGACTGAACGGCGGCAAGGAACAGCCCGAATCGCCAGAATGCACGCCGGCCTGCTCAATGTGCTCCATAATGCCACCAATAAGTACATGCTCACCGTCGCTGATGCAATCGACATCGACTTCTATGGCCAGATCGAGAAACCGGTCAAGCAGAACCGGGCTGCTGTTCGAGACGTCGATTGCAGCATCCATGTAGTTGGCAAGATCATCCTGGTTGTGCACCACTTCCATGGCGCGTCCGCCCAGCACATAGGACGGCCGGACCACCAACGGAAACCCCACTTCAGGACTTAACACCAGTGCTTCGGCTTTGCTGCTGGCGGTGCGATTCGGCGGCTGCTTCAGGCCCAGGCTGTCCACGAGTTTCTGAAATCGCTTGCGATCTTCGGCCAGGTCAATGGAATCAGGCGTCGTACCAATAATCGGCGCCCCGGCAGCCTCCAGGTCGCGCGCCAGCTTCAACGGTGTCTGCCCGCCGTACTGGACGATCACACCTTTCGGCTTCTCCCTGCGAATCAGCTCCATTACATCTTCAAACGTCAGCGACTCGAAGTACAAACGATCCGAGGTGTCATAGTCGGTCGACACTGTCTCCGGATTGCAGTTAACCATGATGGTTTCGTAGCCGGATTCCTTGAGGGCGAGGGCCGCGTGCACGCAGCAGTAATCAAACTCAATGCCCTGCCCGATACGATTCGGACCGCCACCAAGAATCATGATCTTCGGCCGATCGCTCGGTTGCGCCTCGCATTCATCTTCATAGGTCGAATACAGGTAAGCCGTGGTGGTTGCAAATTCGGCTGCACAGGTATCCACGCGTTTGTAGACCGGGTGCAACTTGTGCTCCAGCCTGCGCTTGCGCACGGCCGGTTCCGCCACGCCCAGAACTTTCGCCAGGCGAGCATCCGAAAATCCCTTGCGTTTTGCGGATCGGAGCAACGCCGCATTCAGGCCCGGCAAGCCGGCATCGCGAATCTGCTGTTCAGTCTGCATCAGGTCTTCGATCTGGGCGATGAACCAGGGATCGATAGCGGTGACCTTGGCCACATCGTCGATCGAGTAGCCGAGCCGTATTGCATCGGCAACATAGCGCAATCGGTTTGCGCCAGGAACTCGTAATTCGTGGCGCAGACGATCACGATCTGCTTCCTGGTCAATCGAGCTTATCAACTCATCGAACCCGGAAATGCCGGTCTCCAGCCCACGCAACGCCTTTTGCAGCGATTCCTGGAAAGTGCGGCCGATTGCCATCACTTCACCGACCGATTTCATCTGCGTAGTCAGACGGTCATTGGCGCCCTTGAATTTTTCAAACGTAAACCGCGGCACCTTGGTAACAACATAGTCGATACTGGGCTCGAACGAAGCGGGTGTGGCGCCACCGGTAATATCATTCTGCAGTTCATCCAGCGTGTAGCCGATCGCCAGCTTGGCCGCGACCTTTGCGATCGGAAACCCGGTCGCCTTGGAGGCCAGGGCTGATGATCTTGAAACACGTGGATTCATTTCGATGACCAACACACGGCCATCGACCGGGTTGATCGCGAATTGCACGTTTGAACCGCCCGTTGCCACGCCGATCTTGCGCAATACCTCAATTGAGGCGTTCCGCAGGCGCTGATATTCCTTGTCGGTGAGCGTCTGCGCGGGCGCGACCGTGATCGAGTCGCCCGTGTGCACGCCCATAGGATCGACATTTTCTATAGCGCAAACGATGATGCAATTGTCGTTTCGGTCCCGCACCACCTCCATCTCGAACTCTTTCCAGCCGAGTACAGATTCTTCCAGCAACACCTCGTTAGTTGGCGACATCTCGAGGCCGTGCGCCACGATGGCTTCGAGTTCCTCGCGATTGTAGGCGATGCCGCCACCACTGCCGCCGAGCGTAAATGACGGCCTTATGATTGTAGGAAAACCGATCTCCGGCTGTTTCTCCAGCGCTTCCTCGAGCGTGTGCGCGATCGTCGCCTTCGCGACCTCCAGGCCGATTTCGCGCATCGCCTCGCGAAACAGTTCGCGGTCTTCTGCCATGTCAATGGCTTCGCGAGAGGCCGCGATCATTTCGACGTTGTATTTCTCCAACACCCCTTCTCGTGCCAGGTCGAGAGCACAGTTCAGCGCGGTCTGGCCACCCATCGTCGGCAACAACGCGTCCGGGCGTTCTTTCTCAATTATCTGGCGCACCGCCGTCCAGTGGACCGGTTCAATGTAGATCGCATCGGCCGTCTCCGGGTCGGTCATGATGGTGGCAGGATTCGAGTTAACCAGGATGACCCGGTAGCCCTCTTCCTTCAAAGCCTTGCAGGCCTGCGCCCCGGAGTAGTCAAATTCACAAGCCTGACCGATCACGATTGGACCGGCGCCAATGATCAGCACGCTGTCGATGTCAGTGCGCTTGGGCATGCGCAATCACGATAATCTTCATTAAGAATCGTCTCTAACTATTTGTTTTAAAAATCTAAGTTGAAATCACAGCGCGCTTGGTTGTGAGTTTCCTGGCGTCCATGTCGTGGATAAAGCGGTCGAACAGTGAGGCCAGATCGTGTGGTCCCGGGCTCGCCTCCGGGTGCCCCTGGAAGCTGAATGCAGGCCGGTCGGTAAACTCTATGCCCTGCAAGCTGCCGTCGAACAGGGACCGATGTGTCGCCTGCACGTTATCCGGCAGGGTCGTTTCATCCACCGCAAAGCCGTGATTCTGGCTCGTAATCATGACTTTGCCGGTGGCAAGATCCTGCACGGGGTGATTGGCGCCATGATGACCGAACTTCATCTTTACCGTACTGGCGCCCGCCGCCAGTCCGAGCAATTGATGCCCGAGGCAGATGCCAAATACCGGAATCCCGGTGTTCAGAAATTCGCGAATTGCCGCGATGGCATATACGCACGGTTCCGGATCTCCCGGACCATTGGACAGGAAAATGCCGTCCGGCAACAGCGCCAGCACTTCGTCAGCCGTGGTCTTCGCCGGCACGACCGTCATGCGACAGTCAAGATCGGACAATAGCCGCAGGATATTGCGCTTGATACCGAAGTCGTAGGCGACTACGTGATAGGGTGCAATCCGTCGGCTCAGGATCCTGGCGCGGCGACCAAAAGACGTGCCATGGCACCACTGGTAAGACCTGCTGGTGGTCACGATCCTGGCGAGGTCCATACCCGCAATGCCGGGAAACTTGCGCGCGTGCGCAATCGCTGTGTCCGGATTAACCTCACCAGTCATGATGCAACCCGACTGCGCGCCCTTTTCGCGAATAATTCGAGTCAGTTTCCGTGTATCGATGTCCGCAATCGCGACGGTGCCACCCTGGCGCAGGAATTCGCTGAAAGATCGCTCACAGCGCCAACTGCTGTTGACCATGGAACTGTCCCGAATTATCAGCCCCGAGGCATGCGTTCGTGACGACTCCATGTCTTCGCTGTTGGTACCGGTGTTGCCGATGTGCGGGTACGTAAGGGTTACGATCTGGCGGCAATAGGACGGATCGGTCAGTATTTCCTGGTAGCCGGTCATCGCGGTATTGAACACGACTTCGCCGATAGTTTTGCCAGCAGCACCGACCGACGTGCCGTGAAATATCGTTCCGTCTTGCAGTGCCAGAACAGCAGGCGTTACCAAAAGCGACCCTCAGTCAGATGCGAAACCAAGATCGCAAGCGGGTGCCGGTCGCAGATGCACAAAAGCGGAAGGGCACTGCCTCCCGCTCCTGAAATCACTGACCGCCCAGCGATCCGGCGTAGTCTACTGAAGCGCGACCGATCCCGCCAGACCAGACCGCCATTATTTGTCATTCGTCGCCGGCAAATAAAACATCGCGCATGCGATACAAGCCAGGCGGCTGCAGGATTACCCAGCGCGCAGCGCGCAAGGCACCGGCAGCGAATACGCTTCGGTTGCTGACACTGTGGCCCAGAGTCAGGGTTTCACTGGGGCTGCTAAACGTTATCGTGTGATCGCCCGGCACTTCACCGCGTCGCTCATAGGTGTAACGAACCGCATCGCCCGCTTCGCCGGTCGCCCGCGCTGTCACGATTCTTTCCCCCAGCTGCAGGGCTGTGCCGGAGGGTGCATCGATCTTGTGCACATGATGTACCTCGTGAATCGCCGCGCAAAATTCGGCGCCCAACGACCTTGCAGCGCGCCCTGCCAACTCGCTGAGCACCGAGATGCCCTGGCTCATGTTGCGGTCAAATACGAGCGGAATCTGCTGTGCGGTTTCTTGCAGCGCTCGCATTTGCTCGCTATCGAGCCCACTCACACCGCACACCAGCGGCAAGCGCTGCTTGTCCGCAACTGCGAGCACCTCCGCGGTGGCTGCCGGCAGGCTGAAATCAATCAGTACGTCCGCACCCGCGACGATCTTTTGCAGCGACTCGCCGCGTGACCAGATACCCGCAAGCTGCACGCCGCCGGTATTTTCGATCGCCTGCTTAACGGCCTGCCCCATGCGGCCAGCGCCGGCTACAGCTATGCGAACATCTTTAATGGAATGGACTCCTAAGGGCTGATGCGTTCGAAAAACCGCTTCACGGAATCGATCCAGCCACCGGCCCGCGGACTGTGCCGGTCACCGCCGGCATGAATTGATTTTTCGAATTTCTCCAGCAGTTTCTTCTGCTCGGCGGTCAGGTTAATTGGGGTTTCAACCGCAACTTTCGCAAACAGGTCACCGGAGCGTGCGTCGCGGACCGTGATGACCCCTTTGCCACGCAGGCGAAAGACCTTGCCTGACTGGGTACCGGGCGGGACCTTCAAAGAGACATGGCCGTTTAGCGTCGGCAGTTCGACTTCACCACCCAGGGTCGCTGTCGCGAAGCTGAGCGGCACCTCGCAGGAAAGATCGGCGCCCTCTCGCGTAAACAGTTTGTGCGGGTTGACGCGAATTTCGACGTACAGGTCGCCAGGTGGCCCACCGTTGCGCCCGGCCTCGCCTTCCCCCGAGAGGCGAATACGATCGCCATCATCGACGCCTGCCGGGACCTTCACTGCCAGGGTCTTGGTCTTTCGCAGCCTTCCTCGACCAGCGCATTCCGGGCATGGAGCCTCGATCACGGTACCCGCCCCTTTACATGCCGGGCACGCCTGCTGAATCGAGAAGTGTCCGCGTTGCATGCGGACCTGACCCGCTCCCTTGCACGTGCCGCAGCTTGCCGGCTGGGTGCCTTTCCTGGCGCCGGATCCCGCGCAGGCCTCGCATCCCACTTGGGTCGGTACGTCAATCGTGACCGAGTCACCCCTGACGGCATTTTCGAGATCGAGAGCCAGCTCATACCCAAGATCTGCGCCGCGGTAGACCTGCCGGCCTCGGCGTCGGCCGCCGCCGAGGATGTCGCCAAACGCGTCACCGAATATGTCGCCGAAAATATCGCCGAAGCCCTCGGCGCTGAAGCCAGCGTGACCGCCCTGGCCCATGCTCATGCCTTCATGACCAAAGCGATCATACGTTGCGCGCTTGTTGGCATCGCTCAGGACTTCGTAGGCTTCCTTGGCTTCCTTGAACTTTGCCTCTGCGGATGCATCGCCGGTATTGCGATCCGGGTGGTGCTTCATTGCCAGGCGACGATACGCCTTCTTGATTTCGTCAGCAGAGGCCGATTTCGAAATTCCAAGTACGTCGTAAAAATCGCGTTTAGCCATGGTCATCAACAACGGGCGCCGCAAGCGGCGCCCTCGAAAACTCGTCAGCGGTGCAGTTTACTAAGACTTCGACTTGTCGTCGTCGACTTCTTCGAATTCGGCGTCAACGACATTATCGTCGGCGGCAGATTTGCTGCCCGAATCACCCTTCGACGCTTCTGCTGCCTGTGCTTCGTACAGTCGTTGCGCAAGGCCACTGGAGGCTTCGGCGAGCGCAGCCGCTTTAGTCTCAATCTGCTCCTTGTTGTCGTTCTTCAACGCGCCCTTGAGATCCGAAATCGCACTCTCGACCCGCAGACGCTCCTCACTGCTCGCCTTGTCACCTAACTCGGACAAGGTTTTCTCGGCAGCATGTACCAGGCCATCCGCCTGATTGCGCGCATCGACCAGTTCACGGAACTTGCGATCCTCCTCGGCATGACTTTCAGCATCGGATACCATCTTTTGGATTTCGTCGTCTGACAATCCACTGTTCGCCTTGATAACGATGTTCTGGCTCTTGCCAGTGGCCTTGTCCTTCGCCGACACATTGAGAATTCCATTGGCGTCGATATCGAAGGTAACTTCGATCTGCGGCAAACCGCGCGGTGCTGGCGGAATATTCGCCAGATCAAAACGACCAAGCGACTTGTTGTCCAACGATCGCTCACGCTCGCCCTGCAGCACGTGGATCGTGACCGCAGTCTGGTTGTCATCGGCGGTCGAAAATACCTGTTGTGCATTGGCCGGGATAGTGGTGTTTTTGGTGATCAGCTTGGTCATGACGCCGCCAAGTGTCTCGATACCGAGTGACAGCGGCGTAACGTCGAGTAACAAGACGTCCTTGACATCGCCGGCGAGTACGCCGGCCTGAATCGCAGCGCCCAGCGCGACCGCTTCATCCGGGTTCACATCCCGCCGCGGCTCCTTGCCGAAAAAGTGCTGCACTTCCTGTTGCACTTTTGGCATACGAGTCTGGCCACCGACGAGGATCACGTCGTCAATCTCGTTTACCTTGAGGCCGGCGTCATTCAAAGCAATCTTGCACGGCCCGATGGTGCGGGCAATCAGCGCTTCCACCAAAGCCTCGAGCTTGGCCCGAGTCAGCTTGATATTCAGGTGCTTCGGACCGGTGGCATCTGCGGTGATGTACGGCAGATTGACTTCAGTTTGCTGCTGCGTAGACAACTCGATTTTCGCCTTCTCAGCGGCTTCCTTGAGGCGTTGCATCGCCAGCGGGTCGGTAGTTACGTCGACACCGCTTTCGCGCTTGAATTCCGCAGCGAGGTATTCGATGACGCGCATGTCAAAATCCTCACCGCCGAGGAACGTGTCACCGTTGGTTGCCAGGACTTCAAACTGGTGCTCGCCGTCGACTTCGGCAATTTCGATGATCGAAACGTCGAAAGTACCGCCGCCCAGGTCGAACACTGCGATCTTCGCGTCACCACGCTTCTTGTCCATACCGTAGGCCAGGGCTGCCGCGGTCGGCTCATTAATGATGCGCTTGACCTCGAGCCCGGCAATCTTGCCGGCGTCTTTGGTCGCCTGCCGCTGCGAATCATTAAAGTAGGCCGGCACCGTGACGACGGCTTCCGTGACTTTCTCACCGAGGTAATCCTCGGCGGTCTTTTTCATTTTCATCAACACGCGTGCAGATATCTCTGGTGGCGCCATTTTTTTACCGGCGGCTTCGACCCAGGCATCACCGTTATCCGCCTTGACGATCTTGTAGGACACCATGTTGATATCACGCTGCACGACATCATCTTCGAAACGACGGCCGATCAGGCGCTTGACGGCAAACAGCGTGTTCTTCGGGTTGGTTACCGCCTGGCGCTTGGCCGACTGGCCTACCAACACCTGGTCATCCTTGCTGAAGGCAACGATTGAGGGCGTCGTGCGGTCGCCTTCGCTGTTCTCAATAACCTTCGGCACACCGCCTTCCATCACTGCGACGCAAGAGTTGGTCGTGCCAAGGTCAATTCCGATTACTTTTCCCATACCACTACTCCGAATTCTTTAGAAACAAGTCCAAAACTGGCAAATAGGTGGGGCCGTCAGGCGCGGTTTCAAGGCCGCCCAGGCTATATTGGCCTGTCATTCGGCCGCAGCCACGACGACCATTGCCGGGCGCAGCAGGCGGCCATTCAGCGTATAGCCTTTCTGCACCACGATCAGCACCGAGCCAGGTTCTGCGTCGGCCGATGGTTGCATGCTGATGGCTTCATGAAATTCCGGGTTAAAGGGCTCACCCAGGGGGTTAACCTCACTGATGCCAAAGCGCTCCAGGGCCGTGGTCAGAAGCTTCAGGCTGGCCTGGTTACCTTCAACCAGGCTGGCCGGGTTGGCGGCATCGGCGGCATCGATTGCCATCTCGAAGCTGTCCCGGACTGCCAGCATCTCCTTGCTGAATGCCTCAAGGGCATACTTGCGTGCATGTTCAACGTCCCTGGCGGCTCGCTTGCGGACATTCTCGGCCTCCGCAACCGCACGCAGATAAAGATCCCAGTTCTCATCCGCCTTGGCCTGCACGGCGGCCAGATTGGCGGCAGGATCCGCAGCCTGAATCGCTTCCCCTGCATCGCCGGTGTCGCCGCCTACTGCGACGTCTTCCGACTGCTCGGTCTCTTCCAATGGCTGGTCTGGCTGGGCATTCATTACCGGGGCTCCACTACTCTGGTCTACTGTTTTTAATTCGAGGTTCGCAGTCTGGGGCCTTAACCGAAAATTTCAATAGCGCGCGGAATTTTCTTGCCGCCGTGACTTTATTGGCTTAATGCAGACCTGAGCAGTCGGGCAGTGATATCGACAATGGGCACGACCCGATCGTAGGCCATGCGTTTCGGTCCGATAACGCCGAGTACACCGACGGTTTCGTCGTCCAGCCTGTAGGGCGCGGTTACGACACTGCAATCGTCGAGGATGCCGTAGCCGGACTCGCCGCCGATGAATACCTGCACGCCATCGGCATTGATACTTCGGTCCAGCAGATCGAGCATGAATCGCTTGCGCGAAAATGCCTCGAACAGGCGGCGCAAGGTATCAATGTCCGACAACTCTGCGAAATCAAGCAAATTCGATTCGCCGGCCAGCATGAATTGCTTGCCCAATTCTGGTGCGCCGTGCATTGCTGACTGGGCGACTGCAATAATGTCATGCATCGCCTTATTCATGCTGAGGCGTGCATCTTCGAGGTCATTCAGAATCCGCTGCCTGACCTGCAGCATTTCGACACCGGCATAGTGCTCGTTAATAAAATTGGCAGCCTGCTGCAATTCGGCAGCCGTGTAATCGCGATCGGTATGCAGAATTCTATTCTGCACTTCGCGATCGTTGATAACGATAATCGCGAGAATGCGCTTCTCTGACAATGCCAGGAACTCAATCTGGCGCAAGGCAGCATGCGTACCCCTTGGAACGGTCACAACGCCGGCCAGTTTGGTGAATTCCGACAACAGGTTTGATACCGAGGTCATTAATTCTCCGGCGTTATCGAGCTTGCCTCGAATTTGCGACCGCAGCATATCAATATCAGTTTCATTGGGTTGCCGGTAACGCACCAGCGTGTCCACAAACAACCGGTAACCCTGTGCGGTTGGGATTCGACCCGCTGATGTATGCGGCGCCGAAACCAGTCCCAGGTCTTCAAGGTCAGACATGACATTGCGAATGGTTGCGGGGCTCAGATCGAGGCCCGAGTCTTTGGACAAGGTACGCGAGCCAACCGGCTGGCCATCCTGGATATAACGCTGGATAAGGACGCGAAGCAGGTGCTGCGCGCGCTCGCTGGGTCGGCTGGCTGTTACTTCTGCAGACATTCGCGAAAAATGCGAAAAAATCGCAAGCAACTCGTTGTGTTAGGGTATCTTTCGACAAGCTAGCAACGCCTTGGCGGTCGGTCAAGGATTTGTAAAAATCTGCAAATCAGGATTCTGCGGGCAAACCGATGAGCATCAAGATTGAGCGCGTGGCGATCCTCGGCCGGCACGATGACCCGCGCGTTGCTGAACCAATGACGGTATTGGTCGAGCATTTGACAAAACTCGGCATCGGCGTACTTTGCGACGAGCGGATGCGCCTCGACCTGCCGGTAAAGCGGGTCTCCAGCGCCGCTCTCAGCACCGATTCCGACCTCATGATTGCAATTGGCGGCGACGGTACCATGCTGTATGCAGGCAATCTGGCGCGTACTTCAGGTGTGCCTTTGCTTGGCATCAATCGTGGCCGGCTCGGATTTCTCGCCGACGTTTCACCTGATGAAATGCTTGCCAGTGTTGATCACATCCTGGCCGGCGAATACTCCTGCGAGTCCCGACTGCTGTTGCGGGCACGACTGACGCGCGCGGGTAAGCCGGCGGCCAGCGAGACAGCATTTAACGATATCGTTTTGCAGCGGCGCGAGACCGGTCGCATGGTCGATGTCGTCGCGACAATTGACGATACCTATGTCAACACCCATTCGGGTGATGGCCTGATCGTCGCAACGGCGACCGGCTCCACCGCGTATGCACTCAGCTGCGGCGGGCCGATCATCGACCCGCGACTTGATGCGGTCGTCATTGTGCCGATATGCCCGCATACCCTGACCGATCGGCCGATCGTGGTGCCATCCAGCAAATCGATTGGCATTCGCGTGCTGCAGCGCGAAGACACCCAGGCTGAGGTGGTCATCGATGGCAGAACTCTGGGGGCCATCGGCGCCGACGACGCGCTGACGATCAGCGCAGCCGAACAGCGCATCCAGCTTATTCACCCGCCAGGCTACGACTACTTCGGCATTCTTCGCTCAAAACTGTTCTGGGGCCGAGATAGCCGGGTACGCGAAGAGCCGGGCCGCTAATCATGTTGTTGCGTCTCCAGGTGCGCGACTTTGCCATCATCGATCAGCTCGAGCTCGAGTTCGCCCCGGGCATGACGGTGTTGACGGGAGAAACCGGTGCCGGCAAATCGATCCTCGTGGATGCCCTGGGCCTGGTCCTCGGTGAACGGTGTTCAGGCCAGATCGTGCGGCGTGGCGCCAAGCGGGCCGAATTCAGCGCCGAATTTGATATCTCGGCCTTGCCCGGGGTCAGGCGTTTGCTTGAGCAACAGGCGCTGGATCAGGACGACGAGTGCCTGTTGTTGCGCCGTGTCGTGAGCGCCGACGGACGGTCGCGGGCTTTTGTCAATGGCAACGCTGCAACCGTGCAACAGCTGAAATTATTGGGCGAATCCCTGCTGGACATACATGGCCAGCATTTCCACCAATCGCTGCTGCGCCGACCGGTACAGCGCGACCTGCTCGACCATTTTGGCGGTCTCCTGGAGCAAAGCGAGGCGACAGACGCTGCGTTTGTACAATGGCGCGTACTTGCGGATCAGTTGCAACAACTGCTGGCAGCTGACGCAAATCGCGAATCTCGGCTCGAATTGCTGAATTTTCAGCTAAGCGAGCTTGAAGCACTGGCCCTGACGGGCGCGGATTACACGGAATTGCTCACGGAGCGCGAAAAGTTCCTGCACAGCGGCCGGATTGCCGAAGGTGTCAGTCACGCTCTGGTCATGCTGGCGGACGATGAAACCGACAATGCCGGGTCCATGCTGGCTGATGCGATCAAGGCGATCACACCGCTGGTCCGTTACGACGGCGAGCTGCTGGAAATTCAACAACTACTTGAAAGCGCAAGTATTCAGCTGGGCGAGGCAGCCGCCGCATTGCAGCAGTATGGCGCGACACTTGACATGGATCCCGCGCGACGCGACTGGGTCGAGGAACGGCTCGATGCGATTCAGGCGGTGGCGCGCAAGCACCGTATTGGGGCGGATCAAATCCCGGTTTTGCACGAACGCCTCAAGCGCGAGCACGACGAGTTAATGCATGCTGAAGAGCGAGGCCAGCAACTCGACACTGCGGTCCGCGCGGCGTGCGGCAATTTCCAGGCTTTGGCCGAGTCACTGTCCTCTGCCCGGAGCAAGGCGGCGAAAAGATTTTCGACCGCAGTTACAGCGGCAATGAGCGGCCTCGGGATGCCGGGTGGCAAATTCGATATCCAGCTCTCGCGACTGGATATCGACAATGCCCGGCCCTCCGGGTTGGATGAGGTTGACTTCCTGATCAGCGCGAATCCTGGCCAGGCACTGCAGCCGCTGGCACGAATTGCGTCCGGCGGAGAATTGTCGCGTATGAGCCTTGCGGTGCAGGTTATCGCCAGTGACGGAAGCTGCATTCCGACCATGGTGTTCGACGAGGTCGACAGCGGCGTCGGCGGCAGCGTTGCGGAAATGGTCGGTCGTCGCCTGCAAGAGCTGGGCGCAAGGCGACAGGTACTTTGCGTCACTCACCTGCCTCAGGTAGCCAGCCTGGCCGATGCGCATGTGCGTATCAGCAAGGTAACCGACGGTAAAGCCACGAGAACAGGTCTGCGCTCGCTGGGTGACGACGAGCGCATCCAGGAAATTGCACGAATGCTCGGTGGCGTCGAGATTACGCAGAAGACCATAGATCACGCGGCAGAGATGCTTGCCGGCGCGCGCCGCAAAACAGCTTGAATTATTCCCTGTCCGACTTCTTCGAAATCGGGCGAACGTACAGAACCAGGCTATGGTCCAGTATTTCGAAGCCATGTTCGGCAGCCATCTTGCGTTGCAGTTGCTCGATCTCTTCATTAACGAATTCGATTACTTCGCCGGAATCCACGCAAACCATGTGGTCATGGTGTCCGCCGTCATCGAGCTCAAAAACGGAGTGGCCGCCCTCGAAATTGTGCCGAGTCACCAGTCCGGCTGATTCAAATTGTGTCAAGACACGGTATACAGTCGCCAGGCCGATATCCTGATCCGATTGCAAAAGATCTTTGTAGATGTCCTCCGCACTCAGATGACGCTGATTCGCGCGTTCGAAAATCTCAAGAATTTTCAGGCGTGGCAGCGTGATCTTGAGACCGGCCTTGCGCAGTTCCTGACGTTGCTCCATAAGAAAATCCCGACTGGTTGGAGTCCTGATAAATTGGCTGTTTTGCTGCTTGGCAAGCAGGTATGATGCGCGCCTATTATGAACCGATTTCTCCTCATCGCAATTATTCTCGGCACGCTCGCAACAACGAGCGGCTGTGTTTATGCCCTGAACATCGCCCAGGGAAACCTGATCGAGCAGGAGGATCTTGACCAGGTAGAGTTGGGCATGACGCGCAACCAGGTACGATTTCTTCTTGGGACTCCAATGATCGACGATCCATTTCACGTTGACAGATGGGATTACGTCTACTACCTGAAACTCGGCCGCGAAGATGCAGCGTTCAAGCGCTGGGTCTCGATTGTTTTTGAACAGGACGTCGTCAGCGAGATTCGCAAGGACCAGGAGTTAGACCCAGAGCTCTGAGCCTTCTGGCTTCCATGGGGTTACGTACAAGCTCGCGATAAATTTCTACCCGGTCGCCCCGACTCAGGCGCTGCTCCCGGGGGACCAGCTTCCCCCAGATACCCACCGCCAGCTTTGAAAAATCGTATTGCGGAAATGCCGCATCGAGCTGCGCTGCGCGAATCGCGTCCTCAACGGTAGCGCCATCGGCAAGCACCAGGGGAATCAGCACTTGCGCATTGGGACTTGCAAATGCAACTTCGATATCAATCAAGGCGCGCTCGCCCGCAACGAAAAAACAGCATCCGCACGCCGCGTGAATGCCTCGACCAGCGAATTGCACACCTCCTCAAAGAATGCACCGAATATCAGGTCGACCGCACGATTGGAAAATTCGAATTCTAGGTTCAAAGCCACCTTGCTGCCTGAATCCCCGAGCTGCGTGAACGTCCAGCGACCGACGAGATAATTGAATGGACCATCGACAAGCTGCATATCGATAACACTTTTCCCGACCGCCGTATTGCGCGTGCGAAATTTCCTGCTCAACTCGCCGCGGTGCAAATCAAGAGTCGCTTCCACAACTGGACCCTCGCGAAAATGGATCTCGCTGTGACGGCACCACGGCAAGAATTCCGGGTACGATTCAATATCATCGACCAGGGAATACATCGCATCCGCCGAATGGCGGACGAGCGCGCTTCGTTGTACTTTGCGCATCGCTGCGACCTTGGCGTACTGCCGTCAGGACAATTCGAGCAAACCGACAGCCTTGAGAAAAACAAACAGGATGCCGATGGGGGCCGCGTAGCGTACCAGGACACGCCAAAGTCTGTAGCTCGTCCCGGCACCGCCCAGTTCTTCCGCTGTCGAATTACGGCACATTACCCAACCGGCGAAAATAGCAATAAAAAGACCGCTCAGCGGCAACATCACATTGATCGTCAGGAAATCGAGGTTGTCGTATAGGGTGCCGCGCAGGAACCTGACATCCTTGAGCACATTGAATGACAATACCGTGCCAAGGCCAATTGCCCAAATAGCAACACCAATCAGTACAGCTGCTTCGGCGCGCGAGCGATTGTATTTTTCCACGACCCACGCGACCGCTGGCTCGAGCAGACTGATCGCGGAAGTCCAGGCCGCAAACGATAGCAAGACAAAGAACAACGTGCCGAACACAGTGCCGCCGGTCATTTGTCCAAAAGCCAATGGCAGTGTGATGAATACGAGGCTTGGGCCGGCATCGATATTCAGGCCGTTCGCAAAAACCAGCGGGAAAATCACCAGCCCGGCGGTGATTGCTATGGTTGTGTCCGCAATTGCTACCGCCGCGGCCGACGTTGTGATCGAGGTTTCTTCCGGCAAATAGGCCCCGTATGCCATGACAGCGCCCATGCCAATCGACAGGGTAAAGAAAGCCTGACCCATAGCTGCGAGCACAGCTTCCCAGGTCAGCTTGCTGAAATCCGGCGTGAACATGAACGCCATGCCTGCACCGAAATACCCGGTATTCATGGAGTAGCCAAGCAAGATGATCAACAGCAGCAGCAGCCCAGGCACCATGAATCGTACGGCACGCTCAAGACCGCCCTCCACGCCTCGTGCCACCACAAAAATCGACACTCCCATGAAGATCGTGTGAAACAGACCAACCAATACCCAGCTACCCTCAAAGCTGTCCCGAACAGCAATGACGTCGGCTGCCCTGGCATCTGAAAATACTCCGCTCAGAATCTTGACGACGTAGGCGACAGAATAACCGCCATACACGCTGTAATAGGACAGGATCAGCACGCCGGCAATGACGCCCATCGCACCGAGCCAGCTCCAGTTCATCGACTTGCCTTCCTCGGCACCCAGCAATGCCATGGTCGCAACCGGATTGCGTCGGCCACGGCGACCCATCAAAATTTCCGACATCATGACTGGCAGGCCAATCAGAACGATGCACGCCAGGTACACCAGCACAAACGCAGCACCGCCATACTGGCCTGTAACGTACGGAAATTTCCAGATATTGCCGAGACCAACAGCAGAGCCTGTGACCGCGAGAACAAATGCCATCCTCGAGGACCAATGGCCATGTAATGATGCCCGCTTAGCCGGGTTCGAAGCCTGGTTGCTTAACATTGTTATTTTCTGCCGGAGCGATCGAAGGCAGGATTCTTATACAAATACTGAGATCAGACAACAGCACCGCTATAATCGCCAGCCCGCTAACTTGGCCGCCAGGTACAATGAACTCGAAGAAGTCGAAGCCCGCCAACGATCGCTCGATTGCGGAGAATCGCCGCGCACGGCACGATTTCTTCATCGAGGACCGTTTTGAGGCTGGCCTGGTCCTGCAGGGCTGGGAGGCAAAAAGCCTGCGCGCAAATACGGCACAAATAGCCGAGAGTTATGTACAGCTCAGGAACGGGGAAGCATGGCTGATTGGCGCGCACTTCACGCCGGCCAAAACGACCGCAGCGTATGTCAAGGCAGACCCGACTCGCTCGCGGAAATTACTACTGCAACGCAACGAGCTTGATCGGCTGGTAGGTTCGGTCGAACGCAAGGGCTTTACTCTGGTGCCGCTGAACCTGCACTGGAGCAAGGGGCGCGCCAAGCTTGAAATCGGGCTGGCAAAGGGCAAGAAGCAACATGACAAGCGCGCGACCGACAAAGACCGCGATTGGCAGAGGCAAAAAGCGAGAATTCTTAAAAGATAGTTTAAATACAGTAAATTACAGTTTTTAATTAATGTGTTTTATGACCTTGAAATTCTGCGCCAAGCCCATAGACTACGGACTCACACGGGGGTGACATGGCTTCGACGTGGGTCGCGAAACTCTGAGTGCATGCCGAGGAACAGATAACCTCGTTAATCCAGCTGTAAAACCTATAGTTGCCAACGACGACAACTACGCACTAGCTGCTTAAAAACCAGTTTGGTGTCCTCTGCCCGGTACGTGCCTGTGCGTCCGGATCCCAGGGGTCGAATACACAGGACCGCGGTGAGGGCGTGTTCAGGGTCTGATCCGTTAAATCCTAACTGAGCTGGCTATGCGTTTTCCCTGCCCGTCGGGTAGCGCATAGTGAGATTAATGACGGAATAAGCATGTAGATCCTGGAGCAGAGGGCTTGCGGACGTGGGTTCGATTCCCACCACCTCCACCAATGAAAGGGGCCAGAGCCCTTTTCCTTCCAAATATGGGCTATACCGTATCTGGGCGAAAAAGGGCTCTGACCCCGGTTCCGGGTCTATTCCTCAAGGCGCTTGCGGACCACCGGCTCAAGCCCGGTCAGGCCCGCGGATTTGCCAAACGCCAGCGCTGCTGCATCGTCGGCACCGCGCAGGCTTGCTCGTAATGCGAGTAACGCACCCACCCGATTTCCACTGCCGCAGTGCACCAAGACGGGTCCGTTGTAATCCGACAAAATGTCATCAAGCAACCGAGCGTTATCCATGTTGATAGCATCCGGACTACTCAGCGGCAATACCACATAGTCGAGGCCCAACTCTTCAAGAATGGCGGCCTCATCAAGCCCACGATCTTCGTTTTCACCTCGCAAATCGATGACGGCCTGAAACCCGGCCTGCGCAACCAACTCAAGCTGTCGTTGGTTCGGTTGGCCAGCCGCAATCAAGCCATCTACCGGCCGCAAATCGTCGCTGCTGTTGACAGCATTGATATCGACATAAGTTTTCATGCTGTCCTCTGCATTGACGGCGGACATAAAAATTACTGCCAGCAACGTGCTCGAAACTACTCGACGCAGCATATAGCCTCCTAGTCCGCCAGCGTGATCACGCTGTCAATGACGATGCCCTGGTCCGTGAATCTTACATCCGCCGACATTCGAGCATAAATATCCGCGATGGCCAGCATGATGTCCTGCATCGCCTTGCGGAATTCCGGTGACATCGGCGCATCCGCGTCGGGTTCCTGCATCTCCATCGCTTCGGCGACAAACGTGTAATAGCGTGCCGCGTCCATGCTGAAATTGAAGAACGTCCCATTGGCTTCGGCCCGAGCAGAAAGCATGCCAGACAATTCCGTCTCCGCGCCCTCGCCGATGGACAATGCCAACGCTTGCTCGCTCAACGCGGCGTGCAAGACCTGTCCCAGCATTTGTGACTGCGGCACATCCACAAGCACCGGTTTGCTGTCCGGCTGCAAGCCCAGGGCGGCCAGTTCCGGGCTGAACATTGTGCCGAGCGCAACCAGTGCCGGCGCGTTGTCCATGGCCAGCAGGAAACGTCCTTCTACCGCCGTCGGCGGCGTCTGCGTTGCCATACTGAGACCTTCGATATTCTCAATCACGGCCGCAAAACCACGGAAATCGTAAACCATAGGCGGTGCAGGCTGGTCCAGGCTGGCACGTAACCCGGCGATACCGCCCTGCAAATTAGCGAAGTACTCACACTGATAAGGATCCTTTTCCATCGCATCCAGTCGCGCTTCGACGAACTTGCGCACGGCCATGACGTCCAGGCTCATGCCGAACGACACGACGCCACCCGCATCACCGCCGAGACCCGGAACGGCCGCCGGGAAGGTAGCCATTCCAGCCGCGACATCGTCACGCGTCTCTATTACCACCTGCGACCTGAACTGCTCGGTGGATATTTCCGAATAACCCATGACCATGCGCGGCGCGAGCCCAGCCATTTCGCGGATCTCCGAGCGGCACACATCCGACAGCACAGTCTCCTTGACGGCCATGGCAACCAGGTCCGCGTCCAGGCCTTTGGCGTCACCAGTGAACGTATTCACAATTCGCGCAAAATCCAGGTAGCCGACGAAATAATCGTTGAAGCCGTAATCGCTGGAAAGTTTCTGCAGGACCCCGGCACTCGCAATGTTGCTCGCAGGTGCTGCAAAGCCCAGCAAACTGCTCAGTTGCGGCTCGGTAAATTCGACCGGCGCAACTGACATGACCACTTGTTTATCCAGTACGGCCACCAGAACCCTGACGTTGCCGAGATCCACGTAGCGCACCGAATTGCCCGCGATGCTTAGCTGCGCCATCTCCTCAGCCGCGGAATTCTCGATACGTGCAAGTGCAGCTTCGAACAGCGCACCGTCTGAGACCTCAAGTCGCATTACCGGCAACAGACCATTGCCGTACAGCACAAACCTTGACTCGCGCTCGAAGCCTGCGGCGCGCAACCCATCTACAGACAACAGGGAGGACAACTCGTTCACGACCGCTGTCGCCTTCTCTCGATCCGACTGGCGTTCCTCGCTATCGCCCTCCTCGTCGGGAACTGCTGTAGTCATAGCGACGACTTCTTGCAACAGTACTTTGTAGGATTTCAGGATTCGATCAATTTTCGGCTCGAGTTTGTCATTCACATCGTCCGGCAGCGGTGCGAGAGTTGCGAATACGTAAGGAGAATGCGCCGGTACATACTGGAGCAATGCACTGGTGGCCGACGACTTCGATACATCATCGTCTTTGCCACAGGCAACCACTACGACGACGCACAAAAGCGCAAAGTTAACGAGCTTGATACCGGACGAATTAAACATGTGGATAACTTCCTTAGGTACAGATTCCAAACGTGACTGCACGCGGCCCCGGAATGCGCAGGGACGCGAATTGCACCATGAGTAGAGTAGCTTTGCGAACGGAGAGTTGCTGTTCGATCTGCGCCGAATGCCGTCCTCGGCGCATTATACGCAAAAACTTTCGCGGTGGTCAGTCCAGGAAAGGCTTTTTTGTCCGTATTGTCGGTTTGCCCGCGCCTGGCCTGCGCACTAGACTTTGCCGATGCCCCTTGTGATCCGGGATGTAATCCCGCAGGACCTGCCAGCAGTACTCGCGCTGAACGAATCTGAGCTGCCACATGTTGGCAAGATCGACATGGCCCAGGTTCTCTGGTTCGCCGCGCACGCCGACTATTTTAGAGTGGCCCGAAAGGACGAGCACCTGGCTGGATTTCTAATCGGACTACGTCCGGGCAGTAGCTACACCAGCCTGAACTATCGTTGGTTTTGCGAACGGTATGTCGACTTTGCGTATGTAGACCGCATCGTTGTCGCCAGGCATGCGCGTGGCCAGGGACTTGGTGCGCGACTGTATGACGATTTTGCGGAATCGATGCCGGCGTCGATCAGCTTGATCACCTGTGAAGTCAATACTATTCCGCCCAATGAGCAGTCGATGGGATTCCACATGAATCTGGGATTCACCAGGGTCGGAACATTGTCCACCGAAGCTGGCCAAAAAGAAGTTGCGCTACTGCTGAAAAGGTTTTGACAGTCGTGCGCAGTTATCTCTCAGTGAATACTGTCTGGTGTTGCATGCACCTGCGGATCAAACCTTTCCCCTGCCTCGATTCGTACACTCAGGCGGTTCTGCGGCGATGCGACAGGGCACGTCGCAAAATCATTAAAAGCACAAGGCGGATTGTAGGCGCGATTGAAATCCAGGATGGTCTCATCGCCCTCGGCCGGCCGGTCAGAATACAGGAACCGTCCTGCGGGATAAGTCTCGCGGCCGCTGGTGCGATCGCCAAAAACAAAGAATAACTTGTCACCCGAGTCGTAAGCCTCCAGCTGCAAGCTTTGCCCATCGATCTCGAATTCCACCACACCCGGCGACTCGGGATTCCAGCCAAGCCCTTCAATGACCGTGTCAACGTTGAGAACTTTCGGCTCCGCAAACAGGCGCAATTTTCCCCTCACGCGCAGGTCGGGATTTATTGGGAAGTACTCGATCGGCGGAAACGCTGCAATCGCCGGGTGTTCAAAATCTCTGAGCCGTAAAGCAAAACGGTCGTCACGCCGGATAATCGTCCAGGCGATCGCGCCGTGGGAAATGGTGACCGGGGCCTCGCTTGTATCGTCGGCGACAAAGATGGTTTGCACCGGCTGGCCATTCGAGAACACGGTAACACCCTCGGACACCTGTAAGGTGACGCCCGTGGAAGACACCTTAAGCTCACCAACCTGCGGCGGCGCCGCGGCGGGGAAAACGATGTCATTGCCCGTCGCCGACCCAATGCGCAAAGTACCCTCGTCCAGCCAAAATAATCCGGCCAGATTCAGATAGCCCTCGGGTCCGCGTAGACGTTCCAGGCGCGCGGCGCGCCACTCCAGGTTGTCTGCCTCAAACTGTGCCAAATCAAGCATGTCATCACGATTGTCGCAACCGGCGCCAAAGGCAATGGCAGCAATAGGGACCAGCGTTGCAAATCGAAACATAATTTTTCCCGGAGCTGTAAGCTTTCGGCAAGCAGAATATTGCCTCTGCGACAGTCGCACCGCAATATGCCCGCTCTGACCAAGCCGCAAGGCACTACCGGAATCTAACATGCCCGAGCAAGACGATGCTTCGTCGATTGCCTACGCCCGTCTTCAACCGGAGCAGATCATCGCAACTCTTGAAGGCGTTGGCTACCGCTGCGACGGCAGATTCCTGGCATTGAACAGCTACGAAAACCGCGTTTACCAGATTGGCATCGAGGACGGTGCCCCGGTGGTCGCCAAGTTTTACCGCCCGGCACGCTGGAGCAACGCGCAAATTCTCGAAGAACACAGCTTTGCGTCCGAACTTGCGGCCGCCGAATTGCCCGTCGTGGCACCGACGCCTTACCAGGGGAAAAGCCTGTTGACGTACGGACCCTATCGCTTCGCTGTTTATCCCTATCGGGGCGGACGCGCACCTGAACTTGACGACTTCGGCCTGCTGCGACAGCTCGGCAGGCTGGTCGCGCGGATTCACAACCTGGGCGAGCTCGCTAATTTTGTACACCGCCCCGCCATCAACATTGAAAGTTATGGAATTGCGCCGCGCGATTTCTTGCTCGACATGGATTTTATTCCCCGCGAACTGATTGCTGCCTATGAATCGACGACCAAGCAGGTCCTTGCCGAGGTGGATGCCTGTTTGTCGCGTGCCGGCCGGGTACGCCAGTTGCGGATCCACGCCGACTTTCACCCCGGCAACGTGCTCATCGCCGGCGAACAGATACACATCGTAGATCTGGACGACGCGCGACGAGGCCCGGCCGTGCAGGACTTGTGGATGTTCCTGTCAGGGAATCAGGCCGAGCAATGTCCGCAGCTTTCGGCGCTGCTAGCGGGTTACGAGGAGTTCCGGCGCTTTGACGCACGCGAATTACATCTAATCGAAGCTCTGCGCAGCCTGCGCATCATGCATTACGCAGCGTGGCTGGCACGCCGCTGGGATGACCCTGCCTTCAAAGCAGCGTTTCCCTGGTTTGCCGGGCAACGCTACTGGGATGAGCATATCCTGACGCTGCGCGAACAGGTCGCGTTGATGCAACAACCGCCACTTGCATGGCGGCCAGGCGATGACAAAGCTTATTGATCTGGGGTTCGCTCCGCACTACAGTGAGTCTCTTGCTGATTTGCGCCGTTTTGCGGAACTCTGTTGCCGTGATGCGCTCTGAGATACGGACCGATGGTCGAGAATTTGCTGGATGAGCCGAATTGCGTAACCCCATACGAATAGCGCTGTCAGCGATATTGATTCTGGGCCTGCTGGCCGGCTGCGGTTCGAACGTGACCTTGGATACACCGACCATCCCAACGCCGCTTATCGTCAAGATCCCTGCGTCTGTTGGGCTGCGGCTACCGGTTGAGTTTCAGCACTATGTGCATGATGAGGAAATTATTGGCCGCGAGCAGTGGTCAATCGATCTCGGTAATTCCAATGCCGCCCTTTTTACGCAACTTTTCGGCTTCATGTTCGAAAAAGTCACACTCGTCTCGGCTGATGAGAATCCGGCCGACCTGCCGATCGATGTGTTGATTGAACCCAGTATCGAGGCTTTCGAGTTTTCGGTGCCCAATCAAAGCAAGACCGATGCATTTGCCGTATGGATCCGTTACCGAATCAAGGTTTTTGACCAACAGGGCACCGAAGTCGCCAATTGGCCGGTCAGTGCATATGGCAAGAGCCAGAAGGCGTCCATAAGCGGATCTCAGGCGTTGCAACGCGCAGCCATTTTGGCGATGCGCGACGCGGCTGCACTAATGATCATGAAACTTGATGAGGCAACCGGCATAGGCAGCATGGCGGCCGCACGCGCTGGCAACGGGCCGGTGCCCGAATCCGAACAGGAGCAACCCAGTGATATTGAATAAACGCATATTCTGGAACCCGATGCTGGCTGTTGGTGCCTTGGTACTTACCGGATGCATTACGTCGCGCGTCGAGGACTCCCGCATCAATAGTACTGGCATCAAGTCGGGTGAGGGTGTCGTTGTCATGGCCAAGAGTTATCACCTCGGCAACGAAACGGAAGAAGACTACATACAATGTGTTGAACGAGGACTTGAGCGCGGCTCATCGGGCCTGCGTGTTATTCCGCACCGCCAGTTTGTCGACTCATTGTTTCCCTGGTTCGAACCGCGCACGGCACCTTCGGAAACCAAGCACTTGCCACAACTCATGGACTCTCCTGGTGTGGTAGAGCGCATTGCCGAGCAGAAGGTCCGCTACATCATCTGGCTCGACGGCGATACGGAACGAGTTGCAGGCGGTGGCAGTCTTTCCTGTGCCGCCGGTCCCGGTGGTGGCGGCTGCTTTGGCTTTGCGTGGTGGCAAAACCAGGCTGATTACGAAGCCGCTGTTTGGGATCTGAATGAGCTCGAGGCTGCGGGTACGGTGACTACGGATGTCAGTGGTACGTCATTCATGCCAGCGCTGGTGATTCCGATCCCGCTTATCGCGCGAGCGCAGGCGAACGCGTGCAAGTCTCTTGCACAGCAACTTCAGCAATTCATTGTCGGCGATGAAGGAGACGACAGCGCCTGATAGATTCAGTCCGGGCGCCCTGCGCGGATGAATGCATCCTGGTAATACTCCGACCGCAGTGATGCGACTGACACGACATTGCCAGTCGAGGGCGCGTGTACAAAATCGCCGTCGCCGACGTACATGCCAACATGCGAGATCTTGCCTGCAATTCTGAAGAACAGAATATCGCCAACACGAAGATCATTGTTTCCTACCGGCTGCATGGTTTGCCATTGGGCTGCAGTTGTCCTCGGTATTCGTTTGCCGGCGTTGGCATAGGCGTAGTGTACAAGCCCGCTGCAATCGAAACCGGCCGGAGACGCGCCACCATACCGGTAGCGGACACCCACTTGCTGTACCGCGATGGCCGCCGCTTTTTGCGCCGCGCTCGGGGCGCTCGTCACTTTCACCGCCGGCTGAGAGCTGCATCCAGCCAGGATAAGTGCGAGCATTGCCGTGCCGACCGCGCTTCGAATTAACTGTGCTGACTGGGATATCATCGGGCTAAACTTCTCCTGCACCGGACCACCAGTCTACAAATCACCCCAAGAAATCCCTATGAACTGGATCGCAAAAGCAGGCTATACGCTGACCACAACCTTGGTCATTTGGATCACCTGCAATGGATCGATGGCAGAGGTGACGGTCGCTAGCCAGATCTCAAAATACCAGGTCCGCTATACGGTCCTGCCACAGCCACAGCGCGGCACGCTTGAGGTCAGCATGCGTGTGACACAGCCGCGACGCCTGCTCAGGGAATTGCGTTTTGTTACTGCCGACCGAATCTCCGGTATTAAAGCGGATGGCGAGTTGCTCGAATCGGCGGGCGAAATAGTGTGGCGCCCGCCGGCTTCTGGTGGCACGTTACGCTGGACTGTGAACATCGCGAGTCGTCGTAACAGCAACGGTTATGATGCCTGGCTGGGCGAGGATTGGGGACTGATGCGCGCCGAGGATCTGATTCCGCGAGCATCAACTCGGACGGTACGCAATTCGGCCAGCGAGACCAGCTTGCAATTCAGTTTGCCGAGCGGTTGGTCTGTGGTGACCGCTTATGCGTCCAGGAGCGGCGTGTTTTCAATCAACAAGGCCGAACGACGATTTGACCAGCCGGACGGCTGGATCGTAATGGGCCGTCTCGGCATTCGTCATGAAACGATCGCTGGTATCCGGGTGGTCGTCGCCGCGCCAATCGGTCAGGATGTGAGAAGGCTGGACATCCTGGCGTTGTTAAACTGGACGCTCCCGGAATTATCGCGAGTAATTCCTGAGCTCCCGCGACGGCTTGCGATCGTAAGTGCCGGTGATCCGATGTGGCGCGGCGGGCTGTCAGCGCCGCAGTCCCTGTATATACATGCCGAACGGCCGTTAATCAGCGAGAATGCGACCAGTACATTGCTTCACGAGGTAATGCACAGCACCGTGCGCCTGACGAGCAAGACTGGCTATGACTGGATTGTAGAAGGTCTGGCCGAATACTATTCACTCGAATTGCTGCGCCGCAGCGGCAGTATTTCAAATGCGCGCCATGAGGCCGCGCTAAAGAATCAGCTGCGCTGGGCAAAGTCCGCAAGCGTATTGTGTCAACGCTTATCCAGTGGTCCCGCAACTGCAATGGCAGTCGGCATACTTGCCGCGCTTGATGCGGAAATTCGTAGCCAAACCGACGGCGAGTCATCGCTGGATGATTTGTTGGAAGAACTGCATGGCAAGCGGCAGCCAGTCGATCTGCTGTTGCTACAAGAAATAACGCGGCAGCTGATCGACTCAGAGTCAGGAGTATTGGCCATCGACAAACTGCCAGGTTGTCGCGAATACCGACCAGTGGACCCGGGTAACGGCTGACAAAATGGACGATCAAAAAGACCTCGCCGTTATGCTTCGTTCACGAATTCCGATCATCGTAATCGAAACTCGCGACGAATCTCGCATAATTGGTATGCTGCAAAGCATATCCCTGACCAGTATTGGGCCGTCGTACATGCCACTTTTTCGCTGGACGGTGACGGATGGACTGCAACGACTTGATATTGATCTGGCGCCACAAACGGTAAATTCCGCGCCGGCAGACGTGTTAAAACATATGCGGGCAGTCGAAAAGCCGGGCATTTACGTATTGCTGGATTTTCATCCGTTTCTCGAAGACCCGATTCACGTCCGCCTGATCAAGGATATTTGCATTCGTTACCAGGAGATTCCGCGCCAGATTGTGCTCATCGGCCATGCCGTAAAATTGCCGGCCGAGCTCGACTCGTTCAGTGCACGTTTCGACATCTCTTTCCCGTCCGAAACGGAACGCCGCAACATAGTCAAGAAAGTGGCCGATGAATGGGTCAGCGAAAATTCCGGACGTCGCGTAAAAGCCGACGCCAAAGCACACGAAATGTTGATTCGCAACCTTGCTGGTTTGACCTATTCCGACACGGAGAGGCTGGCCAGAAATGCGATATTTGCTGACGGGGCAATTTCCAGCAGTGACCTTGCCGAGGTAATGCAGGCCAAGTACGAGCTGCTCAATCGTGGCGGCTCCTTGCAATTCGAATATGACACCGCTCGTTTCAATGATCTCGGTGGCATGGAGCGTCTCAAGGACTGGCTCAGCAAGCGCAAATCGGTATTTACTGGCGGCGCCGACGTTGCGCACCTCGATGCGCCGAAAGGAATCGTATTGCTCGGCGTTCAGGGCTGTGGCAAAAGCCTGGCCGCAAAAACCACTGCCGGCATTTTTGGCGTACCGTTATTGCGGCTCGACTTCGGCGCCATCTACGACAAGTATCATGGCGAGACTGAACGCAAACTGCGCGAGTCCTTGCACACCGCCGATATAATGGCACCTTGTGTTCTATGGATCGACGAAATTGAAAAAGGCATTGCCGGCCGCGGTGGGGAAACCGGCACAACGCAACGCGTCCTCGGGACGTTTCTTACCTGGATGGCTGAAAAGCAGAGCCAAGTTTTTGTCGTCGCGACGGCCAATGACATCGAGGCACTGCCGCCAGAGCTAGTGCGCAAAGGCCGCTTTGACGAGATCTTCTTCGTCGACTTGCCGGATCCTGGCATCAGGGCAGAAATTTTGCGTATTCACTTGCAGCGTCGCAAGCAGGAGCCGGCTATATTTGACGTCGCGTCAATCGTGGGCGCGACAGATGGCTATTCCGGGTCAGAAATTGAGCAAGCGGTGGTATCCGCCTTGTACACCGCGCATGCGCAAAATCAGTCCCTCACAACTGCTCATATCATTGCTGAGGTGCAGCTCACGCACCCGCTGTCGGTCGTAATGCGTGAGCAAATCGAAGGATTGCGTCAGTGGGCCGGCGGCCGCACGGTGCCAGTTAACTAGACCGGGTTGTTTCGACTTGACGTAATACCCGCCGCGTCTGGTGCCGCAATTGCCGGATTCCGGCCGCGTGATAGTATGCGCGCATGGCTAATGATAAGAAAAATATCAATGAATTAGTCAGCGACGATGACGACCCAACCGCGGAACTCGAGGCGCTCAGCTTGGCGGTGCCTGAATCGGATGAAGCCAAAGGGGAACTCGAATTGGCCGCCACTACGACCGGCCTCCGGCATGCGCCAATTACTGACGCTGAACACGCGCCTGATTTAGCCAAGTTTCGCGCCGATCTTGAGGTGCGCGACCAGACGATTGGCCGGCTGGAATTCGAGGTTGCTCGGCTCCAGGCCAGGCAACTCGGCCTGGAGGCCGAAACCAGGTCACGCGAAGAAGTAAACACCCAATTGCGCTCTGAGCTGGACAACGCGGCAAGTTCATTGTTACGCAAGCAAGGACTGTTGAAGAAGCGTGACCAGCAAATCAAAGCACTGAGGCTGGAAATTCGCGAGCGCAACGAGCACTTCCATGCACTGCAACAGCAATTGAAGACCATGGGCGACGGCCTTACAGACCGGAGAGGCAGCCTGAAAACTGAAGCGAGCGCCACTGCGACACCTCGCAGCGGACAAATGGCGAGCGACGAGCTTGCTATCGTCGAACTGCGGCGAGGCTATATGCGTCTCGAAAGCTACGCAGACGAATTGCGTCAAAGACTTCAGGACAGCGACATTGAAACCAGGAACAATCGCGGCCTTCAAGACGTACTGCGGCATGATTTGTCGCAAGCGGTAGATCGTATTAAAGCTCAGGAAGTGACAATTGCGAATCTCAACGAACAGAATGCGAAACTGGGTGAAACTTTGACATCGCTGAAATCGTCGCACGCGGAAGAGGTTCGAATTATTCGCTTCGAATTGGGTTCGGCCCAGGAGACGCTTTCTCAGCACGAATTGCTAACGGAACAATTGGCTTCGGACCTGGTTGAGACTCGCGGCTACCGCGTCCAACTTGAAAATATGCTTAGTGCCAGCGAGGAAAGCAGTAAATCCAGGATCGAGAAACTTGAGCAAGAAAATCAGAGGTTGCGTCGAGAAATTTCCGAGTCACTGCTGAAACTTGAAACGAAGAGCGAAGCTATCAATTGCCTGATTTCCGAACTTGCCAAAAAATCCCACCAAGCTGATGCGATTAAAGCGATGGATAGAAATATAGACGTGCGAGATGGACCCGATTATGGTCATGTCGAAAATCAGAGCCCGGTGGATCGCGACAGAGTGACACGCGTATTGGTTGGTTCCATCGACAACCAGGAAGTGCGCTTTCCGTTATTCAAGGATCGCCTGACCATTGGACGCACAGAGCAGAACGACATTCAACTAAAAGCGGCACATATCAGTCGCCGGCATGCCGTGATCGTGAGTGAGGGCGGCACCACACGCGTTACTGACTGGGGCAGCAAAAATGGTGTGTTTGTGAACGCCCGGCGCGTCACCGAGCACTTCCTCAAACATGGTGATGTGGTATCGATTGGCACCTCCGAGTTCCGATACGAAGAGCGAGCCAAGCGCGAGCCTCGGGATAATTGACCGGTTGATCGGCTTATTGTGAGATCAATCACGGACAAGCGGGCGATCGAATATTAAACTTGGCTCCTGATATGCAAGGAGCGCAGGTCAAATGAACAGCCGCTACGCAGCGAATCGCGTTGGCGTCCTTAGTGACACACAACAATTAACCAATAATACGGGCTCGCTGTTATCCAGAAAGGTGTGGCTGCCAAGAGCGCTTTACGCGGCGTTGCCTTGGTTCTACCTGCTGGCTGGCGTCACGGCGCTGGTAGCCACAATCTATATCGGTCACTGGGTTTGGGTACTGCCCCACTACGCCCTGTTCTCGATAGCTTGCCTGCATATGGGTGTCCTCATCTACCGTCGCAGGCGTGGGGCCAGGCGCCAATCAGAGTAAGCACTTCGGCCGGGCGCCTGCGCCTGCACCGCGACTTGATATTTGCGAGCCTGTACGCAAGGATGGGCATATTTCTGTATTCGGACGCAACTTGTGGTCGAATCGATATACCTCTCCAAGCAGCGCTTGCTGCGCGAACTCGCGCTGTTTCTCGGGCTGCTTTTCGTCGGACTGGTCCTGTTGCCGATTGCCATTTACCTGGTCGGCCGCGAGGTTTTTGGCGAGTATGGCGGACACGGGTTCGGCGATTTTTTTAGCACTCTGAGCGGCCGCGTTCGCAATGGCGAGACTGTCGCATTGTTCCTGGTGCTATCGCCCTACTTCACCTGGCAAATTCTGCGGCTGACCGCCATGGCATGGCGACTTACGGCTGCTGAAAAGGACTGAAATCCGAGGCGCGCACTCGTAGCCGTGAAGTGTGAACCATTTCACATTATTTTGTTGTCCGGCAACACATTAGCGCGTATAGCGTAGAAATTATGTTAACAATATTGCATGCTTGTGCGCAGCAGGACTTATAGTGGACCAAGGGACTAATTTACGCAATTCGGGATGGGAACACAGAGAATGACGCGTTTTTTTCGCTGGCTGGTCGGTAGGTTTTCGGCTAAGCAGGTGTCGCCGCGCACGGATCTTAAAAAGTCCGGCAGCTACCTGCGTCAAACCGGCCATCACGCTGCGGCCCCCGGAGCGACAAGAACGCCTGCAGTACCTGAGCGACAGCCCGAAGTCGTCCGGTTCGACGGGCTCGCGGATGCTCGTATCGAAGATCTCGGCCCAGGCAAGAACGTCCTGATCCGCAAGTACATACGGGAAGACACCGGCACGCACGAAACGCTGACCATTCTCGACGAAAATGCCATCGATACCGAGGAGCAAGTCGGTATCGACCCGTACAACACCGGCAGATTCGATCGCTCAAAACACTGGGACAAACGATCCCGCAAGAATTAGGTCGGCAGCGATGAGCCTGCGGATATCGTTTGATCTAAATGAGGACGATCTGCGCCATTTCAGGCTGATTATGCGTGCTGCCCGGGACGCCACTGAGCGCCGGGCTCCCGAGGACATTGTTGCAGCCGCCGTCGAATTACTGCACATAGTCGACGACGGCCACTGCCCGGCATTTATCGCCGAGCGACTGCAAAAGCTCGACTTCATGATACGCATGATCTCAGATCTCGACTGGCGGCTGCCGCACGCCGCCGCGAAGCGCGTTTTGCATGCACTCGCCTATTTCGCCGAACCGGATGACCTGATACCGGATCATATCCCTGGCTTGGGATATCTCGACGACGCAATTATGGTCGAGCTCCTAATGCGCGAACTGCGGCATGAAATCGAGGCGTACCGGGACTTTTGCGCGTTTCGCGACGCTGAACAGGTCAGGTCCGAACAATGCAGTCGGAAAGAACGTCGTGCAAGACTCAACTCGCGTCGTGAAAGCTTGCTGTCGAGGATGCAACGGCGACTGAAACAGGATTTGAAGAACAACCCCGCAGGCGTTTCACGCTTGTTGGATTAGCCGCGGATTTCATTGCCTGGCTTACTGCGCGACGTAATACCAGGCGGTTGCGAATAGTGCCGTCCACATGGCCAACTGAAATCCCGTTCGGGCTTTGCGTTTTGTGAGCAGCGTATAGAAACTCGCAGCCGAAATTGCTGTCATACCGGAGAAGATAAGCGCACTCGCAAGCAGCGGCCGAAATTCCGATTGCAGGCGAGGATATTCATCTCCAAGCAACAAATAGACGCACATAACGGCGGCAAGACTCACAGAGATCGACAGGCAGGAACCAAGCACGACACCATTGATGATAGCCAGCGGGCGCATTTATTAATTTCCAAGTCGGACTATTTAATTACGAAACTGCAGCCAGTTATGCAAAGTATGCCCTTGATCAATCTCGGCTCGACCACTAGCCTAGCCGACATAAGCCGCTGATAGAACCGGCTCGACCGACACTGGAGAAAGATTTGAACGTACTTCCGATCCAACGTATCCACAGACAAGCAGTCCTGTTGACCGGAATGCTGATGTTATCCGCTGCCAGCGAGGGCATCGCCGCGGATGACGCATTACATCCGGAACGTCGCCACGAAGACATTGGCGAACTGGTTACGACCTTTGTCGAAAAATCGCACTACAGCCATATCATCGTCAATGACGACTTGTCATCGAGAGTCATGGACCACTTCCTCGATGAACTCGATCACAATCGAATGTACCTGTTGGCGAGCGATATCGACTTTTTTGAGAAGTACCGATATCGGCTGGACGACATTGTTCGTAGTGAACCATTGGATCCGGTGTTCGACATGTTTTCGGTATACCGCACACGAGTGCGCGAAAGGTTCGCGGTCGCCCTGCATTACCTCGAATCCGAACCGGATTTGACAGTAGATGAAGACTATCAGTTCGATCGAGAGGAAGTCGAATGGGCGAAAACAACCGCCGAGCTCGATGAACTATGGCGCAAGCGCGTGAAGCACGACGCGCTGAATCTGGCGCTAACCGACAAGCCCTGGGACGATTCTCAGGAGGTATTGCAAAAGCGCTATCGCCAATACTTGAAACGTATGGATCAAATCAAGAACGACGATGTGTTCGAGACCTTCATGAACGCGTTCGCCCGGACACTTGATCCACACTCAAGTTACCTGTCACCACGTAATTCCGAGGAATACCGAATCCAGATGAGTCTGTCCTACTTCGGTATTGGCGCATCTTTACAAACGGAGGACGACTATGTGCAGATCGTCAGCATAATTCCGGGCGGGCCAGCATCGATTGATGGCTCACTGGCACCGAAAGACCGGATTACCGGCGTTGCGCAAGGGACGGATGGCGTAATGACTGACGTAATTGGCTGGCGACTTGACGATGTCGTTGACCTGATTCGGGGCGAGGCGGATACCGTTGTTCGTCTGCAAATCATTCCTGCTGGTGCTTTGCCCGGCCACAATGACAAGGAAATCAGCCTCACCCGGGGCCAGGTAAAACTTGAGGAGCAGGCTGCAAAGAGCCAGATTATTACTGTGCCCCGCGACGGTCGTGACTGGAACATTGGTGTCATCGAAGTGCCAAGTTTTTATCGCGATTATCGTGCCTTGAGCAATGGCGACAAGAATTACACCAGCACTACCAAAGATGTGCGGCGGCTAATCAGCGAGCTTGAAGAACAGGGCATCGACGGGCTCGTTATGGACCTGCGCGACAACGGCGGCGGTCACCTTACCGAGGCAACTGCACTTTCAGGCTTGTTCATTGATAACGGTCCGGTGGTGCAGTTGAAAAATGCAAATGGACGAATCAATCGTTTGGACGACCCGAACCCTGTTGCGCACGTTGCCTACAACGGACCGCTGGCGGTACTTATCAACCGTTTTAGTGCGTCTGCCTCGGAGATTTTTGCGGCCGCTATTCAGGACTACGAGCGCGGCGTAATTGTCGGGCAAGAGACGTTCGGCAAGGGAACCGTACAGAATTTGTATTCACTGGATCAGTATTTGCAGCCTGAGGGAGACGATGGCTATGGGCAGTTGACCCTGACAATCGGCAAGTACTACCGGGTTACCGGTGAAAGTACGCAACACCGCGGTGTTAGTCCGGACATCAATCTGCCATCACCCATAGACGCCGAATTGATCGGCGAGAGCGTTCGTGACAGCGCGTTACCATGGGATACGATTCCGACTTCGCGCTTCCGTGCTGGCGAGCCCTTGGACAGGACAATTGATTCTTTGACTGCCAGTCATTCAGAGCGAGCCAAGAACGACCCTAACTATCAATATCTGGCCCAATTCGTCGAAGACGATCGTCAGACCCGCGCGCAGAAGACGATTTCGTTGAATATCGACACCCGTCGCAAGCAGCGCGAAGCAAACATGGCCAAGGCTTTACAACGGGAAAACGAGCGCCGCGCAGCGCTAGGCCTCGATGCGATCGCCAGTCTTGAGGAACTTAACGAAGACGAGCGGCCTGACGTTCAGCTTGACCAGGCCGCTGGCATTGTTACAGACTTGGCACTGATGCGAGAAGTACAACGCATTCCGGCGCAAACGGTGCAGGTAACCCCTTGATTTTTAATACGCTTGTGCATAAGTATATCGGTGTTATACTGCACTATAACACCTAACACAGTTACGGGGGAGCCCGTGATGAAACAGCTTGGAAGATCGCAGTTTACCGTCGCCAGCGTAGCTGCTGCGCTGTTACTCGGTTTTTGCAGTTCATCTGTTTTGGCATCCAGCGGCATCAGACCTGACTGTGAAGGAGTAACCGATGATGTTGCAGATCCGGCACTGCCTGCGCCGTCTCTGAATATTGTCGTAGTCGACCGTGGCCCATCTGATGCCACCGGCATACAAGCGCTGCCCACAGGAATTAACGCCGAAAAGATCGCCGCGCCTGCATTGCAGGATGAGATCGAACTGGTGGAAGACACAGATGCTGGCGACGCGCTCGAAGAAGCCGCACCAGTTAGCACGCCGCCGGAGACTGCGTTGCGCCTTCATGGCGTCGCGGAGGAAGACCAGCCGCACTTCCGACGACAGATGTACCGGACCGACATCTAGCTCGTAGTTGCTGTTTCAGCGACTTACCACTGCATTCAGATTCCAGTAGTTTTCGCGAAGCAGATTTATCTCGAGCGTTTGAACCTGACCCTTCTTGTCGATGGCATATACGGTCGACACGGAAGCCGACGTGGGTACCGCGTCTTCGCTAGTTCGAAAAACCGCTTTTTCGCCAATCATTTTGGCACGCCGCTTCAGGACGTCCGCAAATTCCGTAGCTTTTTCTAATGAGTCCAGCTGTTTTCGTATGCGTCCCAGAACCTGATCGCATGCGGCTTTGTCGCCGTACCTGACCGCTCCTATGCTCGTCTCCGAGGCCTGCTTGGCCTGTTCCGCCAGTTCATCGTCGCAAAAATGCAGATACAGCTGCTGGGCGAAGGAAATAATCATGAAATTAATTAACCGTTTGGTAGCCACATCGAGACCTTGCGTGTCCGGCGGCGGCTGTTTCTCAATTTCCTCAAGTCGGTGTAGCAAGCGACGCTCTTGTTCCGCCGCCAGATCGATGTTGGCCGTGAGTTCATTAAGCCTCGCCTGCGCGGATCTGCCAAAAAACAATCTTGCCAGTCGACTCATGCTCGCCTCGCGCGCACTCTCTACCTGTAGGCGATCCTCCAGCATTTGCACACCCAGGCGGTGTTCGCCAATCTCGCGCTCCACCCGAGCCGCCTCCGCCGCGCGCTGTTCATTCCATTGACTTTGCAGCTGATTCTGTACCTTAAGCTCACGCTGCTGTTTGAGTTGCTCAGCAAATTTTGCCAGCCTAGTCTCACCGCTTAGCGCCAATCGCCGCAACTGGAAGAATGTAACAATGTTGTAGACCCAGTCAGAATCGAGCAGCAGATTTTCGAGGTGCTGCAACTTCTGTTCGAGTCTGGCGGTAGCTCCTTCCTGCTCTTTCAACCGTTCTTGCAGGCGGAACTTTTCGTTTCGCAACTCAGCGAACTCTTTTTTCAGCTCGGCGCGATTCCAGTACAGGTTAAGGAGCTTTTCACTTTCTGGCTCCTTACTCTCCGGTTCTTCGTCATTTCCGCCAAATATCGCAGCCAGACTCGTCAATGCAATATCCTTTAACATAATCAAGCGCCATGGAATGCAGCACCAGATACTGAAAGTTGGTTGCATAATGGCGACTGAGCGCATGCGATTCCCTGACAGAATCGACAGTTTTGCTATCTACCGCTCGAGGATCAAATGACCCTGATCGCTGAGGAACTCAAGCCACTTGTTGAGAATTATATTGCGCCGCCAGCGGGCGTCGAGTTCGCGCCTGTCATGGCAATAGCCAGACCTTTTTCCCATCGCCTCTGCCATGGCACCGTCCACGTAAATGCGAACAACCATGTTCGGCTCAACGTCTGCACCGTGCTCTGCCTCAAATCGGTATGTAAGGGACAGCGTCATTGTATACCGACAACGTTCGAGAATCTCGACATACAAGTCACATTCACCCGCGACACGTGAGCGAAAGCAGCCATCCAGACGTTCCACTTCTGGAATCAACTGCAGCAGGCGTAAATAATTACTTTCATATAGCGACATCAGACCAACAAAACTATTTGGTCGGACTATGGTCTGCGGTACTAGTCGGCAGTCGTACATGATGTCGTCAATATATCATGCGATTGCGGCGAAAATCAGGGTCGTACTCTGCGCTCAACACCGGTACTATCGAGTATTCTGCTTGCGATTTCCTCGATCGAGAACTCCGTCGTATCCACACTCGGGATCCCGTAGCGCTTGAAAAGCTTGTCAGTCTCACGCAGTTCATAACTTACTTGCTGTGCCGAGGAATAATTTCCAAGAGACCGACGCTCTTTCCGTATCTGTTGCAAGCGCAGGGGCGCGATCGTCAGGCCAAACAGCTTGTGCTTCTGCTGCACAAGGAATTCCGGCAAGGTGCCTGACTCGAACTCCTCTTCGGTCAACGGATAGTTCGCAGCATAAACACCGTACTGCAGTGCAAGGTAAAGGCAGGTTGGAGTCTTGCCCGATCGCGAAACACCGACCAGAATGACATCGGCCATGTCGTAATCGCGACTTACACCACCGTCATCGTTTGCCAGTGCAAAGTTTGTAGCCTCAATCCGTTTCATGTAGGCCGTCAGGTCGCTCATGCCGTGCGCCCGCCCCGACTGATGGGACGGCTGTGCCTGCAACTCTTCCTCGAGGGGTTCCAGGAACACGTCGAAGATATCCAGGTGCAAACCATTTGCTTCACGCACGATGGCGCGAATCTGATCCTGGACCAAGGTAGAAAAAACGATGGGACGGTTCGCTTCAGCGGCCGCTGCGGCATTAATTTTTCGCACTGCCTGCTTCGCCTTGTCTTCGGAATCTATAAATGGCAAAGTCACTTGCCTGAAGCGCTGGGTGTCAAATTGTGTCAACAAACTGTGGCCCAGAGTCTCCGCAGTCACTCCAGTCTGATCGGAAAGAAAATATACGGTGCGCTCATTCATAAGAAATGATTCCCGATTCTGGTGGAAGCGAACGGTTTGTCGTTAAGAGTTGACGACCGATTGTCCACGTCCAGCGAGGGAACACAAGGGAGTTGAGATTGGAGTCTTATGTTATCGAACTCGCAGAGCTTGGCATGCAGGATGTCGAGCTTGTAGGCGGAAAGAATGCCTCCCTCGGCGAGATGATCAGAAATCTGACAAAGTTGGGCGTCAGAGTGCCTGGCGGGTTTGCTACTACGGCAACGGCCTATCGTGCATTCCTCTCAGCCAATGGCCTGGACCGACACATTGCCGCGCAGCTTGGTAATCTTGACGTAGACGACATTTCCGCATTGGCCGCAGCTGGAAAATCGATTCGCGAGGCAATTTTGCGGAATCCTTTGCCGGCCCCACTGATGCAACAGATTGAGACGGCATGGGCTTCGATGTCGGGCGGCCGCGATATTGCGGTGGCGGTTCGTTCATCGGCAACGGCCGAGGACCTCCCGGATGCCTCTTTTGCGGGTCAGCAGGAGACATTCCTCAACGTTCGAGGGCTAGATAACCTGGTCCTGGCAACGCACCACGTATTCGCGTCGCTATTCAACGACCGCGCCATCGCCTATCGCGTTCATCAGGGATTTGATCATGGCCAGGTTGCATTGTCCGTTGGCGTGCAGACCATGGTGCGGAGTGACGTTGGCGCCGCAGGGGTCATGTTCACGCTGGACACCGAGTCCGGATTTCGCGACACAGTGCTTATTACCAGCTCCTACGGCCTCGGCGAAACGGTCGTACAAGGAGCAGTCAATCCAGACGAATTCTACGTATATAAACAAGCACTGGTAACGGACCGATATCCGATACTGCGCAAGAATCTGGGCAGTAAAGCAATCAAGATGGTCTATAGCGATGATCCGACACCGGGGCGCACCGTCGAAACGGTTGAAGTTCCGCAAGCTCAAAGCCGGATATTCTCATTGAGCGACGATGAGATTATTGAGTTGGCGAAAATGGCGGTGACTATCGAGACGCATTACCAGCGTCCTATGGATATTGAATGGGGCAAGGATGGTACAGACGGACAATTGTATATATTGCAGGCCCGACCGGAAACGGTGCAATCACGCAGCGGGCGAACGATTCAGCGCTTTACGCTAAAGGCCCGGTCAAAAGTGATCAGTTCCGGTCGAAGTATTGGCCAGAAGATCGGCGTTGGTACCGCGAAAATTATCCGCAATGTTACCGAGATGGAACGTATTCAAGCTGGTGATGTGCTGGTCTCGGACATGACCGATCCTGACTGGGAACCGGTAATGAAGCGTGCTGCCGCCATTGTCACCAATCGCGGCGGGCGTACCTGTCACGCGGCAATTATCGCGCGCGAGCTTGGCATTCCCGCGGTCGTCGGCTGCGGCAATGCAACTGAACTTATCAAGGATGGCCAGGATGTCACCGTCAGCTGTGCGGAGGGCGACGAAGGTTTTGTGTATGAAGGCAGGCTGAATTTCGAGCAAAAGCAAATCGAGCTGGACTCACTGCCAGAGATTCCAGTCAAGATAATGATGAACGTTGGTAATCCGGATCGCGCTTTCGATTTCGCCAACATTCCGAATCGCGGCGTCGGACTTGCGCGGCTCGAATTCATAATCAACCGCATGATCGGTGTACATCCGCAGGCATTATTGAATTACGCAAGCCTCGATGAGGCCACGCGTGTGGCAATTGACGAGCAAATGGCCGGCTATGATAGTCCCGTGAATTTCTTCGTCAACAAGCTGGCTGAAGGCGTCAGTACAATCGCAGCGGCGTTTGCGCCCTACCCGGTGATCGTGCGTATGTCCGACTTCAAGTCGAATGAATATGCCAACCTGATTGGCGGCGAGCGTTACGAGCCAGACGAAGAAAACCCAATGCTTGGTTTTCGCGGCGCCGCGCGCTATGTCTCCAACAGTTTTCGCCCATGCTTCGAACTGGAGTGCGCCGCGATTCGACGTGTGCGCAACACTATGGGATTGCGTAACGTACAATTGATGATTCCATTCGTCCGTACTGTGCGTCAGGCGCGCGATGTGATTGCGGCGCTCGCCGCCAACGGACTCGAACGTGGCAGGGACGATCTAAAGATTATTATGATGTCCGAACTACCGAGCAATGCCCTGTTGGCAGACCAGTTTCTCGAATACTTCGATGGCATGTCGATCGGTTCGAACGATATGACTCAATTGACGCTAGGACTCGATCGTGACTCTGCGCTGGTGGCCGATACATTTGATGAGCGAGACGAAGCTGTCAAAGCAATGTTGGCTATGACGATCGCCGCATGCAAGAGGCACAACAAGTACGTCGGAATTTGCGGCCAAGGGCCTTCTGACCACCCCGACCTGGCGCGCTGGTTAGTCGACCAGGGAATTGAAAGCATGTCGTTAAATCCAGATTCCGTTGTCGAAACCTGGATGTTTCTTGCAGGAGAGTCGCTGGCCGACTAGAAGCGGTCGTAACGCGACGGCCGTCGCCACTTGATACGTGGCAACCACAGCCCGAGAAGCATTCCGCCCAGCAACACACCCGCCCCGGACACGAACCAGTAGCGCGTTGTCTGTGACGACAACTCCCGATTGCGCTGTTCAAGAGTTGCAATTTCAATATCAACCGTCGCCAGTTGTTGCTGCAGCTCCTTGTTCTGGCTGTCGAGAGCGAGCGCATTCGCCGCAGTTCTTTTTATTGCGGCCAACTCCTGTTCCAGTGCCAGTTTTTCGCGCTCCAGGGACGAAATACGGCTCGTCGCTTCGTCGTATTCGTCTTTTACCGCGTTGAGTTGTGAGGTAAGGCTGGAACCCGTGGCGGTGGCATTGCTCAGCCGGCTCGAGAGCCGCTCAAGTTGCTCACGCGCGCTCGGCTCGTTCATCAAGTAGCGGCTTAGCACCCAACCTTCGGTACCACCCGCAGTCCGTACCCGTGAATAGCCGGACTCGGCATCATTTTCCAGGACTTCGAGCGCTGTTCCGCTCGGCAACATGCGCTCAATGGCATTGCTGGTGCTAGGACCGGTACGCAGCATTACCTCGAACTGGTCACTAACCCAGGCATCGTCCGCTGCGGCGGCGACAGCCGCAAGCAGCGCGGGCAGACCAAAGAGCACAAACCGGATACGAAAAATCATAATTCTCTACACTGGCAAATATTGCCGTAACTATATGCCAAGGTTACATCGCATTCCAGCGAAACATTATTTGAATCAGTCGCTTATCGGCGACAGCTTGTGAATATTCTGCTCCCAGTTTTGGCCATCAAACGGCACTACGGTCACCGACCGTATTCCATTCCGCTCGAGACAATTGACATTAACGCTGATGCCATCAGGGTGCGAACGCGGTACGTAGAACGACTTGATGCCGCAGTCTCGACAAAAGTAGTGGCGCGCGACCTCGCTGCCGAACTGGTAGGTCCGCAGCAATGCGTCGCCACTAAGCAGGCGAAAATTTCTTTTTGCTACGATCAGGTGCAAATAGCCATTCATCTGGCAAATGCTGCAATTGCACTGCTGCGCCTCGATATCTGCAGCCGCTTCCACTTCGAAGCGCACATTGCCGCAGTGACAGCCACCGCGAAGAACCATCACACGACCGACCCGTCGCGCTTCAACCAGAGCAGCGATAAATTGTTAGCTGGCATTGCGTAGCAGCGCAGCCTGTCGAGCGCTAGAACCGTCGCAAATCCTTCCAATTTCTCCAGGTCGCGTATGCCCATGCCACGGTCCCGAGCCTGCAAGGTCTCGTGAAACCGGGCATTGCTTTCCGCGTTGAATTCCAGATCCTGCCGAAATGGCCCATACAGAAAGAAAACACCGCCTGCGCGCAAGACTGTGGAAACGACCGCGAACATTTGCTCGACTGCTGCAATCGGCATGATATGCGCCGTATTGGCCGAAAAAACAGCATCGTAGGAGTTTGCCGGTAATTTTGCTGTCATCACATCCAGCGACAGCGGCGGCAAGACATTCGGCAGTTGCTCCCGGGCAATCCAGGCGTTAATAGCCGAGTGATTCTCGTCGAGATCGCTTGTCTGCCACTGCAACTGTGGAAAAGCGGTTGCGAACAAAGTCGCGTGCTGGCCACTCCCTGACCCGATTTCCAGAACATCCGTGACCTTGCCAAATTCCACGCCAAGCACTTCGGCGATCGGCTGAGAATTTCGCGCGATATGTGCGGCCAGATCCTGTCTCATAACGTCGCGTCGCTGCACTCCGCGGCCAACACTGCCGGATTTAGGAACTGATCACGATACCACCTGAGTTCTGCGATGGAATCCCGGATGTCAGACAATGCGCGGTGACCCGATTCTTTGTTGAACCCATTAGCCACTTGAGGCGTCCACAGTTGCGCAAGAATCTTTAGCGTACTTACATCGAGGTTGCGATAGTGAAAAAAGGCTTCAAGCTGCGGCATTTCGCGCGCCAAAAATCGCCGGTCCTGGCAGATGCTGTTGCCGCACATTGGCGACTTGCCAATCTCGACCCAGGCGCGCAGGAATTCCAGCGTCACTCGTTCCGCCTCTGCTGCCGAGACAGTACTTTTGAGCACGCGTTCGGTCAGGCCGGAGTCGCCGTGCTGGCGCGTATTCCAGTCATCCATGGCGTCCATGGTCAATTTTGTCTGCCGAATCGCGAGAACCGGGCCCTCGGCGAGTTCCTTCAGGTACTTGTCCGTGACTATGGTCGCGATCTCGATAATTGAGTCGCTGGTCGTGTTCAGACCGGTCATTTCAAGGTCAATCCAGATCAGATTTCCGCTCCGATCAGCCGCTGTCGCACCGTTGGTCATACTCCTCCCAGATCATGGCCCTTTCCAATTCGGCGTAGTTTACATGGCTCGCGGGTGCAAGGCTTCATGCATACCGGCATACTCTACGAGAGACAACTCGAGAGCGTATCTTGCCGGATATCCAAGCTATTGTTACTGCGACCTTTAGTCGCCGCATGCGAATTCGCCTGCCGGATGGTAGCTCGGCTTCGGCGCGCATCAAGGGCAAACAACTGAAGGCCGTCTGTGGCGATCGAGTTGTGGTGGAGATCCTGACGAATGAAGATGACTGGCTTATCACGGCCGTTCGCGACCGCGAAAATGAGCTGCGTCGTCCCAATTTGCGTGGCGGCGTCGAGGTCCTCGCTGCCAATATTGACCTGGTGCTAGTGGTTGCCGCAGCAATACCTAGGGCGGATTGGTTCGTGGTTGATCGCTACCTGTGTGCCGCAGAAAGCATGCGCGCGCGAGCCGCTATCATCTTTAACAAGACCGATCTCGGCGGCGCCGACAGCGAATTCGCCGAATACGAGAAAATCGGTTACGACACTGTGAGCTGCAGCGCCGCCACCGGAAAAAACGTGGACCAGATTGGCGCGCTGGTGCGGCAACAGACCGCAATCATTGTTGGCCAGTCCGGTGTTGGCAAGTCAAGCATCATCAATTCACTGCTGGGAGAAGAATCTTTGCGCACGGCGCAAATATCCGGCAAGACCAGCGAAGGCCGACATACGACGGTCAATTCAGAGATGCTGGATCTTCCTGGTGGCGGCGCGATTATCGATTCTCCCGGGGTGCGGGACTACGCGCCGGCTTTGCGCGATTTCAGTGAGGTTATGCAGGGGTTCCGCGAGATAGCATCGATCGGGCAAAAATGCCGATTTACCAACTGTCGACACCTGCGTGAACCCGGGTGCGCCGTGAAAGACGCTGTCTCCACCTCAATTATCAACCCACGGCGCTTCGAATCGTATCGCCGACTGCTGGCACTGACCGAAAAGCTCGAGCAACGACGTTGAGACCTGAACTAGCCCGGCGGCCAGCTTAAGTCGCGGCCACCGAGCAGGTGCAAATGCAGGTGAAATACGGTTTGCCCGGCGCCGGCGTTGCAATTCATAACAACCCGGTAGCCGCGCTCGGCAACACCCTCCTGGCTCGCGACCTGTTTTGCGGCCAGAAACAGCTCGCCTACCTGCTGCGCATCGCTTTCGTCCAGCGCATTAATTGTCGCGATGTGTTTGCGCGGAATTATGAGGACATGGGTCGAAGCCTGCGGATTGATGTCACGAAAAGCGATCGCGGTGTCAGATTCGTAGATGATATCTGCCGGAATTTCACCGGCAAGAATTCTGCAAAACAAGCAGTCTTTCGAGCTCATCATCGCCTCTAGTCCACGGCTCTGCGGCCGTAAAATGCATGTGACAAAGTTCCACCGTCGACATACTCGAGCTCACCACCTAATGGCACGCCGTGTGCGATCCGAGACGCTGGCACCTTGTGTCGTGCAGCCATATCAGCAAGATAGTGCGCCGTCGCATCTCCCTCAACCGTCGGATTGGTTGCTATGATCAGCTCCGTAATATGCTCGTCGCGAATTCTCTGTTCAAGTATCGCGAGACCGAGTTCCTCCGGCCCGATTCCATCGAGAGGTGAAAGGTGGCCCATCAGTACAAAATACATGCCGCGAAACCCGGTCGCATCTTCAACCGCCATAACGTCTGCGGGTGATTCAACCACGCATAACTGGCCGGCATCGCGACCGCTTGCAGCACAAATAGAGCACAACTCATGCTCCGAAAACATGCGACAGCGCGAACAGTGGCCGATGCCGGCAATTGCATCAGCAATAGCACCAGACATGGCGGTGGCCCCTTCCCGATCGCGCTCCAACAGGTGAAACGCAATTCGCTGTGCGGATTTACGACCGATACCAGGCATACAGCGCAACGCATCGATCAAACGAACCAAGAGCGGTGAAAAAGACAAGGCGTGAACTCTAGAAGGGTAACTTGATTCCAGGCGGCAATCCCAAGCCCGCCGCCATGCCGGAAAACTTTTCCTGCACTGTGATATCGACCTTGCGAATCGCATCATTGAACGCCGCTATAATCAGATCTTCCAGCATTTCCTTGTCGTCACCCAGAAGCGCATCATCAATTTCCAGCGCCGTTAACTGGTGCTTGCAGGTCATGGTGATCCGCACCATGCCGCCACCGGACTGACCTTGCACAGTCAGCGCGGCCATTTCCTCCTGCGCCTTTTGCATCTCTGCCTGCATTTGTTGCGCCTGCTTCATAAGCTGGCCAATTCCACCTTTCATCAACTACTCCACTCTGTCGTTGGTCGCCGGGCCGATGAATTCTATGGTTTCAGGTTTCAACTCTGCCCCGAACAGATCCTTCAGCGCCTGTATGTTCGGATCCGATTCCAGCGCAACGCGGGCGGCCGCCAGCTTTTCCTGGTTGCGACGCCGACCTTCCTGCACAGGAGTCTCCGCGGTCGCGACGCCCATGACGATATCAATTGCCAGCGTTTCGCCGAAATGTGCCGACAACGCAGCAGCCATGGCGTCCTTCCGCGACTTTGTCAGCAGTGACTCGGAGCGTGGATCCATACTCAAGAATATCGTATTACCCTTGCGTTGCAGATAGGCACAATTGGCCGCCAGTAAACGTACTGCACCCGGCAACGCAATTTCAGCAGTCAACACTCCCCAATCGGGGTCTCGCCAAGGTACGGGCGCGGCCCGTGCAGGCACGGGCGTATGTGCCCGCAGGACCTGCGCGGCCGGTGCCGCTTGCCCGGATTCGGCGTGCGCGCTGCGCGACGAATTCGTCGTGCCATTCGAACCACCAGCGGCAGGACTCGCCGGCCGAAACGCCAGCATGCGCAGCAATGTCATTTCGGCGCCGCTTCGTGGGTCGGGGGCGAGATGCAAGTCGCGCCGCCCCAGCAAGGCAATCTGGTAGAAAAGTTGTACGTCCTCAGCGGACAACAAACTTACAAGCTCTGCGAGGGTCGCGTCTGCCGCCTCGTCCTCTGTTGCGACGATGCCGACGACCTGCGCAACAGCGATTTGCTGCAATACACGTGCAAGGTCTTCGAGCAGGCGCGCGTAATCCGGAAACTGTGCATCGATTTCGGCAAGCGCCGAGATAACGCCGGCCGCATCATCGGCAGCAAGCAGGTTGATCAGTTTCGCGACATGGTTTCGGTCGATCGTACCGAGCATTTTGGCGACCGGCATTCCCGCGACCTTGCCGCCGCAATAAGCAATCGCCTGGTCCAAAAGGCTGAGCGCATCACGCAAACTACCATCCGCCGCTCTGGCAACCAGCGCCAGGGCCGCGGGCTCGAACTCGACGTTCTCGGCAATACAGATGTTAGCAAGGCGCTCCTGAATTAATCTCGGTGTCAAGCGCGTGAGATTAAACTGCAGGCAGCGTGACAATACCGTAATCGGCAGCTTCTGCGGATCAGTGGTTGCGAGCAGGAATTTTACATGTGGCGGTGGCTCCTCGAGCGTTTTCAAAAGCGCATTAAATGAACTCTTTGAGAGCATGTGCACTTCGTCAATCAGGTAGACCTTAAAGCGCCCGCGCGCAGGCGCATATTGGACGTTGTCCAGGAGGTCACGCGTGTCATCAACCTTGGTTCGTGAAGCGGCATCCACCTCTATAAGGTCAACAAAACGTCCTTCATCAATTTCTCGGCATGCGCTGCACTTGCCGCAAGGTGCAGCCGTGATTCCTGTTTCACAATTAAGAGCCTTTGCCAGCACACGTGCAATCGTGGTTTTGCCAACGCCGCGCGTTCCGGCAAACAGGTAGGCATGATGCAGACGTCCGGACTCGAGCGCATTCGTCAAAGCGCGTAAAACGTGGTCCTGGCCAACCGTGTCGGAAAAATCTTTCGGCCGCCATTTGCGTGCAAGGACGAGATAGCTCATAAATTATGTCTATTGGGCCTGTGCGAGCCCGAATTCGGGTGGATCAGTGTATCGTACGAGCGGCCCGGAGCAAGCCCGAAAAGAGGCCCGCGCCAGCGACTCCCCGGCACCCGACTGCGCCGCTGCCGCTGCTCCCTTCCGGGCCTGACGGGGTTCACGGTTGGTCGTCGCGAGGAAGCCGGCGCGGACCGGCGGCGATTATCGCTGCTACAGGACCGCAACACAATGAATTGCCTTCACTCCACCTGCAATGACGGCACAAACATCTCTTTGCGGACCTGCAATTCTCGCGAATACACACGCTCGCCAGCGATGTACGTCGCACAGGCGGTTCGGTCGTCGCCCAGCGTCATAAGAACAAACAGCATTTCTTCGAGATTGCTGGTGTGTTGCATCCGATACCCCAATACCGGCGTAGCAGCGAGATCGAGCACTACCAGGTCCGCCTCCATGCCCACTGCGATGCTGCCTATCTTATCCTCAAGGTACAGCGCACGAGCAGCGCCTCGCGTCGCCAGGTAATACGCGTGATGCGCACTAAGGGCATAGCCACGAAGCTGTGCAATCTTGTAAGCCTCATTCATGGTCACCAGCTGAGAAAAATTGGTGCCAGCACCAAGATCCGTTGCCAGGCCCACGCGCACGGGCCGGCGCGGATTCACTGCCATGGACATTTCGAACAGCCCACTGCCGAGAAACAGGTTCGAGGTCGGACAATGCGCAATGGCGGTGCCGGATTCATGCAGCTCTGCAAATTCATCTTCGGACAGGTGCACGCCGTGGCCCAGTATGCAGCGCTCGCCAAGTTGCCCAAAATGCGCATATACGTCGACATAGTTTCTGCATGCCGGAAACAACTCCTTCACCCACGCGACCTCGCTGGCAGTTTCGGAGACATGCGACTGCAGATAGGTACCGGGATTTTGATGCCAAACGGAAGCCGTCATTTCCATTTGCTCCGGAGAACTGGTCGGCGCGAAGCGCGGCGTCACGCCGTATAACGCCCGACCCTTGCCATGCCAGCGGTCGATCAGTGCCTGGGTTTGATCGTAGCCCTGCTGTGGCGTATCAAGTAACTCGGGCGGTGCATTCCTGTCCATCAGCACCTTACCCGCAATATTGCGCATATTGAGTTTCTGAGCCTCGGCGAAAAATGCGTCAACCGAAATCGGATCGACCGTGCAAAAAACCGCGGATGTGGTCGTCCCGCAGCGAATACTCTCACGCAGGAAAACTTTCGCGGTATTGTGCGCGTGATCCCTGTCCTTGAACTTTTGTTCCGCAATGAATGTATAATTCTGCAACCAATCCAGCAAATGCTTGCCATATGCACCGATAATTTCCGTCTGCGGATAGTGCACGTGGCAGTCAATAAAACCCGGCAGTATCAGGCAGTTGTCATAGCGAGTAACCTCGACATCACCTGCAAGCGTACCGACAATCTCGCTTGCCGGGCCAAACGCAATGACGCGGCCATCCTGCATGATGATCAGAGCATCCGCTTCGTAACGGAAGCAGTCCTCCACCGCGTTCTGAAATGGATCCTGCGAGTAGCTAAGTGCCGCACCGCGGATTGCAGTTATTGACGACATTTACACAGGATCAATCAGCGGAACGACGACTGCCAGCTGCCCTTCCAATTCAGCATCCATCTTGTTCTCAAGCTGATAAAACCGCGCCGCCTTTCGCGCCGGCAGAGCCTTGCGAAAATCCTTCAGGTGCTTTTTCTTGATCCTGAGTATTTCGCTCTGAATGTCCAGGAATTCGTCAACCAGTTTCTCAGCGAACTCTGCCGAGACGGCGCCGTCGCGGTAGGCCTGGATGTAGTCGGAAAGCAAGACCGCGTAACGATTTCGAACTATCGTCAGGTCACTTTGGTAACTGTCGTAAACCGGCCAAAATGCCAAATCCTCATCAGTACTGAGCCGCATTTCCTCGCGAATGATTTCCTCACGGCCCGCCTGCAGCAGTAATCGCGCCTCGCCGGTGTCAGCCGCCACATCGGACTCCTCAGCCAAGGTGGCGCGAGCGTCCAGAATCAGCAGCGCCGCGGAAATGCCAAGAAAGTATCTGATGTTCATAATATTCTCTCCGAATGCCAATTGTTCCCCGTAGTTTGTCGGCACTCAATGTTGCGGTAGACTGCCCGGACTGACTCCAATCCGCCGCACGCGGCTACTCAGGGGATTAAGGATGTTGACGCGCCTAACCAGATCTTGCAAGAGTAAACAGAGAACGCAAAAACGCCAACTCTGTGTGGCCGCGGCAGCACTTGCACTCGCCGCATGTGTCACTACGACCACCGAGTCGCAAAGCTTCCGGGTCAGCAAGACCGCGAATGTCGAGTCCGCACAAATCGCGATCGACGCGGATTTCGGCCGCTATAGCAACCTGCTCGCCAGCGAGCTTGGTATCTACTTCCCGCAGAGTCACTCGACCAGCGCAGAGGACCTGCAGCGCATCCGGCAAATCTTTCGTGATGCGTTCCTGGCGCAACTGGAGGGCTACGTCATCGTAACGGAGCCCGGACCTCGAACAATGGCAGTCGAAGCGTCCCTGGTTGACCTGCGTAATTCGACCGGTTCGCAGATTCCGAAAATGCGCTCAAGCATTATGGAACTGGCGGAGCCGGGATCAATTCTGTTTTTAATGGAAATGCGCGATTCGGTCAGCAATCGGGTGTTGGCGCGCGCCGCTGACAGCGCCAAAGCACCGACGTTTGCAACGACTGGCGGCGAAACCACCGATTGGGCAAGTATCGAAGATGCGGCCCAACACTGGGCCGCACTTTTTCGGGCCTTCCTCGACGAGAATCTTGGCGCTAACTAGTGCCGGTCGGAATTATTCTCCGGCCTCGTCGTTGGCCGCCATGAATCGGTCCAAACCTTCTCGTAATATCCTGGCCCACGCTTGCGCCAGCCGGCGAGCCTCCGCCGTGTTCGTAACCCGGTTTGAATTGGTAAAATTCATGGCGCTGCTTTCGGCAGCGCGGCGATCGATTGCGCGAAGCAAAATGGCCTCGGTCTGCGAATCCCTGATTTCCAAAACCAGCGTCGCTTCACCCACCCTGCTTAAGAAGATCTCCGAATTGCCCGGCTGTTCGGGCGGCACATAAGAAACTACGTCCAGCAATGCGCCGCGTATCAGTAGCACGTCGGGACCGCTCTCGGTAACAATCTCAAAATGCTCGCCCTTCGCGAGCTCGGCAACAAATGCCTCGCTCATTACCTGCTGAAAAGCCGCTTTCTGCTTGTCTGACATCTCAAAATGCCGACCCGTCGAGGTTGCATAATAGGTTCGGCCGGTTTCCCCACCCGGACGATACTCAATGCCCACACCTTGCAGCATGACTTTCGAATAGGGCTCGAGGCTGAAATCGGGCCTGGCCCAGGCCTTATCCATGCGCCCGCCCTTTACCGGGTAAAGTCCGTCAAACGTCGCCTCAGCATCCGGGCCGGTATCAATGCTTGGGTTCGATGTAGTACATCCGGCTAACGCGATTGCACCGAGGCAGAGTGCAGCAGTGCGTAGAATAGTCGATTGATTCAAAGTATGCATACCTGTGTTTCCTATTGTTATTTGCGACATCGTGGTATTCAATTGGCGCGATTCTAACACAGTGGCTTTTCAACAATAACAGCGCAAATGCCATGATCTGCTCTTCGGTGACAATAGAACTTTTCACACGGTTGGAAACCGCGTTTACGCGTCAAATTCGCGCGTCGCGAATTATCCAAGCATGATCTGCCGGCGACGAGCCTGGTGGCTGGCGGCGTTTTTCCTGGTAGCCGCTTGTGAGCGCGACCCAACCGAACTGCGGCTGATTTCACCGCCGTTGCCAATGGATCGTGAGATTGCACAAAGCCTCGCCACCCTGTTGGCACAAAACGATAATTTCCAATTAACGCTGACCAGCGTCCCGCAAACCGGTGAGGCAGCCCTGGACGCGCTGCTGGCGGGTGAGGCCGACCTTGCGCTGGTATTGAACTATTTGCCCTATCGTGCCGATGTCGCCGCCGTTATGCCGTTATACCCCAGCGTTTTACACATCGGCTATCGCGCCGGCCGCGACGTTACTGATGCATACACGCTGCTGAACAATGCACGGGTGTACGCCGGGGAGGAAGGTTCGTCGTCGCGCCTCATGCTGGAAAGAATTGTTGATCGCCTGCATATGCCGCGCGATGCATTTAGCTATGTCGAACGCACGACCGGAGGTAATCTCGACGACGTCGATGTGATCGTGGTGTTCGCGCCGATTTCCGCGCAGAACCGGGATCAGCTGGCTGGATTCAAGCTGTTCTCACTTGGTCAGCCAGAAGATATCGGCAATGGCTCAATCGTCGACGCAGCTGCGCTGCTGAATCCCACTTTGCGACCATTCGTAATCCCTGCCAGCACCTACGGAGACGCAAATTTGGCGGCCGTCGTGACCGTCGCCGCCGACAAGATGCTGGTAACGCGCAATGACATGGATCCGGCCATCGTCTATGACCTGGTGAACGAAATTCGGCGCCTTCGTCCCGCGTTGGCTGCCAACAGCCCGGGACTTTTTGACCAGTTCGACGACAGTTTCGATGTGAGCAGGTCGACCTTTGTCGTCCACACCGGCACGCAAGACTTCCTGCAGCGCGATGAACCTACGATGTATGAACGCTATTCCGGAGTAGCAGAGGTCCTCGTGACATTATTGATTGCGCTGGCCTCCGCCGGCCTTGCTGGTGTCCGCATTCTAAAACGCAGGCGCAAGAATCGAATAGATCGCTTCTATGCAGACGTGATCAGGATCCGGAATTCCGTGACTGCCGAATCCAGCGCGGCGGATCGCGCCCGCGCCAGGCAGCAGCTTTGCGAGTTGCAGCAGACGGCTTTCGATCAACTGATCGCAGAACAGCTTGCTGCGGATGAGAGTTTCCAGATTTTCATCACGTTATCGAATGACGTACTGGAACAGTTGCAATAAGTAGCAAACTGCATTGCATGGATTGCTTGGGAGATCGGGGGCGGTTGGCGCCCCCGACGGCTGTTGCTATTCGAAACGTAAGACATGGCGTCACTCGACAATGTGATTTCGTGCCGCACCACGTTGTAGCCGGCTGGAGCGCCATTTTCGAAGCGGAAGAACCGAAAAGCCAAGCTATACCCGCGGCCTCCAAGCGACTGCCAAATCCCGACGTGCGGAGACTGAATGGCAGGCGGCTCCGCCTAGCGTCCGCCGATTCACCGATATTGCCGACGCGTTTTCGCTCAAGACCACATGTACTCGTCCAGTTCGGCGCGCAAGGCGGCCTTGCGGTCCTGGTCAATGAAACTGGCTTCGATGGCGTTGGTCGCAAGCGTGACATACTGCTCACGACCAAGCCCGAGCGCACTGTGCACGGCGAGGAAGTTGTCGGTGATGTAGCCTCCAAAATACGCCGGGTCGTCCGAGTTCACGGTGGCCGCCAGACCCAACTCCAGGAGCCGCCCGAGGTTGTGGTCAGCCATCCTGTTGAACACGCGCAGCTTGACGTTGGACAGAGGGCACACGGTGAGCGGTACGGCCTCAGACCGCAATCGAGCCACCAGCTCAGGGTCCTCGACGCAGCGAACGCCGTGGTCTATGCGCTCAACGGCGAGAGTGTCGAGAGCTTCGCAAATATAGGCGGGCGGCCCCTCTTCACCCGCATGGGCGACAGCGCGAAATCCTTCGGCGCGGGCGCGGGCGAAGACGTCGGCGAACTTTGACGGCGGATGCCCGAGTTCGGAGGAGTCGAGTCCCACTGCGACGATTCGATCCTTGAACGGCAACGCATGTTCCAGCGTTGCCATCGCGGCTTCGGCGCTCAGGTGGCGGAGAAAACACAGAATCAGTCGGGTTGACATGCCCAGGCTGGATTCGGCAGCCTTCAGGGCCTGATGGATACCCTCGATCACCGTCTCAAACGGGACGCCGCGATCGGTGTGGGTTTGCGGGTCGAAAAAGATCTCGGTATGGCGCACATTGTCGGCACGGGCCCGAACGAGGTATGCCCACGTCAGATCGTAAAAGTCGCGCTGCTCGAGCAGCACGCTGGCACCTTCATAGTAGATGTCGAGAAACGACTGCAGGTCGGCGAAGTCGTACGCTGCTCGTACCTCCTCGACGGAGCCGAAGCGCAGCATCACGCCGTTGCGCTCGGCCAGCTCGAACAGCAGTTCCGGCTCGAGCGTACCTTCGATGTGCAGGTGTAGCTCGACCTTGGGCATACCGCGAATGAAGTCTTCCATTGGTCCCTCTCTCGGCTCGCAGTATAGCCTAACGCGGGGTTGCTGCCGACGACCCGGCCGGAGTCGCTATCCTGTGTGCTCGCACCCAAAGGGGCCCTCAAAGGACCGACTATGTCTTGGCGGAGACAGTCGGATTCGAACCCACAGACGCCGTCCTGATAATAACGCGTACAGTATGGATCGAGTATGGACGATGTCACGACGGTCGCGTGCACAGGGTTACAGGGAACCTTCGACGGAAGTTGTTGCAAATACTAAATAGCCGCTGGGGCGTACGTCGCAAGAATTGCCCGACAATGTATAACCAGGCATGACTCAATCACGCAATACTCCCGCGCGCTACAGAGAATTAGCTATTCATGAAATTCAATGCGGATTTGGGTACACATGTAGTTGAATTGATGGCAGAGCCAAACCGTGTAACTGATGATATCGGGGGAATAAGTGACGATCGTAGGTATTCATCGCACGAATATCGATCAGCGGTGGTTAAGCTGTCAGTTCCGCCGTTATACCTTTACAGTTAGCAGTGGACGATATCTAATCATTTTCTAAATAAAGATCGAACTTCCCAAGAACGCAAAAAAAGGTCGTCTTCATGAGTGGGATGAAACTCAGTATTACAGAAAAACTCGGTTTTGGTGCAGGTGATATGGCAGTCAACATTGTCATGATCACAATGCAACTCATTATTGCCTATTTTTATACCGACATTTACGGATTAGATCCTACAGATATGGGTATTTTGTTTATCGTAGTGCGCTTAATCGATGCGATTTCGGATCCCGTAATGGGAATGATCACGGACAAGTGTAATAGTAAGCATGGTCACTACAGACCGTTCATGTTGTGGTTTGCCATACCTTTCGGTGTGGCTGTTTATCTTGCGTTTATCACTCCAGATCTCGCTTATTCGTATAAATTGGCTTGGGCGTACTTTAGCTACATACTTCTCACCTTACTGTTCACTGTTGTAACGATTCCATATATTTCATTAATTGGTGTTATTACAGACGACCCGGTCGAACGATTAAGTGCCAATGGCTACCGTTTTGTTCTTGTTAAAGTAGCCGCATTTCTTGTGACCATAGTTGTCCCCGCTTTAGCTCTGTATTTGGGGGATGGGAACATACGTGATGGTTACCAACCTGCAATGGGCCTGATGGGAATTTTGGGATCAATACTATTTCTGGTCTGCTTTTTCACTACAAAAGAACGAATAAAACCTGTAATTGAAAAAACAAAACTCAAAGAGCAGGCCAGATTGCTGTTTGCTAATGATCAGTGGCTTCTCTTGTGTGTCGTTTTAGTCTTGTTGATGTGTGGCATTGTAATAAGAGGCTCCGTCGGGGCCTATTACGCTAAATACTATTTGAATGGCGGAGATATATTGATCTCACCATTCTTGGCAACCGGTGTTACCGCCTCTATCCTGGCAATGATAGCGAGTACCTGGATTACTAAGTTTTACTGCAAAATCAAACTGTTCCGGTATAGCCAAATATTGACATTTGTACTTTGTATTGCAATGTACTTCACCGTTGGTCAAGACGATATCGCTCTAGCCTTTGTGTTTACGTTCTTGATTTGGTTTTTTGCAGATCAATATATGCCAATTTTCTGGTCATCAATTGCAGAAGCTGTTGATTATGGGCATAGAAAAACAGGCACTAGAGTTTCAGGGTTGGCATTTGGTGGCATTTCATTTTGCCAAAAATTGGGCATGGGTGTTGCGGGCGGCTTATTGGGATATTTGTTGAGTTACTTTAATTATCAAGCTGACGTAGAACAAAGTGAATTTACGCTAAATGGAATTGCATTATTGGCCACAGTTATACCTGCAATCTTTCACCTGGCAGTCGGATTGATTATGCGCAAATACTTCATTAGTAATGAGTACTACGATGAGATCTCTTCCGACCTCAAATTGGCGAACAGACAATAGGCGTCGATATGCCACAGTGTTGGGTGATAGGTGATGCTGCAGTTGACTTGATACCAGAAGGAGACAAGTACTTGAAGTTTCCTGGTGGCACAGGGGCTAACGTTGCGGTGGCTTTGTCAAGGTTGGGTGTAAGAAGTGCTTTAATTACTAAACTTGGTAATGATCCGCTTGCTGACTTCTTAACAGATACACTCGAACGTGAAAAAGTGAATACGCAGCACGTGTCTTTTAGTGAGCGTTATAAGACCGGTTTAATCATAATCTCAATAAATAGTACGGGGGAAAGACATTTCACGCATATGGTTAAGCCAAGTGCAGATTCGCAATTGAACAATTCAGATATGCCTGCGTTTGAACACGATGATTGGCTTTGCGTCAGCGCCTTCATACTCGCTCAGCGTGCAGCAAGAGAAGCGACGTTTCTCGCGATAAAAAAGGCGAAAATGGCGGGCTCCGTCGTATGTGTTGATGCGAATATGCGTGTTGATATGTGGGACAACGAATCGTTAAAAGTTCCAACAACTCTGGAAGCTTTGAAGATGGCTGATATAGCCAAGATGTCCGAAGATGAGCTATTGCTTCTCACCAACACGAATTCTATTGGAGAAGGGATAAAAGTAGTCAAGCAGTGGCCTGCAAAGATCAAGATTATTACGCTGGCAGAAAGAGGTGCAATCTTACTGACCGAACAAGCTGAGTTTCATATAGCAGGATATAAGGTTCCTGTGGTTGATACGACAGGAGCCGGGGATGCATTTATTGCTGCTTTGATTAGCAGACTTATGTCGTTGGATAGTTGGACTGATAATCAATTGATTGAAGCTGTTACGTTTTCAAATGCATGTGGTGCGTTGGTCGTTGAAAAAAAGGGGGCGATGTCTGCATTGCCTGATTTAGGCACAGTAAGAAAGTTTATGGTGGAACAAAATCAAGATGTCGAGATTAAATAGCAAGGTTTTAGGTAGCCTGGTTGGAGCTGCTGCTGGCGATGCACTGGGTGCAGCAACGGAATTAAGAACAATTGAGCAGATAAAAACTGATTTTAACGGGTGGGTGACAACATTCATTGCGCCGCCACAAGATACGTTTGGACGTTGCAATGAAGCCGGCATGGTTACAGACGACTTTACCCAGGGAAAGTATATTTTAGAAGCCGCTCTAGACCACTCTGGTGAGATTAGTGATGAAGTATTGAGAAAAGCGTTTAGTCGCTGGATGGACTACCCTTTCTATACAAATTTTACGGGGCCAACGACTCGTGCGGCAATGCAACGTATTTTTAAGGATACGCGCCAATCTTTGCAGGGCAATGTTGAAGCAGGCGAGCCAACGCAGGATGTTGTTCTGGTAAACAACGGCAATGCATCGGCTACTAATGGGGCAGCAATGAAAGCCTGGGCCGCTTCCATGCTTTCATTGAGAACACCGGAACAATTAATTGCGATGACGCATCAGATTGCGCATTTTACTCATAATAATGTGATTTCGGTATCCGGGTCATGTGCCATTTCAGTGGCAGTAAATGCTGCACTTTCAGATGGCGTCACACTAAAAGATGTAATGGAAGCCGCAACCAAAGGTGCAGATCAGGGTTATTTCTATGCGAAGCAACATGGCGCAATGATGATGGCTGGTCCAAGTGTTGCAAGAAGAATTGAATTGGCCATTCAGATTGGAAAAAAGCACGCGTCCTGGGAATCGGCAGTATCAGAACTTGCAGATATCATAGGTACAGGCCTTCATGCCAGTGAAGCTGTGCCTGCGGTGTTTGGAATATTGGCGTGCTGCGGAAATGATCCTGAAAAGGCAATTTTGGCAGCAGTAAATATTGGTAATGATACTGATACGGTGGCAACTATGGTTGGCTCTATCGTAGGTGCCCTACATGGCATTGAAGCATTACCAGGTAGTTATTTGCCGGTATTAAATAAAGCCAACAAATTTGAATTAGAAGATTTGGCAACTCGTATATTGCAATTGCATGATTTGGACAATTCAACAAATAACTTTATTCCAAAAACAATGCTGCAATAGCAAACTTGAAGAATTGTCCGTCGTCAAACGAATGGAACTGGTGAAGCGATTGTTTAGTGGAGAGTTTTGATCCCCATGGTCATTTTACGCGGCGTGTTGTTTGTAGTGCAGACGGCGCTTCCCGACAGTTCTTGCCTTGATCCTTTCTTGTCGTGTCAGTATTGACTACCCACGTCTGAAGCACACATCGGCGGGCAAAAAGTAGTTCTCCAGAAATATCCGGTTCTGCTCGAAAATGGCGGAGAGGGGGGCCAAAATCGCGCTTCCGGGGAAATCCGAAGAAGTCCAAAATCCCTTTACTATCTTGCACTTAGCAGAGCGCATACGCTAGTGTGATGTGACGAAATCCAGCCAAAGCCCACTCTTGAAGGTACCTCGGCGGGTTGGTGATTTCGACATCGAGTGCAAGGAGCTGAGTATGGCGGAGAAATTCACGGCTTTGTTTGTGAAGCATGTCAAACGGCCCGGCAAGTACGCGGATGGCAACAATCTGTATCTGCAGGTGCAAGCGTCGAAACGCAAAAATAACATCGGGGGTGCCAACAAGTCCTGGATGTTTCGCTACGTGCAGGATGGCAAGCAAACCTGGATGGGGCTCGGTCGCTACCCGGAGATCACGCTGGCCGAAGCACGCGACCTGGCGTTCGCTGCACGCCGCCAACGCTCCCAGGGGATCGATCCCTTAAGCGATAAACGCGCCCGCCAGATCGCCGCACGCTCGGCGCGGCAAAATATGCTGAGTTTTGCCGAGTGCGCCGAACGGTATGTCAATGCCCAGGCGCCGGGCTGGAGCAATCCAAAACACACCGAGCAGTGGCGCAGCACGCTGACGAATCTCGCCGGACCGGTCTTCGGCCAGCTGCCGGTCGACCAGGTCGACACGACCCATATCCTGCGGTGCATTGAACCCCTCTGGGCGGACAAGACCGAGACCGCAAGCCGCTTGCGTGGCCGCATCGAGGCGGTGCTCGACTGGGCCACCGTGCGGGGCTACCGCAAAGGCGACAACCCGGCCCGCTGGCGCGGGCACCTCGACAAGCTATTGCCACGACCGAGCCAGGTAGTCCGGGTGAAACATCACGCCGCCCTGCCGTACACCGAGATCGGTGCGTTCATGCAGCGACTGCGCGAGGATCCGGGCGTTGCCGCCCGAGCGCTCGAGCTCACCATATTGACGGCAACGCGAACCAGTGAGGTGATCCAGGCGGTGTGGTCCGAGTTCGATCTCAAGCGCAAACTCTGGGTTATCCCCGCAGAGCGCATGAAAGCGAAACGCCAGCACCGGGTGCCCTTGTCCGTGGACTCGCTGTCCGTGCTCGACGCGCTACGGAGCGCGGACCTGACGTATGTGTTTCCGGGCCCGAAGAGCAACAGCCACCTGTCCAATGCGGCGATGATGAAGGTCCTGAAGCGCATGGACTGCGGCGGAATCACCGTTCACGGCTTTCGATCCACCTTTCGAGACTGGTGTGCCGAGTCCACCAACTACCCGGCCGATGTGGCCGAGATGGCGTTGGCCCACACGCTGCGCGACAAGACCGAAGCGGCCTACCGGCGCGGTGATCTGCTCGAAAAGCGCAGCCGCCTGATGGCCGACTGGGCCCGATTCTGCAGTCAACCGTCCCAACCGGCCGACATTGTGCCAATCCGCCAGAACCTGGCATGAGGAAAGCGCGGGACCGATGCCGCCATCAATACGGCATCGGCCGACTTCTCATCCGGTCGCAAAATTTCGACTTGAAACGCACTGACGAACAGCTGCTCCACTCTGCGGATTCGACCAGTCGTTGCAACACCTAAACTCTATCACTAGGGACGCAGTTATTGCAGATGACGCAGAGGCCAAGGAGTTATTTTACTCAGACGGAGATGGCGGCCGCTGACACAATGAGCGCGCCCTTGATGCATTGACAACCAAAGACGCGCTCTACGTTAGTATTAGCAGGGATCCAATATACGGCTAACAATTGATAGGTCGGAGCAGCCATTCGAGATACCGCTATTACATGACTTCAATTTGAACTCCGCAGATGTCCCCTTTACAAAGGCCCGACCGAATGGGGTAAAAGAGAATCCTTTAAAGATAGGCGTCCCGAGAACGGGTTGTGCCATATACACTTCGAAGTGAGTTGTGCACGAGGTCGCCTCCCAGCTGGCGAAATGGTGTGCCCATGCATCGCCATCAGAGAGAACAACGCAACCCAGGAATGCGCCTGTAATGTAGTCAGGTGCGTTCGGCTGACCGCAAGGTGTGCCCGGCCCATTGGGGTCGTATCCCTCCAGATTATCGAATGCGTCCACGCAGTCGGAATCGTTTACGTCAACCGTCCCATCACCGTCATTGTCCACCGCATCATTACACTGCGTGTTCGTTCCGATGCCTCCGTTGCCGGTGCGATAATTAGCCACCGAGCGGGCGGTGGTTTGCAGTGCTCGTTCGTTTTCCCTGCTGTCGCTACCGATGTTGCTCGGCGGCGGCTTTTGGCTAAAACGATTCTCCCAATATGTGCAGCCTGGAGTCGATGGCGTTTCAATAACGCACTTACTTGGTGCACCGCTGGCCATGACGGTTTTTCGCGATTGAACCGCATAAGTAGGCCACGATTCCCACCACGTATGTACGTACGCCCTACTATCGGAATATAGCCACATTCCGTTTGGAGCGCCGCTCGAATCAATGCGGGGATCGTAGTGCCCTGCACCGAGAAGATGTCCAAACTCGTGAGCCGCTGAATAGAAGTCTGTATAAGACTTACATGGCCCTGTCGTCCCGACAATTGCAATAAAAGCGTCTTCGCTACCACTGAGGTCCAGACCATCTTGATCAGGATCGGTAAAACCGACGGGAGGATTTCCCGCCCAGTTGCCTGCGCTCGCACCACCACAGGACGCAGATCCATTTGGGTTGGTGCCGAAATTTCCTGTGTACACGATTACGACATCTGCCCCGTAAAAGTTCCTCATCTCAGCCAGCGCGACGCTAGCATAGGCCTCGGCAAACTGGGATTGCAGATCACCGGTGCCCGACATGTCAGCCAACGGAAGCGGAATTCCAAGCCAGATTGACGAAATCGTTGTACTTCCGAGCGGTCCTGCTGGGATTCCAGATTTGTTCCACGTATTCACTACCTGAAAAGACTCTTTCTGCCCATCAGCCACATTCGCGGTAGCGGTAGCGAGGCTGAGAATCCGGATCGTCGACTCGGATTGAGCATTGGCGATCATTGTAAAACTTAGGAGCGCAATTACTGTAAGAACCCGGTTCATTGTTCATCCTCTGTGTCATCGTGGTTCTTCTCTTCAGCATCAAGTTCTTGCAGGTACTGTCGGTATGCGCGCCCTTTTTCTAGCGCGCGAGCGCCCTCTAGAGTATTTGGGTCAATCGCAGAGTCAAGGGTTGCGAAGCAGCACTTGTCCTTGTCTAATTCGTACACAACGTGTACCAAGGGATCTTCTTTCAAGCTTTCCACAACATAAGTTGCATTATTGAGTGCAGGGACGTGAACGCCGATTTGAATAGCCCGTTTAGTTGTTTGCGGGCCGGTCTCGATTGACGGCAGGAGGTGCGCGTAAATAGTTATTTTGTGTTGACTCTCTAGCAATTGGCGTGCTGACTCTTCATCCATTGGCTTGCCGGAAGGATGTTCAAAAAGTTGGGCAGCGCGAAAGGGGTCGACGATTACGCCCTCCCATACGTCCATTCCAGGCGTTCGGTAATATTGTCTCCGCTCTGCGGATATCGAAACGTCGTCGAATAACTGAAGGACGACCGTCTTTGCACGGGATAGATCGACATCATTCATTGTCACAAACCGATGTCGCTTCGCGAAGTAAATGACCTCGCGGTCTAAGTAGGCTTTGTTATTCGCTTGAGCTTCTAAAACCGCTGCCTGAGAGGCATCCGCCACTAAAGCGACCTCTCGGTCATCCGCTTCGTTGTCACTCGGTAGACCGACAGATGTCGGCCCATTATCTATCTGTGCCAAAGCGACTATTGGAACCAATGCTAGTACCAATTTCGAGGCCAGATAACGAAAAATCGGACGTGTTTTCATTTCACCATCTCAAGTCAGATTGAAAGGTTTTGGGCCGGCGGCGCTAGCGAGCGGTCCCGAAAGCGGCACAGCTCAGTTGCAACAATGCGATTCTGCTACGCAGGTTGAATCGGTGCAATAATGGTATACGCGTACCTGAGGGGAGCCCTGAAATTCGGTAAGCGATTGACGAACGGCGCCCTGTTTTTCTAATCGCAGATCGCACATGCTGGTTCCTTGTCTAAGGGGGAAAGATACGATCGGCGAGTATTCTGGCGGGCACGATTGTCGGTCCCGCGGCTGAGGAATCCAGCGGCGCGTATTGACCGGTCGGCTCTCGGCCGCGCTGGTCGCGGCAGAGGGCCAGGGGCATCGATACGACGTATGTGATGCCAGTCTCATGCGAGGCTGCTCGATCACACCGACTACTCCGAGGCTGTCCTCGTCACCAGTTGCACTGGTGACGGGGGCAGCCGAGCCAGTAAGCACGCGGGTTCCTGATCCGGTTTATTGGATGATGCCGAGATGATCTGTTCTAGACTGGCGCCCGGTTGATCGGTTTTAGTCGCGGTCACTGCGCATAAAGTGGCAAACGGCGTTTCAGGATCCAGCTTCGGCTCAGCGCCACGATCGCTCGATCGAGGATCCCTCTTCAAACGAAGCCGTTGTTCTGACGGCACCGCGTAAGCTCGGGATTCGAGCCCGTGATCAGCTCCAGCGGTAGTGGGTTTGGCAGGAAAGAAATCCTGGTTATCCACAGACCGCCTCTTCAACCACGCAGTTTAGACACTGTCGGTTCTTTTCGGAGGTCCTCAGCCGCCATGGCACGTGAATGGCCCAAGAGACCACGTTGGTCAACAGCCCGGTCAGGTTCCCGCAGGAAACCCGGGCTTGGCCTGTCACCAGGCCGGTTCGGAGACGGGGCTGGTGTCCCATGACCATTCCACTTCGGTGGACCTCGCAGCAAAGTTGTGGGGGAGTCAGATTCACTCACCAACAGTGAGCTGCACCATTAACTCTGAACCACCAACATTGACGTTACAGGCATCACCAATCAGACGGTCGCCGCCAGGGAGGGCAGCGCCTGGTTGCGCAAAATAGCGTGAGTCGTTAGCGCATCTGAGGGCAAAAACGGCAAATGAACAGCAATTCAAGCTGTGGGCTGAACTGTGGGCGCCCTGCCCTGTGTTGATTTTAAGCCTTATTTTTCAGTCTCTTAGGACCGAATATGGCGGAGAGGGGGGGATTCGAACCCCCGGTACGGTATAAGCGTACACTCGCTTTCCAAGCGAGCGCCTTAAGCCACTCAGCCACCTCTCCGAATTCTGCTTAGCAGACTGTCAAACTATGCTCGCCTCATTCGCCAATCTGAACTTTTGGAGGGCGATCAATACAGGCAGATCCCGCCGGACGCGCCGGGCGCGGCGATGCATTGGGCAACGGAACTTCTTTGAGAGGGTCCAGCGAATCAAGCCCTTCAGGAACTTCGACCCGCTTACCCGCAACGGCAAGCTGATAGGTCTGGACGTCGTCGCAGGTAATATCTGCATCCTTGCCACAGGCGGTCAGGCTCCCCAGCAGCAGCAGTGCCATCAAATACTGGCTTGCGACTGTCACGCGGCATCTTCCAGCGAAACACCCGCAAGGGCCAGCGCCGCACGCATCTGCTCATGATACTGCGTGGAAAATTCAGTCAGTGGCAGCCGCAAGGTTGGAGCGATAAGGCCCATCTGGCTGACCGCCCATTTCACCGGAATAGGGTTGGACTCAACGAACAAGGCGGTATTCAGTGGCTGCAGGGTATCGTCAATGTCTTTCGCGGCACCTAACCTGCCTTTCCCGGCCAGGTCGCACAGTCGCGCCATGGCCGCGGGAACTACGTTGCCACTGACCGTCACCACGCCATGACCGCCCTGTTCAATAAACTTCAGTACCGTGAAGTCGTCACCGCTGTATAGCCGGAATTCCGCATCGACGCAGTCCTGGATGTCCTTGAGGCGCTGCATATTCCCGGTAGCTTCCTTGATGCCGAATATATTGCCGTGGCGCGCTAACTTGCCGACCGTTGCCGGCAGCATGTCGGCAACCGTACGTCCGGGAACGTTGTATAACATGACGGGCTTGCTGACAGCGTCGGCAACGGTCTGGAAATGCCGCAGCATGCCGTCCTGGGTCGGCTTGTTGTAGTACGGCACCACCAGCAGGTATGCGTCGATACCCGCATCACCGACCGCCAGAGACAGATCTATCGTCTGCGCCGTTGAATTGGAGCCGGTACCGGCGATCACAGGAATCCGCCCGGCCGCCAGTTCGACAGCCCGGAATATCAGTTCCACGTGCTCGTTTCTGCTCAGGGTCGCCGCCTCACCCGTCGTTCCGGCGATGACCAGCCCGTCACTGCCCTCCGCAACATGGAAATCAATGAGACGCCTGAGCGCGACATAATCAACACGATCATGTTCGTCAAATGGCGTCACCAGGGCGACCAGGGAGCCTGTAAACACGAGTTGTCCTCGCCATGAATAAGGCCGCGATGTTACTGTTCATGCGGCGTGCTGGCAAGGCAAGGTCACGCGGTGCAATCAACTGGTAAGGTAAAATCTCAGCAAATGTCACAACTTATTGTTTTATCAGCGATTGGTACAGATAGAACGGGCGTCGTTCAGGATATCAGCAAAGTCATTCTCTCCGTCGGCGGTAACATCGAGGAGAGCCGCATGACTACGCTGGGTTCGGAATTCGCCGTACTGATGCTGGTCTCCGGCAGCTGGCACACCCTGAGTCGGCTTGAAACAGCCCTCGACAAGCTCAGTGCAGAGCAGCATTTGACCGTAGCGATTCGTAAGACCGGTGCGCGAGCAGTGCGCAACGACCGTATGCCTTACGCGGTCGATGTCGTGAGTCTCGACCAACAAGGCATCGTGTACAACCTCGCAGAGTTTTTTGCTATTCGCGATATCGAAATAGCCGACGTCGCGACCCGTCGTTACTCGGCGGCACACACGGGGGCGCAAATGTTCGCTGTGCAGATGGCGGTCAACATCCCTTCGAGTGTGTCAATCTCGCACCTGCGCGACGATTTTCTCGAACTCTGCGATCGCTTGAATCTTGACGCAATTATCGAACCGGTAAAATCCTGAGCCCGGTGAGGCGGAGCGCACCATGAGCAGACCAGTAATGAATCGAGTCGTCGCCAATTTTTCGGCCGCGGCGACTGGCAATAAGACCATTCAGCTTAAGGAACTGCGCGGTCAGAACGTAATTCTGTATTTCTACCCGAAAGACAGTACCCCGGGTTGCACGCTTGAGGGCCAGAATTTTGCCCGGCTGCATGCCAAGCTGCGCCGCCAGCGGGCGGTGGTCTTGGGTGTCTCGCGCGACAGCTTGGCATCACACGAAAAATTCAAGGCCCGGCAGGGATTTCCATTTGACCTTATTTCTGACGCCGACGAGAAACTCTGCCGGCAGTTCAACGTAATCCAGGAAAAAACCCTGTATGGCCGCAAGTTTATGGGCGTGGTCCGCAGCACATTCCTGATCGGCGCCGACGGCAAACTGCGGGCAGAATGGCGCAATGTGAAGGTCAAGGGCCACGCCGAGCAGGTTCTGGAAGCCGTCCAGGCGCTGCAACAATAACCTTTTTACTTTCAATCGCTTATGTAATGAGACGCGGTTTGCCGGCCGGCGCCGGGCAGCATTTTTGCAGCCAGAACCGGTATGATGTGGAACCAATCGCAACCTGTGGGTCGGACACAGTGTTCGACGCAATGAGACCCAATCCTTGATCAAGAGAATATTGAAACGCGCCGCCACGGGCGTGGTGGCCGGAATCGCAGTGATTGCCGCAACGGCGATCGCTGACGACATCCAGCTGCCAGACATGGGCAGCCCCGCGGACGCAATCCTGTCCAAATCGTCCGAAGCGCAAATTGGCCGGGCCATCATGCGTGACATTCGCAACAGCGGGATGATCGTCGAAGACCCGCAGGTAGCCGAATATATTAACGAGATCGGCCACCGGATCGCGGTGCAGGCAAATGACGGGGATTACAATTTTTCATTTTTTGTCGTTGACGATTCACGCATCAATGCATTTGCCTTGCCAGGCGGTTTTATCGGCGTCCATACAGGTTTGATCGAAGCCTCGCGAAACGAAGATGAACTGGCCGGTGTACTTGCGCATGAAGTCGCACATGTGACTCAACGCCACATAGCGCGCGCTATCCATGCGAACTCGCGACAAAGCATGATGTCCACGGCATTAATGCTGGGCGCCTTGATTCTCGGTGCTGCCGGCGGCGACGCTGATGCGGTGCAGGCTGGCATGGCCGTCGCACAGGGTAGTGCGGCACAGCAGCAAATCAATTTTACGCGCAGCAATGAGTACGAAGCCGATCGAATCGGAATCCGCGCGCTGGCCGAGTCCGGTTTCGATCCGCATGGCATGAATTCCTTTTTCGAAGTCCTGTCGAGCCAGGACACTGCTTCGCCGGACCGAAGAGTGCCTGAATTTCTGCGCACGCACCCGGTCACCACCGCGCGAATCTCAGAAGCGAAAAGCCGTGCTGCCGACTACCCCCGAATCATCACCGAAGACTCGGCTAGCTATGGCATAGCGCGGGCGCGGATCCTGGTCGATCGCTACGATACACCGGAGTTGGCAGTCGAATATTTTGAGCGGCGCAGCTACGCGGAGCAAACCGATTTCGAGCGATACGGTCGCGCAGTCGCTTACCAACGCAATGGCCAGCATCGCGAGGCCAACAAGATATTTGAAGATTTGATTCACAAAGATACCAAGGTGATTGCCTACCACATCGGACTCGCGCAAAGCCAATTGGCGCTGGAACTTTACGCCGTAAGCCGGGACACCTTTACACGCGCCATCGAATTGTTTCCACGCAATGTACCGCTGGTCATCCATTATGCCGAAGCCCTGTTGCAGGTCGGCGAAGCCGAGCAGGCGCACGCAATCCTGTTGGACCTGCTGAACAATGTCCCACCAACTCCACAGCAGGTTCGCCTGATTGCACGCGCTGCGAACGAGGCTGGTGACACTGCGGAGTCGTTATACTACATGTCCGAATTTCGCTTGATGTCCGGCGATCTGATCGGCGGGATAAGCTTCTTGCGGCAGGCGCTGGCCTTGCCGGAACTACAGGAAATACAGCGTATCCGATTCGAAGCGCGAATCGATTTTATCCGCGAATACATGTCTGAAGAGCAGCTAAAGCAATTACAGCGAGTGCAGCCAAATTCAACGGCCGCGCGTAATGGTACCTGAGCTCCGGATGAACATTTACCTGGGACGAACCCGATACCGATCTATCCTCCAGGGGGCCGGATGCGTGATGTTACTCATTCATCTTGCTGCGTGTGCGACGACAGATTCGGAGAGTGTCGACCCGCTGGAAAAATATAACCGTTCAATGTTTGCGGTGAATCGCTTCGGCGATGAGGTCATCTATAAACCATTCGGCAAGGCATATAAGGCCATCATTCCGAGTTTCGCGCGCAAAGGCGTGCATAATTTTTTCGACAATTTGACGACCCCCCGATCTGCAGCCAACAATTTCTTGCAGGGAAAGCCGGCGCGGGGCGTTAATGAGCTGCTGCGCTTTATGTTTAATAGCACGCTGGGCGTCGCGGGCCTTTTTGATATAGCAGCAGCTGGCGGCATGGACCGCTACGAGGAGGACTTTTCGCAAACGTTGGCGGTCTGGGGAATGCCAGAGGGCCCTTACATGGTCATTCCCATCTGGGGTCCGCGGTCCATGCTGGCAACCGCCGCATTACCGGTAGACTTTTTTAGTGACCTGCAACGCTCGATCGAAGATACGGGAACACGTAACAGACTTTACGTTTTGCGACTGATTGATACTCGTTCGCGCCTGCTGACGACAGAGGAGATGTTAAATAAATCGCAAGACCCTTACATCGCGTTTCGCGAGGCATACCTGCAAAACCGCCAATTTAATATTCATGATGGCGAAATTCCGGACGACGAAGAGATCTATTTCTTTGATGACCAGGAGTAAAATCATCAGAGCAGCTGTTGTACGTCGGCGGTCTCGGCAATAGCACGAAGTTTTTCGGGAACGGTGCTGAAACTGATTTCGGACCCGGACTGATGCGCCCTCCCGATCCACTCCAGCAACAGAGCCAGGCCTGCCGAGTCGGTTCGCGTCACTGCAGAAAGGTCAATGCCTATCCTTGTTCGCCGTTGAAACAATTTTTCGCTGGCCCGCAGTATTTGTTCTGCTGTATTGAACGACATTTCTCCCTTGAGCTCGAAATGGCCGTCGCCGCGCTCAGTGAGCTCGAAGTCACTCATTGCCGCCACCCGCTACAACCTCGGTCTCAAGGCGCACAATGACCTGCTCCAGGCCAATTTCGCGAATTTCCGCGTCGAATTCGGCGCGAAAGTTGCGCACATATGAAACACCTTCGATCGTAACGTCGAACATTCTCCAGCCGTTGTCGTGACCAACCAGCGTGTAATTGACGCTGACGTTGCTGCCATCTTCCAGGTCGACACGGGTCTTTACGATCACCGTTCTCTTTGCCATGTCACCGCGAAACGGCAGCACCTGGATCCGGTCATGCTCAAAATCCAGTATGCCGTCCGCATACCGCCGTACCAGCGTGTTGTAAAAAGCATTGATAAAACGATCGCGCTGCTCGTCACTTGCCGACGACCAGTGCTTTGCCAGCACCTGTTGCGCCGCCAGTCGGCGGTCGAATCTTGGTAGCAGAATCTCATCGATCAGCGCATACATCGTCTCGGGATCCGCCGCCAGTTCGCTCTTGCGACCATCCAATTTTTCCGCCAGTTCGCGAATCGCTTCACTGACAAATTCGTCCGGAGCGGATGCCTGCGCAAATGCGGCAGCCAGCAGCAATACTATCGTCGGCAGAGCTTTGGTGATTCCATTCAAAGACCAATCTCCTGAATAACGGCTCTATTCATCCGAGCCACTTTTGACCAGAAACTTACCAATAAGGTTCTCCAGCACGATCGCTGATTGCGTAAACGTAATCTCACCGCCATCTTCCAGATAAAACTCTGATCCACCCGCCTGCAGGCCTATGTACTGACTCCCAAGCAATCCCGCGGTCAGGATGCTGGCGTCGGAGTCGTCGGGAATTTGCGAAAATCGACTGTCAATTACCATGGTCACGACGGCCTCCAAAGCTTCACCATCAAACTCGATTCCGGTTACACGCCCAATCGTGACTCCTGACATTGCGACCGGTGCGCGTTGTTTCAGGCTGCCGACATTTTCAAAACGGGCCTGCACAGAATAGACATCCGTATTCGTGAAGTCATTACGACCTGTTGTTTGAGTTGTCAGAAAAAATAATGCACCAATCCCCAGCAAGATAAACAAGCCAGTTCCTAGCTCCACCGCGCGATTCTGTCGCATAGTCCTACCTCAAAGTAGATAAGCTGTAATCATGAAGTCGAGGATCAATACCGCGATTGCCGTCGACACGACCGTTCGTGTTGTCGCCCGCCCAACGCCCTCCGCTGTCGGGACAGAATTATATCCCTCCCAGACCGCCAGCAAACTTGCCACGAAACCGAACACGACACTCTTTGTTACACCTTCGTAAACGTCGTCCGGCTCCATTGCCTGCTGCAACTGTTGCCAGTATGCACCAACGTCAACGCCGAGCAGTTCAACAGCCACCAGGTGCGCCCCAAGCAGTCCGACCATCGTGAACACGGCTGTCAACAACGGCATGGCAATAATTCCACCAAGAAACCGCGGTACAAACACTCGTTGCATCGGGTTCACGGCCATCATTTCCATTGCGCTTAACTGGTCAGTCGCTTTCATAAGGCCAATTTCCGACGTCAGTGCGGTACCGGCACGCCCTGCAAAAAGCAACGCCGTTATCACCGGTCCAATTTCCTTGACGAGGGCAAAGCCCGCCAGTATTCCGGTAGCCTCCTCGGCATTAAATCGCTCGAGATTCGCGAACGCCTGCAGGCCAAGGACGCCGCCGACAAACAAGCCACTGACCATGATGATAACGATCGAAAGCGCGCCCGCATTGAAGATCTGCGCCACCACAAGACCAAATCGATTCAGCAGCGTCAGCGGTGAATACCGCAGCAGCTGAACAAAGAACAGGCTCATTGCCCCGAAGGTGCGAACAAACTCAACCTGGGCGCGCCACAGTTCACGCAGGAAGCTCATGCGCCGTCCTTGCCCAACAGTTGCCGCAAATAATCGGGCGCCTCGTAGTGGAACGCGACCGGGCCATCCGGCAATCCGTGCATGAATTGCCGGACCATCTCGGAATCATTGCTGGCCAGCTCCGCGGGACTGCCCGAAGCAACCACGGCACCATCTGAGACCAGAAAGCTTTTATCCGACACGGCGGCAATCTCCTTGAGGTCATGGCTGACTACAATGCTCGATATGCCAAGCGTGTCATTCAGCCGCCGAATAAGCCTCACGATCACGCCCATCGAAATCGGGTCGAGACCAACAAAGGGTTCGTCGTAAATCAGGATATCCGGATCCATGACAATGGCACGTGCCAGAGCAACGCGGCGTGCCATGCCGCCTGAAAGCTCCGATGGCATCAGCTCGGCAGCACCGCGCAGACCCACCGCGTGCAATTTCGTGAGCACGACCAGGCGGATCAGGCGCTCACCCAGGCGGGTATGCTCACGCAAGGGGAAAGCAACATTTTCAAATACGCTCATGTCGGTCAGCAACGCGCCATTCTGAAACAACATGCCCAGGCGCTTGCGCAAGGCATACAAGCCAGACTGACTCAATCCCGCGATATCGACACCATCAATCAGTATCCGGCCCCGATCCGGATTCAGCTGGCGCGCGATCAGTCGCAGCAAGGTGGTCTTGCCGGTGCCGCTTGGCCCCATGATGGACGTGATGTCGCCGCGGCGAAACGTGATATTCAGGTTCTTGAATATGCTGCGGGAACCCCGAGAAAAGTCGAGATCGCAGACTTCTATCAGTACGTCAGACAGAGTACCGCTCCATTGCTCAATCGTGTGCGGAGTGTACAGGTCTAGCCTATGCGAATAAATAGGACTAAAATGGTCCCTTATTATCAGGGGCGGAGAGAGCCGATGCTCAAGATCAGCAAATTAACCGATTACGGTACTGTCGTACTTGCGCAACTCGCGAGCGAGACCGATGCCGTCATGAGCGCTGCCGACGTTGCTGCCGCTACCGGCATTGCTCTCCCTACCGTCAGCAAGCTGCTGAAATTGCTCGCGCGAGCCCGGCTGGTGAACTCAACCCGGGGTGCCAGCGGTGGTTACCGCCTCAGTCGCAGCCCGGCTGAGATAAGTGCTGCGGACGTCATTGACGCGCTCGAGGGGCCGGTGTCGATTACCGAATGCAGCGGTGAGCATAGCAATTGCGATTACGAAACCGTTTGCAGTGTTGCCGGCTCCTGGCAACGCATCAACGATGCGATTCGACACGCGCTGCAGGATGTGAGCCTGCTGGACCTGCTGCGTGCGAACCGACCGCTGCCGCGTTTCAAGTTTGCCGGCCTGCCAATTTCCATAGAGAACAAGACCTGACGTGGCCATCGAATCTGACAATATCGAGACCCTGGTCAATCGTCGCTACCAGCACGGCTTTGTCACTGAGATTGAGAATGACAGCCTGCCGCCGGGGCTCGACGAAAACGTGGTGTGCGCGATTTCCGCACGCAAGAATGAACCGAAGTTCATGCTTGAGTGGCGCTTGCGCGCCTACCGACAGTGGCAGCAGATGCGCGAGCCAACCTGGGCGCAAGTGCATTACCCGGCGATAGACTATGGCGCGATTTCCTACTTTTCCGCGCCCAAATCCGATGCCAATCGTCCGCGAAGCCTGGATGAAGTCGATCCAAAATTGCTGGAGACCTATGACAAGCTTGGCATCCCTCTGCACGAGCGTGCCAGGCTTGCTGGCGTTGCTGTCGACGCGGTTTTTGACAGCGTTTCGGTTGCCACGACCTTCAAGGCCAAGCTATCCGAAGCAGGCGTGATTTTTTGCCCCTTTTCCGAGGCCGTTCAGAAGCACCCCGAGCTGGTGCAGAAGTACCTCGGAAGCGTTGTGCCGCAGCGCGACAACTTTTTTGCAGCTTTGAATTCGGCCGTATTCAGCGATGGGTCCTTCGTGTATATCCCGAAAGGCGTACGCTGCCCAATGGAATTATCAACTTATTTCCGGATTAATGCCGCGAACACGGGGCAATTTGAGCGCACGCTGATCGTTGCAGATGAAGACAGTTACGTCAGCTACCTCGAGGGCTGCACGGCGCCGATGCGCGACGAAAATCAACTGCATGCCGCGGTCGTCGAACTGGTTGCATTGAAAAACGCTCGAATCAAGTACTCCACCGTGCAGAACTGGTACCCGGGCGACGAGAACGGTGTTGGCGGTATTTACAATTTCGTCACCAAACGCGGTGACTGCCGCGGCGAAAATGCAAAGATTTCGTGGACGCAGGTAGAAACCGGTTCGGCAATTACCTGGAAATACCCGAGTTGCATTTTGCGCGGCGATAACTCAGTGGGTGAATTTTATTCAGTTGCTGTCGCCAACAATTACCAGCAGGCGGACACTGGCACGAAAATGATTCACATTGGTCGCAACACCAGTAGCACGATAGTCTCGAAGGGCATCTCCGCCGGACACGCGCAAAATTCGTATCGAGGCCTGGTGCGGGTGATGCCGCAAGCAACCGGGGCACGCAACCATACGCAATGCGATTCTTTGCTGATCGGCAAGGATTGCGGCGCGCATACGTTTCCGTACATGGAGATCCGCAACCCGGATGCAAAAATCGAACACGAGGCAACCACGTCTAAGATTTCCGCCGAGCAATTGTTTTATTGCCGGCAGCGCGGTATCGCTGAGGAGGACGCCGTCAACATGATCGTGAATGGCTTTTGCAAGGAAGTGTTCAAGGAACTGCCGATGGAATTCGCTGTAGAGGCGCAGAACCTGCTCAATGTAAGCCTCGAAGGTGCCGTAGGATAAGGGACATATAATGTTAGAAATCAATGACTTGCACGCCTCTGTTGGCGGCAGCGAGATTTTGCGCGGCCTGTCGCTTAGCGTACGCGCGGGCGAAGTACACGCGATCATGGGGCCAAACGGCTCGGGCAAGAGCACCTTGGCACAGCTGATCGCCGGTAATGATGCCTATACCGTGAGTCGTGGCACGGTCGAATTGGACGGCGAGGACCTGTTGCCACTTTCCCCGGAGGAGCGCGCCCGACGTGGCATATTCCTCGGCTTTCAATACCCGGTTGAGATTCCTGGCGTCAACAACGCCTACCTGCTAAAGGCAGCACTCAATGCGCGACGCAAATACGCTGGCCTCAGCGAGATAGACGCGTTCGAGTTTTTGAAGTTGGCCAGGGATAAAATGGCCATGCTCAACATGGATCCAAAATTTCTCAATCGCGGCGTCAACGAGGGATTTTCCGGTGGCGAGAAAAAGCGCAACGAGATTTTGCAGATGGCAATTCTCGAGCCGCGCCTCGCAGTGCTTGACGAAACAGATTCCGGCCTCGATATCGATGCGCTACGGGCGGTCGCGAATGGTGTCAACGCGCTCCGCGACCCGGATCGCGCGATCATTCTTGTGACCCATTATCAGCGTCTGCTGGACTACATCGAGCCGGACCATGTACACGTTTTGTCCGAAGGCAGGATTGTGCGCTCGGGCGACAAGTCGCTCGCACTGCAACTTGAAGAGAAAGGCTACGACTGGCTGCGCGAGGCTGCGAGCGCATGAACCAGCGAACCACACCGCTGCAGTCGATCGATACCCTGGGGGCAATGGCTCTGGACGCACCGGGCGGCCAACCTTCAGTTACGCCGCCCGCCGATGCCACTGTTGCCGCCATTGCCAGCCAGTTTCCTGCCAATTGGCTGGTCATTCGCAACGGCAAGGCATCCGATGTTGCTGCGCAGCTACCCGGACTTAACGTTGCCCTGACGCAGGATGTCCTGTCGATCCAGGTTCCGGCCCAGCTTGTGCACGACGGCATTGTGGGACTGCTGTTTATTGATGATACGGAAAACGGTGCTGGCATGAGCCATGCTAGGGTCGTGATTGAACTGCAGGCCGGCAGCGCGGTGAACATCATCGAGTACCATTCGACCATTGGTAATGCCATGCACCATGCGCATTGCGCCATGGAACTTTCATTGGCTGCCGGTGCCCGCTGCAATTTCATCCGATTTCAGGACAGGCAGACACAGCATGACCAGACAGGATCCCTGACAGCCACTCTGGACATGGACAGCCAGTTGCATCACACGGCGTTCGATCTTGGTGGCAACGTGGTGCGCAATGAACTCAACATCAAGCTTGCCGGCGCTGGAGCAATGACTTGCCTTTACGGCTTGTTTATGGCGGGCGGCGACCAGCATGTCGAAAACCATAGCCGCGTCGATCACCTCGTCGGGCCCGCCAGCTCGGAGCAGGAATATCGTGGCATCGCTGCCGGTGCCTCACGTTGCGTCTGGCGTGGCGTTGCGGTTGTGCATCGTGGCGCTGATGGCACCAATGCAAGCCAGGCGAATCACAATCTCCTGTTGTCGGCCGCAGCGATAATCGACGCGACTCCGCAACTGGAGATTTACGCCGACGACGTCAAGGCCAGTCATGGCACGACCTTCGGCGGGCTCGACCAGAATGCCCTGTTCTACCTCAGGACACGCGGACTGGACGATGCGGCCGCGCGGCGCCTGTTGATCGGTGCTCACGCAGGAAAAATTGTCGCGCGCTCGCCGCTGCCTGCGCTGCAAGCAAGGATCAGCGAAATAGTTGCGCAACGCGTCGCCACTTTGATTGCCGAGGAAGCACCGTGAGGCAAGCACAAGTCGAGCAGCAAGGCCGCGGCAGGATCGAAGACCGTCGCACAGACTTCCCTGCCCTGCAGCAGATGATCCATGGTCATTCCCTGGTGTACCTGGACAGTGCAGCATCATCACAAATGCCGGGCTCGGTAATCGAGACGATCGCCAGGTACCAGAGGAACGACCATGCCAACGTACATCGTGGCGTGCATACGCTGAGCCACCGGGCAACGGATGCGTACGAAGGGGCACGGGATAAAGTTCGGAATTTTGTCAATGCTGCCAGTCGCAGCGAAGTTATCTTCACGAGCGGCACCACGGAATCGATCAACCTGGTCGCACAAAGTTACTGCCGTCCGCTGCTACGCGCCGGCGACAGTGTGCTGATATCGCATCTTGAGCACCACTCCAACATCGTGCCGTGGCAGTTATTGTGCGAACAGACGGCTGCAGAGCTTCGTGTCGTGCCAATCGATGAGCAGGGTCAGCTCGACATGCCGGCGCTCGCCAGAATGTTTGACGAAAAAGTACGAATGGTTGCGGTGGCGCACGTATCGAACGCTCTCGGCACAATCAATCCGGTGCGGGAGATCATCGCGCTTGCGCGCCAGCGCGACGTGCCGGTGTTGCTGGACGGGGCACAGGGTGTGCCGCACATGGCCATCGATGTGCAGGAACTTGACTGTGATTTTTATGCTTTCTCAGGGCACAAGATGTATGCACCTACCGGTGTCGGCGTTTTGTACGGCCGCGAATCGCTGCTCGATGCCATGCCGCCTTATCAGGGCGGTGGCGACATGATTCTTGAAGTCTCGTTTACTGGCACGACCTACAACGAATTGCCGTATAAATTCGAAGCCGGCACGCCCAATATTTCCGGCGTCATCGGCCTGGGTGCTGCCATTGACTATCTGCAATCGATCGGTATGCTGGCGATCGCGCGCCACGAGAAAGCCTTGCTTGCCTACCTCATGGATGAGCTGCAGAAGATTTCCGGAATTCGACTGATCGGTACGGCACCGCACAAGGCCAGCGTACAGTCGTTCATGCTCGACAACATTCACCCGCATGACCTGGGCACGATTCTCGATCATCAGGGCATCGCTATCCGCACAGGCCATCATTGCGCTATGCCGGTGATGCAGCATTTCGCAGTGCCTGGTACTGCGCGCGCGTCGCTCGGGCTGTATAACAATCGCGACGATATCGACCGACTGGTCGCTGCCTTGCACCAGGCAAAGCAGATTTTTTCATGAGCGCGGTGCACACCCACGAGGCCGACGACTTGCGCGAACTGTATCGCGAACTAATCCTCGACCATGCACGCAGCCCGCGCCACTTTGGCAAGCTGGATGCCGCCACGCACACGGCGCGTGGCATCAACCCGTTATGTGGCGATCGTTTGCAGCTGTTTCTGCAGTTAGACCAGGCGGAACGTATTGCTGCGGCCTCGTTCGAAGGCTCCGGCTGCGCCATTTCAGTAGCGTCGGCATCGCTGCTGACGGACAGCGTCATCGGCATGTCGGCAACCGAGGCACTCGAACTGTTTACCGCGTTTACGGCGCAACTTTGCGACCAGCAGGATGTCGCGGTTGTGATACCGAGGCTTGGCAAGCTTCAGGCCTTGTCGGGTGTGCGGGAGTTTCCGGCACGGGTGAAGTGTGCAACGCTTGCGTGGCACGCTCTGGAATCCGCCATCAGCCAGCGCAGCGCGACTGCAACAACGGAGTAAGTCGAGGATGTTCGGTCACACTAACGAAGCATTTGCGCTACAACGCGATGTCAAAGCCGTCATTATTCCAGCCGGCGAGGAGTTATTGTTGCGCGCGGGCACCGCCGGATTTATTACTCAGTCGCTGGGCGGCAGTTTCACGGTCTACGTGGAAGGCAACCTGTTTCGCATTGCCGGTGCTGATGCCGATGCGCTGGGCAAGGAGCCGGTGGCACCGCCGTCCGTGCCGGAAAACCCATCCGATGCCGATATTGAGGCCGTCATCTGGCAGCAGCTCAGAACCTGTTATGACCCGGAAATTCCGGTCAACATCGTCGACCTCGGGCTGATCTATCGTTGCGAGGTCAAGGCGCTCGGCAATGGCGAACGCTCGGTAAATGTCGCGATGACCCTGACCGCTCCGGGCTGCGGCATGGGAGAAATCCTGGTGCAGGATGCGCAGGAAAAGATAGCCGTGATTCCCACCGTTACCGACGTAGCGGTTGAGCTGGTATTCGATCCTCCCTGGAATCAGGCCATGATGTCCGATGAAGCACGCCTGCAGACCGGCCTTATGTAAGTGCACCCGGCATGAAAGTCCTGACCCTGATGCGCCACGCAAAGTCCAGCTGGCAGAACGTTACCCTCAGCGACCGGGAACGACCGTTGAACGAGCGGGGCGAACAGGACGCACCAATGATGGCCAAACGCATCGTATTGGCCGGCATTCGACCCTCGTTGATAATTTCCAGTCCGGCGCTCCGTACCTGGACAACAGCAAGAATCGTGGCGCAGGAAATTGGATACCCGTTAGAGTTCCTGCAGCGCGAGGACAACCTGTACCTGGCCTCACTCGACGAGATTCTTGATGTTCTGCTCGCCCAGGATCCGGATTTCAATGATCTGCTGCTGGTCGGACACAACCCGGGTCTCACGACCCTGGCCAACTACCTGGTACCCGGCCTGGTCGATAATCTGCCAACCGCCGCAGTGGTCTCGGTCCGATTCGAACTGCCTGACTGGAATCTTTACAATCGTCCCGAGATCGAATTGCTCACCTACGACTTTCCGAAACGCGAGCGCCTCAGCACTCCGGGACGTTGACAGCCAGCCCGCCCTTCGATGTTTCCTTGTAACTGGACGACATGTCGAGACCTGTTTGCCGCATGGTAGCGATCACGTTGTCCAGCGTCACTTTGTGTGTGCCATCGCCGTGCATGGCGAGCCGTGCCGCGTTAATGGCCTTGACCGCACCCATAGCGTTCCGTTCAATACAGGGAATCTGCACCATGCCGCCGATCGGGTCACAGGTCAGGCCAAGATTGTGTTCCATGCCGATCTCGGCCGCTTCCTCGACGTGATCGTTGGACCCGCCCAGCGCCGCAACCAATCCTGCGGCAGCCATTGAACAGGCTACGCCCACTTCGCCCTGGCAACCCATTTCAGCGCCCGATATTGAAGCATTCACCTTGTACAGGATGCCAATTGCGCCGGCGGTCAGCAGGAACCGGTGTATACCGGCCTGAGAAGCGTTTGGCACGAAGCGCTGGTAGTACATCATGACCGCAGGAATTATTCCCGCGGCCCCATTGGTCGGCGAGGTTACGACACGCCCGCCGGCGGCGTTTTCCTCGTTGACTGCAATAGCAAAAGCATTCACCCAGTCCAGGGTGTCAAGTGGCATCGGCACAACGCGCGCCTCCAACGTACGCCGCAACTTCGCCGCGCGACGTAGCACCGCCATTCTACCTGGCAGCACGCCGTCGGTTTTCAGGCCACGCCCGATACAGGCCTGCATTGCGGACCAGATGTCGTCCATGCGCCGCGTGACCTCGTCAGCACTTCGCCATTGTTGCTCATTCCGCAAGACCAGCTCGGCAATGCTTAAGTCGGCCGCCGCCGCCGCCGCCAGCAAGGTTGCGCTATTGCTGAACTCATGCTTTGCCCGAGTCGACTGTGACGATGGTTCCGGATCGTTGCCACGGGCAATGAATCCTCCACCAAGCGAATAGTAATCCTCGCTAAGGAGTGCCGCTCCGGCAGCATCGCTGGCAACAAAGCGCATACCGTTGGTGTGTCGCGGCAATTCGGTCTCATAGTTGAACAGCAACTCAGACTGTGGATCAAAATCGATTACGCCGACCTCCGGCAAAGCCAGTTTTTTACTGGCGTGGACTGCACGCAACAACGACTCGACGGCGTCAGGGTCAATGGTTGCGGGCAGGTAGCCCATGAGTCCGAGGATAATTGCGGTATCGGTGCCGTGACCCTTCCCGGTAAAAGCCAGTGAACCGAACAGCGTGACCTGAACCCGGGCGACCTGCCGCGTGTACGCTTTGATCTGTTCAGAAAACGCAAAGGCGGCCGCCATCGGTCCGCCGGTATGCGAACTTGACGGACCAATGCCAATCTTGAAGATGTCAAAAATGCTGATTGTCGACATCTCAGTTCGAACCCAGTGAAAGCAACGTAGCATTGCCGCCAACTGCGGAGATGTTGTTGCTCACTGTGTACTCGGTGCCAAATCTCGGCAAATAGTAGGGTCCACCAGCCTTTGGCCCGGTTCCGGACAAGCCTCGCCCTCCGAATGGCTGGACACCAACAACAGCGCCAATCATGTTGCGATTGATGTAGATATTGCCCGCACCAGAAATTGCCGCAATCTTGCGCGCGCGTGAATCAATGCGCGTGTGCAAGCCCATGGTCAGCCCGTAACCCGTCGCATTTACTGCAGCGATGGTCTTTTGCAATTTTCCACCAGCAAACCGCAAAACATGCAGGATCGGTCCGAACACTTCGCGCTGCAAGGTGTCGATACTTTCAATTTCGACCAATGTCGGTGCAAAAAAAGTCCCGGTAGCCGTCTCTGTCGGAAGCTTGCAGCGATGCAGAATTGTCGCCTCGCTCTGCATGCGGCTGACATGTGCGGCGAGCAAATCACGTGCCTCGGCGTCGATCGCCGGACCGACGTCCGTGGACAGCAGCGCCGGATCGCCGATACCGAGCTCATCCATCTGGCCGATCAGCAGCTCGATGACGCGCGGCGCGATGTCCTCCTGAAGGCACAGCAAACGCAAGGCGCTGCAGCGCTGCCCGGCACTGTTAAATGCCGAATAGACACTATCGAGTACCACTTGCTCCGGCAATGCGGAACTGTCAACAAACATTGCATTCTGGCCGCCGGTCTCTGCAATCAAAACGGCAATTGCACCCGGCTTGTTCGCCAGCGTCTGGTTGATCAGGCGTGCCGTCTCAGTCGAACCGGTAAAAGCAACTCCGGCGACCCGGGGGTCCGCCACGGCGCGACCACCGATGGCTGCGCCATCCCCGGGCAGGAAATGCAATGCGTCATCGGGCACACCCGCCTGGTGCATTAACTGCACGGCGCGAAATGCGACCAGCGGTGTCTGTTCAGCCGGTTTTGCCAGTACCGCATTACCGGCGGCCAGCGCGGCGCCGATCTGGCCGGTGAAAATGGCCAGCGGAAAATTCCAGGGACTGATGCAGACAAAAACGCCGCGACCACGCAGTCCATGCGTATTGCGTTCGCCGGTAGGCCCTGGCAGCTGGCGTACTTCGCCATAGTGCGTGCAGGCCTCGGCGGCGTAGTACCGCAGAAAATCGACAGCTTCACGCAATTCGGCGATTGCATCGGGTATGGTCTTGCCGGCTTCGGCCACGCACAGTGCCAGCAACTCGCTGCTATGCTCTTCGAACAGGTCGGCTGCCCTGTTCAGTATGTTGGCGCGCTCGCGCGCCGGGGTACCGTCCCACTTTGGCTGTGCCTCGCTTGCCAGCTGCAACGCCCGGTCAAGCTGTGCAGCGGTCGCCTGCCTGCAGGTTCCGACAACTTCGCGTGTATCCGCCGGGTTGACTGAGGGCAAGGCAGCCCCGGGCATCAGCTCGCCGCCGACAATGGCGGCAGCGACAAGCGGTTTGCTTAATGCGCTCTGCATTTCAGCGAGCAGGTTTCGGCTCACGCTGCGGTCAGCCAGGTTGATGCCCCGGGAGTTTCGGCGCCCGGCGCCAAACAGGTCCGCCGGCGCATTGATATGGACGTGCGGGCGAAACTCGTGCGCACGCGCCGCAGTAATCGGATCCGCGACGATGTCCAGTACATCGATACCCTCATCCACGATCCGGTTCACAAATGAGGTATTCGAGCCATTTTCCAGAAGTCGTCGCACGAGGTAGGGCAGCAGGTCCTCGTGGCTGCCGACCGGCGCATAAACCCGGCACGGCCGGTCGAATCGCTCTGCATCAATGATGCCAGCATACAGTTCCGCACCCATGCCGTGCAGGCGCTGAAACTCGTAATCGTGGCGCGAACCTGCGTAATGAAGAACACTCGCCAGGGTGTGGGCGTTATGCGTGGCAAATTGCGGGTAGAGGGCGTCGCCGGCAGCCAGCGCCTGGCGGGCGCAGGCAAGGTAAGAAATATCAGTGTGTGTCTTGCGCGTGAACACCGGGTAACTGGCCAGCCCCTGCTCCTGCGCGCGTTTGATTTCACTGTCCCAGTAAGCGCCTTTGGTTAACCGGACCGGGATGCGGCGACCGCCTTGCTGTGCCAGCAGCTGGAGGTAACCGACAACATTGCGAGCCCGGCGCAAGTAAGTTTGTACCGCGAGCCCAAACCCCTCGTAATCACCGAGAACGGGGTCTTTGTAAACGCGCGAAAAGAGGTCCAGCGATATTTCCAGCCGTTCTGACTCCTCGGCATCGATCGTCAGGCCAATGCCTCGTTGTTTTGCCCGCTCTGCCAGCCCGCAGATGCTCGGCACCAATTCGTCAATAACGCGATCGTAGTGCATGAAATTGTATTTCGGATGCAATGCGGACAACTTCACCGAAATACTTGGCGCTGCGAAAATATCCTGCCCTGGCTGCTGCAGGCCGGCGCCGATGCTGTCAATGGCCTCGTGGTAGGCCGCGAGATAACGGCTCGCGTCTGCACTTGTCAGCGCGGATTCGCCCAACATGTCAAAGGAATGCCGATACCCCTGGTTACGTTTGTCGGCAGCACGTTTCAGGGCCTCGTCGATCGTGCGTCCCATCACGAATTGGTGCCCCATTATGCGCATGGCCTGGCGCATTGCGGTACGCACTACCGGCTCGCCGGCGCGCCCTGCCAGCTTGACCAGCAACTGCGCCGGATTCTTAACCTTGACTTCGTCGAACTGCAGCAATTGTCCCGTCAGCATCAGTCCCCAGGTGGACGCGTTGACGAACAGGGAATCACTCTCACCGAGGTGATCCTTCCACTTCGCCGACGTAATTTTGTCGGCAATCAATTTGTCCGCAGTATCGGCATCGGGTATGCGTAGCAGCGCCTCCGCGATACACATCAGCAGTACGCCCTCCTCCGACGACAGGTCGTACTGTTGCAGGAAAGCTTCAATACCGCTGTTTTTGGACCGGTCGTCGCGCACGGTCTGAACCAACTGCGCGGCAGTTTTCTGGATCTTGGCGCGCATCGAATCGCCGGGATCCGCAGCCGCAGCGAGCTCACGAACCAGCGTTTCCTCGTCGGCCAGGTACAGGTCATTAAGGCCCGCAATCGGGCCCGGCCGGGCCGCGGGCTGATCAACAAAATGCATTGTGTAATACCATGGTCTGGAAAAACGGCATCTTGCTATACTTTGCCCCCTTTGAACACAGAGATCGTATACCGTGACCAGCCGTTTTCTCGACTCCCTCGCACAGCGCACGGAAGCCTTGAAGTCAGAGGGCCTATTCAAGACCGAACGCCTGATCGCAGGTCCACAGCAGGCGCTGATTAAAGTCCGCAGTAATGGCCGCACCTCAGAGGTTCTCAATCTTTGCGCCAATAACTACCTTGGCCTGGCCAATCATCCTACTGTGGTTGCAGCCGCGCACAAGGCACTCGATGATTTCGGCTTCGGCATGGCGTCCGTGCGATTTATCTGCGGCACGCAGACACTTCACCGGGAACTGGAACAACGCATCAGTGACTTCCTGGGTACCGAGGACACTATTCTGTATCCGTCCTGCTTCGACGCGAATGGTGGCCTGTTCGAGACCATCCTGGACGAGTCCGATGCGGTCATCAGTGATGCCCTGAATCACGCCAGTATTATCGACGGCATTCGACTCTGCAAGGCTCAACGTTTTCGTTACCAGAACAATGATATGCACGATCTCGAGGCGCAGTTGCACGCCTCTGCATCGGCAAACACGCGATTGATCGTCACCGATGGTGTGTTTTCAATGGATGGCACGATTGCGGACCTGCGGACGATTTGCGACCTGGCCGAGCGGCACGACGCACTGACCATGATTGACGACTGCCACGCAGCCGGGTTTTTGGGGGCAACCGGCCGGGGTACGCACGAGTTTCGTGACGTGGTGGGCAGGGTCGATATCATTACCGGCACCCTGGGCAAGGCACTTGGCGGTGCTTCCGGCGGTTATACCTCCGGGCGAAAGGAAATCATCGGCTGGCTGCGGCAACGCTCGCGACCTTATCTTTTTTCCAATTCCGTGGCGCCGGCTATTGTTGCCGCATCGATCGCGGTGTTGGACCTGCTGCAAAAAGACAGCACATTGCGCCAGACCTTGCACGCAAATGCCGCCTATTTCCGCGACAACATGCAGGAGCGCGGTTTCGACCTGCGGCCTGGTGAGCACCCGATAATTCCCATCATGCTGGGCGACGCGCGTCTCGCCAGCAATATGGCGGAAAAATTATTGCATCGCGGTGTTTACGTTATTGGTTTTTCATTTCCGGTTGTGCCACAGGGGCAAGCGCGCATTCGAACGCAAATGTCGGCCGGACTGACTCGAGTGCAACTGGACAAGGCGATTACTGCATTCACCGAAGTCGGTCGCGAACTAAAGGTGATTCACTGATGAAAGCCCTGGTTAAGGCGCGCGCCGAGCGCGGCATCTGGATGCAGGACGTCGCGGTACCTGGGGTTGGCCACAATGATGTACTGATTCGCGTGAAACGCAGCGCCGTGTGTGGCACGGACATTCACATTTTTCAATGGGACGACTGGGCCAGGAGTGCCATCAAGGTCCCGACCACAATTGGTCACGAATTCAGCGGCGAGATTGTCGAGTGCGGCAGCGAGGTGCGCGGCTTCGAAATAGGCGATCGGGTTTCCGCAGAGGGTCACATCACCTGTGGCGTCTGCCGCAACTGTCGCGCGGGTCGCCGGCACCTGTGCATGAATACGGTCGGCGTCGGTGTCAGCCGGGACGGTGCATTTGCGGAATTTGTCGCCGTCCCTGCGTTCAACGTCTTCAAGCTGCCGGCTACGATAAGCGACGACCTCGCTGCGATTCTGGACCCCTTGGGCAATGCAACGCATACGGCGTTGTCGTTTGACCTGGTCGGCGAAGATGTGTTGATCACGGGCGCAGGACCCATCGGCATCATGGCGGTCGCCATCGCGCGCTACGCCGGCGCCCGGCACGTGGTAATTACCGACCTGAACGACTATCGACTGGACCTCGCCCGCCGCATGGGTGCAACACGGGCGCTCAATATCAGCCGCGAATCCATCGATGCCACCATGACAGAACTGGGTATGGAAGAGGGCTTCGATGTCGGCATGGAAATGTCCGGTAACGCCAAGGCATTTCGCGACATGCTGCGTACCATGCATCACGGCGGCAAAGTGGCGATCCTGGGTATACCACCCGAGGAAATGAGCATTGACTGGAACATGGTCATATTCAAGGGCCTGTTGCTAAAGGGCATATATGGGCGCGAAATGTTCGAAACCTGGTACAAGATGGCCAGCATGCTGCAAAGCGGGCTCAATATTGAACCGGTCATCACGCATCACTTCGGCGTCGACGAGTTTCACGCTGCATTCGAACTGATGGCATCGGGCCAGTCCGGGAAAGTCGTGCTGCACTGGGACTGATTTGCCGGGATCTCGTGCCCTTAGCGAAGGTCACACAAACAGTGTCGGTAGACCCCGTTCGGATCATTGAAGCGCAACAAGCCGCCCGCTGTTTCGTCGATACGCTGTGCCACGCGATGGATGAAATCAGGCGCGCGCACCCAACGCGACATGTCGAGGCCCACGCTCGCCGCGACACCGAGCAAATCCACGATCATCTGTTCCGAGGGCGATAGCTGTGGCTCAATCACGACTGTGCCAAACTGGCCGTCCTCGAGGCCGGCCAATCCTGCCGCTGCGTCGATCGCATCGTCCAGGCCGCCGAGTTCGTCAACCAGGCCATTCTCCACGGCTTCAACACCGGTCCAGACCTGGCCCTGGCCAATAGCGTCGACTTCACTTTTGTCCAGCCCGCGGCCGGCGGCCACATCGCTGATGAAGTCATCGTAGGTATCTTCGATAAATAACTGGAATAGCTGCCTGGTCTGCTCACTCATTTCCCGGTCCGGGCGAAACTGGCCCGACCAGGGCGTGGTACCGACGCCATCGGTAGTGATGCCAATGGTTCCGATGCTGCGTTGATAGGTCGGAAACATGCCGAACACGCCTATCGACCCTGTAAGGGTTGCCGGACTCGCAATAACCCGGTCGGCGTACATGGAAATGGCATATCCACCGGACGCCGCGATGCTGCTCAAGGAGGCGACTACCGGCTTGCCGGCCTCGCGCAGCGCCAGCACTTCATCGACAATGACTTCGGCCGCAAAGGAACTGCCTCCAGGGCTATCGACTCGCAATACAACAGCACTAACTGAGTCATCCGCACGTGCCTGCCGCAATAACGCGGCGGTTGAATCGGCACCGATAGTACCCGGTGATTGCTCGCCAAACAGGATATCGCCGGCAGCAACGATGATTGCCACGTTTTGCTGTTGCGCCGCGCCGGCGTCGAGGAAACGCATATGCTGCAGGTAGTCGTACATGTCCGTAGCGTAAAATTGGCCGGGTCGATCCTTATCCTCACCGACCGCGTCGATCATGCGTTGCCGCACCTCGGTCCGGGTCAGAAGCTCGTCGACCAGGCCGAAATCCAGCGCAGCGATAGCAATGTCACCACCCGCGCGACCCACGTAGTCGAGTAAGTTGTCGGCGAAATGGTCGATCGAGCCGGTATCCAGGCCTCGCGCTTCCTCGACATCGTTTCGATACATTTGCCACATGCCGTCAACCAGGCGCTGCGACGCTGCACGGTCCTCGTCTGACATGTTGGTTCGCGTGAAAGGTTCCACAAAAGACTTGTGGGTACCGACGCGAAACACGTTCCAATCGATGCGCAACAGGTCGATGGCGTCCTTGTAATACGTACCGAAACGCCCGTAACCCAGAAACATTACCGCGCCATCCGGATGCAAATAGATCTCATCAGCATGCGCCGCAAGAAAGTAGCCGTGCTGGCTCAGGAAATCCGCACTGGCCACGATACTCTTGCCGGACGCCCTGAAATCATCCATGGCGGCCGCCACCTGTTGCAACTTGCTCAGCCCCGCGCCAAGAATACGACTCAAGTCAAGGTACACGATTTCGATGCGCTCATCGTCTTTCGCATAAGCGAAGGCATCGACGATATCCTGCACCAGAGTCTGCGGTTTGCCGTCGCCAAGCAGCGACGCAATCGCGCGATCATACGGGTCGCCCTCCAACTGCTCCACCAACATGCCATAGGGTTCGATGCTTAAAGCAGCTCCACGTGACATGACGACCGCGTCATCCGCTGCAAGACCAAAAAAAACCAGGAAAACAAACAGCAGTAGCAGCAAGTGCAAGATCTTGCGGATAGCGTCCAGACCCGACCAGAAAGCCGACAACAGTCGCAGCAACGGGTTCTTCGTACTCATCGTTTCAACCTTCGTAATAGGCACGGCAGATAACTGAATTCAGGTGGCAGGTACCAACCACAAAGACAGACTCGGCCAGAAAGCGATGAGAATAACAGACATCAGCAAAATCATCAGGAATGGGAAGGTCGCAGAATAAACATGCAGTATCGGCTTTTCGAAGCGGTAACTGGAGATAAACAGGTTCAGGCCCACAGGCGGTGTAAGGTAGCCAAGTTCCATTGCCGCAAGGAATACGATGCCAAGGTGTACCGGATGCACGTCGAAGCCCGCTGCGATCGGCAGAATCAGCGGCACCACCAGGACGATCGCCGAAAATATGTCAAGGATTGCGCCGAGCACGAGCAGGAACAGCAATAGCAATACCAGGAAGGTTGTCTGGCTCGAGACGAGATTGGACACCCACTCCAGCAGCATCTGCGGTATGCCGGCGCTGATCATATAATTCGTCGATGCCATGGACACACCCAAAATGATGAGAATGCCGCCGACCAACACCATGGCAGAGCGAATGATGCGTGGCAAATCACGCCATTGGATTTCCCGATGTACCAGGACCTCGACGACAAATACATATAGCGCCGTAATGGCAGCCGCTTCCGAGACCACCAGAAAGCCCGAATAAATCCCCCCTAGCACGACGAACGGCAGCGGGATTTCCCAGATCGATTCGCGCATCGCTGCTGCAATTTCACGCCAGGAAAACTCGGCCAGGGGTTTGCGAATATGGCGATTGGTCCAGGTGCTGTAAGCCGACAACATGATTAACATCAGCATGCCGGGCAGGATGCCGGCAAGAAACAATTTATCGATCGGTACTTCGGAAACCACACCGTACAGAATGATCGGCAGCGATGGCGCAAACAGCAGGCCGAGACTGCCGGAAGACGTCACAAGGCCGAGATTGAAACGGTCTGCATAGCCATCATGCTTTAGCGCAGGGTACAGGATTGCGCCGAGTGCAATAATCGTGACCCCGGAGCCACCGGTGAACGCTGTAAAGAATGCGCAGGCAGCCAGCGATACTACCGCCAACCCGCCTGGCATCCAACCCAGCAAGGAATTGGTCATGCGCACGAGTCGTCGCGGCGCCTGGCTCTCGCTTAAAAGGTAGCCGGCGAAAGTAAACAGCGGAATTGCTACCAGGAAAGGCAAATCTGCGATACCGAGAATATCCAGCGTGACATTCATCAGGTCTGTTTCTTCACGTATCAGCCCTAGCATTGCGCTGGTGGCAATGATCGCAAACAGAGGCGCCCCGAGGATCGCAAGTAAAAGAAGAATAGCACCGGCGACGATCATGACTCGAGACCTTCGTCGCCTAGGTACAACCGCATGCCTTGGCCAAGCACAGCGACCGCAAAACGGTAGCTCAACAAGGCAAATGCAACAGGCACGACGGCGTGCGCCGCCCATGCAGGTACATCCCCTAAAACTGTTTCCGCAAATTCGATTTCCAGTTGAAGGTATCGCCAGGCATGCCACGCAAGCACGCCGCAAACGGCCGCCGCAAACGTGTCGACCAGCATGCGTGCGATACCCACAGCACGGTCGGAAAGCATATGTGAGATTGCATCGACGCGAATATGGCGATCTTCACGGCATGCGGCGACAGCACCTATCATCGCCAGCCAGAGCACCATGAGGCGCACAACTTCGCCCGACCAGAACAAACCCGACTCAAAAATTTCACGCGCGACTATTTGCCCGACTGACAACAACATCATGCCGCCGAGCAAAGCGACCAAGAGTATGTTTTCGATCAGGCGGCCGGCCCGATCGAGCCGGCCCAGAAGAGTGGCCGCGCGTGTCATTGCGCTTCGGTAATAGTTTCCGACGCGGCGATGGTGGCCTGCTCGCTGCGGTATTGTTCAACGTAGCCCATCATCTCTTCGTACATTGCTGCCGAGACAACGCCACGCCCCACCATTTGTTCGTTCGACGTGTGCAGAACGGAGCGAATCTCGGCCAGTCTTGCGGCGTCGAGCGTGACACGTTTCATTCCCGCAGAAAAAAGCGCTTGCTTGGCCTCGTCATCATCTTCGAGATTCAGAACGTCGTATTCGTTATACAGCTCTGACATTACCTGGCGCATGACTTGCTGGTCGACCGCAGCGATCTTGTCAAAAGCCTTCTTGTCAATAGCCATAAAGCCAATCGTGTAGATCAGCGGCACGTCCGTGACGTACTTCAGCTTCGTGTGGTACTGCAGAATTACCGCGCCGACCGGCGACATACCGATGATATCGAGAGCACCGGTCTGCAATGCCGTATAGACATCCGTTAACGGCAACGGAATAGGTGTCACAGACAAGGCGTCCATGGTTGCCTTGCTTATGGAGTCACCTTCTGGAACCCAGACGCGCTTGCCTTTCAGGTCGGTGAGCTCATCAACCGGTTCGTTTGACATGATCATTGCAAAACCGGTCGCAGCAAAACCGAAGGTGACAAACCCGGCTGCCTCCAATCCGGACGCGATCTTGCTATCCAACCGGCTGCGAACGAATCCGGCCTCTGCTACCGAATCAAACACCATGGGCAGGCCATACAGGCCGATGTCGCCATATTTCTCCATGATCGCAGAGGGCGTAAAAACACCCCCCTGCAATGCGCCAATACGGATTCGGCTCAGAACCTGGCTGTCGGTACCCTGGCTGCCGCCACCGTAGTATTTAATGATGACGCGACCCTCGGTCCTGTCCCGGATTGCATCTGCCGAGGCGCGCATATCCTGCATCCACTGCGAACCTTCCGGCGTAATCGTTGCAATCTTCAGCGTAGTCGCCGCGCTGGCAACGCCCGCAAGGCACAATGTCGACAGTATCAGTCCAATTATTTTCATCTGCGTTCCCTTCAGAAATAGTTGTCCGAATCCGAGCACAACGCCAGCGCTTCGTCCCTGGCAAGTACATTGGTCAGCGTAAGGCCTTCGGCATAAGGGCTGGCGCCTAGAATATCTGCACATAGTTGATCGTTCAGTTCGCGATCGTAAAGTGTTCGGGCTATGCCCTTGAGCATTTCGACCTTGGGACTCAGGTCCCGCCCGCCTGACATGGCGATCGCGGTTTCAAAATGCCCTCGCGCCACGTCCTGCTTGCCACCAAGAGCCGGCGGTCGAATTGTCATCAGGATACCGAGGTAATTGTGCGCCGACGCTTTGGCCGAGACACCGCTGATATCCAGATAGTGCTGCATTACAGCTTCGGCCTGCGGCAACTCCGCCAGCGCGTTCCAATCGTCGCTATGCGCGCGAATATAGGCGAGGAAGGCAAATCCGTATGCGTACAACAGGTCAGCCTGCTTGCTGCTGACCTGTTGCAGATTGGCAACGAAGGCATCGTAGGGCAGGCTGCGCCAGTTGCAGGATGAAGCAAGGGTCAGGCACATCGCCTGATCGGCGTACTCGCGAGCGCGCCGCGTCAGCCGCTTGGCGCGAACCGGGTCGTCGGCAAAAACGCTGCCATAGGACGCATACATGGTCGACGCCGATGACAAGATGGCGGGGTTGTCCTCTTTGCCCTGCAGGAAACTGTCCAGAAGCAGAATGTAGGACGGCATGCCGGCACGGACCAGTTCAGGATCATCCTGGTTCAGAATGGCGCCAGTCAGATTGTTGCCGAAGGAATTGGCTGCCCTGGAAACAAAGTGCGAGCACCCCGTCAACAGCAGGTTGGCAACAATCAGCGTCACGACGATCACTTTTTTCATGCCCATCTCCTGCGCGATGAGTTGAAATCCTAACGTCCGACCCGGCCGCCGGCGTGATTATCTTCTGATTGTTGGCTGATGCCTGCCGAACAGGTGGCCCGCCGCAAAGTCCCGTGCGGGCCAACTCGATCTATACTTTTTCCTTAATTCTCGCGGCCTTACCGGTTCTACCTCGAAGGTAATAGAGCTTGGCGCGGCGCACATTGCCACGTCGCTTAACCTCAATCGAGTCAACCACCGGGCTGTAGGTCTGGAATACGCGCTCGACACCCTCGCCATGCGAGATCTTGCGGACCGTGAACGAGGAATTCAGGCCGCGATTGCGTTTCGCGATTACTACACCCTCGAATGCCTGCAGGCGCTCGCGTGTGCCTTCGGTAACCTTCACCTGGACGACCACTGTATCGCCGGACGCAAACTCCGGAACCTGTTTGCTCATCTGTTCGTTTTCTATCGCTTCGATAATTTTGCTCATGACTCTCTACTCAACGGCTGCAGGCCGTTACCTGTGCGCGGCCTGGCATTCTACACCTGACCCTGCTCTTTCAAAAACTCATCCAGCAACATGCGCTGCTCTTTGCTCAACTGCAATTTCCTGACCAAATCCGGACGCCGCAAGTAGCTGCGCCCCAAAGCCTGTTTCTGGCGCCAACGCGCAATTCGCGCATGGTCGCCAGAGAGCAGGACCGCCGGGACATTTTTGCCCGCAATACTCTCCGGACGTGTGTAATGCGGGTAATCCAGCAAGCCCCGCATAAACGAGTCCTGAGCGGCCGACTCATCGTCACCCAATACACCTGGCAGAAGCCTGGCCACCGCGTCAATAACAGCCATTGCCGCGATCTCGCCGCCCGACAACACAAAGTCACCCAGCGATAATTCTTCATCGACTTCGCATTCGATCAAACGCTCATCGATACCCTCGTACCGCCCCGCCAACAGCGCCAACCCAGGCAGCCCGGCATATCGTCGCGCAATTGCCTGATCGAAAGCCGCACCTTGTGGCGACAGGCAGACTACCCTGCTGCCCTCAGGCAGTGCCCGCCTTGCCGCTTGAATCGCCTTCGCGGCCGGCTCGTACTTTAGGACCATGCCTGGCCCGCCGCCATATGGCCGGTCGTCCACGGTCCGATGCGCATCCTCCGCGTAGTCACGTGGATTTTCGCAATGCAAAGCGAGTAATCCACGCTCCTTCGCCCGTCCGACGACGCCATACTCAGCGACTTGCCCGACCATCTCCGGGAACAGGCTCACGACAACTATTTTCACAGCCTTAGTCCAGTTCCCACTCCACACGGATCACACCGTTGACCAGATCCACGTCGAGCACCACATCATTCAAAATGAACGGAATCAGCCGCTCCGGCTTGCCGTCCGTCACCAGTACATCATTAGCACCGGTTTCCAGTATATATGCGACCCGGCCGAGGTCAGTGCCGTCACGGTGCTCTACGCGCAGCCCTTCAAGGTCCGCCCAGTAGTAGATACCGTCTCCAGCGGCTGGCAACACATCCCTGGCAACTGCAATTTCACGATGGATCAGCATCGCCGCCTGCTCGCGGTCATCAACCCCGTCGAAACGAAGTATGACGCCTTTACCGTGTTTCTTACCCTCCGCTACCCTCACCTGTCGCCAGCCATCGCCCTGGCTGAGAAAGTAATGGCCATATTCCAGGATTGCTTCTCGTGGCTCCGTGTACGAATACACTTTTACCCAGCCTTTGACGCCAAACAGACCGGTAATCCGGCCCAGGCGAATTGGCCGTTGCGGCGCTTCGATCAGTTGGCGGCCTGAGCCTTGCGGTGCAATTTCAGCAATGATGCAACACGCTCAGATGGCTGGGCGCCCTGTCCGATCCAGTGATCTACACGCTCGAGATTAATGCGCAAGTTCACTTCGTGCTCCTTGCCGACCGGATTAAAAAAGCCGACGCGCTCGATGTACCGCCCGTCCCGCCGATTGCGGCTGTCGGTAACGACGACGTGATAAAAGGGTTGTTTTTTCGCACCAGCGCGCGACAGTCGAATGCTAACCATTACTTTTCCGTTTATTGAATCTGTTACTGGCTGACAAACCAGAGCCCGGGGCCAGCCCGAGTAGCGCGCATTGTACCGACTTCAATTTAAATGTGAAGCGTTTTTAGCCCAGAAAACCTTAAGTTTTTCGGTACCTTAGCGAGATCTAGCGCATACCCGGCGGGATTTTGCCCGGCGACATCCCTCGCAACATGTTTTTTAGCCCGCCGCGGGTCATTTTTTTCATCATTTTTTCCATTTGGGTAAACTGTTTCAAGAGCCGGTTCACGTCCTGCACCTGCAAGCCCGAACCAGCTGCTATGCGTTTACGGCGCGAGCCATTGATGATTTTTGGAAAACGTCTTTCGCCCGGCGTCATCGCGTTGATCAACGCTATTTGCCGTTTCAAGGCCTGTCCATCAACCCCCTGGCGCAAGGCCTGCGGGTCGATCCTGCCAGCAAGCGGCAGTTTCTCGAGCATTTCACTGATGCCACCCATTTGCATCATTTGCTGCAATTGGTCGCGCAAATCACCCATATCGAAGCCGCGGCCCTTTTTGATCTTCTGTGCGAGTTTTTCGGCCTTGTTCTTGTCGACCTTGCTCTCGATATCTTCGACCAGCGACAACACATCACCCATACCCAGGATGCGCGAGGCCATGCGCTCCGGATGAAATACCTCGAGTGCCGCAACCTTCTCTCCGACGCCAAGAAATCGTATTTGCTTTCCGGTAACGCCGCGTACTGATAGCGCTACGCCGCCCTTCGCATCGCCATCGACTTTCGTCAGGATAATGCCCGTGAGCGGCAAGCTATTATCAAAAGCAGTTGCGGCATTGACTGCGTCCTGGCCAGCCATGCTGTCGACTACGAAAAGTGTTTCACGGGCCGCCGACCTCGCATGCACGGCGATCACTTCCTGCATCATAATCTCGTCAACATGCAATCGCCCCGCGGTGTCGATAATTAACACATCGGCGTACGCACGCCGCGCTGCATCTACGGCGCGATCGACGATAGCGAGCGGATCCTCATCGGCACTGCTGGCACAATGCAGTGCGCCGACTTCTTTTGCGAGTGTCTCGAGCTGCAAAATGGCGGCCGGACGATATACGTCAACACTGACCAGCATTACGCGTTTCCTGTCTTGCTCGATGAGCCGTTTCGCAAGCTTTGCTGCGGTGGTCGTCTTGCCGGCACCTTGTAATCCCGCGAGCAGCAAAACCACCGGCGGCTGTGCACGAAGATCGATGGGCGTGTGCGGAGCACCCAGTAGCGCCACCAGTTCGCCGTGAATGATCTTGACCAGTGCTTGTCCTGGCGTGAGGCTCCTGGCGACTTCCGTACCAATGGCCCGTTCGCGAACTCTCTCCAGGAAAGTCTTGACCACTGGCAACGCAACATCGGCCTCAAGCAGGGCGAGACGCACCTGCCGCAGAGTGTCTTTAATATTACTTTCGGTTAAGCGCCCTTGGCCGGAGAGATTGCGCGCAGCTTCGCTGAGGCGGCGACTGAGATTGTCGAACATGCGCCGATTCTAAACTGTAAGTACCGTACCTCGCGACAGCATTTGAATGTTTCGATCTGGTGCAGCTTTGATCACTTGCCGCAATATCGCAGCTTCCTCGCCAGGCTTCATGCCAGTGAGCCAGATTTCCGGGTTGTGACGCAAGCGCTTGAGGTCACGGGTCAGGGTGCGCGGACAGTAATGACCCGACTCGCTCGCCAGTCGTTCCATTTCGTCCGGAAACGACACCTCTATGACGAGTACCCGCAGATCAGGGCAAGAATTCAATACCGGCCAAAGGGTCTCGTTACTCTTGGTGTCACCACTTACTGCGAACGCTCCGCCTGAGTTTTGCACCGTGTATCCGAGTGACGGCACACTGTGCATGACATCAACGGCGTAGAAGTCGCGGTGCCCAATCCGGATCGTATCCCCTGGACTGCAAAACCGGTAACGCAGCATTGGATTTTCCGCCGACGGTAATTTTGTAAAATCCGGCCAGATAACGCCGTTGAACAGATGTGCCTGAACGGCGCGAAGGGTTTCCTCGCGTGCGTAAACGGTAAGCGGTTCGGTGAAATTCGCATCGAATACACGGTCGACGAGCATTGGCAGCCCTGCCACGTGATCCAGGTGCGCGTGGGTCAAGAAAACGTGTCGAATTGAGTCCAGATCAGCCAGTTCAAGGTCACCGATCCCGGTTCCCGCGTCGATCAGAACATCGTTATCGATGAGCATCGCGGAGGTCCGTGACCCCGCGCCGATGCCCCCGCTGCAACCTAGAATTCGTATACGCATTGGGTTGGGGTACTATTGACGCTTGCCGAATTGGGGATAATTCCCTTTTCGAAACGGTAGGGTATGCAACGGCTGCTTTCTGTGTCTCAAATCACAATTCTTTTGCTGTATGTGTTGGCAGTCGCGGCACTCATCATGCATCGACTACCCAATTATGCTGCGCGATCACGACCGCTATTCAGCGGCGCAACGATCCTCGCGGCCGCAGCAATGCTGTTACACGGACAATTGCTCGCTGCAGAAATTTTCCACGACGACGGTATGCGCATCACGATGGCTGGTGCAGTTTCGCTGATTGGTCTGCAGCTCGCCCTTATCGGACTGATTGGTACCATGGAGTCCTCATTGCGCGGCATGTCAGCAGGATTATTGGCGCTGGCCGCTTTCGCTTCGCTTGCGACCAATTATTCATCGGCCACGGAAACCACTGTAGACCCGAGTTGGCAGATTCAGGCACACATTCTTATCTCCCTGTTCGCCTACGGGCTGCTCACGGTCGGCTGCATAATCGCGATTTACGCGTTGATCCAGGATCGCCGCCTGCGCAGCGGACGCTTGTCGGCTGCGAATCACTTGTTTGCGCCACTTGAGACCACCGAAAAAATGCTCTTCGGTGTTGCGACAAGTGGATTTGTAGTTCTGTTGCTGGCAGTCGTTTCCGGATTCGCATTTGTTGATAACCTGTTCGCGCAACATCTGGTGCATAAAACGGTTTTGTCACTCTTGGCACTGGCACTGTTCGGCATTCTTGTTGCCGGGCGTCAATTTGCCGGCTGGCGTGGCAAGCGCGCGGTTTACCTGTATCTATGGGGCTTCGCATTTTTATTCCTGGCCTATTTCGGCAGCCGCTTCATTCTCGAACAGCTACTCGGGCGAAGCTGGAGTTGAGTTTCGCGGCACACGCGCCGGGAGCTTTCTTGACAGCTATCGGGCGTCCTGCTCAACTGGGCGCGTCAATTACACTTCGGGGGTGCCCTGCTATTGGGCGATGACTTACCGCTGGCAAGCCTGATCGGGCTGCTCGTCGCACTACTGTTGCTGTCTGCGTTTTTTTCCGGCTCGGAAACGGCGCTCATGAGCCTCAACCGCTACCAGCTACGCCACAAGGCGCGACAAGGGCATCGCGGCGCAATTCTTGCCGAAAGACTGCTGAAACGCCCGGAACGAGTCATCGGCCTCATCCTGCTTGGCAACAACCTGGTCAATGTTTCCATGGCAACACTGGTCGGCCTTGCAACCTTCGAGCTGGGCGGCGGCGCGCTCGCGGCAATCGGTTCGTTTGTTGTCACGATCGTGATCCTGATTTTTGCCGAGGCCGCACCCAAGACGCTGGCCGCGTTGCACCCGGAAAAAATTGCTTACACGGCCGCATTGATCTACTACCCCCTGCTGAAAATCCTGTATCCGATCGTCTGGCTGACGAACGCGGCCGCGAACGCCGTGTTGTACTTGTTTGGCGTTCGCCCGGGCGAGACCGAACTACAGGCTTTAACGCGTGAGGAATTGCGGACTCTGGTCCACGAGGCCGGAGGCAGAATTGCAAGTCGCTACCAGAGAATGTTGCTGAGTATACTTGACCTGGAGCAGGTCACTGTCGACGACATCATGGTGCCGCATAACGAAATCATCGGCATCGATCTCGAAGAAGATGAGGCGACCATTGCCGGGATTATCGCAAGCAGCCAACACACTCGCCTGCCGGTTTATCAGGACGATATTGACCATATCATCGGCATATTGCATCTGCGCCGCCTTGCCAGTTTTGCGCAAAGCAATCTTGATAAAGATGCGTTGCGTCGACTGCTGGACGAGCCCTATTTCGTGCCGGAAGGGACCCCTCTGAGCGTGCAGTTGGTGCAGTTTCAGCGCCGCCGACAACGCATAGCGCTGGTTGTAGACGAGTATGGCGACATCCAGGGCATCATCACGCTGGAAGATATTCTCGAAGAAATTGTCGGTGAATTCGCCACAGGCCCGGTCGGTGACGGTGACGACATCATCAGCCAGGGCGATGGCACATTCCTGGTTGATGGCACGGCAAATATCCGCGAAATTAATCGCGCACAAGACTGGCACCTGCCAACGGACGGACCGAAAACTATCAACGGACTTATCCTTGAACTGTTGGAGACCATTCCGGACCCCAATATCAGCCTCAAAATAGCCGGCTATCCGATTGATATTGTGGAAACTGACGGCAATCGAATTCGCAAGGTTCGTATCGGTCCACGCGAGGCGGAGCAAAATAATACAAACTAGAATGCAGCTTCCAGCGCCTCTGTGATGCGGCGTACACCACTCACCTGAATGCCCTCTGGAATTTTTTTTGGAACATTCCCTTGCGGCACGATCGCGTGAGTGAATC
>Ga0224510_10000040_pt1 | contig 104191 bp, 87 predicted proteins | sample SF_May12_sed_USG_FD_170161 | JGI IMG/M metagenome (GOLD analysis project Ga0224510, IMG submission 170161) | Sediment microbial communities from San Francisco Bay, California, United States - SF_May12_sed_USGS_4_1 | ecosystem: Environmental > Aquatic > Marine > Sediment | place: USA... | reverse complement strand
GCATATTCCAAATTAAAAACTCGGGTGAAATTGATGATGCTTTATCTATGAACATTCCGTGGACGTATTCTTTGCCAACGATTACACCTGTCGGAGTTTTAGCTGGGAATGAAACCCAGCCTGCGATGCTTACATACAGTGCGTTATTTAAATCATAGTTTCCGGCTTTGGCTGCTGCACGAACTCGAGATTTGAAGTCATTAATCTGAGTGTTGTCGAGTCCAAGGTTGGCGGCTTCTTCGTTAATGACTGGGGTAATGTCGTTCTGTCCCATAATCATTAGATTGTAAAAACTGTTTCGTTCGGAGCCATAGCCAATGTAACCATTGCGGACCGCTTGATAAAGCTTGCCAGCATCAACTAACGTTAGCTGATTTGGTGTTCCGCCGCAGCCTATGCGATGATTTAGTTTTGTTGACGACATTCCAAGGTCAATCGCCGTATTGTTCAAGGCAGTTTCTGTGTATTCCACGCGAAATGCTTGGGTCCAGCGATTGTCGGAGTTAACCATCATCAGATTGTGTGCATTGGATCGCGGAATCCAAACAGGTGAGGTGTCTTGTGGGCAACTGCTGTCTGTTCCGTCGCCGTTCTTAACATAATCAGAGAAGCCTTGCACTAAGTCGCTAAGAGAATCTTGTTTGTCATAAACACGCTTCATTCCGTGAATATGATGTACCGCTTTGATGGTGCTGGCAGGTTCAAATGGAGTGGATGACATTAATGCTACTTTGGTGGATGCATTAACTTCTTTTACGTACAAACCAAAAGTTCCTCCAGTGCGCTTGTTCGCAATCAAATCACGAACACGAGATGTTTGCGCGTTAACGTTATTGAGATAAATTACATCATATCGGTATTCGCCATTGATCAAATAGGATTCAATATCGATGATGCGAGTGCCGTATTGTGAGAGAAAGCTATTTACATTGTCTGCGGTAACACCATAGAGCCACCACCATTGTGAGCCAGAATTCTTTATCATAACAACAGTATATTTTCCGTTGCTTTGACGCTCAATGTCTATTAAGCGAGCATCATTGGTATTCGCATATTTTCCAATATCAGATACGGGGATGTCTGTATACCACCACCAGGCAGCACTATTGGTGCCGGTGTTTTGTATCATAATGGAATCATAGTATCTAACTCCATTTACTTCATATGTGTCGACGTCAATTAGGCGAGCATTGTTTGCTTTCAATTTAGCCGATAAGTCGGCAAATGTTTGACCATAGTAATACCACCATGAACTGGCTCTGGTTCCGGAGTTTTGGATCATGACGACGGCGAAATATCGAGTGCCATTGACAAAGTATGATTCAATATCAATGAGTCTGGCGTTATTGCTGGCTAAATAACTTGAGAGCTGGCTAGAAGTTATCCCGTAATACCACCACCAAGCGCTAGTGTTTTCTCCGGAGTTTGCTACTGTCACTACGTTAAAAGTCGGGGTTGTGGCATTTACAACTTCGATATCGATAATGCGATAGCCGGCATTAACTTGGGCGGTTATCGTGGCAGCAGTCACGCCATAATGCCTAGTCCATGCTGTGGGTGTCGTTGTTGATTTTTCCAGTGGTTCTTCTGCAAATGCGCTTGATGTTGATGCAATACCAAGGAGCAGTGTGGCAATTAAACGTATGGCGAACAGTGACCTATTTTTTAATATTTTGTAAAGCATGATTTCATCTCCAGTGCAAAAATGGCAAAGTAGGGCGCAAGAGCTAACTGGTTTTGCGCCGAGTGTATTATTTTTGGTGCAATGAGCAATGCTTTTTGCACCCTACGAGATCAGTCGTTTTACGATGCTAGTTCAACCTGATGCAATTGCTTGTCGATTCTCAAATGTCGAATTACCTATGGCTGATATTCGTATTGTGGATAGATTAAACAATGTTTATTTCTGGAAGGTTTCTGATGACAGGGTGTTTTGTTTCATTTGTAACAATGATAGCTTGCTGCGAGATCATTCAAATGTCTGTTACCTCCTGCATTTATGGTGGTGTATAAAGTGAGGTTGTATGAACCAATCTGAAATCAATCAAGTATCCGATACCGCCTTTATGGCGGCGGCTTATCGTGCGATGGAAACCGATCGACCAAACGCACTGTTTCATGATCCGCTGGCGGCGAAGCTGGCGGGCGAGCAGGGTAGAAGGATTATTGAGCGCCTTCCGCCCCGGGCGATGATCGGCGGTTGGACGGTGGTGATTCGCACCAGAATTATCGACGAGTTCATTCTTGCCGCTATTGCTGAGGGTGTGGATACGATTCTGAATCTGGGAGCAGGACTGGATGCCCGGCCTTATCGAATGCAACTGTCATCGCCGATTCGCTGGGTCGAAGTGGATTATCCGCACGTTATCGACTTGAAGGAGGCCCGTCTTTCTGACGAGACAGCACGTTGTCGGTTGGAGCGAGTCAGACTGGATTTGGCCGATGTCGATGCGAGGCAGAAATTTCTTGGCGAAATTTCTGCGCAGTCGAAAAAAATCCTGGTACTCACCGAGGCGGTTACGCCTTATCTGTCTGAGGATGCAGTGGCTTCACTGGGCGCAGACCTGCAATCGCATGCTTCAATCCACTATTGGCTGACGGATTATTTTTCGCCGGCGTCGTACGAATATCGTCGGCGAAGTGGTATGAGCCAGGCGATGAAGAACGCACCTTTTCTGTTTGAGCCGGCGGACTATTACGGCTTTTTTGCCCAGATTGGCTGGCAGCCGAAGGAAGTTCGTTATTTTCCCATTGAGGCCGATCGGTTGCTCCGCCCTGCGCCGTTTCCCCTGCCGTTAAGGCTGGCCATGCGTTTGCTGGCGATGTTTGCCTCAGCCGAACGCCGGCGAGAGATGAAACGTTACGCTGGTTTTGTGTTGTTTGAACGCGATGACTGTGTCTAGCACTAAAAATTTGGAGTGGTTGGTATTGCGCGGGAGAGGATGGAAATCAATCACCCGCCACGAAGGCGGGTGACCGGTGCAGTTTTAGATGTTGGCCTGGCTGGTGACGTCGACGTAAACCACCAGGTTTTGGCCGGGCTTCAGGTGCTTCTTGCCAGACACGCTGTTCCAGCGCATCAAGTCGTTTAAGTTGACGTTGAATTTGCGGGAAATGGTGGCCAGTGAATCACCGCGACGTACACGATAAGTGATTTTCTGGGTACGGTCTTCGTGGTTGGGGGTGAAGGCCGTTTTGGGTGATGTCGAGCCCTTCTTGGTCCAGATAACCAGTTTCTGGCCGGCGCTCAGGGTGTCACCTGGGGCCATGCCGTTCCACTTTGCCAAGGTGCGTACGTTGACGTTGTGTTTGCGGGAAATACTCCACCAGGTGTCACCGCTGCGGACTTGGTACGCAATCTTGTGTTTGTTGCTGGAAGGCGTTGTATTTTGCAGGCGGCTCAGGCGTTGATCGGCACTCATGCTGTAGGACGCCAGTGACTTGCGGGCCACGGGGACGACCAGCTCTTGGTTTTGGCGGATCATGTTGCCCTTGATATTGTTGATCTCTTTGATGAGCTCCACGGTGGTGTCATATTTGTTGGCGACGGATAACAGGGTGTCACCCTTGCCGATGGTATGACGTTCCCAGGCCACGCGCTCGGAATCAGGCAGAGCAGCCAGATTGGCTTCGAAAATCTCGACCTTGTCGAGGGGTAGCATCAGGCGATGCGGACCTTTGGGGTCGGTTGCCCAGCGGTTGAAGCCGGGGTTGAGCATGTAGATTTCGTCCACGCTGAGTTCAGCCAATTCTGCAGCCAGGGCAAGGTCGATCTGTTTCTTGGTGTCGACCTCGGCCATGTAGGGCTCGTTGGGCAGGGGCTGCAGCGTCATGCCGTATTGTTCGGGATTTTTCACCAGACGGGCAATGGCAATCAGCTTGGGTACGTAGGCGCGGGTTTCAGGCGGCAAATCCAATGACCAGAAGTCTGTTGGCAAGCCACGACGTTTGTTTTTGGTGATGGCGCGGGACACGGTGCCCCAGCCGGAGTTGTAGGCAGCGAGCGCCAGCATCCAGTCACCCTTGAAGCTGCGGTTGAGGTCTTCCAGGAAGCTCAGGGCCGCATGGGTGGATTGCACGACATCACGACGTCCGTCGTACCACCAGTTCTGTTTCAGACCATACAGTCGGCCGGTGCTGGGAATAAATTGCCAGATACCAGCAGCGCGGCCATGAGAGTAGGCAAAGGGTTTGAACGCGCTTTCGACGATGGGCAGCAGGGCGATTTCTGCGGGCATGCCGCGACGCTCGACTTCTTCAACGATGAAGTGAAAATAGGGTTGGGCGCGCTCGGCGACCCGGTCCAGGTAGGCCTGGTGACGGGCATACCATGCCAGTTCCGATTCAATGCGGGGGTGATCAACGTCGGGCAGTTTGTAGCCGGCGCGCACGCGTTGCCACAGGTCATCATCGCCGCTGTCGGCGACATCGACCGAATTCTCGGTGTCAGCAATTTTGTCATCAAATAGTGCGGGTGGTGGATTGCGTTGTGCCAATCCAGAGGTGCTGGAGCTACTCGACAGGCGGCTTAGTACTGGGAAGGTGCTGGATGTCGCCTGGGGCCAAACAGTGGTTTTGTCCTGTTTGCGGAATACGGCTGGAAAATCGGCTTGTGAGTCGGCGATTTCTGCGGTGTTGTCTGCATCTATGGCACTGTTTTGCTGCGGAATATGCGCGCATGCACTCAAAAGGACCGCAGCACCGAGCGTAAGGCTGGTGGGCAGCAACATAAAGCGAGTGGACTTATTCTTCTTTGCCATAAAAAACCTTGGGTAATTTAGGATCAATCTCATACAGGGCCACATGGTTTCACAAAAGGCCTTGTATTCCAAGCAACTATGCGCCAAAAACGTACCGCAGACGTGAAGCGCTCGGACCGAAAGTCCGGTAATGCCAAATGTGTGCCACGGCAATGGTTAGCATTCACTGTTATTAACGGTATGATAGGAACAAGGCTTTAACGCGTTTGGGATGTTTTGTGCGCGGTTGACCAATTGGACGAAAGACTTGGTGAGTAATTGATCAGTGAAATTTAGCTTGGGACAACTTAACGGTTATTCGTCACCGGAGCCGGAGTACAGTTCCGAGGCCGTGATCCGCGTTGGTCAGCAGATGCGACGCTGGTACGCCGAGGGTTTGGGGGAGGTGTTGGCCCGTGAGGAGCGCACCGCCCTGCAGCAGGTTCTGCCCATGCTGTTCGGTTATCACCTGGTGCAGCTGGGGTATTTGTATGACACGGATTATCTGGCCGAGAGCTGTGTTCGTCACAAGGTTGTCGCCGATCCTGATTTGACCTTGCCGGCATCGCAGCGGATGTTGCTGGCCGATGCGGCGCAGATTCCGTTGGCCTCGGACAGTGTTGATGTCGTTATTTTGCCCCACACCCTGGAAATGCATCCGCAACCGCATCAGGTGCTGCGCGAGGTCGAGCGCATTTTGATACCCGAAGGGCATGTGGTGCTGCTGGTCTTTAACCCCTGGAGTCTTTGGGGGATGAGGCGGGCGCTTACTTTTGGTGAAAACAAGCAGGCACCTTGGTGTTGCCGGTTTATCAATCCGATACGCACCAAGGATTGGCTGGAGGTGCTGGGTTTTCAGGTGCGTGAGGTGCGGACGTTTTTCCATCGTCCGCCCATTGGTCACCCGGAGGTACAGCGCTGGATGGCACCGCTGGACGGGTGGGGCGAACGGCTCTGGCCTGCGTTTGGCGGGGTGACTTTGTATGTGGTTCGCAAACGGGTGATTCCGATCACCCCGATCAAGCCGCGGTGGCAACGCAAGCGGCGATTGTTGGCAGCTGATTTGGTGGAGACGCGTAATGGCTACCAGCGAAAATAATGTGACTGAATTGTTTACTGACGGTGCCTGCAAGGGCAATCCCGGCCCCGGTGGCTGGGGCGTGTTGTTGCGTCACAACGGCACGGAAAAGGAACTGTACGGCGGCGAGCCGCAGACCACCAATAACCGCATGGAAATGACGGCGGTGATTCGTGGGCTGGAGGCACTGAAGCGCCCCTGTCGGGTGCTGATTACCACCGATTCCCAGTACGTCAAAAATGGCATGACCCAGTGGCTGGCAGGCTGGAAGGCCAAAGGTTGGAAAACCGCAGACAAAAAGCCGGTCAAAAACCAGGATTTGTGGATGCAACTGGACGAGCTGGTGGCCAAACATGAGGTCAGTTGGCACTGGGTGCGGGGGCATAATGGCCATGATGAAAACGAGCGCGTGGACCAATTGGCCAATCGCGGCGTTGAAGAAATAATGGGATAACGCATGAGACAAATCGTATTCGATACCGAAACCACCGGCGTGGAGGTTTCGCAGGGCAATCGCATTATCGAAATTGGCTGTGTCGAGGTGATTGATCGTGTGGTCACCGGCAACACCTATCACCAGTACATTAATCCACAGCGTGACAGTGAAGAAGGCGCACTGCAGGTGCACGGTATTACCAGCGAGTTTCTCGCCGATAAGCCGCTGTTCGCGACCGTAGCCCGTAGTTTTATTGACTTTGTCAGCGGTGCGCAGTTGGTCATTCACAACGCGGCGTTCGACGTGGGCTTTATCAATTACGAATTGTCGCTGTTGGGTGCGCAGTGGGGTCGAATCGAAGACTATTGCACGGTACTCGATACCCTGGAAATGGCGCGCAGACTGCATCCGGGGCAGAAGAACAACCTGGATGCGTTGTGCAAACGCTACGACATCAGCAATGCCCATCGCGAATTGCACGGCGCGTTGTTAGACGCGGAAATTCTTGCTGACGTCTATCTGGCCATGACCGGTGGTCAGGTCAGTCTGGGGTTTGATGGTCAGGGTGAGGCCGGCGGGCCGGCAGTAAGCACGATTCGTCGACTGGACCGCAATCAGCCATTGCGGGTGTGTTACGCCAGCGCCGGCGAATTGCTCGCGCATGAAGAGCGTCTGGAAAAAATTGACAAGGCGTCGTCTGGTGCGACGATCTGGCGAAAATAATTATTTAAGATAAAACAATATGTTAAGGCGGCATTTGTCGCCTTTTCTTTTTTGTGGTGGCGCAAAATGTGGCGTTGAAGTTTACTCAAGTAACCCTGCAAAATGTCGATGATTGCTGAGATGTATTGGTATTTCATCTCCCTGTCATTTTGGAAGATTAGACATGCAGCAGACATTGCGTTTTACCGTGCAGGCGAAGGGACTGGCGCGCTATAGCGCTCAACAGGTGCAGATGCGCATACATCCCGCAGCGGAAAATTGCGGCATTGTGTTTGATGTTCTGGGTTGGCAGTTGGCGGCGACCTTGGCAGATGCCATGCCGGAGTATGGTTTGAGCTTGGGGCAACAAGAGCAGGTGATTCGCAATTGCGAAAAACTGCTGGCGGCAATGTACGGCGTGGGCATCGATAACGCGGTGATTGAGCTGAATTACCCGGAAGTCCCGGAAATGGATGGTGGCGCTTCGTCGTTTGTTGCGTTGCTGCATTCTGCGGGCGTAGTGCAACAAACTCAGCCAAGGAGAGTCCTAAAAGTGGAGTCTCCCCTGTTGGTTCAGCATCATGGCAGCTGGGCACGCGTATTACCGGCGCAAAACTTGCGTGTGGCTTGTCTGCGCTCTCAGGGGCGCAAGCAGCATGCGGTTAATTTGCGAGATGTGGTGGTCGATATCCGTCGCGCCACGTTTGAGTCCTGTGTGCGCCATGCCGGCGCGCAGCCTTTGCCGCATCAATCCCGTGAGGGCGGAGACACCAGCGTTTTCAACCGCCACGACGTGTTAGCGTGTCTGGCGGATTTGAGTTTGCTGCAGGTGCGTTTTCAGGGGATGTACGTGGGGTGTGGTGCCAATCGCGCGCTCAATCTGGCGTTATTGCGCCGATTGATGGATTCGCCGGATGCGTGGATTCAGTATGTTCCTGGTCTGCAGGCTGCGGCGGGCGCGCAGGGCAACACCGGATAGTGAAGCAAGTTAAATTGAGAATACAAGGAAATGACCATGGCAGAGACCAAAGTGCGTAGCCGAAAGGCCGCCGTTACCAGAACAACTGCGGATAGCGCCGCCAAACCCAAAGCGCGTCGTGCGACGACCACTAAAAGCACGAGCAAGGCGACGAAAAAAACGGCTTCAGTTTCAGGTATGCAGCGTGAACAAATGATTCGTGATGCGGCTTATTTTCGTGCGCAAAGCCGAGGATTTGTCGGCGGCAACCCCATGCAGGATTGGTTGGACGCTGAAGCGGAAATCGATAGCCAGATTGCCGGCGCTGGACACTGACAAAACAAAAAAAAATGCCGGCTTAGGTCGGCGGACAACTGTGGGATGAGCCATAAGGTTACTGGTATGTCGTGTTTGGATATCTCGCAGAGATACTTGAAAAGATTAAATATCGCCTACGATGTGATTGCCCACAAAACCGTGGACAGCACGTTTGATGTAGCCGGTGCGGTGGGGATTTCGCCACGGCAACTGGTCAAAACAGTGTTGCTGGCAGATGATCGAGGCGCCATTCTGGTATCGCTGGCGGCGGATCAAGGGCTGGATTTTGAGGCGCTGAATCGACAACTCAATCGTCGACTAACCTTGGCGTACGCCAAACAGTTTTATGGTCAGTTGTTGGGTTATGAACCCATCATGCTGCCTCCCTGGCATAGACTGTTCAATTTGCCCTGGGTTATTGAGCAGAGTCTGTGTGAACAAACAGCGCTGTACGTAGCCTCTGGATCAGCCAATGCGGTGATTCGGTTGTCCAAGACGGCGTTTGCGCGCATGTGTAGTGATGCGCAGATTGGTCATTTTGGACGGCAGGCGCGCAGCTTCGTGCAGGAAATAAAGCACGTACCGCAGATACAGGGAGCCAAGTCGGGAAGCGTGACGTTTGCGGCGGGCGAAATGTCCGGTCTGCGCGAACGATTTCGTCGGGGCATGGAATTGCCTGTTATTCCCGGTATCGCCGCACAGTTGGTGACGTTGCGAGGCGATGCCAACCGCGACGTGGTGCGAGCGGTAAAAATTATTGAGCAAGACCCGGTACTGGTGGCCAATCTGTTGCGCTACGCCAGTTCGCCGGTGTTTGCCTATCAGGGCAAGCTGCAATCGGTGCATGAGGCGATTCACCATGTGCTGGGGTTGGAGCAAGCGCTGGATCTGGCGCTGGGATTGTCGCTTTGCAATCATTTTCACGGTCCTCGCGAGGGCCGGTTGGGGTTGGCCAATCTTTGGCGTGATGCGTTTTTCAGCGCAATCACTTGCCAATATCTGGCGTCCTGTTCATCGTTGCCGGAATTGCGTAATCGATTGAGCACGGCGTTTCTTGCGGGTTTGCTGCACAACATTGGTTATTTGGTGTTGGCGCAGTTGTTCCCGACCGAATACTCGTTGCTGAATCGGCTTAGTTCGAAGCAGTCCGAAGTCAGTCTGGTGGAGCTTGAGCGTCGTACCCTGGCAATTACCCATGTCGAGGCGGGCGAAGCATTGCTGGCTGCGTGGAATCTGGACGATCTGCTGCAACATTGTGCGGCTGCGCACCATGATTTGGAATACGCCGGCGGGGATCAGGCATTTGCCAGGCTGATGACCGTGGCTGATTTGTTGCTGGCCAAGTTGGGAGTTGGTGATATGCCGGTGATGGACGTGCCGGCGGATTGTCTACAACAGGCCGGCCTGGATCACGACGCGCTGAAGATGGCGCAGACACATATGTTGCAGATCCAATCTGATATTGGCCCCATGCTTAACAAGGTGATCGCCGCCTAGCCCGGCGGTGTACTTTTCTGGTCATTCCGGTAAACTCCCTGCTTCAAAAAAGTGGAGCGGGAACGGGGATGAACTACCTTGGCGATGCGGCTGACGCCGTAGACAATTGGGGCAAAATTGGCGTATTGCTGGTGAACCTGGGTTCTCCTGAGGCGCCGACCGCCGCTGCCCTCAAGCCATACCTGAAAGAATTTCTCTGGGACCCGCGAGTAGTGGAAATGTCCCGGCCTTTGTGGTGGTTAATCCTCAATGGCATTATCCTGCGTACTCGTCCGGCCAAGTCTGCCCATGCCTATCAGAGCGTGTGGACCGAACAGGGCGCGCCCCTGCTGGTGATCAGTCGTGCCCAGACCCAGGCTATTAGCGGGCGTCTGCAGCAACAATGGGGCGATAAAGTCGTTTGTCAGTTGGCGATGCGTTACGGTCAACCATCGGTGGCACACGGTTTGGCCAGTCTGAAAAAAGCCGGTGTGGGCCGCGTGCTGGTGCTGCCGTTGTATCCACAATATTCGGCATCGACGGTGGCGTCGGTGCATGACGCGGTATTCACTGAGTTGCAGCGCTGGCGGCGCATGCCGGAAATTCGCACCGTGAATGAATACCACGTTCACCCGGGTTATATCTCTGCCTTGGCCAGTAGCATTCGCGAGCATTGGCAACAGCATGGCCGGGCCAAACGTTTGCTGTTTTCTTTTCACGGTATGCCGCAGCGCTATGTCGATAACGGTGACCCCTATCGCACTCACTGCGAGGCAACCGCCAAGGCGACCGCCAACCAGCTTGGTTTACAGTCGGATGAGTGGCAGGTCAGTTACCAGTCACGTTTTGGCAAGGAAGAGTGGCTGCGTCCCTATACCGATGAAACCCTGATCCGCTGGGGCAAAGAAGGGCTGGAAAGTGTTGAAGTGGTTTGCCCTGGGTTTTCGGCAGACTGTCTGGAAACCATTGAAGAAATCAACGTGGAAAATCGCCAGCACTTTATTGGACATGGCGGACTACAGTTCCATTACATTCCCGCGCTCAATGATCGCGAGGATCACGTCCAGGCATTGTGCGATGTGATTGCGCGCAACGTGTCTGGCTGGATTTAGAGAGATGACAATGAACGATACTTTATTGCTGGAATTGCACAGCATTCGCGATTTTATTCGCTACGGCATTACCAGCTTCAATCGTGCCGGCATTTATTTTGGTCATGGCACCGACAATGCACTGGACGAAGCGGCCAATCTGGTTTTGCATGCGCTGAAATTGCCGCATGATTTGCCCGGCCACTACATGGAGTCACGTTTGACCAGCGAGGAAAAACGCGCGGTGCTGGAGTTGTTTCGTCGGCGCATCGAAGAGCGCATTCCTGCGGCGTATCTGACCGGTGAAGCCTGGTTTGCCAACATGCAGTTCCATGTGGATTCGCGCGTATTGGTGCCACGTTCGCCCATCGCTGAATTGATTGAACAACACTTCGCGCCCTGGCTGGAATCTGACAATGTGCATCGCATTTTGGACATGTGCACCGGCAGCGGTTGTATCGGTATGGCGTGCGCGCAGTACTTCCCCGATGCCATGGTCGATTGCGTGGATATTTCTGCTGATGCGCTGGAAGTGGCGCAGCAAAATTTGCAACGTCATGCGCATCTGCAAGATCAGGTGCGACTGGTGCAGAGCGATTTGTTTGCCGCGCTGGACGGAGAGCGTTACGACCTGATCGTTTCCAATCCGCCGTATGTTGACAGTATGGATCTGGCTGCCATGCCGGTGGAATTTGAACATGAGCCAGCGCTGGGTCTGGGGTCGGGTGAAGATGGCCTGGATGCAACACGGGTGATTTTGCGCGAAGCGGCCGAGCATCTTACCGAGCACGGTGTGCTGGTGGTCGAGGTGGGTGCCAGTGCGGCGAATCTGGAACAGGCGTTTCCGGAAGTGCCCTTCATGTGGCTGGAGCTGGCGCGCGGCGGCGATGGTGTATTTTTGTTCACCCGCGATCAGTTGATCGAATACGCGGACCAGTTTGCCGGCTGATTTTTCAGTCGGGATCGACGACGGTATAATTGTGTTTTTTAAATCTGCGAGAAAATGTCATGTCAGGTAACAGCTTCGGCAAACTTTTTACAGTGACCACCTTTGGTGAAAGCCACGGTCCGGCTCTGGGAGGCATTGTCGATGGCTGTCCTCCGGGGATTCCGTTGACCGAAGAAGATTTGCAGATCGATCTGGACAGACGCAAGCCTGGCACGTCACGCCATACTACCCAGCGTCGCGAAGACGATTTGGTGCGTATTTTGTCCGGGGTGTTCGAAGGCAAAACCACCGGAACGCCGATTGGTCTGCTGATCGAAAACACTGACCAGCGCTCCAAGGATTATTCCAATATCGCGGCGACGTTCCGCCCTGGTCATGCCGATTACACTTATCAGCAAAAATACGGCATTCGCGACTATCGCGGCGGTGGGCGCTCATCGGCGCGTGAAACGGCGATTCGCGTTGCCGCCGGCGGTGTGGCCAAGAAGTTTCTCGCCACCCAGGGCATCGAAGTGCGAGGTTATTTGTCGCAGTTGGGGCCGATCAAGGCGCACGGCGACATTCAGTGGGACGTGGTCAATACCAATCCCTTTTTCTGGCCCAATAACGAGCAATTGACCGAGCTGGAAGACTACATGGATGCGCTGCGCAAATCGGGTGATTCCATTGGTGCCAAGGTAACTGTGGTGGCCAGCGGCATGATTCCCGGTTTGGGCGAACCGATTTTTGATCGGCTGGATGCCGACATCGCGCACGCATTGATGAGCATCAATGCCGTCAAAGGCGTGGAAATCGGTGCGGGCTTCGCCTGTATTGAACAAAAAGGTACTGAGCACCGTGACGAGATGACGCCGCAGGGTTTTCTGTCCAACAACGCCGGCGGCGTGTTGGGTGGTATCTCCAGCGGTCAGGACATTATTGCCCACATCGCGCTCAAGCCGACCTCCAGTCTGCGTTTGCCCGGCAAGTCGGTGAACCTGCAGGGCGAGGCCGCCGAAGTGATCACTACCGGTCGTCACGATCCTTGCGTGGGCATTCGTGCAACGCCGATTGCCGAGGCCATGCTGGCGATTACCTTGATGGATCACTTCCTGCGCCATCGCGCGCAAAATGCGGACGTGAATACCGGCATGCCGGTGATTCCCGCCTCGATTAAATGAGTCAGGGACAAGCGCCGTATTGGCGCCTGTCCGGCTTTTACCTCTTCTATTTCATCGGGCTGGGGGCGCTGGTGCCCTATTGGGGCTTGTACCTCCAGAGCCTGGGATTTTCCGCGCACGAAATCGGTGAGTTGCTGGCAGTGCTGATGGCCACCAAACTGGTGGCTCCCTACCTGTGGGGTTGGATCGCAGACGCCACGGGGCGGCGCATGGCGGTGATTCGCTGGGGCTCGCTGCTGGCGATGCTGGCATTTATCGGCGTGTTTTACGCGCAGACCTATGCGTGGATGATGCTGGTGATGTTTGCCTTCAGCTTTTTCTGGAATGCCACTTTGCCGCAATTTGAAGCCAATACCTTGGCGCATCTTGGCAAAAATACCCATGACTACAGCCACATTCGCCTGTGGGGCTCGATTGGTTTTGTGCTGGCGGTGGTGGTGCTGGGGGCGGTGCTGGAGTCGTATGGCGTGGCGAGTTTGCCGCCGATTATGCTGGGCATGCTGGCTTCCATCTGGTTGGTGAGTCTGGTAACACCGCAGGCGCCGGGCCTGCAGACGGAAGATCACAGTCAATCGTTGCTGGCGGTGCTGCGTCGCCGCGAGGTGATTGGTTTGCTGTTGGTGTGCTTGCTGTTACAGGCCAGTCACGGGCCGTATTACGCGTTTTATTCGATTTATTTGGAACAGCACGGCTACAGCCGCAGCACGATTGGTTTGTACTGGGCGTTGGGCGTGGTGGCCGAGATCGTGATCTTCATGGTGATGACGCGACTGCTTGCACGATTTAGCGCGCGCGGATTACTGACTGCGGCGCTGCTGCTCAGTGCGGTACGCTGGCTGATGATCGGTCAGTTTGTCGAATCGCACAGTGTGATGTTTTTTGCGCAACTGTTACACGCGGCGAGTTTTGGGGTGTATCACGCGGTATCCATCCACCTGTTCCACCAGTTTTTCCCCGGCAAATTGCAGGGACGGGGCTTGGCATTGTACACCAGCGTCAGCTTCGGTGCCGGTGGCGCTATCGGTGCGTTGTACAGCGGTTATCTGTGGGATTCGGCTGGGCCGTTGACGACGTATGCGCTGGCGGCGGCGATGTGCTTAATTGCTGCGCTATTGGCACTAAAATTTCTTCCAAACCGCTAATTTTGCGTTGAAATGCTGATTTTGCTGTGTTTTAATTTGCGCCCTTGCCATGGGCCGTTAGCTCAGTCGGTAGAGCAGCGGACTTTTAATCCGTTGGTCCTGCGTTCGAGTCGCAGACGGCCCACCATATTTAAGTCATCCGGCATCGGGTGACTATTGCGAAAGTGGCGAAATTGGTAGACGCACTGGATTTAGGTTCCAGCGGGGTGACCCGTGAGAGTTCGAGTCTCTCCTTTCGCACCATCTTTGTTATCTTGTTCATCTGGTTGTGCAGCGCGCGGGCAATAGCTCGCTGCGTTGCTCCATCGGCCATTCTGCCGCCTACTCTTGGCTATCGAGCATGGTAAAAAGTCTGTATAATCCCGGCGCAATAATGTTTTGCAAACGTCAAGCGTTGCAAACGGCGGAAGATGGCTGCTATAGGCCACTGTTTTCAGAGGATTTCCTTTCATTTTTTGTGGTCAGGCTCTGGTCGCGGAAAATGCATTTCCGGCTTTCGTTTAATGTTTTCGGGTTGAGTCAAGTATTCGACGTTTTGCATGATGTCGAGTTCGCTTGCTGGACCACAATTTTTAAAGACATATTTACAGGGGAATTCAAATGCAGGTAACGGTTGAAACCACACAGGGTTTGGAACGCCGTATTAAGGCAGTTGTGCCGGCGGAGAAAGTAAATAGCGCAGTACAGGCGCGCCTGAAATCAATGGCGCCACGCGTGAAAATGGATGGTTTCCGCCCAGGCAAGGTGCCAATGCGTGTGGTTGAACAGCGTTATGGCGCGCAAGCGCGTTACGAAGCCATCAATGATTTGGTTTCTGAAACTTTCTATCAAGCAGTTTCCGAGAAACAGCTGCGTTTGGCTGGCGCACCAGAGATTAATCCTGGCGAACTGAATAATGGCACTGACATTCACTTTGAAGCGACGTTTGAAGTGTATCCCGAGATTCAAGTCGGTGGTGTTGACGGGGTCGTGATTGAGCGTCCCGTGGCATCGGTTACCGAAGCTGATGTGGACAAGATGATTGACAAGCTGCGTGAACAGCGCAGAACCTGGAGCGAAGTATCACGCGCTTCCAAGTCTGGCGATCAGGTCACTGTTGATTTCAAGGCGACTATCGATGGCGAAGGCTTCGCTGGTGGCGAAGGTACCGGCATGACGGTGGTGCTTGGCGCCGGCCGCATGATCGAAGGTTTTGAAGACAAACTGACTGGCGTGAAAGCTGGCGCGAAAGTGGAAGCTGATCTGCCGTTCCCGGAGGTTTATCACAACCAGGAAATTGCAGGCAAAACCGCACATTTCGTAATGGATGTGGTCAAAGTTGAAGAGCCTGTGTTGCCAGAGGCGAACGACCAGTTTGCGGTCGCATTTGGCATCACCGATGGTGGAATTGAGAAGCTCCGCAAGGACGTGCGCGACAATATGCAGCGCGAATTGGATTTTGCCTTGAAAAACAAGGTCAAAAATCTGGTGATGGATGCCTTGCTCGAGAAAAATTCTTTTGATATACCTAAAGTTATGGTTAACGCCGAGGCGAAGCGTTTGGCTGAACAGATGCGTCAGCAGATGGCTCAGCGCTTTGGTGGACGTACTCCTGAAGGGATGGAGTTCAAACCGGAACTATTCCTGCAACAGGGAGAGCGTCGCGTGGCTTTAGGACTGTTGCTGTCAGAAATCATTCAACAGAAGTCGCTCAAAGCGAATTCTGAGGCGGTGCTGAAAGAAATCAGGAATATTGCTTCTGCGTATGAGGATCCATCAGAAGTAGAACAGTGGTACCGTGGTAATCGTGAGCGCATGAGCGAGATCGAATCGATGGTGCTGGAAGATCAGGTGGTTCAGTGGGTTTTGCAAAATGCAAAAGTGACTGAAAAATCGACTACTTTTGATGAAGTTGTGAACAATACCCAATAATAACCCGTATAAAGGACAGCGCCGAATGATCGATAAACGTCAGCAGAGTAGCGTGTTTGCGCCAGAATCCAACCTGGTTCCTATGGTGGTTGAGCAGACTGGGCGCGGTGAGCGCGCCTTTGATATCTATTCTAGGCTGCTTAAGGAACGAGTGATCTTTCTGGTTGGCCAGGTCGAAGACCACATGGCTAATCTGGTGGTGGCGCAGTTGTTGTTTCTGGAGTCGGAAAACCCAGACAAGGATATTCATCTGTACATCAACTCGCCAGGTGGTTCCGTAACCGCCGGGTTGTCAATTTACGACACCATGCAGTTTATCAAGCCGGACGTGAGCACCACGTGTATCGGTCAGGCGGCGAGCATGGGGGCGTTGTTGCTGTGCGGCGGCGCGGCGGGCAAGCGTTACTGTCTGCCACACTCGCGGATGATGATTCACCAACCGCTGGCCGGTTTCCAGGGGCAGGCGACTGACCTGGAGATTCACACCAAAGAGATTCTTCGTGCCCGTGAACGTTTGAACGCTATCATGGCCAAGCACACCGGACAGCCGATGGACAAGATTCAGGTGGATACCGACCGTGACTTCTTCATGGGTGGTCAGGAAGCGGTGGAATACCGTCTGATCGACGAAGTGCTGACGAGTCGCGCCGGCGCGTCAAGCGGTGCATAAATGGGGACTGACAGTCGCGCCTTGAGGTGGTGTGGCTGTCTTGTTTTGGAGCCAGGGACAGGCTTGGTGAAAAAGAGGTAGACCGATGAGTGATGATGGACACAACAAGGGCGGTAATAGCGGTGACAAGCTGCTGTACTGTTCGTTCTGCGGTAAAAGCCAGCATGAAGTGCGCAAGCTGATCGCAGGCCCGTCTGTTTTCGTCTGCGACGAGTGCGTCGAGCTGTGCAACGATATCATTCGTGAAGAAGTACAGGAAAGCTCGCCTTCGGCACATGGCTCATCACTGCCAACGCCCAAAGCGATCAATGCCGTGCTGGATGAGTATGTCATTGGTCAGGAGCGAGCCAAGAGAATTTTGTCGGTTGCAGTGTATAACCACTACAAACGATTGGAAGTTGGTCAGAAAAAAGACGAAGTTGAACTTTCCAAAAGCAATATTCTGCTGTTAGGCCCCACCGGTTCGGGTAAAACACTGCTGGCGGAAACGCTGGCGCGGTTGCTGAATGTGCCATTTACCATTGCTGACGCGACCACGCTGACAGAGGCGGGTTACGTGGGCGAAGATGTGGAAAACATCATTCAGAAACTGCTGCAGAAATGCGATTACGATGTGGAAAAAGCCCAGACCGGGATTGTTTACATCGATGAAATCGACAAGATTTCGCGCAAGTCGGACAACCCGTCAATTACGCGAGATGTTTCTGGTGAAGGCGTTCAGCAGGCATTGCTCAAGCTGATCGAAGGTACGGTCGCATCCGTTCCGCCCCAAGGTGGACGCAAGCATCCGCAGCAGGAGTTTTTGCAGGTCAATACCTCCAATATTCTGTTTATCTGCGGCGGCGCGTTTGCTGGTCTTGATAACATTATTCGCCAGCGTACGGAAAAAGGCGGTATTGGTTTCGGTGCGGAAGTTAAGAGCAAAGAAGACAAGAGTGACGCGGGTGAAATTTTGCACAAGGCCGAGCCGGAAGACTTGGTGCGCTTTGGTTTGATTCCCGAGTTTGTTGGTCGCTTGCCAGTGATTGCAACCTTGAGCGAACTGACCGAAGACGCGTTGATTCGTGTGCTGCAGGAACCCAAAAATGCACTGACCAAACAGTACGCCAAGCTGTTCAGTTTGGAAGGCGCAGAGCTGGAGTTTCGCGATGACGCCTTGCGCGCTATTGCCAAAAAGGCCATGGTACGCAAAACCGGTGCGCGCGGTTTGCGCTCGATTCTGGAAAATGTGCTGCTGGATATCATGTACGAACTGCCATCCATGGATGATGTCTGTAAAGTCGTGATCGACGCCGATGTCATCGAAGGTAAATCAGAGCCATTGATGATTTACAAAACCAAAGACAAGGTTGCTGGCGGCGAACAATAATCCAGCAAACTGGATCAGAACACAAAACACCTGAGATGACCTCTCAGGTGTTTTTGTTTTAGGCCTTGAAAAAAGCGCTGAATGCACTTATATCTGCAGCAGGACACGCATTTATTGTCCGCGCAACGCACACACTCATTCCATTTTGCATCTTGTTGATCTGGCGGAGATATTGCAGCGACGCATTGAACATGTTGGCATTTCGTTTTTTTCAACGCGATGGCGTTGCCGAAAAACGAAGTGTCGACAAAATGGCGGAAGCCGGTAGTAAAAGTAAGAGGGTATCCTTATGGACCAGACTGATAAGACTTCTGAATTAATTGACGATCAAATGGTTGTTATGCCCGTTTTGCCTTTGCGAGACGTGGTGGTATACCCCCACATGGTCATTCCTTTGTTTGTTGGGCGTGACAAATCCATCAAGGCGCTTGAAGCAGCGATGGAAGAAGATAAGCAGATTTTGCTGGTTGCGCAAAAAAGTGCGGCTGAAGATGAACCCAAGATCGAAGATATTTACCGCGTCGGTACGGTCTCAAGTATTTTGCAGTTGCTGAAACTGCCCGATGGCACGGTCAAGGTCTTGGTAGAGGGACTGCGTCGTACAAAAATTATTCACTTCCTCGGTGGCAAGGAATATTTTTCTGCGCAAGTCGCTGCAGTTGAAGAAGCTGCGCTGGATGAGCGTGAGGAAGATGTGATGATGCGTTCCATCATCACCCAGTTCGATCAATACGTAAAACTGAACAAAAAAGTACCGCCAGAAATTTTAACTTCATTGTCCGGAATCGAAGAACCCGGTCGTTTGGCGGACACCATTGCAGCGCATATGTCGCTGAAAATTGACGAGAAACAAAAAGCCCTGGAAACGTTTGACCTGCGCGAACGTTTTGAATTGCTGATGGGCGTCATGGAATCTGAAATCGATATCCTTGAAGTGGAAAAGCGTATTCGTGGTCGCGTGAAACGCCAGATGGAAAAGAGTCAGCGCGAATACTATTTGAATGAGCAGATGAAGGCCATTCAAAAAGAGCTGGGCGATATGGATGAAGCGCCTAACGAAGTGGACGAGCTGCAAGAGCGGATCGATACCTCGGGCATGAGCGTGGAAGCCAAAGAAAAAGCCACCTCTGAGTTGAATAAGCTGAAAATGATGTCGCCGATGGCTGCGGAAGCGACGGTTGTTCGCAACTACATTGACTGGCTGGTGACCGTGCCGTGGAAAAAACGCACCAAAGTGCGTCACGATCTGGTGCTGGCGCAAGAAGTGCTGGATGCGGATCACTATGGCTTGGAAAAAGTCAAAGAACGTATTCTTGAATATCTCGCAGTGCAAAAGCGCGTGAAGAAACTCAAGGGTTCCGTTCTGTGCCTGGTGGGACCGCCTGGGGTTGGTAAAACCTCGTTGGGACGCTCCATTGCGCGTGCGACCAATCGCAAGTTCGTGCGGATGTCCTTGGGTGGGGTGCGTGACGAGGCTGAGATTCGCGGTCACCGTCGGACCTATATCGGTTCCATGCCGGGTAAAATTGTGCAAAACATGGCCAAGGTGGAAGTGCGTAATCCGCTATTCCTGCTGGACGAAATTGACAAGATGTCCATGGATTTTCGCGGTGATCCGTCATCAGCAATGTTGGAAGTGCTGGATCCCGAGCAAAACAGTACATTTGTTGATCACTACCTGGAAGTGGATTACGACTTGTCCGAAGTTATGTTTATTGCTACGGCCAACAGTCTGAATATTCCCGCTCCTCTGCTTGACCGGATGGAAGTAATTCGGATTCCCGGTTATACCGAGGACGAAAAGGTGGCAATTACAAAGCGTTACCTTGTTGCCAAGCAAATGAACAATTGCGGTCTGAAAGAAAGCGAGCTGGTACTGGATGATGACGCAGTGCGTGACATTATTCGTTATTACACGCGCGAAGCGGGCGTTCGTAACTTGGATCGTGAAGTTTCGAAGATTTGCCGCAAGGTGGTGAAGGAAATATTACTTTCCAAGGATATCACCAGCATCACCGTAACCAGTGAAAATCTCGAGAAATATTTGGGTGTGAAGCGTCATCGTTTTGGTCGTGCAGAAGAGCGTGATCAAGTGGGGCAGGTCACTGGATTGGCTTGGACCGAAGTCGGCGGCGACTTGCTGACGATTGAGGCTACCGTTGTTCCTGGCAAGGGTAAGATGACCGTGACCGGTCAGTTGGGTGACGTGATGAAAGAGTCTGTGCAGGCTGCTACCACGGTTGTGCGTAGTCGTGCGGCTGTGTTGGGTATCTCGCCAGATTTTTACGAGAAACGCGATATTCACATTCACGTTCCAGAAGGCGCTATTCCCAAAGACGGTCCCAGTGCAGGTATCGCCATGTGCACAACCCTGGTTTCTGTGCTGACCAGTATCCCGGTTAAAGCGGATGTTGCGATGACGGGTGAAATCACATTGCGTGGCGAAGTTTTGCCCATCGGTGGATTGAAAGAGAAGTTGCTGGCTGCGCACCGGGGTGGAATTAAGACTGTCATTATTCCTGAAGAGAATCGACGCGATCTTGCTGAAATTCCCAAGAATATTTTACAGGATATCGATATTCATCCGGTGAAGTGGATTGAAGAGGTGCTAGAAATTGCGTTACAGCACATGCCTGATCCCATTGATGAGACGGTTGTTATCGAAGAAACAGAAAAAGGAAATGCAGACGAGAAAAATCGATCAACGATTCAGCATTAAATTTCTTTTTTTGCGCGATAAAACGAAAACGGGGGGTGTTTGCTTGACAGCAGCCGGTGTCAGCCGGTATAACATCCCCCCACAAACGAAAACACTGATTAAAGCCGCCGACGGCGGCTTTAATTTTGACACCGCGAAGAGAGGAGTTGCGTGTGAACAAAGCAGAATTGGTTGACGCTATTGCCGAATCCGCCGACCTTTCTAAAGCTTCGGCTGCAAGAGCTTTGGATGCGATGATTGATGCCTTGACTGGAGCCATGAAGAAAGGCGACTCAGTTTCCCTGGTTGGTTTTGGTACGTTCAGCGTTAAAGAACGTGCAGCTCGTACGGGCCGTAACCCACGTACTGGCGAAGAGATTAAAATTGCTGCGGCCAAGGTTCCCGGATTTAAGCCTGGCAAAACACTGAAGGATGCAGTAAACTAGCGCCCGATTTCGCGCACTGCGCCTAGGTGATTTGATAGGGCGTAGTAAGTCTCGGTTTGAGACTCTTCTGTAAAAAAGTTCAATAATTGATTGAATTTATGCTTGAAAAGGCAATATTGTTACAGTAGAATGCGCACCACGGTTTTGGGTGGTTAGCTCAGCTGGGAGAGCATCGCCCTTACAAGGCGAGGGTCGCAGGTTCGATCCCTGCACCACCCACCAAATCCGGAGCGGTAGTTCAGATGGTTAGAATACCGGCCTGTCACGCCGGGGGTCGCGGGTTCGAGCCCCGTCCGCTCCGCCAATACTCGATAAAGGGGTGCTTTACAAAAGCACCCCTTTTTTTTACTCTCTTAAAACCAAATTTTTCAATTATTTAGGAATCTGGCTTTATGCTGCAAGTCATTCGAGATCGGGTACAGGGCGTCATCGTTTGGTTTATCGTTGGGGCAATCGTGGTTTCGTTTGCCCTGTTTGGCATAAATGATTATTTCAGCGGAAATAACCGCGGAACACATGCTGCCGTGGTGAATGGTAAGGAGATCTCGGTATATGAATACCAGGTTGCCTACCAGAATGAACGTGCCCGTATGGAGCAAATGTTTGGCGGACAAATCGATCTGGACATGATGGATCAGCAGATCAAGAACTCTGCCCTGGATCGCGTGATCGACAACGCCTTGATGATGCAGATCGCGTTGGATGAAGGTTTCCGGATTTCGGATCAGCATGTGGCCGAGCAGATTCAGGCCATTGATGCGTTCCATGACAATGGTCAGTTTTCGCAGGAAATGTACACGCAAAAATTGCGTGCTGCGGGTGAAACGCCAGCCGGATTTGAGCAGCGCATCCGCCATTCATTGTTGACAGATCAGTTGATGATGGGAGTTGCCGCGACGGGATTCGCGACCAAGGTGGAAATCGAGCAATCCTATCGTGTAAGCAAGCAGCAGCGCGAAATTTCCTATTTCATAGTTGACCGCAACAAATTCAAAGACAGCGCCAAAGTTGCGGAAGCGGACGTGGTTGCGTTTTATGAAGCGAACAAAGATAAATACATGACACCGGAAATGGTCAGTCTTGAGTATTTGGAACTGACCATGGATTCCGCAATGGCGGAAGTATCTGTTACTGAAGATGATTTGAAGTCAGCCTACGATACGCAAAAAGCACGATTCACCGAACCTGTTCAAGTTAAAGCCAGCCACATCCTGATCGAAACAGGCAGTGATGCTGCTGCAGCCAAAGCCAAGGCCGAAGCCTTGTATGCTCGTCTGCAAAAGGGTGAGGATTTTGCGAAATTGGCCAAAGAAAATTCGCAGGATCCAGGTTCCGCTGATAAGGGTGGTGATTTGGGATATTTTGGCGCCGGCATCATGGACAAAGCTTTCGAAGAAGCATCGTTTGCACTGAAAGTGGGCGAGTTGTCCAAGCCAGTACGCTCCGAGTTTGGCTATCACTTGATTAAAGTGTCTGACCGTCGTGGTGGTCAGGGCAAAACCTTTGCTGAAGTTCGCGCACAGTTGGAAAACGATTTGAAGCGTGATCGCGCCAAGCGAATTTTTGTCGACAAATTGGATACGTTCTCAACGTTGGCGTTTGAACATCCAGAATCATTGGATGCGCTGGTGGACGAGTTGAAGCTGCCACGCAAGGTTACGCCAATGTTCCCACGTCAGGGAGGCCCAGGCATTGCGGAAAACCGCAAAGTGGCTGAGGTGGCATTTAGTAACGCGGTGCTGGAAGATCAGCTGAACAGTGAAGTGATTGAAATCAGTGACCAAAGTTCGGTTGTGGTACGTGTGAAAGAACGCAAGCCTGCAGAACAGCGTCCATTGGCGCAGATGCGTGCCATGATCGAAGGTCAGTTGAAAGACAAGCAGGCCAGTGAAACAGCGAAAGCAAAAGCTGAAGCGCTGTTGGCTGAGCTCAAGGCAGGTAAAAAACCTGCGGACAAAGAGTTCTCCTCCTTTGCACGTAAATGGATTGCGCGAGACAACCAGGAAGCCAATGCTGAGTTGAGTCGTCACTTGTTTGCCATGGGCAGACCAGCGGCGGATGCAGCTAATCACGATGTGGTTGTTATGAGTGGCGGCGATGTTGCGGTGGTGAGTTTGCACGGGATTCGTGATGGCGATGTTAGCGCGATGACTGCTGAAGACAAAAACACCACAACCCAGCAATTGGAAAATGCGACTGCAGTTGCAGATTTCACTGCGTTTCTCGCAGAGCTGAAGAAAAAAGCGGAAATTGAGCGCTTCCCAGGTAATCTCTAAACGGGAATCGCAACCGATTAAAAACGGCACCTACGGGTGCCGTTTTTGTCTCTGAATATTTTTGCCATCAAACGACAAGCGAGATCATGACATGCAAAAAAATACGGACGTGACCAGGAAAATCTTGATTTGGATGTTGGCCGGATTGATGGTGGGCAGCGTGATCAATATGTTCGCAGCCAATCAGGATTGGGTTCGTGTGTATTTCACCGATGGACTGTTCCATGTGATTGGAGCGATGTTTGTCAGCTTGCTGAAAATGCTGGTCGTACCGTTGGTGACATTTTCGTTGATTTGCGGCGTATGTGGTCTGGGAGATATCAACAAACTGGGGCGAGTGGGAGGCAAGTCATTGGGCTTGTTTCTGTTGACTACGGCGTTGGCGATTAGTCTGGCCATTGCGTTGGCATTGATCGTCGAGCCAGGCAAAGGATTTGATTTGACGGCTAACACCAGCACGTTTGTTGCGCCGGAAGCTCCGCCGTTGACTCAGGTGTTGATTGATCTGATACCGTCCAATCCAGTAGCAGCATTCGCCAGTGGCAATATGCTGCAAATTATTTTCTTTGTGGTGATGTTTGGTATTTGCGTAGTGATGTTGGGCGAGCGCGGCAAACCCATTGTCGATCTGTCGTCACGACTTAATGACATTATGATGCAACTGGTAACGCTGGTGATGCAGGTTGCGCCGTATGGTGTATTTGCGCTGATGGCCAAAGCGTTCGCGAATCAGGGGCTGGGTCTGATCGTGCCGATGTTTGCGTATTTTTCAGTGGTGGTGCTTGCGTTGCTGTTGCACTTGACGGGTACGCTGATGATTTTGCTCAAGGTGTTTGGTCGGGTTAATCCCTGGATGTTTTTGCGCAAAATGCGCGAGGTGCAGTTATTTGCCTTTAGTACATCCAGTTCAAATGCCACCTTGCCCGTGACCTTGAAAACAGCGGAGCAGCGCTTGGGGGTGGATAACTCGACTGCCTCATTCGTGGTTCCATTGGGTGCTACCATCAACATGGATGGTACGGCGATCATGCAGGGTGTGGCGACTGTGTTTATTGCCAACGTGTACGGTGTTGAGTTGGGTGTGACAGGCTATCTGGTGGTGATTGCGATGGCCGTGTTGGCATCGATTGGTACCGCCGGCGTACCGGGCGTAGGTTTGATTATGCTGGCGATGGTGTTGCACCAGGTAGGCTTGCCGGTGGAAGGCATTGCGTTAATCATGGGTGTGGATCGCTTGCTCGATATGATGCGAACGGCGGTGAATGTGACCGGCGATGCGATGGTGTCGGTGATTGTGGCGGGCAGTGAAAATACACTGGACAGACAGCGCTACGATGATCCACGCGCCGGCGATGCCGAAGAAGTCGTGCATCTTCCTCATGGTGACGCAAAATAATCAGCCATAAAAAAGCCCCGCAATGCGGGGCTTTTAAGTTGTGGCGCGGTGATGATTACATCATGCCCATGTCGCCCATGCCACCACCGGCAGGCGCTGCAGCTTCGGCCTTTGGCTTTTCAGCAATCATGGCTTCGGTTGTCAGCATCAAACCAGCGATGGACGCGGCGTTTTGCAGTGCAGAACGCGTGACCTTGGTTGGATCCAGGATACCCATGGCAACCATGTCGCCGAACTCACCGGTGGCCGCGTTGTAACCAAAATTGCCTTTACCTTCGGCAACCTTGTTGACGATCACGGAAGGTTCGTCGCCAGCGTTGGCCACGATTTGACGCAGAGGCTCTTCCATTGCACGACGTGCGATGCGGATACCAACGTCTTGGTCGTGGTTGTCGCCTTTCAGATCCTTGATGGCTTGCAGGGCGCGAATCAGCGCAACGCCACCGCCAGGGACGATGCCTTCTTCAACCGCTGCGCGTGTGGCGTGCAGTGCGTCGTCGATGCGATCTTTCTTTTCTTTCATTTCAACTTCAGTGGCTGCGCCAACTTTGATGACGGCAACACCGCCAGCCAGTTTGGCAATGCGCTCTTGCAGTTTTTCCTTGTCGTAGTCAGAAGAAGTTTCTGCCAACTGCGCGCGGATTTGTGCAAGACGTGCATCCAGTTCGGCTTTGCTGCCAGCGCCGTCAACGATGGTGGTGTTCTCTTTGGTGATAACCACTTTTTTCGCAGTGCCAAGTTGATCCAGGGTAGCTTGATCCAATGACAGACCAACTTCTTCAGAGATCACCTGACCACCGGTCAGGATGGCGATGTCTTGCAGCATGGCTTTACGGCGGTCGCCGAAACCAGGTGCCTTCACCGCAGCCACTTTCAGAATGCCGCGCATGTTGTTAACTACCAGCGTTGCCAATGCTTCGCCTTCGAGGTCTTCAGCGATAATCACCAGTGCTTTGCCAGTTTTGGAAACTGCTTCCAGAGCGGGCAGCATTTCGCGGATGTTGGAGATTTTCTTGTCAGTTACCAGGATGAATGGTGCATCCAGTTCGGCCTGCATTTTTTCAGCGTTATTGACGAAGTAGGGTGACAGGTAGCCACGGTCGAACTGCATGCCTTCAACCACGTCCAGCTCGTCTTGCAGGCTGGAGCCTTCTTCAACGGTGATAACGCCTTCTTTGCCGACCTTTTCCATGGCTTGTGCAATCAGGCCGCCGATGGTGTGGTCGGAGTTGGCAGAAATAGTGCCGACCTGTTCAATGGCTTTGTTGTCGGTGCATGGCTTGGACTGTTTTTTCAGATCGGCTACGGCAGCGGCAGTGGCTTTGTCGATACCGCGTTTCAGATCCATCGGGTTCATGCCGGAAGCAACGGCCTTCATGCCTTCGTTCAGGATGCTTTGCGCCAATACGGTCGCGGTGGTGGTGCCATCGCCGGCGACGTCAGCGGTTTTGGAAGAAACTTCCTTCACCATCTGTACGCCCATGTTCTCAAACTTGTCTTCCAGGTTGATTTCTTTGGCAACGGACACACCGTCTTTGGTGACGGTTGGGGCGCCGTAGCCTTTTTCCAGCACAACATTGCGGCCCTTGGGGCCCAGGGTTACTTTAACCGCGTTGGCCAGGACGTTTACGCCGGCCAGCATTTTTTGGCGGGCAACGGTGGAAAATAGAATTTCTTTTGCACTCATGATGTAACTCTCCAATCAAACCTTATATTTACGATTAGCCTTCGATGACAGCGAACAGGTCGTCTTCTTTCATCACCAGCAGTTGCTGGCCATCGACCTTGATTTCGGTGCCGGAAAATTTGCCGAACAGCACTTTGTCACCTTTTTTCACGGACATGGCGCGACTCTCGCCATTGTCGAGTACGCGGCCGGAGCCTGCGGCAACGATTTCGCCCATCTGAGGCTTTTCCTGTGCGGAACCTGGGAGCACGATGCCACCGGCGGATTTGGTTTCGTTATCCAACCGCTTAACGATGACACGGTCATGCAAAGGACGAATGTTCACGTTGTTAATCCTCCTGAAGAATTAAGTAGTTCAGTTTGTTATACAAAAAATAAGCACACATAAAACGGCTGACGGCTAAATGGGGTTGGTGGCGGTGATTTCAAGGGGGGAGGATGAAAATTTTTATGAGGCAGGCGGGAATTTGCAATCTCGGGGCGGCTGGGGTAGGGTAAATAATCTGAGCTTGAAAGTACGCATAAATCAATCAGTTATCACGGAATGTGGCCGTGACCGAACTTTGAGAAACGATGATGAGTCACCAGAGCTGCGGGCTGTACATTGTGTTGATCAGTGTGCATGGCCTGATACGAGGAAAAAATCTGGAGTTGGGCCGCGATGCCGACACCGGTGGGCAGACGTTGTACGTGGTTGAGCTGGCCAGGGCGTTGGCGCAGTTGCCGGCGGTTGGACGGGTTGATTTGGTCACCCGACGCGTGGTTGATCCGCAAGTGGCCGAGGACTATGGCGAGCCGCTTGAAGAGTTGGGGCCGACCGCAAAAATTGTACGCATTTCCGCCGGGCCAGACGGTTATATCGCCAAAGAGCAGATTTGGGATCATCTGGACAGTTTCGTTGATAACACCGTCGAATACCTTCGCGCACAGGCGCGACCACCAGATGTGGTGCACAGCCATTACGCCGATGCCGGCTATGTGGGCAGCAGCGTAGCGCACCAACTGGGCATTCCACTCATTCACACCGGACATTCGTTGGGCCGGGTCAAGCAACTGCGATTACTCGCCAGTGGTTTGAGTCACGACGATATCGAAAATCGCTACTGCATGCGTCGACGGATTGATGCCGAGGAACAAACCCTGGCGGCAGCCGAGCGGGTGATTACCAGTACGCGGCAGGAAATTCAGGAACAGTACGAACTGTACGATCACTATCAGCCGGAACAGATGCGGGTGATACCGCCTGGGACGGATGTGCAAAAGTTTGTTCCGGTGCAAGGGGATGAATATTCCAGCGACATTTATAGTGAACTGTGTCGATTTTTGCGGGCTCCGGAAAAGCCGATAATTCTGGCGCTGTCACGTGCCGATAGACGTAAAAATATTGTTGCGCTGCTTGAAGCCTACGGTCAGTCTCCGCAACTACAGCAGTATGCCAATCTGGTAATCGTCGCCGGTAATCGTGATGATATTGACGATCTGGACGCTGGCGCCCAGGAGTTTTTTCGAGAACTGCTGGTGTGTATGGATCGGTATGATCTGTACGGAAAAATTGCTTTACCCAAACATCATCAGCGCAATGACGTGTCGATGTTTTATCGTTTGGCGGCAAGCAGCGGCGGTGTTTTTGTTAACCCGGCGTTGACCGAACCCTTTGGCCTGACTTTGATTGAGGCTGCCGCGTCCGGTTTGCCGATTGTTGCCACCGAAGACGGTGGGCCAAAGGACATCATTGGTAACTGTGGCAATGGCATATTGATCGATCCGCTGGACACGCTAACCATCAGCAATGCCCTGATCCGATTATTGGGCGACAAAAAATATTGGCAGCACTGTGCGAAAAATGGCATGAGTGGTGTAACAGAGCATTATTCATGGTTGGCACATGCACAAAGTTATTTGAAGCTGCTGCAGCCGTTGCTTGCCGGCACCGAAACGTTACAACGCCGTCCAGCGGTGCGGCGCACGGAACTGTATCGTGACAGAGCCATTTTCAGTGACATTGATCAAAATCTTTTGGGTGACAAGGACAGTTTGCAGCAGTTGATTCAGCTGTTACGAATCCGTCGAAAAGATGCTGTTTTTGGTATTGCCACGGGACGACGCCTGGATTCGGCACTGCGGATTATGCGCAGCCACGGCATACCTGAACCGGATATTCTGATTACCAGTTGCGGCACAGAAATTTATTACGCACCAGAACTGACCGCTGATGAACTTTGGTTTAAACATATCGATTATCGCTGGACACCGCAGGTGGTGCGTCGGCTGCTTGATGGGCTGCCAGGATTACGTTTGCAGGCGAAGAACGAGCAGAGTCGGTACAAAGTGAGTTTCTACTATGACTCTAGCATCGCACCGCCCATGGAAGAGATTCAAGGCTTAATTCACCAGGAAGATTTGGCGGTGAATATCAACATAGCATTTGGCCAGTTTCTCGACATCACGCCGATTCGTGCCAGCAAAGGAATGGCGCTGCGGTATGCTGCCAATCGCTGGCAAATTCCGCTTAATCATGTTTTTGTCGCTGGTGGTTCCGGTGCCGATGAAGACATGATGCGTGGAAACACGCTGGCAGCAGTCATCGCCAATCGCCACCACGAAGAGCTGTCCCAGTTGGCGGATAACCGCAATATTTATTTTGCACGCCAGGCGTTTGCTGCAGGGATTTTGGAGTCGCTGGAGCATTATGATTTTTTCAACAGCTGTCGCGCAGCAGAACCGATGACATTATGAGTAAAAATAAAGTTTTGTTGTGTACGGATATGGATAGAACCGTGATTCCAAATGGCGATCAACCGGAATCAACTCAAGCCAGGGTGCTTTTCTCCGCGCTGTGTCAATCGCCGGAAATTGTGCTGGCGTATGTCAGTGGGCGTGATGTTGGGTTAGTGAAAGAAGCTATTCGTACTTATTTATTGCCTACTCCTCAATTTGTGATTAGCGACGTCGGCAGCAAAATTTATCACGTGGATCATGATCGCTGGACTGAGTTGGAGGTATGGTCACGTAAAATGGATCAGGCCTGGGCAGGAAAACATGCGGTTGACTTGCAACGAATGTTTGAAGATTTGACTTGTCTGACATTGCAGGAGGATGAAAAGCAAAATATACACAAGCTTAGTTACTACGTGCCGTTATCTGAAGATTACGTCGCAGTGTTGTCAATGTTACAGGCGCGACTGCAAACGGTAGATGTCCACGCCAACTTGATCTGGAGCGTAGATGATATTGAGCATGTTGGTTTATTGGATATCCTGCCAGCGAATGCGTCCAAATTGCATGCAGTGAGATTTCTGCGTGATTACTTGCAAATGTCCACAGATGAAGTTGTCTTTGCCGGTGATAGCGGCAACGATCTGGATATCATGGCCAGCGAAATACCTTCAGTGCTGGTCGCCAATGCCAGCGATGAAGTGAGAAGAGAGGCAAGGCTGTTGGCCGAGCAGCAAGGTCATTTATCTCAACTGTACTTTGCCAAGGGAAACTGGCTGGGAATGAATGGCAATTATTCTGCGGGTGTTCTTGAGGGAGCGAGTCATTATTTTCCAGGCTTGCGAGAAAAAATAAAGGCAATGCATATTTTGTGAATGCCATGCAAATATCCATCATGCCGTATCTCGAATCAGTGACAACTGGAAAAAAATCGTATGTATGAACAAGTGTCTCATTCTTTGCTCAATAATATTCTGAATAAGCTGAAACCGGAAATTCGCAAGCGTGACTTGCGGCATTTTTACACCCGACTTGGGGCTAATTTTTACGCTATTCACTCCCTGTTTAAGCGTCTGTATGGTGACAGAGATGATTTTGAAACGCAGATGTTGCGTTTGGTTGAAACCATGGCCAGCAACTACATTCGGCGACCGGATGCGTTCAAGGCAATCGATGTGGCGCGTGAAAGTGACCACAATTGGTTCTTGAGTCAAAGATGGGTTGGCATGGCGCTGTACAGCGATGGTTTCGCCGGTGATTTGTGCGGGCTGCAAGAGCGCCTGGGATATTTTCAGGAGTTAGGCGTCAATCTTGTCCACATTATGCCCATCATGCTGTGTCCGGTGGGGAAAAGTGATGGCGGATATGCGGTGAGTGATTTCAGGCAGGTTGACCCACGCGTCGGCACGCTTGAGGATTTGCAGGGATTGTCCGCAGAAATGCGTCAGCGGGATATTCTGCTGGTGTTGGACGTGGTGGTAAATCATACCTCGAACGAACATGAGTGGGCGCAAAAGGCGCGAGCCGGTGATGCTCTATTTCAGGATTATTTTTACACCTTTGAAAATCGCACCGTGCCCGATATGTTCGAGCAAAACATGCTGGAGATTTTTCCCGAAACATCGCCAGGAAATTTTACCTGGGATGAGGAAATGAATCGCTGGGTAATGACGGTATTTAATTCCTATCAGTGGGATTTGAATTATAGCAATCCCAAAGTGTTTATAGAGATGCTAGATGTTATTTTGTATTGGGCAAATCAGGGGGCGGATATATTGCGCCTTGATGCCGTTGCCTTTCTGTGGAAAAAAGTAGGTAGCCAGTGCCAGAACGAGCGCGAAGCGCATTTGATTTTGCAGCTGTTCAAGGATTGTTGTCAGGTCACGGCTCCTGGTGTGCTGTTTATTGCAGAGGCGATTGTAGCGCCGGTGGAAGTCGCAAAATATTTTGGTGAAGATGCGGTGATCGCCAAGGAATGCGAGATTGCCTATAACGCGACGTTTATGGCGTTGATGTGGGATGCGGTAGCGACGAAAAACGCCAAACTGCTCGCTCAAGGTATAAAAAGTTTGCCGGTAAAACTGGACGGTGCCACCTGGTTAAATTATGTCCGCTGTCACGATGACATCGGTTTTGGTTTTGATGACCAGGACATCGTTACTGTGGGGTATCAGCCGCGCAGTCATCGTCAGTTTTTGCTGGATTACTTCACCGGGAAATTTGAGGAATCACATGCGCGGGGGTTGCCATTTGGCAGCAACCAGAAAACCGGTGATGCGCGAATTTCAGGGACGTTGGCATCCTTGGTGGGTTTGGAATACGCACTGGAACAAACGGATGCTCAGGCCATTGATGATGCCATCAAATCGATCCTGTTGTTGCACAGTCTGATTTTGTCTTTTGGTGGAATTCCTTTGATTTATTACGGGGATGAATTGGGAACCCTGAATGACCCTCGGTTCTTGCTGGACGAGATGACTGCTGGAGACAGCCGTTGGGCACATCGCCCCAGGATGGATTGGCAGCGGGCAGAAAAAAGAAATGACGTGGCAACGGTGGAATATAAAATATTCAGTGCCCTAAAAAAAATGATTTCCGTGCGCAAGGAAACTCAGGTGTTTGCGGATTTTAATAATCGTGAGTTGGTCAGCGTAGAAAATCCCCACCTGTTTGTATTCTGCCGCTATGGCGTGTTTAACGCCCAATCTGAAAATGTGTTTGTTATTGCCAACTTTGACACTAATCCACAAAAAATAAATGCTAATGAATTGGCTGCCTGGAACTCATGGCAGTTAAGGCAGTTAAAGGATATTTACACCGGCCGATCTCCGGAAATGTTCAAAGATGATATCGTTGTCCCCCCGCTAAGCTTTTACTGGTTATCGCTCCAGTAATGATCTTAACTCACTGAAAAGTAATTAGTTTAATTATTGGGCTAGTCTGTTTTCTACCTCCCTGGTGTATAGGGCTCGTTGGTGAGTGTGCGTTCTTTCTGCCGCAATGAGCCGTAAAACAACGATTGTTTTGCCGGAATACTGTAACGGCCGTCAGTAAAGAATTACTTGCGACCTGCCGATCACCTCGACGCAAAGAGAATTTTCCACCCGAAAAGGGGAGGGCAGACGGTGAAAAACTGGTTTTATCCTGCAATGTATTTCATGAACCGCATGCGGTTTTTAGCAAAGTTTTCAGTGCTATTCGTGCTGGTTATGGTGCCACTGGTCTTTCTATCCTATGTGGTGATTAGTCGCGTAAGCGATGAAAACGCATACATGCATGGCGAGCAGAAGGGCTTGGAGTATGTGGTCGCCGTACGCGGTGTACTGGAGCCGCTGCAGACCCACCGAGGGCAGACTGCCGTTTACTTGGGGGGAGAACCGTCTTTCAGAGGAAAACTCCTGGCGACCCGACAGTTAGTGGACAAGGGGTTTGAACAGTTAAGGGTGACGGATGCCGAGGTGGGCGTAGCGTTACAAACCGAAGGTAAGTTAGCGCCGATACTGGCTGGATGGCAAAACCTTAAAAACGACTCGCTCAGTGACGACCAGGCCAAGTCATTTACTGACCATACGGCACTGATAGATCAGTTGTTGACACTGATCAGTTACGTTGGTGATACATCGCAAATCGCTCTGGATCCTGCGATAGATAGTTATTATCTCGGGGATGCGGCGGTCAACCGCATTCCTCGACTGCTGGAGTTTATGGGCCAAGCGCGGGCGATGGGTGCCGGTGCGGCAGCAAAAGGGACGCTGAGTAATCGGGAGTTGGTTGAGCTGGCGGTACTGGCCAACAATATTGGTTATCAGACGAACAAAATGAAGGCGGGATTGAACACTGCCATAAAAAATAACCCAGCGCTGGCAGGTAAGATATCAGAGGCTATAGATGAGGTTGTAGCTGATGCAGTCCAATTTAAGGCGCTGCTTGATAGTGAGTTGATTCACAAGGATGTTATTACCGTATCCGCATCAACCGTATTTAATGCTGCCACCAGCAGTATTACCAAAATGTACGGTTTGTTTGATATCGTCGCACCGGAGTTGGACGGGTTATGGGAAGGTCGGGTAGCGGAAAATGCTCGGTTTGAGGCGCTGGAAATTGTTGGTGTGGTGGCAGTACTGCTGGTGATATTTTATCTGTTTGCCGGCTTGTATTTGTCTATTGAAACCGCAGTCAAGAAAATTGAAGTCGTGGCTGGCAGTATGGCGGGAGGCGATTTGAGTGTTCGGCTGTTTGTTGATACCCGCGACGAAATGCGTGATATTGCGCAGCATTTCAACAAAATGGCAGAGGTTTTTGAATCATCCATTAAGCGTATCGCATCGGCGACAACACAATTGGCGGCGGCGTCTGAGGAAGTGGCGGCGGTAGCGCAGGAAAGTGCCGGCAATCTTTCAAATCAGCGTGCCGAGACAGATCAAGTTGCTACGGCAATGAATGAGATGGCCTCCACTGTGCAGGAAGTGGCGCGCAGTGCCAGTGATGCGGCGACGGCGGCATCGAATGCAGATAAAGAGGCAAGTAGTGGTCGACAAATTGTCAAGCAAGCCTCTGAGTCCATTGAACGTCTGGCGAGCGAAGTTCAGCGTTCATCAGAAGTGATTAACAAAGTCGCTGACGACAGTGTGGAAATCGGCGCGGTACTGGATGTCATCAAAGGCATTGCCGAACAAACCAATCTGTTGGCACTGAATGCCGCGATCGAAGCGGCCCGTGCTGGCGAGCAAGGTCGAGGCTTTGCGGTGGTGGCTGACGAAGTTCGTACTCTGGCGGGTCGTACGCAAGAGTCAACTTCCGAAATCGAGGCTATGATCGAAAAACTGCAGACCAGCGCCAAAAATGCGGTCAGTGCGATGAAGTCAGGTCAGGAACAGGCGAAAATTGGCGTAGAGCATACCACCAAGGCGGGTTCTGCCCTGGATGCAATCGCACAGGCGGTGGCGGTAATCAGTCAGATGAACACGCAAATCGCCAGTGCCGCTGAAGAACAGAGCATTACTGCCGACGAGATGAACAAAAACATTGTTAATATCAGCAATCTTTCTGAGCAAACAGCGGAAAGTGCGCAGCAAAGTACCGCATCTGCAGAAGAGCTGTCATCGTTAGCGATCGAGCTTCAAGGTTTGGTTAATAACTTCAAAGTTTCCTAAGGTATTAAATGCATTGATATTCGCCCGGTTCGCCGGGCTTTTTTTTGTCCATAACAATCCGAAACCTCGTTTATTGATATCCCTGTCTTCGTAAAACCTGTGTAAACAGTCGTCGGTTAAAAAAACGCCGGCACGCTAGTTGAAAAATACTACCAAACAGAATTTTGTCTGATGCCGACATAGAAAAATTGTATTTGGTCAGCATCAAATTTCAAAAGCAGATTCAAAACAGGGAAATTTATGCTGTGCAACAAAAAAATTGCGATTGTTGAAAATGACGTCAGGCTTTATACCGATCGATGCGTAGATCGGGATGGTGATTTATCCGTGTCAAGTCAAGAAGCAACGTATAAAAATCCATTCAGATTGGATTACCGCAACCTGATTCGTAGCGATGCATTTCGCCGTTTGGCAGGAAAAACCCAAATGTTCCCAGTGAGCGAACTGGAATGTTTTCGTAACAGGCTGACGCATTCACTGGAAGTTGCAGAGATCGCCGTCGGAATAGCAGAGCGTATCAATCGTCAGTATTCGTACTTCATAAAAAATCCACTTGATTTGAGTCTGATAGAAACCGCCGCGCTGGCGCATGACATCGGTCATCCGCCGTTTGGCCATGAAGGAGAGCGTGCGCTGGATCGCTGCATGAAAGACTATGGAGGGTTTAATTCCAACGCACAAACAGTGCGACTCCTGTCGCGTATTGAAGGTGCATCCATGCTGGGCGAGTATTTGTCAGGCATGGGTGATGATCTCCGTCAGGGACTAAACTTCACCTATCGCACATTGGCGGCAGTGATCAAATATGATCAGGTTCATGCCCATAGTGCAGATGAGGCGGGTTCTGCCGATAGCGGTTATTACCGCCAGGAGATGCCGTTGGTCAATAGAATAAAAATGGCATTGCTGGGAAATTCATTATCTGGTCAATCCCTAAAAACTGTTGAGTGCCACATCATGGATGTGGCTGATGATATTGCCAATGCCTGTTTTGATTTAGACGATGCGTTGCGTTCAGGGCATGTCAATCCATGTCGTCTTTTTAACTTCACACACAGCCAGCTAGTCGGAATGGCAAAAAAAATATCTAAATCTGGAAATGCCAAAGAGATTGGCGCTGACGAAGTTTTTGAAATGATTCAAATCATAATAAATGAATACGGCATTTCTCAGTTTGGCCAGTTTGGCGGTGCATGGGCGGATATTTCAGTAAGTAGGATGGCAGAGTGTGATGCAGCACGAAAAAAATTCATACAGGCCATTGTCAGTGATTTGAATAACGAGATCGAAGTTGAGCTGAATGTTGTTAATCCGGTATTAACCAAGGTGTCTTTGTCTGAAAAATCTCGTTTGCAAGTGGCTCTGTTGAAGGCCATGGTGCATGAGAGCTTGGTGAATTCGCCGGGATTCCGCGCCAAAGAATTTATTAATGCAGAAGTGGTGAGTGGATTGTTTTCTGCGCTGACGACGGAGATTTCTCGTTGTGGCCGTGGGTGTTTGCTGCCGGAGAAGTTTCGAGCCATTTATCAGCGCTTTGAACTGATAGGGGACAAGGAGCAGGCAATGCGTCAGGTGTGTGATTACATTGCCTGTTTGACCGACAAGCAGGCGATTGAAACCTACAGACAATTGCGAATTCCGGCCAGTGTTAATTTTTAACGAGCCATCCAAGGAGGAAAAAGTATGAGTTTTTTATTCAGGACCAGATTGCCCAGTAAAAATGAAGCCCTCGTTGGTCGCGATGCAGTGCGTTTTTTGAAGGAGCCTCATGCAGTGTTTGGTCGGTCATTCACCGATGCTATTGCAGAAAATCATTCGATAGCCAGATTTGCCATGGGGTGCTTTTGGGGAGCCGAACGTCTTTTCTGGCAGGTGGATGGCGTTTATCTCACATGGGTTGGCTACAGTGGAGGTTTTACCAAAAATCCGACTTATCAGGAAGTGTGCAGCGGTAGAACGGGGCACGCAGAAACGGTGCAAGTCATTTATGACTCGTCGCAAGTGAGTTATGCCGAATTGCTGGAAGTCTTTTGGAAAAATCACGATCCGAGCCAGGGGATGCGTCAGGGACATGATGTGGGAACGCAGTACCGCTCTTGTATATTTTTTGCCGATGATGAACAAAAAAAAAGGGCAGTGACCAGCATGAATCATTGGCAGTCGGTTATGCGCGCGCAAGGTTTGGGTGACATAACCACCGAATTGTTGGCTCAGAGCGAGTTTTATCTTGCTGAGGAATTTCATCAGCAGTATCTGGCCAAAAATCCGGGTGCAGTGTGCAGTATCGCATCACCACTCAAGCATTGTCGATCTGACGACATGGTGGTGATGAGTTAAAAGGCTTCCGAATAAACGTCGTATCGGGAAAACAATCAAACATGGAAAGGAGGTTAAGATGGGAACGGTCATTTCAATGAAAGACAGTGATAAAGTTTTGATGGAAAAAATCAAGAGCGATGTGGTTTTTCAGTTGCAGTTCGATATGATGGATGGCGAGGATGTTGATAAAATTGTACATCAGTACCATCAATACGAAGCCGATCAGCAGTCTAATCACCGTCGTGATTTTAATAATACCAACTATGGCTACAAACTGGTCAATAATGGCGACACGCGACGCTCAATTCTGACCATGAACAATGACGTGTTTATTGCCGGCTTGCAGGACTATTATCACCAGTACAATATCCCCAGACTGGATTACAACATGCCAGCACCATTACGGAACGACTTGTACCAGTTGTATCACCATGTTTATGCCATGATGCGACGGATGATGATGCTGATATCCAAGGATGTTTTTAATGACGTCAACTATCTGCAAAACTACATCGCCAAAGAAAACTTTGTCATGGTGTTTAACTATTATTATGCTGTGGACGGTGCACCCAAGGCGGAGTTGACCTGCAAGCGATTCGACGAGCATTATGATTTTTCGCTGATCAGCGTGATTTTTAATGATGATTATCTATACAAAGAATTCAATTTCGAATACGAAAAAGATGGCGAATGGCGGTCGTTGGATAATCAGGATCACCGCTTTACCGTGTTCTTTGGTATGCTGATGGAAATTGTTACTGATGGGGCCTATAAAGCGCTCAACCATCGTACGGTCATGCAGGGGGCAAATCGCAATCGGTTTATGGTCGGATTCTTTGCCCAGCCAGATGAGGACAAGCAGTTGCAGATTTGTGATCAGCATGCGCATTTGCTGGATGGCTATCAGTATGATCACTTTAATCGTGAAATTAGCTACAACACCTTCATGCGGGAAACCATGTGCAGCCAGTTGTTGAAGCTGGATTTGGTTGACGAAGCCGTGGCGTGATACGGTGTGCCAAGTAGCTCAAAAGGGTTCCTTCGGAACCCTTTTTTGTGCCTGCTGATGATTTGGCTAAATATTGTGCTCTTCGTGCCCCGTGTGGCATTGACCCGCTGGAAATAGCGTAGTAAAAGGCCATGTGAGCCGGAGTAAGAAATGCGATCGGTGATGAAACCGGTTTAATGTTTGCAATGCACGCAGGATGTTTCTCCGTTCGGCCGGCAAGTGTGAGTGGTTGGTGCGGTTCCTCAGACTGGAATGAATAGGCGCAAATAATGAGGCAGTACACACGTTGGGCGGCTTGGGTGTCATTACTGACACTGTTGGCTGGTTGTGGTGATGGTCCATGGAATAACCCTTATCCTGCCAGGGATGAGGGTGGCAATATTTTGTACTCGTCATTCAGCGAGCGTCCCAAGCATCTGGATCCTGCCCGCTCATACAGCTCCAACGAATATGAATTCATCGGCCAGATTTACGAGCCGCCGCTGCAATACCATTATCTCAAGCGTCCCTACGAGCTGCTGCCACTGACGCTGGATCGCATGCCCAAGGTGATTTTTCTGGATGCGCAGGGTAATCCGTTGCCTGCCAACGCCCCTGACGAACAGGTGGCGTTCAGTCAGTATCTGCTGGAGCTCAAAACCGGGGTGCAATACCAGCCCCATCCGGCATTTGCCAAAGATGAAAACGGCCAATTTCGTTATCACGCGCTGACCAAACAGCAACTAGAATCGGTACATACCCTTAGCGATTTTAAATACACCGACTCGCGTGAGTTACACGCGTCCGACTACGTGTATCAGATCAAACGTCTGGCCAATCCCGCCAACCATTCGCCTATCTTTGGGCTGATGGCGGACTACATCGTCGGCCTCAAGGAGTATGGCGATAAAATCAACGCCGACTACGAAGCGATGAAGGCACGCGGTGAACAGGGTTATCTGGATCTCAATGCCTATGAAATCGAAGGGGTCCAAGCTCTGGATCGTTTTCGCTACACCATCACGGTGAAGGGAAAGTATCCGCAGTTGGAGTACTGGCTGGCCATGCCGTTTTTTGCCCCCATGCCGGTGGAAGCGGATTTGTTTTATTCCCAGCCCGGGATGGAAGAAAAAAATATCAGTCTGGATTGGTATCCGGTAGGCACAGGCGCGTACATGCTGACGGTGAACAACCCCAATCGGCAAATGATTTTGGAACGCAATCCGAACTATCGCGGTGAGCTCTACCCCCGTGAAGGCATGCCGGAAGATGAAGCTGCTGGTTTGTTAGCCGATGCGGGCAAGAAAATGCCTTTCATCGATAAAATCGTGTTCAGCCTGGAAACCGAAACCATTCCCTATTGGAACAAGTTTCTTCAAGGCTATTACGACACGTCCGGCATCAGTTCTGAAAGTTTTGATCAAGCGGTGCAAATCAATACCGGCGGCGAAGTGGCGCTGACCGAAGAAATGCAAACCAAGGGCATCCAGTTGGCCACGGCGGTGGCATCGAGCACATATTACTTCGGCTTCAACATGAAGGACGATGTGGTCGGCGGCAACAGCAAATCGGCGCAGCGGTTACGTCAGGCGATTTCCATTGCCATGGACTACGAGGAATTTATTTCCATCTTTGCCAACGGTCGCGGTATTGCCGCGCAGGGACCTGTTCCGCCCGGTATTTTTGGTTACAAGGACGGCGAAGCGGGTATCAATCCGGTTGTCTATGATTGGGTGGATGGAAAAGCGCAGCGTAAGAGTATCGAACACGCCAAGCAACTGCTTGCCGAAGCCGGTTATCCCGACGGCGTTGATGCGAAAACTGGTGCGCCATTAACACTGAATCTGGATATTGTGGCTTCCGGCCCCGATGACAAAGCGCGCTTGAGTTGGTATCGAAAACAGTTCCAGAAACTCAATATTCAATTGGTGATACGCAACACCATGTACAACCGTTTCCAGGAAAAAATGAGCAAAGGTACAGCACAGATTTTCACCTGGGGCTGGAATGCCGATTATCCGGATCCGGAGAATTTCATGTTCTTGCTGTACGGGCCAAACAGTAAAGCGGATCATCAGGGCGAGAATGCAGCCAATTATTCCAACCCCAAGTTTGATAAACTGTTCGAGAAAATGAAGAACATGGAAAATGGCCCCGAACGCCAGGCCATCATTGACGAAATGACCAAAATCGTTCGCGAAGATTCGCCCTGGATATGGGGATTGCATCCCAAGAGTTATGCGCTGTATCACCAGTGGTATAAAAACTCCAAACCAAACCTGATGTCACACAACACGATGCAGTACAAACGAATTGATGCCTCTGTGCGTGCGCAGCAGCGATTGGCGTGGAATCCGCCGGTGTTGTGGCCCATTGCCCTGGTGGCTGGTTTACTGCTGGTGGTGATTATTCCCGCCGTTGTCATCTACCGTCGGCGTGAGCACATGGCTCCCCGTAAGGCGAGGGTGTAATCATGCTGGCATATATTACCCGGCGAATTTTATACGCGATCCCGATTTTGTTGGGCGTGAATCTGATTACCTTTGTGCTGTTCTTTGTGGTCAACTCGCCAGATGACATGGCGAGAATGCATTTGGGTGAGAAGCGTGTCACTCCTGAAGCTGTGCAGCAATGGAAGGTGGAGCACGGTTACGACAAGCCCTTGTTGTTTAACGATGATGAGGTGGGGCTGGGAGTTGTTACCGAGACCATCTTTTACCAGAACAGCGAAAAATTATTCACCTTTGAATTTGGTTTGTCGGACGCAGGTCGCGATATTGCCCAAGACATCGGTGAACGAATGTGGCCCAGTCTGGCCATTGCATTGCCTACCTTTATCATTGGACTGCTGGTTAACATTACCTTTGCGTTACTGGTTGCATTTTTCCGTGGTAGTTATCTGGATGTGAGCGCCGTGGTGTTGTGCGTGGTGTTGATGTCTATTTCAGGTCTGTTTTACATCATCGGTGGTCAATGGCTAGTGGGCAAAATGCTGCATCTAGTGCCTATCTCCGGTTACGAAACTGGAAGTGATGCGTTCAAGTTTATTATTCTGCCGGTGATTATCGGTGTGATTGGCGGGATTGGTTCGGGAACACGCTGGTATCGCACCATTTTCCTCGAAGAAATAAATCGTGATTATGTTCGCACGGCGCGCTCCAAAGGTTTGGGCGAAAATGTTGTGCTGTTCAAGCATGTGCTCAAAAACGCGATGATTCCAATTTTGACCGGCGCAGTCGTGGTGCTGCCGCTGTTGTTCATGGGTAGCCTGATTGTCGAATCGTTTTTTGGTATTCCAGGGCTGGGTAGTTACACCATTGATGCGATTAACAGCCAGGACTTTGCGATTGTGCGCTCGATGGTGTTTTTGGGATCGGTGTTGTACATCATCGGTCTGACATTGACCGATATTTCCTACACGTTGGTTGATCCGCGGATTAGGTTGGGCTGATGGACAAAGTAAAACGGCATAGCAGTGTCATTTGGCTGGGCGGCGTGGCGTTGCTTGTGTTATTGGCTTATGTCAGCGCGATGCTGACGGCGGACGCCAAACCCGTGGTGCTGTGGACCGATGCGCTGGTTTATTTGTTGCTGCTGGCGATTACCGGCTTCGTGTTGTACGCACGTGGTCGCGAACATTATCGTGACCCGTGGCGTCAGGTGTTGCGCAGTCGCCTGGGGATGGCCTCGCTGGTGATATTGCTGGCGTATGTGCTGGTGGGCTTGCTGGACTCGGTGCATTTTCGTTTGCCGGCGCAAGCGCAGGAACAAAGCCAGGAGCAGCATTATTCTGCCGATGTGCTCAGCGTATTGGACTTGGTGTTGGGGCCAATGCGCGAACAGGAAGAAAAAACCTATTCAGCACCATTTGCGACGCATCTGTATGCCAAAGAAACCGTCGAAGGAGAGGATGGTCAGAAAATGCGCGTGTACCCCCGCTTGCAGTTCGGTGGTGCGCATTTGCAAAATCCTGACGAGGATTGGGCTGAGGATATTGGTTCGCTGGGAATGCAAGGCGCATTATGGGGCATAGGCTGCTGGCTGCTGCTGGTTAGCTTGGTTGTAGTGCGCTTGTCGCAGCTTTGGCAAAAAAGCTTTAGCGCGGCGCTGAAGGATGTTGTGTTTGGCAAATCCGATGTGGCCTGGCATGTGATTTTTTTAACGATGGGCATTTTGTTTGTCCTGATAGCAATGATTGCAGTCTATGCGCCTAAATATCACGTGCTGGGCACGGATAAAGTTGGTCAGGATGTGTTGTATCAGGCGATAAAAAGTATTCGCACCGGCTTGGTGATAGGTACGCTGACGACGCTGATCATGCTGCCGTTTGCGGTCATGCTGGGCATTATGGCAGGCTATTTTAAGGGCTGGGTCGACGATGTGATCCAGTATTTGTACACCACGCTCAATTCCATTCCGGGCGTGCTGTTGATTGCTGCGGCAGTGTTGATGATGCAGGTTTACATGAGCAACCATCCGGAGCTGTTTGAAACCGAAACCCATCGCGCCGATTTACGGCTGTTTTTCCTGTGTGTGATTTTGGGTATTACCTCCTGGACGGGTTTGGCCAGATTGTTGCGGGGCGAGGCATTGAAACTGCGCGAAATGGAGTTTGTGCAGGCGGCGGAAGCATTTGGCGTATCAAAATTTAAAATCATTCAGCGCCACATTCAGCCCAATGTCATGCACCTGGTGTTGATTGCTGTGGTGCTCGATTTTTCTGGCCTGGTGTTGGCCGAAGCCGTTTTAAGTTATGTGGGCGTGGGTGTTGATCCGTCCATGCATAGCTGGGGAAATTTGATCAACGGTGCGCGTCTGGAAATGGCGCGTGAACCTATCGTTTGGTGGTCGTTGCTGGCGGCATTTATTTTTATGTTCGTGCTGGTGCTGGCAGCCAATCTGTTTTCTGATGCAGTGCGTGATGCCTTTGATCCACGCATTCGCAAGCAATAGTTGAAAGTGATGCCATGAGTGATGTGCTGCTGGAAGTAAAGAATCTCAAAACCTGGTTTGATACCCGCAACGGTGTAGCCACGATTGTTGACGGTGTCAGTTTTCAAGTCCGTCGGGGCGAGACGTTCGCGCTGCTGGGAGAGTCCGGCTGCGGAAAATCGATGACGGCCTTGTCGATTATGCGACTGCTGCCGCAACAGGCTTCAACCAATTTTTCCGGTGAAGTGTTGCTGGATGGTGAAGATTTGCTCTGTCTGCCGGAGGTTGCCATGCGCAATGTGCGTGGCAACCGGATTGCGATGATTTTTCAGGAGCCGATGACGTCGCTCAATCCGGTGTTGACGGTGGGCACCCAGATTGGCGAGGTACTTAAGCGACACAAAAATCTGAGTGGCCGCGCTGCGCGCGAACGCATTATCGAATTGTTGGAAGCGGTGGGCATTCCCGCGCCGGAATCTCGCGTGGATGAATATCCACATCAGCTTTCTGGCGGGATGAAGCAGCGGGTGATGATTGCCATTGCGCTGGCATGTGAGCCGGATTTATTGATTGCCGACGAGCCGACCACTGCGCTGGATGTGACCATTCAGGCGCAGGTGTTGGATTTGCTCAAGGATTTGCAGCGCAAGACCGGTATGGCTGTGCTGTTGATTACCCATGACTTGGGCGTGGTGTCGGAAATGGTTGATCAGGTCGCGGTGATGTATGCCGGCCAGATAGTCGAGACTGCAACGCGCCACAACTTTTTCACCAATCCCCAGCATCCGTACAGCCAAAAATTATTTGAAGCGCTGCCGAGCATGAAAAAGCGCGATCAGGCATTGGCGCAAATTCCTGGACGCGTTCCATCGCTGGATCAAACCTTCCATAGTTGTCGTTTCGCACCGCGTTGTTCGTATGCCTGGGAAGTATGTAATCAGCAGGTGCCTGCCTGGATTGCTGGCGTCGGGCATGAAGGTGTTCGATGCTTTTTACATGATCCGACATATGGCGGTCATCAGGTGGTAAAGCATGATACAGAGGTTGTTACGTATACGCCTCAATCACGCATTGCGGAAACGCTGATAAAAATTACCGACCTGAAAGTTCACTTCCCCATCACCAAAGGCTTGTTCAAGCGCACCGCAGGTTATGTCTATGCGGTGGATGGTGTCAGCCTGCAAGTGGAGAAAGGCCGGACATTGGCGTTGGTGGGTGAGTCGGGTTGTGGCAAGACCACCTTGGGCAAGAGTGTGCTGCAATTAACTCGTCCTACGGCCGGTTCGGTGGTGTTTGATGGTGTCGAATTGACCCAGCTAAAAAGCGCAGCACTACGCAAGGCGCGACGCGATTTTCAGATTATTTTCCAGGACCCATTTTCATCCATGAATCCACGGATGATGGTGGGTGACATCATCGAAGAAGGTATGTTGGCGCAAAATATTGGTGCCAACCGCGATGAGCGTATGGCCAGAGTGGATGAATTGTTGAATCAGGTTGGCTTGTCACCTGCGCATAAATTCCGCTATCCGCACGAGTTTTCTGGTGGTCAGCGCCAGCGAATTTGTATTGCGCGTGCCTTGGCGGTGAATCCAAAGCTGATTGTTTGTGATGAGCCAACGTCTGCACTGGATGTGTCGGTGCAGGCGCAAATTCTCAATCTGCTGAAAAAATTGCAGAACGAATTAGGTCTCACCTTTTTGTTCATAACGCACAATATTTCGGTGGTTGCGTATTTGGCAGACGAAGTTGCCGTGATGTACCTGGGGCGAATTGTCGAGCAAGGCAAGGTGGCAACCATTCTTGAGCGGCCCATGCATCCCTATACGCGAGCATTGCTGTCGGCGGTGCCGGTGGTGGATCAGGAAAGCAAAATCGAAAAGGTGCAGTTGCAGGGCGATCCACCTTCGCCCATTCAGCCACCACAGGGTTGCCATTTCCATCCTCGTTGTGCGGAAGCCAAGCCTGAGTGTTCACAGTCTTATCCGGCGATGACGAATCTGGGTGATGGTCATGTGGTGCGCTGTTATCTGTACGCGTCGCCGGCAAATTCAAAACAATAAAACATTGTTGGGATATGGATGATGCTAGGTGACTTTGCGGATTTATCTCTGGGGCGAAAGATTGTTATCGCGCTATTGGGCCTGATCATTGTTGCAGGGCCGTTTATCCTGCTGTTTTTGCATTTTGGCTTTAAGGATTAACCCTGTGCCGCAGTGCTTCTGTTGTTGGGGCGAGTGAGGAAAAATGAGCGCAGCTCTGTTTAGTGCGCAGAATGTCTTGCAGGACTTGCAAGTCCAGTCTGATGCCGAGGACGCAAAAAACCTGCAGCGTTTTTTTAAAACCGGCGCAGGTGACTACGGCGAAGGCGATGTTTTTCTCGGTATCCGCGTGCCGGTGCTGCGAAAAATGGTCAAGCACTATCGGGGGATTGCATTGGCGCAAAGTGTTGCGCTGCTGCAATCGCCATATCATGAGGCGCGTTTACTGGCGCTGCTAATCATGGTGGATAGTTTTCAACGCGGCGATGCCGCTACCCAGCAAGCTATTTATCAAGCCTATCTTCAGCATCGCAAATACGTGAACAACTGGGATCTGGTGGATAGCTCAGCCCATCATGTTGTCGGCGCATATCTGCATGGTCAGGAAAAATCGATACTGATTCAGCTGGCACAATCAAAAATCCTTTGGGATAGGCGCATTGCCATGATTGCCTGTTTTTTTGACATCAAACGTGGTGAATTTTCTTCGGCTGTAACGATCGCAGAATTGTTGTTGCAAGACGAACACGATCTGATGCACAAGGCGGTAGGCTGGATGCTGCGTGAGATAGGCAAGCGTGACCTCGAGGTGGAAATCGGGTTTTTGCAACGCCACTATCAGCAGATGCCCAGGACCATGCTGCGTTACGCGATTGAACATTTTCCCGAGTCATTGCGCCAAGCCTATTTGCAGGGAAGAGTGTGACCCAGTTGACATTTCTTCGTCAATAATGAGTCCAGCGTTCCGATATCAAATGGTAGACGGTCAATATTCTATCGGAGTGGCTATGAAACTGGCGAGCAAAGCAGTATTGAGTTTATTGGTGGTGGCTCTTGGCGTCGCCGGTTGCAAATCAAAATCTGATGAGGAAAAACCGATAGATCTTCCACCCAGGTTGTCTATGGTGGTGAACTACGATGATTTTCCGCCAGATGCACCGGCCAAGGCAGCGTACAATTCAGTATCGCAATACGATTTTTCCACCTCCTCTGTGGATACGCTGAAGCAGACCTACGCAGCGATGGCGCCAACTCCCTCAGGTTATTTTTCCGAGGCGGCGATCAAGGTTATTTTCTGGAAGGCGATTACTGACATTGGTTTGTTGGTGCCGCGTTTAGCCTTTATTTCAGCATTTAGCCACAAGCCAGTGAAGGACGAGAATGATCACTGGGTGTGGAATTACCCATTTGGCCTGGTGTATACCGCTCGTTTGGTGGGCTATGTACAAAATTCACAAGTGCATTGGGAAATGTATATTTCCAAAAACGACGGAACCATCAGCAACTTCAAGTGGTACACCGGTACTCACGATCTGGCTTACACCAGTGGCAGTTGGGTGATGTACGAGAGTGCCGCTAATCCTACCGTAGAGTTGCTGCAGATTGACTGGACGCGCGATCCAGTCACGGCGACAGGATCGATTAAATACACCAACATAAAGGTGGGTGATGCGGAAAATGGCGGCTACATTTACTATGATTCCACCACGCCGCAATTGTTGCCGGGCTATGATCGCAACTTTGATATTTTCAACAAAGGTCAGAATAATTTGACTGAAATTGAATGGAATCATTTAACCAAAGTGGGGCGTATAAAGAGTCCCAACACAGTTGGCGTGAACTGGGTCTACTGGGATGCGACGTTGGCGAACAGTGCCGCACCTCCGCTGCAATAATTTGATTGATCAGCAAGTCATTTTCAAAGGGCTGCCATCAGGCGGCCCTTTGTGCTTATGCGAAATATGAATTTAGCTTATACGATTTTCTTGCAATGCTTTATAGACGTGAGGCGAGCTGCGAGAATGCCCGGCTGATTAGAAGGCAATTAGCTACGAAAGGCAGTCGCTGCATGGCACTTAAGCCAAGTTTTTCTGAAACCGCATTTTATGGTCTCAATACCCACTATCCCCTGGCCGATGGCCGTATCAGTCGCCGAATTTATCTGGACTCATCGGCGTCTACCTTGATGATGAAGCCCGCGCTGGAGGCTGCACAGGCTTATCTGGAGCATTATTCCAATACGCATTCGACAGTGCATACTTCGGCACACATCACCGATTACACGTTGCGCTGGGCGCAGCAGCAGATTTTGAATTTTGTCGGTGCGTCGACGACTGACTATATCTGCATCAGCCAGGGCAGTGGCACCACAGGTGTCGCGAATCGATTGGCCGCAGGTCTGGCAACATTACGGCCAGAGCGTGGTGTGGTGCTGGTGTCGGGTATGGAGCATCACTCCAATGATTTGCCGCATCGATTGCATGCGCAACAAGTGGAGCATATTCCACTGTGCGGTGCGGGGGCGAATTCGGGGGCGGTGGATTTACAGGCGCTGGCGGCCTTGCTGGAAAAATATCGGCAGCAGGTCAATTACGTTGCGGTTACCGGTGTCAGTAATGTGACCGGAATTGCGAATCCGCTAGCGGAAATTGCGTGCCTAGCCCATGCCCACGGTGCTTATCTGGTGGTGGATGCGGCGCAAATGGCGGCTCATGCACCATTGAAAGTAAGCGAATGGGACGTGGATTTTGTCATGTTGTCCGGTCACAAAATTTATGCGCCCGGTTCACCGGGAATATTGGTGGCGCGCGCCGAATTGCTGCAACACATGCTGCCTCGCGAGGTCGGTGGTGGTGTGGTGGATAAGGTGAGTGTGCATCATTACGATCTGGTGGACGATTTGGTCGATCGTGAACACGCGGGCACGCCGAACATTTTTGGCACGGTGTTGCTTGGATGTGTGACGCACATTTTAATGCAGTACGGTATGGAGAAAATCCGCGATAACGAGTACGAACTGCATCGCTGGGCCTGTCAGTTGTTGCGTGAGCGTTGTCCATCGATACGCATTTATGGTGATAGCGCTAACTGCGAACGGTTGGGATCGCTGTCATTTAATTTGCGGGGCATCGAGCACGGCCTGGTGGCGGCGGTACTCAATGATTTTTTCGGAATCGCCGTTCGCAATCAATGTTTCTGTGCCCACCCCTATGTGCATACCATGTTGCTCGATGATTTAATCGATACGGATTTTGGTGACATGACTCCGCAGCAGTTGGAGTATTATGCCTCAGCGCATCGCGGTATGGTGCGCGCCAGCTTTGGCTTGTACACCCAGCGCGAAGATGTGGAAGCATTGGCTGATGCTCTGTGCCAGATTGCCAATAATATTGCGGAATACAGTGATAAATATCGTCTGGATGACGACGGCGGATTTGTGTTGCGTCAGCCACGCGCCAAGCCGAACGAGTTGTTCGATATTGAAAAAATTCTGCATGAGAGTACGCGGCGGTTTTTGCTGACAGTCTAGCTGGGCTATTTGCTGTCGTGGTTGTACACGCCATTCCAGTCAGGTTCGGCGGGCTTGTCGATGAAAGTTTGGCAGCGTTCCATGTAGATGCTGTAGAGTTTACGTGGCTCTTTGGCGTATAGCGCTGCAAATTGTTGTTTGGCGTGTTGCCATTGGCGTTGACGATAGGCATTGAGCGCTTGCTGGTAATCATCCAGTGCGGTTTTTTGCTCAATGCTCAACTGCGTTTTTTTACCCAGCGGTTCATAAATGGTCACAGGTTCTGTCTTGCCGACGACGGTGACCAGATCCAGTTCGCGGAAGGTGTAATCCGGGCAGCCTGCACGGGTGGTTTCGCTGACGATAATGTTAACGCCGTAGCGTTTGCTTAATGATTCCAGTCGCGATCCCAGATTGACCGAGTCGCCCAGCACGGTATAGGACATGCGAAACTGGGAGCCGATGTTGCCGACGAACATCGGGCCGCTGTTGATGCCAACGCCGATGTTGATTTCTGGCCAGCCTTGACGCTTGAGCTCGAGACGCATTTTTTGCAAACGCTCAATCATTTCCAGCGAGGCTTCCATCGCGTGCTGCGCATGTTTTTCATCGCGCAAGGGCGCGCCCCAAAAAGCCATGATGGCATCGCCGATGTATTTGTCGATGGTGCCACGGTGGTTTTGCAGCGCCTGGGTCATTTCGCTGAAGTAATAATTCATCATGCGCGTCAGTTCTTTTGGCGCCAGCGATTCTGACAAATTGGTAAAGCCACGAATGTCGGTGAACATGACCGACATCTCGCGGGTTTCGCCTTCCATGCCGTAGTCGTTTTCGTTGTCCAGTTCGTCTACCAGTTCTGGTGGAATATATTGGCGGAACACTTTGGCCATTTGTCGCTTGGAGCGATTTTCAACGAAGTAGGTGTAAGTCATGTTGAAAAAAAACACGACGGCGATGAACATCATTTGCGTGGCGACGGGCAATACGATGTTCATTTCATGCCACGCATACAAGCCGCCAGCGAAGGTGGCGGAAAATAACAGTGTAGCACCCAGAATGGTGATGGGGACGTTGGCAAAGTGGAACAGTGTACTCAGCAAAATCCAGCTGACAATCAGGCTGACGAATAACACCCCCTGCAGGTAGGCGGGATTTTGTTTAATGGTGCCGTCCAGAATGCCTGCGATCAAATTGGCGTGAACTTCTACTCCGGGATATAAATTTTGCACCGGTGTGGAACGCACATCCAGTAAGCCCGCTGCGGTGGTGCCGACCAGCACGATGGCATCTTCCAGTGTTTTGGTGGGCAGGGTTTTGTTTAGCACGTCGACAGCAGAAACGTAGACAAAACTGCCAGAGCTGCCGCGATAGGGCACAAGCGCTGCGCCGCGTTCATCTACCGGAATGGTGAAGGCGCCGACTTGCAATTGCTCCAGTCCCAGATTCAAACCATCGGCTTGGGTGGCGTCGTTGACTGTCATGCCGAGCGGTGGGAATTGCATCAGGCTGCGCACCATCGCCAGTGACAAGGCTTCGTACAAATCATCGCCATAGCGCTGCAGCATGGGTACGGCGCGAATCACGCCGTCGCTGTCCACGGTGGGCAGATCAATGAAGCCCCCATGAGCGGCGTGCTGTTGCAATACGGGCAGGCTGGCGCCAAAGCCCAGCGCCTGGACGAAGGGAATATTTTTGTTGGCTTCGCTGAGGGTGGCGATGGGCGCAGGCAATTCGCCCTTGGCGATTTCGGCGTTGTCGGCCGAGGAAGTATTGGCAAAAAAGTATCCCATGATCACGTTGCGGTTTTGCAGCGCGTTGGCAAAGATGGTGTCGTACTGTAGCTGAGGACGCAGTTGGGCGAGTGCGTGCTGATAGTCTGGATTGTTGTGCAGTTGCTGCTGACCAAATTGTTCGAGTATGCCCAGCCCGGAGCTGGTGTCGGCTTCAGCGAACAGCACGTCGAAGCCGGTGACAGAAACGTGGTAATGGTCGAACAGGTTGTTCACCAGTTCAGCGAGAACATTGCGGCTCCATGGCCAGCGTCCGACCTGCTCCAGACTGCGTTCATCGATATCGACAATGACAATGCGTTGGTCTGGCTCGGTGGCGGGATAGAGATTAACGCGAAAATCGTAGGATTTTTTCTCCAGCGTTCCCAGTAGTGGCAATTGGAAAACGTGCGTAGCGTGCGCCAGAAACAGCGACAGAATCACCAGACTGATGAGTTGACGAATAAGGCGGGTGCGGTTCATGACCATGCCACGTTACGGGATTGACCCTTTGGCGGCATTTTTGTGGCTGTTCTTGAACGGAAAAGCGGCAGTGAGGAAGGACTTACCTCACTGCCGGGATTGGATTACTTGGAGCGTTTGTCGTCTTTACGGTCTGACTTTTTGTCATCGCGACGATCGTGGTCGCGCTCGTCATGTTTATCTTTGTCGACGCTGACTTGGGCGCTCTGGCTGTTCATGTTGCCGGAGAAGTCACTGACATTGACGCTGATGTTGTACAGACGGTCTTTGCCTTTGTGATCTTTTTCGGCACGCAGATAAATCAGCCATTCGCCGTTGCGTTCTTCCACCAGCCAGTCGCGATCACGGTCGTGGCCACGGCCAGGTTGGTTGCCGCTGCTGCTGATCTGGATATCGACCTTGGGCTTGCCGTCCACCAAGTCACGAATGTTTTGCACTTTGGCAGCCAGCACCAACTTGTGATTGGGTGACCACAAGCGGTCGCGCAACACGTTCAGCGCAAAGCTGGGCGCGGTGGTGTCGACCACGGTGATGCGTTGGACTCCAATGCGGCTGTTGCCGTTGGCATCGGTTGCTACCCATTCCACCAGGGTGGTGCCCAGTGGGTAGGCCGCAGGCGCATTGTTGCGCATGTTGACCGCGAACAGGTCGCTGGCAGTGGCCTGGCCAATGTTGATGGTGGTTAGTTCACCGCTGGCTTCGACCACCAGGTCGGCGGGCACATTCAGCACAGGCTTGGTGGTGTCCACCACTTTGAGCAGCATGCTGTCACTGCCGGTGTTGCCACTGGCATCGCTGGCGTTGACGGTGATGACATGCTGTCCCAATGGGTACACGGGCAATGAGGGTACGATCTGGATATTCATCGCACCACAGTCGCAGATGTCGCTGGCCTGATAGCTGGGAACAAACGCGGCACCGGCAGCACTGGTGGCTTCAACCACCATGTCGATACCTGCAGTGACCACCGGCGCGGTGGTGTCGATGACTTTTACTGACTGCGATTTTTGGCTGACATTGCCGTTTTCATCGCGCGCGGTCCACAGCACGGAATGGCTGCCCAGCGCATAGCCGGATTGACCATTGTTGCTGATAGTGACGTTGAAAATATCGGTTGCTGTAGCTTGGCCAAGAACCACGGAAGTAAGTGCTCCCGTCGCTTCGATAACTACATCCGCAGGCAAGGTCAGCACAGGGGCGGTGGTATCAACCACGCGCACGGTCTGTTTACCACGAGCGATGTTACCGCTGTCGTCGGTGGCCAGCCAGTTGACGATGGTGCTACCCAAGGGGAAGGCGCTGGGCGCATCGTTACTGAGTGTGGTACCGAAAATATCCTTGGCAATGGCGTTACCGATGCTGACCGGAGTCAGACGGGCGCTGGCCTCAACACTGATGTCAGCTGGCAGGGTCAGCGCAGGCGCAGTGGTATCAACCACACGCACGGTCTGTTTGCCACGGGCGATGTTGCCGCTGTCGTCGGTGGCCAGCCAGTTGACGATGGTGCTGCCCAAGGGGAAGGCGCTGGGCGCATCATTGCTGAGGCTGATACCGAAAATATCCTTGGCAATGGCGTTGCCGATGTTGACTGAGGTCAGAATGGCGCTGGCCTCAACGCTGATATCGGCTGGCAGGGTCAGCACGGGCGCAGTGGTGTCAACTAGGCTGACGCGCTGGGTGGCGCTGCGGCTGTTGCCATTGCTGTCAGTGGCAGTCCACCGCACTTGTGTTTGCCCCAGGGGATAAACGATGGGCGCGTTGTTGCTGATGGTGACATCAAAAATGTCTGTCGCGGTGGCGCTGCCGATGTTGATGCTGCTGTTGATGTCGTTAGCCTCGCGGGTGACATCTGCAGGAATGGTCAGGGTGGGTGCGATCGTGTCCTGCACCTTGATGCTGACCTGCTTGCTGGTTTTGTTGCCAGCGTGATCGGTGGCAGTGACACTGACCGGGGTGATGCCCAGTGGGTAAATGCTCAGGCTGGGGATCAGCAGCACGTTGATGGTGCCGCAGCCAACGCAGCTGTCGCTGACGTTGTAGCCAATGCTATAGGGCGCGCCGCCACGGGAAGTGGCTTCGAGCACCGCGTCACCCTGGGTGATCAGCAGGCTGGGAGCGATGGTATCCCGCACGGTGATTTTTTGTTGCGCACTGCGCTTGTTGCCATTGGCGTCGGTGGCGGTCCAGGTGATCAGGCTTTGTCCCAGCGGGAATGTCGCAGGGGCGTTGTTGACCACGGTAACCGGGAAAATGTCGCTGGCCTGGGCGTTGCCGATGTTGACGCTCATGGGCAGGGCAGTGGCTTCGATCACTTTGTCGGTCGGAATGGTCAGGCTGGGCAGCGTGGTGTCACGCACGGTGATGACCATGCTGTCAGAGGCCGAGTGATTGGCCTTGTCAAACGCAGTCACGGTCACAGTGGTGTTGCCCAGTGGGTAATATTGCGGCGTGGGGTTCACGGTTACGCCGTTGAGGGAGCAACTGTCCGCCGCAGTGTAAGCAACATTGTGTTGTGCGCCCTGGGTAGAGGTCGCTTCCACCACCACATCCGCCCCGGCTGATACGGTGGGGGCCTGGTTGTCGACAACGTTGACGATAATGCTGTCGGTGCTGCTGGTGCCGGAGGCATCAGTGACGGTGAGCGTCACGGTATGACTGCCTACGCCGAAGAAGGCGTTAATTGCACTGCCGGAGAGTGTGCCAAACGGACCGCTCCAGCTGTATGTCAGGCTTTGGTTGTCTGGATCATAAGACTGGCTGGCGTCGAGGCTGACATAAGCGCCGCCGTTGCTGCAGGCCTGGTCGATCGGTTGTGTGGCCTTGGCCACGGGCGCGACGTTGGGCGCAGGATCCAGGTGACGGGCGTACACGTCCATCTGGCCATTGGTGTCGCTGCTGTGCAGCGCATCTGAACTGGTGAAGGCGACCACGGTGCCGTCTTTGTTGATGTCGGCCCAATCGACCACGCTTTGCGTACCCTGTTGGCCGTTGACGCCGACGCTGACCAACTGTATTTGCTTGGTAAAGCGGTCGTAGACGAACTGATCGGCGACGCCGTTGCTGTCGCTGGCCACCAGGTTGGAGGCATCCGAGGTAAACGTGACGAAACGGCCATCACCACTGACATGAGGCGACAGGCTGCGACCATTGGGAGCAGCGCTGCCCTGGATGCGCTCAATGTTGCCGGTTTTACGATCCAGCACGAAAACGTCGACAAAGCCGTTGGTGTCGTTGGCAACCACGTCAGTGGCTTGGGAAACGAAGGCAACGATGCGGCCGTCGTAGCTGATGCTAACTTTGCCAGTGTGGCTGTTTTTCATACCAGCCAGGCGCTTGACGCTTTTGTCCAGACGATCGAAAAGGTAGATGTCGTACTGGTCGGCTGGACTTTGGCCGTCCAGGTTGCTGGCGATACTGTTGAACACCACATAGCGGCCATCAGTGCTGATTTCCGGGCTGAGGTTGTCATTGTCGCTGGCCTGGCCAGCGGCATTTTTGCTGATCAGCTCAACGGTACCAGTGACCAGGTCTTTCAGATAAATTTGGCGCTTGTTGTTGGTGTTGGTGCTGACCAGATTGGTGGCCATACTGGCAAAAGCTACGTAGCGGCCGTCGTCGCTGACCACGCCATCGTGACTGTGGGCATTGCTGACCTGGCCACTGGCGTTGGAGCTGACCAGTTTGATCGTGCCGGTTTGCAAGTCGCGCAGATAAACGTCGGTGGTTGCGTTGGTGTCCGCTGGGGCCAGATTGGTGGCAAAACTTTCAAACACCACGTAACGACCGTTGGCGCTGACGCGCGGATCATTGCTGTGGCCGTTGGCGGCCACGCCTTGGGCATTGGTGGCCAACAGGGTGATCTGGCCTGTTTGCGAATTCTTCATCAGCGCGTGGAACAAGATAGTGCCGGTGCCATTGAACAGGCCGCTGGCGGTGGAGGTGAATACCACAATGTTGCCATCGCCGCTGACGTCCGGCACGTTGCTCTTGCCGGCAAAGCTCTGGTTGTTAATCGTGCTGACCCATTCGGTGTGGCTTGCCTGCGCGTTGAAGCAAACCATGGCAATGGCCGCAGCGACGGCGCTGCGTGCAAAAGTTGGCTTACGCATTATTGGTTCCCCCCTTGGCTGTGCAACGGCAGTTCAATGTTCTTGTCGCCAGGCAATTTGCCGTTGAGCAGGAACAAGACTGGCAGTTGTGAACTGAAATACTCCTTGGCCAGTGGGGTATCGGCGGTGAGGTACAGAACTGTTTGCCCCATTGCCGGCAAGTAGCCAACATTAACTGCTTGGTTGCGCTCGTCCAGCGCGAATTCATCGCCACCGGGATAAATCTTCACATTGTGCAAATCACTGCTGCCAACGTTGCTGACAGTAAGGGCCAGGGTGATGGACGAGTACACCCCGTGGTTGCCTGTGGCAACCACACGGTGTGACACTGAAACTTGTTCAACAGCGCCGGCCGATGAAAACGCGAGTAAAGCGAATGTGGCGGTTAACGTCTTGATAGGTTTCATGTCCAAAACTCCTGGCCTGAAATTTCACCGATTACTTAACCTGGGTGGTATAGGAAGCCAACGTGTAGTTAGCGTCACCTGACGCACTAGCAGTGCTAGATGTCATGTTGTAGCTGTAACTGGCGTCGGTAGCGATCCCTACGGTGTTGGTGGTTGTGCCGAGAGTGCCGCTGAATGTGCCAGCAGCAGCTTCCTGCGCCGTTCCACCAAAGGCGAAGTCGGTGATGCCGACGCTGCCGTCCAACGAACCAGAGAACTGGCCGCTGGCGATGTCCAAGGTGCCGCTGGTGCTACTGGCTACCCAATCGAAACCACTGGAAGCGTTGTTGATGCTGCCGCTGAAGGACGTGCTGACCGTGGCGGCGATAAAGTCGATATTCATCGAACCACTGCTTAACACACCGCTGTTGTTGAGGCCGTCGCTAATGGTGCCTGAGCTCAAGTCGTACGTACCGGTGCTGGCAACCAGAACTTCGGGCTGCAACAAGGTTTGCTGTACGGCCAGACCACTGTCGGCGACCACCATTGAGGTAGTGCTGCTGTCGGCAAGGGCGGTGTCGTCAGTACCTGTGCCGGTGCTGGCAAACAACAAATCACCAGGGGCGGCTGGCAGTGATGCAGGCTGGGTGGTGATGTCCTGCACGTAGCCGTATTCACCTGGATCCAGATTGACCTGGCCTACGTTGTTGCTGACGGTGATGCCGCCATCCATGACGCCAACATACAGACCGGCCTGGTTGCCGTTGCAGTTGGTGTCGCACAAGTAAGCGCTAAAGTCGGTACCACGAATTCCAATGGTGCCCACCACGGTGGTAACGCCATAGGATTTTTTGTTGTCGTGGCCGATCTTGCCGGTGATGGAGCGGAAGCCGCCTTTCACCAGGTTGTAAATGCTCTGATCGGTTTGTTTGTTTTTGTCGTACTGGAATTTTTCAATCACAAAACGACTGTTGGGACGCACAGCAATCAAGGTTCCATCTGCCATGCGTAGCTGCACCTGACCACGTTCGCTGGTGACAATGGTGTCGCCAGAGTTGAACAGGGCTCCCTGTTTCATTTCCACACTGCGGCCATCTGCAGATTCAATGTGCGCCTTGCCCAACACGAAAATGGCTTTGCCTGCTTCGGCAAACGCGTTAATGGGCAGAGCAATAATGCTCAGGATCATGGTGTGGCGAATAATCTCTTTGTAGGACAACATGGGTCACCTCCTTAGATGATTTGGTGACTGATAAAAACCATCGCCTGATTGCGATCGTAGTCGTACAGGTCGACACTGGATTGATTGCGCATAATGGTCAGGCTGGGGCCTGCAGTCCATTTAGCGCCTAACTTGTAGTTCAAACGCAGTGACGCTCCTACATTGTTATCGTTCCGATCGATGCCAAAAAACGTGCTGTCGTACACACTTTGGACATAATTGATCGAGGCGATTGTGTTGGTTTTGCCCTGATTCCACATAAAACCTAGTTGGGCTGCGTTAAATTGGCGGCTATAGGGGGACTGGTTGTCGATGGGGCGATCCTGACCAGTCAGTAAGGCCACGTTGCCGCTCAGGCTTCCCAATTGATAGGCGTAGCGCAGCCCACCGCTGTGCTGCTGGATGTTGCGAATGGCGTATTTGTCGTCATAACGGGTTTGGCCGGTTTTGACCGTCAGGGTCAGCGAGCCGGTGTCCAGGGTGTAGGCGTGGTTGAACTGTACGCTGGCCTGGCGGTTGTTTAGCTGTTGATCCACCTCGGTATGCATGGCTTGCAACACCCACTGCTCCTGGCTGCGACGGCTGGACTGATAGTTCAAACTGTTGGTGAGGCTGACGCTGTCGGTGTTGACGAAGCTGGCATCGCTAAATTCCTGGTGGAAAAACTGCGCAGAGGTTTCATTGCGCCATTTTTTGCTCAGGGGTAATGCCGCAGCGGCGCTGAGGAGCAGGCTGCTGGTATCCGAGGCGGTTGCCTGGCTATTGGTTGACAAATTGGCGCCCAGGAATTGGTCAATGTCAGTGGCGCTGTTGGCGTTGCTGTCGCGGCCTGCGCCCATCGATACCACCAGGGCGAAGTCTCGCTGTTGCTGACGTATGCCGTAATTGATTTGCCGCATGTACTGTTGGGCAATGTGGTACAGGGACGGATCGCGGGACACTGGCAGTTGGGTTAATTCGGTTTTAGCTTGGCGGAATTCGCCCAGTTCGATATAGGCACGCACCAAGGCCAGGCGGGCGTCAGTATCGTCAGGCTGGGTCAGTACGACCCGTTCGAGGGCGAAAACGGCTAAATTGGGTTTGTTGGCGGCCAGTGCTGCCTGGCCCAGCAGACGATCGTATTGAGGGTCGCCGGCATCGGCTGCCATGGTCTCTTCTAATAGTGCCAGCGCTTGCACGGGGCGGTGTTGGGCCAGTAGCGTGTTTGCTTGTGCCAATTGTGGAGAGTCAACCGCATGCGCGGTGGAACTCAGCAATAGCAAGAGTGTTGGCGCCAAGACCTGTATTCTAACCGTGATCATCATTCCCCCAGCAATCATATAGTTAAAGCGTTGGGCAATCTTGCAACGCCTCGGCATTCTTAGCGATCAATAACCTTGGTTTTGTAGATGTACGATGTCTAGCGAGTCACACTTTGGAGCGTTTCTATGACCGAGGTCTCACAAATTGCGGGCTTGAGACACAGTAACCACTGAACTAAAGGTTTTTGTCAGGTGTGCGCTATTGGTCTAACAAATAAGTTGTTTTTCTATGGAAATAACCCCAAAAAGCCCCGAAAAAGTATGACAATTTGGTTCGTGATTCTGTTGAGTACGACAGCGGTGGTCATGTTAGTGACGGTACCAGCACAACTCTATACTGTTGTTTGCAGTGTGGCGGCGTTGGCGGCGTGGGCGGCGGTTTATTATCGGGGTATTGGGCAGCGAGACAAACGGTTGGCTGAATTGCAGGCACAGCTGGTTGCTCACAAGGAAGAACCGATTTGCAATCAGGTGATGCGGGAAGCCATGCCGTTGATTGTTCAAACCAATCAGGCGGTGGATAAGGATTTGTTGCGGGCTCGCGAATTGTTGTCTGAGGCGGTAGGTGGGTTACAGGCCAGTTTTCGTGGTCTTAGTGCTCAGGCGGAAAGCCAGGTGAGTCTGGTCACGGAACTGGTACAAAAAAGTGCACCGGATTCGGTGGCTGATGGCAAGTCCATTAGTTTTAGCCAGTTTGCCGAAGAAACCAATGACGTGCTGGAAGTGTTTGTCGAGCAAATCGTTTCCAGCAGTAAGGACAGCATGGATATTGTCCATGCGGTGAATGATTTGTCGGCGAAAATGGCACACGTTGTAAAGTTGATCGGCGGTGTTCAATCGATTGCCGATCAGACCAACTTGCTGGCATTGAATGCGGCGATTGAAGCCGCACGAGCCGGAGAGGCGGGACGGGGATTTGCGGTGGTGGCTGACGAGGTGCGTGCCTTGTCACAGAGTTCCAACCGGTTTGGCGGTGAAATCCGCCAGGTGGTTGATCAGGCCATGCGTGATATTGCCCAGGTTCAACAGACGACCAGCAAGATTGCCTCAAAAGATATGACGTTTGCCATTACCTCGAAAGAACGGGTGGATCACATGCTGACTGAGGTAAGCACACTCAATCAGTTTATTTCAGAACGTTTGACCCGGGTGTCGGGGATGTCCAGTGAAATTGGCCAAAATGTGAATGATGCTGTGCGTGCTATGCAATTTGAGGATGTGGTGCGGCAACTGTTGGAGTACGTCGAAAGCCGGGTGTCGGTAGTATCTTCGTTACTGAATGATGTGGCTGCGGTGAGTTCGCACGAGGAAAAAGAGCAAATCCTGCAACGCTTGGCGCAGGAGAAAAAACAGCTGGCTGAAACGCGCAAGGGCGACCATTTTGTAAAGGTTCAGCAGACATCCATGGATCAAGGCGAAGTGGAACTGTTTTAGCTTCAGCAGTCATATTTTTTTTACAGTATATTCGTCATGTTATCTGCCGATACTGGTACAGACTCCATTTTTTACATTTAAACAACCAGGAGAGGAACGTATGCCTGTAGTAAGCAAGTTGGAGGGAAACAACGTAACGGTGACCATCCGTGGACGTTTTGACTTTAACGATCACACCTCATTCCGTGAGGCCTACCGCGATGCGCCACCCAGCGCAAATTACATCGTCGATATGGCGGATACCGAATATATGGACAGCTCTGCATTGGGCATGCTGTTGCTGTTGCGCGAACATGCGGGTGGTGATGATTCACGTATTACGATTTCTAGTTGCAGACCGGAAATAAAGAAAATACTGACGATTGCCAATTTCCAGAAATTATTTAACGTTAAATAATATCGCCCGGTTGGCATGAAGATTCTTATCGTCGATGATGAAAATACCAATTGCTTGGTGCTCAAAGGCATGTTGGAAAAAGACGGTCACAGTGTGATCGTCGCCGAGGATGGAGCGCAGGCAGTGGAGCGTTTTCGTGAAAACTCTCCTGAAATGGTGCTGATGGACATTATGATGCCTGTCATGGATGGCTATGAGGCGACGAAAATCATCAAGTCAATTTGCGGTGACGCTTTTGTCCCAGTCATTTTTCTCACGGCTCTGAGCGGTGAAGATGCCATGGTCAGTTGTATTGAACATGGTGGCGACGATTTCCTGCGCAAACCCTACGATAGAAATATCCTTCAGGCGAAAATCTCCGCCTTGTCTCGTATTCGTGAACTGTACAATACTGTTCACAAGCAAAATCTGGAGTTGCAGGCATTTCAGGAACACACCATACGCGAACATGAGGTGGCAGAAAAAATTTTCGAAAATGTCATGGTGTATGGCAAAAATCGCAAGGTTGAATGCGCCCAAACACTACGTCAATCCGCAGAAGCATTTAACGGCGACCTGGTGTTGGCTGCGGGTAATCCATCGGGTGGGGTTAATGTACTGGTAGGCGATTTTACCGGTCATGGTTTGGCTGCGGCGATTGGTGCACTACCCGTGTCCGATGTGTTTTACAAAATGACCAATAAGGGTTTTTCCATTGGTGAAATTGTGCCGGAGATTAACAGCAAGCTCCGCGATTTATTGCCGGCCGGCCGCTTTTTGGCAGTATGTTTATTGGAAGTGGATGCCGATTGTCGGCGATTACAAGTGTGGAATGGCGGTTTGCCTGATGTGTTGATTACGCGCGGCAATGAAGGAATTGTGCAGCGCATCGAATCCAATCAATTACCGCTGGGTGTGCAGCCAACAGCTTCGCTCTGCAGGGAGCCAGATGTACTGCAGATTGCGCCAGGTGATCGGGTGCATGTGTATTCCGATGGTGTGATTGAGGCGGTGAATGAGGCTGGGGTAATGTATGGTCAGGAGCAACTGGAAGCCCTGATTGAGCGTCCACAAACAAATTACGCAAGTGAATTGCAGGCTGAATTGGCGAGCTTTCGCGGTTTGGCACCGCAGGCCGATGACGTGACGTATACCTGCATCCATTGTGAACCGGAAAAAATGAATGCTAGTGAAAACAGTTCTCCCCATAGGTTGCGGCCGATGTCAGCCTGGAAAACCAGTATGGAGTTGGGGCACGATGCATTGCGTGACACCGATCCACTGCCGATTTTGTTGCAAATGGTGGCAGAGCTGCAGGGGCAATCCTCACATCGCGTGCATTTGTTTACCATTTTGTCAGAATTGTTTAACAATGCGCTCGAGCATGGCGTGTTGGGTTTGACCTCGGGGATGAAAAATTCCGAAGAAGGCTTTGCGCACTATTATGAAGAACGTGAAAAGCGTTTGCGCAACCTGAAAGAAGGGGCTATCCGGATCGAGTTGAAGAATATTCCGGTTGAAATGGGGGGATACCTGGAAATCCTGGTGTGGGACTCAGGTAAGGGGTTTAATGAGCACGAACTGAATCTTGCTGAGGGTGACGGCACCATTATGGCAGGCAGGGGGTTGGCGCTGGTTGCTGCGCTGTGTAGTAAGTTGGAATTTTCTCAAGCTGGTAATGCAGTTAAGGCCACATATCTGTGGAAAAATAGTTAGTCTTTGTCTCATCTCATTGAATATCTTGTCATTTCCTATTTTCATCCTAGAAATCTAGCCATATAGCTGCCTAAATGTCGTCGATAAGGCGACAATTTCAATGCTTTTACATATAATCTGGCGCTTTCTGCAGACCACAGAAGGCCCGGGGGGAATTTTGAAAATTTTGGTAGCTGATGACCATGGCTTGGTTCGGGAAGGCATTAAGCTTACCCTGGGGAAGTTGTCCCGCGAGGTCGAAATCATTGAGGCGACCAGTGGTGACGAAGTTTTACAGCAGATGCAACAAAACAGGGATGTGGACCTGCTGGTGCTGGATTTGTTCATGCCACAAACCGATGGATTTGCCTTGCTGGCGTTGCTTTGCAAAAACTTTCCTGACTTGCTGGTCGTGATTCTGTCGGCATCTGAAGATGTACATCATGTGCGCAAGGCAATCGATTGGGGCGCGTCGGGCTATATTCCAAAATCCGCATCCGAAGGCGAAATGCTGGCGGCGCTAGAGGAAGTGTTGCAGGGGGGCATTTATGTGCCCACGCAGACTTATTCCAGTGGTGTTGTCACAATTTCACACGGTGCAGCCAAGCATGATCTGCATTTTACCGGGCGACAAAAACAGGTGCTGGGCTTGTTGGGCGAAGGGCGAACCAACAAAGAAATCGCTAATTCTCTCGGTCTTTCAGAATACACCATCAAAATTCATGTCACCGCGATATTGAAATTGCTAGGTGCCACCAATCGAACCCAGGCTGTTATCGAAGCCAAACGGCTGGGGTTGTTACCCATCTCTGTGTAGTGTTAGTTATGCTTGTCGCAAATCCGATGCGTAGAGGTTAATGTGTTTTGTAAACGGTTTAATGCGCTCAACGGATTTGTCGCGCTTTCCCTGTCGCTGACAGGCATGCCTGTTTTGGCAATGGAAAACTCTCCCATCCATGAAATGGCGTTTGCCGGCGAGAGTGGTTTTCTTGCAGCGATGCCTGTCGTGTTGACGGCGACACGAATTTCTCAACCTGTGACTGAAACTCCCGCGTCAATGACGATTATTGATCGCGATATGATTCGTGCGTCAGGTTTTCGAGAGTTGGTGGATGTATTGCGTTTGGTGCCAGGCTTTCAAGTGGCGCATGGCAGTGGGAATTATTTTGTGCCGACCTATCACGGTTTGGTGGATGATTTTCCGCGGAGAATGCTGGTTCAGGTTGACGGTCGTTCGGTTTATCTGCCCATGCTTTCCAGCGTCGATTGGAATTACTTGGGTGTGGCGCTGGACGATATTGAGCGCATCGAAGTGGTGCGTGGATCAAATAACTCAGTCAATGGTTCCAACGCATTTTTAGGCGTAATCAATATTGTTACCCGTCAACCATTTCAGGATCCAGGGACCACGGTTGAAGTAGTTTCTGGCTCGCTGTATGCCGGTAACGTTCGTCAAGGATTGAGAAATCAAAGTGCAGATCAGACCTGGCGAGCGTTGGATGCACGGGAAATTTTCGTGCGGCAAGGTATTTTTGTGCGCAACTGGGACATGCGAGTGTCAGCCAGTTATCGTGAAGATCAGGGATTTTCCGGTGTGCATGACAGTAAATATATTCGCAATGTTTTTACTCGCGCGGTGGGGGATTTAGGAAATCATAGCCAGTTAGACGTGCAATTGGGGGTTAGTGAAGGGCGAACTGGCGTTGGCTATGAAAATGATCCCATGGATATCGGAAACCCGGTGCGCGATGTATCCACTCGAATGAATTATCAATCATTGGCGTGGAGTCGGGCGTTGACTGGTGGTGATGAACTCACTGTTCATGCTTACCACAATTACTACTATCAAAATGATACGCATATCTATGGGAAACTTTCGCAGGCGCTGAGTCATGAGCTGGGAACGCCAATGACCTCGGCAGATGTGGATATCATTTTTCCGGGAATCACGGATAAAAATATGATTGTTGGATACCTGGATGGTGAGGCAGAGCGCTACGACGTTGAGGCACAACGATTGTTACGGGCCAGTCAGGCATATGAGCTGGTGCTTGGAGCTGGGGTTAGGCAGGACAGTTATCGCAGTCAGTTAATGTTGACGAGTGACAAAACTATTTATGATCTGAGTGTTCGTTTGTTTGCCAATGTGAATTTGCATGTTGGCGATTCTATGCATGTCAATGTTGGTAACATGGTGGAGCATAACGATATTGTTGGTGCATTTTACTCCTCTCGCCTGGGGATGAATTATTCGTTAACGGATACCCGCGCTGTGCGCATGAGTTTTTCTCATAGTGAGCGTTCCCCGTCTCTGCTCGAAGCCAATGTGCTCCACAGTATAGTTCTTGAAGATGGTCAGGTTATTACTGTTAATCGCGTTGCTGCGGACGATGCCCGGACTGAAAAGCTCGGTACGATTGAAGTCGGGTTTGTGGAAAAATTTGAACGCTTAAATACAACGCTGGATGTCAAATTGTTCCGCGAACAGTTGCGCGATGCCATTTTTGATGCAACAGATCACGGTTATGCTGATCGTCCCGTCATTGTTGATAGTGGGGCGCTGAATAACAATAGTCCAAGTGGTGTGGCCGATGCGCCCGTAGATAACTTTCCGTTTGTATACCTTAATGGCGTAGATGCGAACCTGAATGGTGTGGAAGTGCAATTGCAGTATCGACCCCAGCGACATACCTTTGTTGGGTTGCAGTACAGTTATATCGATCCAGAAGCCACCCAGTTGCGTTTTATTAACTATCAGGGCGTGACTGCAAAAAATAAATTTCGTGATGTGAGTAATGGTGTCCCCTATCATACCTCCAGTTTGTTGGCCAGCTACCAGTTTCGCAATAAATGGGAACTGAGTGGTGGTGTGTATCGTATTACTGAAATGCGCTGGTTTGGGGATGGTGATCTTCTTCCCGCCTATCGTCGTATTGATGCCCGTTTAGGAAAAACGTTCAAAATAGATAATTTAAAAGCCAGGGTGGCGTTGGTTGTGCAAAACCTTGAGAAGGATTACGAGGAGTTTAGAGTGGAAAATAAATTTGGACAGCACGCGTATCTTCAGGGAAATTTTTCCTTTTAGTGTGCCGGAGTAGTTGATGTGAAGCGCGCGATATCGCAGCTTGTTTGGCTGTTGATGCTTTTGACGACAAACGTACTGGCTGACCAGGGGCAGACGGTCATTGTGATGTCGTTGCGAAGTCCTGCCTATGAGCAGGTTGCGCAACTGTTGACTGAAAATATGCAGTCGTATCAACGCCGGGTTGAGACGGTGACTCTGGAAAAATGGTCAGCGGAAGCATTGGGCGGCGCGGAAAATTACATTGCTATCGGAGGCCAGGCAACTCAATCCGTGTTGGAGCGTGCGCCAGGCAAGTTATTATTGTCAGTGATGATTACGCGATCTGCGTATCAGGTAATGCAGGCCAGACATGGGCATTTCAGTGCGATTTACGTCGATCAATCGCCGCAGCGGGTGATGGCGCTGGCCAAAGTGTTGTTGCCAGAGAAGAAAAACATAGGCTTGTTAGCCGGAAACAAAGAAAACTCTGTTGAGCCATCGTACCAGCAGGCTGCAATCCAATTAGGGATTCGTGCTGAATCCGCATTCATCGCTAGAGAGGATGTCGCCGCTACGGCGATTAATCAATTGCTGGAAGATAGTGAAGGCATTGTGGCGTTGCCGGATGCACTGGTGATGCAATCCAATACTGCCAAGTGGTTGTTGTATATGGCCTATCAGCAAAACGTTCCGGTCATTGGTTTTTCGCAGGCCTATGTGAAGGCTGGTGCATTGGCGGCGGTGTACTCATCCCCTGATGACTTGTCACGACAGGCCAATGAATGGCTGACCGGATATTTTCAAAAAAATATTCCAATGAGAGGCCGGGGAAGTTATCCGAAATATTATGATGTTGCTATAAATCGCTGGGTTGCGAAATCGATGTTACTTGATGTTCCCGATTCGGACGAGATTCTTCGGAGAATTGATCAACAAAGTCCGAGGGGGCAGCAATGAATTTGCGTGTCCGTCTGGTGATGTTGGCGGTGTTGCCAGTGCTGCTGGTAACGTTGATATTGGGTTTCTACATTGCATCTTCACGTATCGATGATGTTCGTAATGAGCTGGATGCGCGTGGAAAAATTCTGGTGAAAAGTTTGTTGCCGGTGGCGGAATATGGTTTGTTCACCGGAAATGAAAATATATTGCGCAATGCATGCGAAGCAACGTTGCGTGAGGATGACGTTTTGTCTGTGGCGGTGACTGACGCCAAGGGTGAATTTGTTTGGCATTCCTATCGGGACAATTTTATCGGTCGCCCGGCAGAGAGTGATGGAAAATTGTTGTATTTTCGTCAGGAGATCTATCGAACAGGTATGCAGGTGAGCGATTTCGCCGAAGAGCATCATTCGAGTGGCGATGCCCCGGCGCTCACGATGGGGTGGGTAGAGGTGGTGCTGTCCAAGGAGGCCAGTATTGAGCGCCAGCAAAACGAGTGGTTGAATGCGCTGGCGATTATGTTGGTAGGATTGTTTGCCAGTTTGATGCTGGGATTGCGCATGGGGCAAGGGGTGGCGATGCCGCTGATGGCCCTGACTCGCTCGGTTAAGCGCATGGAGCGTGGTGAATCCGATATTCGGGTAAAAGAAGATGCGTCTGGGGAACTGCTGAGTTTGCAGACGGGCTTTAATTCAATGGTGGATTCACTGCAAAAAGCCCATTCCGAATTGCAAAATCGTGTGCAGGAGGCAACTCGTGAACTGCAGCAAACACTGCAGGACATGGAAGGAAAAAATATCGAGCTTGAAAATGCGCGTCGCCAGGCGATGCTGGCTAGTATGGCGAAGACGGATTTCCTGGCAAAAATGAGTCACGAAATCCGCACGCCAGTGAATGCCATTCTTGGGTTCACCCGCCTGCTGAAAAAGAACCTTCGTGAAAAAGATCAAAATGCCGAATATGCTCAGACGGCAACTCGTGCGGCAGAGCAGTTGCTATTTATCATCAATGATATTTTGGACTTTTCCAAATTGGAATTCGGTGATGTGAAGTTGGAGAACATCGATTTTGATATTCGCGACAGTCTGGAAGATGCGATCAGTATGTGTTGTCCGCTGGTGCATGAAAAAGGTTTGGAATTGGTATTGCTGATAGATTCGGATGTGCCCGTGAAAGTGACGGGAGATCCGATGCGCCTGAATCAAATATTCTCTAATCTGCTGAATAACGCGGTGAAATTTACCAGCAAGGGTGGCGTTACTGCGCAGTTGTCACTGATGGAAAATGGTACAGACTATGTGTCGGTTCGGGTGGAAGTTCGTGACACAGGCATTGGCTTAAATCCTGTTGAACAGCGAGGTCTGTTTAAGGCGTTTTCTCAGGCCGACAATACGATTACCCGTCGCTTTGGAGGAACTGGTTTGGGATTATCGATCGCTCGTCGTTTTGTTGAGCTGATGGATGGTTCGATTGGCGTTACCAGTGAGCCAGGCATGGGAGCAACATTCTGGTTTGAAGTGCGATTAGGCAAGCAGAAAAATGTCTTGCCGGATGATGTTTCGCCGATATTTGCCGGCCGCAATGCGGTGGTTTATGACGCACATCCCGTGGCGCGACGTTCGCTGCGAAATACCTTGGTTGGTTGGCAAATGCGGGTGCTTAATACTGGTGATGTTACAAAGCTCGAACACATGCTTGTTAATTCGGTGGACTTGCTGTTGTTGGGTTTGAATTCGGAAGAGGCTCAATCGCGCTCGTTGCAGTCGATGATCAGTCGCGTGCGCGAGGTTTATGCTGGCCCGATATTGCTGTTGCCTAATGTTGAGGAATTTTCATTACCTGCGCCGTTGAATTCGGACAATCACTTGATGGTTGTTTCCAAACCTGCGCGTCGTATGAGTATTTACCGTTGCGTTTCGCAATTGCTTAATGGTGAAGGGGAGGTCAATTATGCTGATGGTGTTGCAGAGGTTGGGCATGATCTTCCCATGGAGAACTTCCGTGTTTTAGTGGCCGATGATAATGATTTCAATCTGATGCTGGTGTCCACGCTGTTGAAGCAGCGCTCGGTGCAGGTGATTGAGGCAAGAAATGGCGCTGAGGCGGTGCAAAAATTCGGCACTGAGGACGTGGATGTGGTGTTGTTGGATGTTCACATGCCTGGTGTGGATGGTATCGAAGCCTGTCGACAGATGCGGCAAAATTTTCCGCAGAAAAGAGTGCCGATCATTGCACTGACGGCTGATGTTTTTGCCGATCATGAGCAGCGTTTGTTGCGCGCAGGTGCGGATGATATTTTATTTAAACCGATCACTGAACAGCAATTGTGGAAAACCCTGGGGAAATGGTTGGCCTTGGATAGATTGAAAGCCGGTTCGGCAGAACAAACATTTGTGATGGCACAGCAGGTCAATGTTCCGGCAAGTTTGTTGCCTCAGTTGAAGCAGGAGTTGCCGCTGCATATTTCTCAAGCGATTGAAGCTTGCGAGCGGGAAGACATGGCTGCAGTGCATTCGAGTGTGCATAAGCTAAATGGTTTGGCGGGTTACTTCCGCTTACAGTCATTGCATGCCGAGATAAAGTCGCTGGAGCTGGATTTGTTGCAAATGAAGTATGACAACCTGTCAGCACGCTTATCGGCGGCCAAAGAAAATATCGCAGTACTGCTGACCGAAATGAGCGCGGAAAACAGTTAGTTTCCCGCGCGTTCCAGTTATTCGCCTAACGGCAGTTCATAGGGCTGAGGTAGCAAGGTGCACGCCTCGCCTTCGATGCTGTGTAAACGCAAATCGGCCTGGCAGCTTTTTATCTGCATGACGGCGAGAAAATCCTGGCCCCCTTGTTCGTTGGTTGCCGCACGAACTATTTCACCAATGCTTTGAGTATTGTCACTGTTGTGTTCAAACAATTTGTCGCCAGTCTGAACGGCGGTGCTGCTGGTGCGAAGCAGGTACATGCGCTTTTTTTGTTTTCCCAGGTAATGGGTGCGCGCCACGATCTCCTGGCCGGTGTAGCAGCCTTTGTTGAAGCTGATGCCGCCGATCAGATCCAGGTTGGCCATTTGTGGTACAAACGCTTCCAGTGTGGTTTGATAAATGTCCGGTTGACCTGCACGGATTTCCGCTAGCTCCCATTGTTGTTCGGCGGCAGGGGATAAATGCGGCGTTAGCTGTGACCAGATGGTTTGCGCCTGATCCACAGGAACGAACAGTTCAAAGCGCGGCGATGCTCCCGCTGCGCGCAGAATCAGGATGCCTTGATGCTCCTGAAAACCACGCTCATCTGTTGGCGCAGGTAGGCCGGCGTGCTGCAGTTCGCTGGTGCTGCCAATGATTCCCAGGTGGACAAATTGCTCGCTGACATCGTCAATGACCACCGCTGAGCGCATCACAAACATTCGCAGTCGTTTGATGACTTGCGCAGCAATTTCGCCAGGGAGTCGCAGATAGAAATTTTCCTGGTGTTTGAAAAGAACAAAACAGCTGTACATCCGCCCTTTGGGGCTGTTGTAGCTGCTCAGTTGGCTGTTGCTGCCGTTAAGCTGGCGGACATCGTTACTGAATTGGCCCTGCATGAACGTAGCGGCGTCAGCACCGGAGATGCGGAATAACTGCCAGCGGTTGAGGGGGCAAATGCCCGCTTGACCAGTGGCGGATTCGAAACCGACGACCTGATCCTGCTCAATTTTTGCACCTTGCTGTTTTAGAAAGGTTTGCCATGCCTGTATCATACTGAAAATTACCTGCGATGTTTAAACTCTAAAATTGTAATCAATTTCCGGGGAGTTAAATACCATGTTATGTGCATGGCGACTGCTCGGTATAGAACTTGCTGAATTGTGGGTTAATTGGCGCTTACAGAAAATTCGCGATCATTGAGCTGAGTGAACGATAAAATGGAAACTTTACGCAAGCCCCCTCGACCCAAGCATCTGGATCTCACCAAGATCAGATTGCCCATCACGGGAGTTGTCTCGATTTTGCACCGCATTTCAGGGGTGTTATTGTTGCTGGCGCTGCCGTTTTTCATTTATCTATTGCAATTGTCGGTGAGCAATAGCGCGGGCTATGCCCAGGCGGAGGCGATTTTGTCGCATCCCTTGGGCAAGGTGGTGACGGTATTGTTGTGCTGGGCGATAGCACATCATTTTTTTGCGGGTATACGGTTTCTGTTATTTGATTTGGATGTTGCGACGTCCAAGGCTTCGGCACGGCGAGCGGCCGGCTGGGTGCTGGTTGCTGAGGTTGTGATTGTGGCATTACTGGTCATTGGGGTGGTGTTATGAGCTGGCGCGCTGGGGGTGTTCGGCCGTTCGTGTTGCAACGTGTCAGTGCGGTTTATCTGGCATTTTTCATCGTGGCATTTGCGGTGTGTATGCTGGTGGTTCGGCCGACGGATTACATCGCCTGGATGGCATTTTTGCAACAGCCGGTGATTGTGGTTGGGGTGGCATTGTTTTGGTTGGCGGCAATCAGCCATGCCTGGGTAGGAGGCCGCGACGTGATCATGGATTATGTGCATCCCGATGGGTTGCGCGTCGCGTTGTTGAGTCTGCTGGGCATGTTTTTATTGGCCATGTTGATCTGGGTTTTACGCATACTATTGGTGATCTAATCCATGAATATTCCAAGACGTCGATTTGATGCCCTTGTGATTGGCGCCGGTGGTGCTGGTATGCGGGCCGCGTTGCAGCTTGCACAGGCCGAGGCCAATGTGGCGGTGGTTTCCAAGGTCTTTCCTACCCGGTCGCACACGGTGGCGGCACAGGGCGGAGTCAATGCTGCGCTGGCCAACGTGCTGCCGGATAACTGGCATTGGCACATGTACGACACTATCAAAGGTGGCGATTATCTGGCTGATCAGGACGCAGTGGAGTACATGTGTCGGGCGGCTTCGCATCTGGTGTATGAACTGGAACATGCCGGCGTGCCGTTTTCACGTCTGGACAATGGCAAAATTTATCAGCGTCCGTTTGGCGGTCAGAGCCAGAATTTTGGTGGCGCACAGGCGGCACGGACGTGTGCGGCGGCAGACCGTACCGGTCATGCGATTTTACATTCTCTGTATCAGCAAAATCTGCGCGCCAAGACGCATTTTTTTGACGAATATTTTTCCATCGATTTGTTGCGTGATAAAGACGGCGCCATTCTGGGGGCGCTGGTGATGGAAATTGAAACCGGTGAGCCGCTGATTATCGAGGCCAAGACCACGTTGCTGGCCACCGGCGGTGCGGGGCGAATTTATCGCACCAACACCAATGCCAAAATTAACACCGGTGACGGTATGGCCATGGCGCTGCGCGCCGGTGTGCCGTTGCAGGACATGGAGTTTTTTCAGTTTCATCCCACCGGCATTGCCGGCAAAGGTATGTTGATCACCGAAGGTGCGCGTGGCGAAGGCGGTTATCTGCTGAACAAAGATGGCGAACGCTTTATGGAGCGTTATGCGCCCAATGCCAAAGATCTGGCCAGTCGCGATGTGGTCAGTCGTGCGATTTACACTGAGGTAAAAGAAGGTCGTGGCTGTGGTCCCAATGCGGATCATGTGCTGCTAAAGCTGGATCATTTGGGCAAAGAGGTTGTGCACAAACGCCTGCCGGGGATTTCCGAAACGGCGCGGACGTTTGTCGGCATTGACCCCGCTGAGGCACCGATTCCGATTTATCCTACTGCGCATTACACCATGGGGGGCATTCCGACCAATCGTTTTGGTCAGGTGGTGGTACCGTTTGGTAGTGTTGCCGAAGAACCCGTGCCTGGTTTGTATGCCATCGGTGAATGTGCATGCGTGTCAGTGCATGGCGCGAATCGCCTGGGCGGTAATTCGCTGCTGGACATCATCGTGTTTGGTCGTGCCGCAGGAAATCACATTGTCGAGTTTTTAGAAGATCATCGCTATCACCGTCCGCTGAATCAGGACAGTGTGGATCAGGCCATGGCACGCCTTACCCGTTGGGATCAAAAAGGCGATGGCGAGACAGTTGGTGGCTTGCGCGCGCAATTGCAAAAGGAAATGGAAGATCACTGCGGCGTGTTCCGCACCGAGGATATTCTCGCCGAAGGCGTTCGCCGCGTGCAGGCCCTGCGCGATCGGATGAAGGATGTGCGTCTGCAGGATCACAGTCGGATTTTCAATACCTCGCGCATAGAGGCGCTGGAGCTGGAAAACTTGATGGAAGTGGCGCTGGCGACGGTGCATTCTGCGCTGTACCGCAAGGAAAGTCGCGGCGCACACAGCCGGGTGGATTTCCCTACGCGTGATGACAAAAACTGGATGAAACACAGCCTGTATTTTATGGACGGACAGCGGATGAGCTACAAACCTGTGCGCACCCAGCCGCTAACGGTGGAAAGTTTTCCACCTAAAGAACGTGTGTACTAGACCCTGCCGAACAGACAAAGGAGTGACGATGCGCTTTTCCATCTATCGCTACAATCCAGAAACTGACAAAGAACCCTACATGCAGGACTTTGAACTGGATGATGCCGAGGTTCCACCCGGCACGATGTTGCTGGAAGTATTGAACAAGATCAAACTCAAGGATGAAACCCTGGGTTTTCGCAGCTCTTGCGGTGAAGGGGTGTGTGGTTCGGACGGGATGAACGTCAATGGTCGTAATCGCTTGTCGTGCATCACCCAGGTCAGTGAACTAGGTAATCATGTGGAAATCCGTCCACTGCCAGGAATGCCGGTGATTCGCGATTTGATTGTGGATCTGAGTCAGTTTTTCCATCAGTACAAATCGGTCAAACCCTATTTGATCACCCATGATGCGGAGCCTGAAATCGAGCGTCTGCAAAGTCCGGAAGACCGTGACAAGCTCGATGGCTTGTACGAGTGCATTCTGTGTGCGTGTTGCTCGACTTCGTGCCCGTCATTCTGGTGGAATCCGGACAAATTCCGTGGGCCGGCGGCATTGTTGCAGGCGGCGCGTTTTCTTGAGGACAGTCGCGATCAGGCAACGTCTGAGCGTCTGACCGAACTGGAAGGACCATACCGTTTGTTCCGCTGTCACACCATCATGAATTGCACCGATGTTTGTCCCAAAGGGCTCAATCCCAGCAAGGCGATCGGTGAAATCAAAAAGAAAATGGTTAAGCACATCATCTGATGGATACGATTATCGACGAACCAATGCTGTTATCGCCCGGCCGTCTGCGCTGGGCTTGTCGCCGCGGCATGCTGGAGCTGGACATTCTGCTGGAGAGTTTTTTGGAGAAGGGCTATGCTCGGCTGAGCATGGAGCAAAAGCTGGTTTTTCAGCAATTGCTGGATTTTCCTGACCAGGAACTGTTGGAATTGTGCCTGGGGAAAGTCCAGGCCGAATCCGACGAGTTACAGGATGTCATCGAAAAAATACGCCTCGCCGTTAAGTCTTGAGTTAACGCCTTCCAGGTTTTTATTCTCCCTGTTCGCTGGTTTGCATTTGCTGGCGATGGGGGTGATTTGGCCAACTACCTTGTCGTTGTCGATCAAAATACTGCTGAGCGCCGGCTTGTTGCTCAGCGGGGTTTATTGCGCGCTGAATTATGGGCTACGCCGATTTCCTTGGTCGGTGCGGGCATTGACCTGGGACGAGCATGATCAATGGTGGCTGTTGCGGCGTGATGGTCAGCGGCTGGCGGCCACTCTGGCCAACGACAGCCTGGTTCATCCTGGCTTGTTAATTTTGAATTTCTGCGTGGAGACGAAGCGCCTGCGTCATGTGGCGTTGATCATCGGCAAGCGTGAAGACGATGTTCAACGACGTTTGCGAGTGCGCTTGCGTTTGGCTGCGGTGCAAACACTCTCGCCGGATCAGGTTTGATCCGGTGTAAGTATGGTCGGGCAGGCTTGGGCGGGGTCGGTGTCCAGGTAATCCAGGGTGTAATGCAGACCGCGACTTTCTTTGCGTTCGCGGGCGCAGCGAATGATCAGTTCGGCGACCAGCAGCAGGTTACGCAATTCCAGTAAATCGTTGGTGACGCGGAAATTACCGTAATAATCGGCCACTTCCTGTTTGATCAAATCCACCCGTCGCTGCGCCCATTGCAGACGTTTGTTGCTGCGGACAATGCCAACGTAGTCCCACATACAGCGACGCAGTTCATCCCAGTTGTGGGCGATGGAAATTTCTTCGTCCGAGTCCGTGACTTGGCTTTCGTCCCACTCGGGCAGCGGTGCCGGCATGGGGCGATGTTGCAGGTTTTGTACAATGTCGTCAGCGGCGGCAAAACCAAACACAATACACTCCAGCAGTGAGTTGCTGGCTAGACGGTTGGCACCGTGCAGTCCGCTGTAGGCTACTTCGCCGATGGCGTACAAGCCGGCAATGTCGGTGCGGCCGTGCAAGTCGGCGACGACGCCACCGCAGGTGTAATGCGCTGCGGGTACGACGGGCAGGGCTTCCTTGGTCATGTCGTAACCGAATTCCAGGCAGCGCTGATAAATATTGGGGAAATGTCCCTGAATGAATTCTGTCGATTTGTAGCTGATGTCCAGCAGCACATAGTCGACCCCGACGCGCTTCATTTCGTGGTCGATGGCGCGGGCGACGATGTCGCGCGGGGCCAGTTCGCCCTGAGCATCGTACTTGTGCATGAACGGTTTACCATTGGGTAGCCGCAGTTTGCCACCTTCGCCGCGAATGGCTTCGGTGATCAAAAAGCTCTTGGCCTTGGGATGGTACAGGCAGGTCGGGTGGAACTGGATGAACTCCATGTTGGCGACGCGACAGCCGGCGCGCCAGGCAAGGGCTACGCCGTCGCCAGTGGAAACGTCGGGATTGGAGGTGTACAGATACACCTTGCTGGCCCCGCCGGTGGCGAGAATCACATTGCGTGCGCGGAAGACCTGGACGACTTGCTGGTCTTTGTCTAGAACGTAGGCACCCAAACAATTTCCATGGTTTTGCTGAACTTTTTTGCCGGTAATCAGGTCTACGACGATGTGGTGCTCAAACAAATCGATGTTGGCATGAGCGCGTGCGCGAGCTTCCAGGCTGGTCTCTATGGCTCTGCCGGTCGCGTCATCGGCATGGGCGACGCGGCGGTGGCTGTGGCCGCCTTCGCGGGTCAGGTGGTAGTCGGAGTCGTCATCTTTGCGGGTAAACATGACACCTTGTTTAACCAGCCATTCTACTGCTTGTTTCCCGTGGGTTGCCGTATGGCGGACCGCCGCCTGGTCGCATAGTCCGGCGCCGGCGCGCAACGTGTCTTCAATGTGAGATTCGATGGTGTCATCGCCGTCCAAAACGGCGGAGATGCCACCTTGAGCATAGAGGGTACTCCCTTCTTTGAGGGGCCCCTTGGCCAGAACAGCGACGCGACAATGGTCGGCAAGCCTCAGGGCGGCAGTGAGTCCTGCAGCGCCAGCGCCGATGATAAGAACGTCGTGATGGTATTGGTCAGCCATGGATGTCGGTCGTCAGGGTCGAGTTTAAACTTGGATCTCAGGACGTAAGTATTAGTCTTGGAAAAAAACCGAGTATACTTTATCGGCGTCTTTGTTAGGAGTTTAAACAACGTGTTCCGATACCGATCGACTAATTTAAAGAACTAAATTTGATGCGAGTTGTCTATGAAATTGGCGAGTGGCAATGCTCATCAGCCAGAAACGGTGCAGGTGCCTATGTCTAACGGCGCCGACTATGAACTGGTGAAACGAGTTCAGAATGGTGACAAAAAAGCCTTTGATTTGCTGGTGCTTAAGTATCAGCACAAGATTGCGAAGGTGATTGGTCGCTATATTGCCGACCAGCACGAGGTGCTGGACGTGGCCCAGGAAGCTTTTATCAAAGCATATCGGGCTTTACCTCGGTTCCGTGGTGACAGCGAGTTTTACACTTGGCTGTATCGAATTGCGATCAATACCGCCAAAAACTTCCTGGTTGCCCAGGGGCGTCGACCCCCGGATGCCGATGTGGAAGCTGATGAGGCTGAGACCTATGAAGGCGCGTTTGCCATGCATGAACTGGCTTCGCCGGAGCGGTTGCTGCTCAAAGATGAGATCGAGGCCACGGTGTTTAGCGCCATTGAGCAGTTGCCCGAAGAATTGCGCACTGCAGTGACGTTGCGCGAGCTGGAAGGCTTGAGCTATGAGGAAATTGCAGTGGCGATGGATTGTCCGGTTGGAACGGTTCGCTCGCGAATTTTTCGTGCTCGAGAAGCGATAGACAAAAAACTTGCGCCCTTACTGGATTAGCGCAGAGGTAGGCAGACATGAAATTAGAAGAACAACTATCCCAGTTTCTCGATGGCGAGACGAATGCGGAGCAGTCCGCTCACTTGATTAAACAAATGCGTGATTCGCAGGCGCGCAAGACATGGGAACGCTATCACCTCATTGGTGATGCCATGCGCAAGGAATTGCCAGCTTCGCTGTCGTCGTCTTTGGCGGAGCGGGTGCGTTTGTCGCTGGAAAATGAGCCAACGCTTTTTGCGCCCAACGCGCTGAAACCGATCGAAGAGTCCAGCAATAATGTCGCGCCGATAGTGGCGCAAGCGCAGCCCGTGACAGCAAAATCATCCGCGCGTTTTGCGTGGGGAGCTGGTCTGGCGGCTTCGGTTGCGCTGGTTGGCCTGTTAGGTTTGCAGATGAATACTCCTTCGGAAACAGTGCTTGCGAGTGCGCCGATGGAAATGCAATCGGCGCCGATGGTGGTTACGGCGTCGCCTGTCACGGCTGTTCCTCAGGTGGTGATGGTAGCGGGTATCGATCGTCCCGTGGTAAAACCTGCTCCAGCCGTTATTTTGGCTGAGCAGAATCCGGTGCCCAATGGCAGCTGGAATCGATTAGATGTAGAGCAACTGCAATTCAGTCCCTACCTGAGTCCGACCAACGAGTTTTCCGTGGCACCTGGTGCTGTGGCCCCCTCTGCTCCGATGGCGCATGTAGCCAGCTTTGGTCAAAATAGGGCACAATAACCTGGTGTGAGCCACAGGGATGGCCCTGTGGTTTCAGATTTGGGAATATCTATGCTGGAAGAAACCGCTGTTGTTGTTGACGTGGAGGGCGATTTTGCGTGGGTGCAAACGCAGCGTCAATCCGCCTGCGGTAGCTGCGCGGCGAACAAAGGTTGTGGTACGGCGGTCGTGGGTAAAGCGATCGGCAACAAGCTGACGCGGGTGCGTGCGATCAATCGTGCCAATGCCAAGCGGGGTGATCAGGTGATTGTTGGCATTCAGCCGCAGGCGCTGGTGCGTGGCAGTCTGATCGTCTATCTTCTTCCGCTGTTGGGTCTGTTGGTTGGTGCTTTGTTCGGCGGAGTGGTTTTTCTTCTGCTGGAGCGAGAATACGTCGAAGGTTGGCGAGTGATATGCTCGCTGGCAGGCTTGGCTGCCGGATTTTGGGGGCTGGCGCGTTTTTCACGACGCATTGCGGAAAATTCAGCTTATCAAATGATTGTGTTACGTCGCAGCGAGTCACCGGTACATTTTGTGCCTTCTCAGAAAATCGAATTCTGATTATAACAATAAACTCTAATCTCCCCGATGAGATCACGTGAGTACGGAGAAGCTATGAACATATTGCGCAGTATAGGTTGGTGTCGAGTTTCCTTTTTGTTGGTGCTTGTGGGTTTGATATTGTTGCCGCAGATAAGCAATGCCGCTGAGTTGCCGGATTTCACCAAACTGGTTGAAGACAATGGCCCGGCCGTTGTTAACATCAGTACCACGCAGAAAGCACAGGCCAAATCCAATCGCCGGCTGCCGCCGAATTTTCCTGAAAATGGTCCTAACGACGACTGGTTCAAACATTATTTTGGTGAAGACGGTGTTCCAGGTGGGGATGGCGGCATGCCTCGTTCCGAGTCGCTGGGCTCCGGATTTGTGATTTCCAAAGATGGCTATATTCTGACCAATAATCACGTCATTGATGGCGCCGACAAAATTATTGTGCGCCTGAGTGATCGACGCGAGTTGGAGGCCGAGTTGGTGGGAACGGATCCGCGTGCCGATCTGGCGTTGCTCAAAATCAAAGCCAATAACCTGAGTGTGGTGAAAATTGGTCGCTCCAAAGATTTGAAAGTGGGCGAATGGGTGTTGGCTATCGGCTCTCCCTTCGGCTTTGATTATTCCGTGACCTCAGGAATTGTTAGCGCAAAAAAACGGGCGCTGCCCAGAGAAAGTTACGTGCCCTTCATTCAAACGGACGTTGCCATCAATCCTGGAAATTCCGGTGGACCGCTGTTTAACCTGCAAGGCGAAGTGGTGGGCATCAACTCGCAAATATACAGCCGTACGGGTGGCTACATGGGATTATCGTTTGCGATTCCCATTGATGTTGCGATGAATGTGGTCGAACAGCTCAAATCCAAAGGGCACGTGACGCGGGGCTGGTTGGGCGTGTTGATCCAGGATGTGACGCGTGAACTGGCCGAGTCATTCAAGATGGACAAGCCTCAGGGTGCGCTGGTTGCGCGAGTGTTACCCTCCAGTCCGGCAGAAAAGGCTGGACTGCAAGTGGGCGACATCGTGCTCAGTTTCAATGGCCACGAAATTGATCATTCCTCTGACTTGCCTCCGATGGTTGGTATAACCGAAGTGAACAAGAGTGCGCCGATGGAGATTATCCGTGATGGTAAAAAACGCACCGTCAGCGTCACCATCGGTGAACTGCCAGAAGAAGAGGAAAAGCCCGCCCGTGTCAGCAAAAAAGGCGGTGACAAAGACGCCGGTGAGCAGCGATTAGGGCTGGAGCTCAAGGATATTGATGATGAAATGCGCTCCCGCCTGGAGTTGAGTGCCAAGGGTGGGGTGCTGGTCGCCGATGTAAAATCCAGTGCTGCCCGTCAGGCAGGTGTTCGTCGCGGCGATGTCATACTGAAAATTGACAGACAAAATGTCAAAAACCTGGAAGGCTTTATCGCGATTGTTGATAAACTGGAAGACGGACGAGTGGTACCACTGCTAGTCAGCCGTCGCGGCAGCCCAATTTTCCTGGCGCTGCGGGTGGGTGAGGAGTAGGTTTTTTCTCAGTGAAATTTGAGAGCGAAGGGCTGCAGTAGCGGCCCTTTTGCTTTTTTCGATAGAATGCTGAATATGAATAAAGAAGAATTGCCATTAGTGAGTATCGTCACCGTTGTTTTAAACGGCGAAGCTCATCTCGAACAGTGCATCAATAGCGTCTTGGCTCAGACCTACCCAAATATTCAGTATGTGATTATTGATGGTGGTTCTACAGACGGCACGTTGGATATCATTAGAAAATACGCTGACAAAATAGCCTATTGGAGCAGTGAACCAGACAAAGGGATTAGTGACGCTTTTAATAAAGGCATAGCGCAATGTAAGGGCGAAATTGTCGGGATGATTAATGCGGATGATTGGTTTGAGAATGACGCGGTTGAGAGTGTGGTTGCGGCAATGCCCAAATTTGACATTGTATACGGATTGACCGAGTTTTGGAAAAAGAACCAAAGTGAAGGTGTCTGGTTTCCTGATCATTCAAAACTTCGAGATGAAATGAGCCTAAATCATTCATCAACATTTATTCGTAGGCTGCTTTATGCTCGCTTTGGGGGGTTTGATGTAAATCGGAAGTTTGCGATGGACTATGATTTGCTATTGCGACTTCTGACGAATGGAGCGATGTTTTCATTTTTGAATAAAAAAATTTCTAATATGCGATTGGATGGGGTTTCTGATCAAAATTGGAAAAAGGCGTACGATGAGGTTCGACAAATAAAAAAGAATCATCTGGCGTTGTATCTGTCTTCAGATATTTATTACTACAAGCAAATAGTTAGGCGGCATGTTAGAGATATTCTGATGAATACAGGTCTTTCAGTTATTGTCCGTTGGTATAGAAAAAAATTTTCTATCATGAAGAAAAATAATGGCTGATGGCGATTTAAGGGTGCTGCACATCTCTGCCCGTGCTGATGTGGGGGGGGGGCCTGAACATTTATATCAGCTTTGCAGAAAGCTTCAGGATATGGGAGTGGAGTCGTATATTGCTTGTCCACAAGACTTTCCGTATTGGCAGCGCTATCAATCTTTGCTGGGTTCGAGTCGTTTATTTCAGATTCCACATCGAAAATTTGATGTCACAAGAATATTTGGTTTAGCCAAATGGATTAAGGCGCAGGGTATTCGTCGTATTCATTCTCATGGGAAAGGTGCTGGGGCATATGCTTTATGTTTATCTTTTCTAGTGAAACTAGATTGGGTGCATACACCCCATGGGATTCATGTGGGTGAGTACGGTTGGCTGAAAAAGAAAATGTACATTTTTTACGAACGCTTAGCCGGTTTTTTCATTCGATGTGTTATTCATGTTTCAGAGGGAGAGAAGACAACAGGGCTGTCTTTGAGGTTATGGCCAGTTGCAAAACTAACGGTTATCCAAAATGGTACGGCTAAGATTGAGTCTTCACGTCAAGAGAAACCTGAAATTCGAGCGTCGCTTGGTTTTGATGTGAAAAGTTTTATTGTGCTTAGTGTGTCTCGCTTTGATTACGCCAAAAATATGAGTGAGGCTCTGCGTATTGCTGAAAGACTCCCTCATATGTTGTTTGTCTGGCTTGGTGATGGACCAGAACGCACTGTTCTGGAGGCGGAGTCTCGTGCCAGGAAAATTAATAATGTTATTTTTGTTGGAAATGTGGCAGATGTCCGTCCGTACCTACAGGCATCAGATGTATATTTATCCACATCGCGATGGGAGGGGATGTCGCTGGCAGCGCTGGAAGCGATGTCGGCAGGAATACCTCTTTTGCTAAGTGATGTTGTGGGGAATCAGGATCTTGTGCGTACAGGTGTTAATGGATTGCTTTACCCGTTAGGCAGGATAGATGTCGCATGTAAACAGCTTGATTATTGGTCACATCACTTGGAGGAAGTGCGCAGTTTAGGCGAAAATTCTCGGAAGTGGCATGCGTTGCACTATTCGGTGGATAAAATGGCCAATGCAACAAAGATGGTTTATCTGGATGAGTCGTAATGCAATCATTGCTTTTAGCTGATTATGTGACTGATTTTATTGAAGAGATTTATTGAGAATGAAAGTTGCGATAGTTCACTATTGGCTAGTCAACATGCGCGGTGGTGAAAAAGTATTGGAAGCTTTGTGTGATATATATCCTGAAGCGGATATTTTTACTCACGTTGTCGATCAAAATTCCCTTTCGACTAAACTGCGCAAACATCAAATTTATACGACATTTATTAACAAGTTGCCGGGCGCGGTAAAGCATTACCAAAAGTATCTCCCGCTGATGCCTCTGGCGCTGGAACAGTTGGATTTGCGTGAATATGATTTGGTGATCAGCAGTGAATCAGGCCCTGCCAAGGGAGTCATTACCTCTCCTGACAGTGTACATATTTGTTATTGTCATTCGCCTATGCGGTATCTGTGGGATATGTACCAGGATTATTTGCAGAACCAATCCTGGTTCATGCGGTTGCTTATGCGCCCGCTGACGCATTATTTGAGGCTGTGGGATTTCGCCAGTGCCGCCAGGGTGGATCATTTTATCGCCAACTCTGAATATGTCGCTAGGCGTATTGCCAAGTGTTATCGTCGGTCGGCGCAGGTTGTTCACCCCCCGGTATCGTTACAGGATTTTTCGCTCGCCGAGGATGCTGTTGACGGCGAATACTATCTGCTGTTGGGGCAGTTGGTGGCTTACAAACGCGCAGATTTGGCGGTGAAGGCATTCAATCAAATGGGCAAACGCCTGGTGGTGATTGGTGAGGGTGAGCAGTACGAGGAGCTAAAGCGTATTGCCGGGCCGAATATTGAGATATTGGGACGCCAGTCGTTCGAAAAAATACAGCAGTATTATGCTTCATGTAAGGCATTAATTTTCCCGGGGGTTGAGGATTTTGGCATTGTACCGCTGGAGGCCATGGCTAGTGGCCGGCCGGTATTGGCATATGCCAAAGGGGGGGCGCTTGAAACGGTGATTGATGGCGTGACCGGGCTGTTTTTTCACCAACAAACGGTCGAGGCGCTTATGGATGTGGTACATCGATTTGAAGGACTGCAAGCTGATTTCGTGAAAGCCAAAATTTCGGCGCATGCTCAAGCCTATGGGGTTGAGCGTTTTAAGCAAGAAATTCAGGCTGCGATAGGGGAAAAAATAAATATTAGTAAGTAGTGATTTACTGAGGGTGGGCCTATATACGGCAGGCATCGTTGGCGACAATCCATAATCAATAAGATAGAATTAGCCCTAATTCATCCGTAGGTTTAGGTTCGTCATTTCATGGTTTCAAAGCGCTTCCATCGTGAGCATTCAAACGTAATTTCGTTGTTGGCACATCTGAGCGATATGTTGGCAATTTCGTTGTCTGCATGGCTCGCCTTCACAATCCCACATTGGCCAGCTCCTTTGGCACCGGAGATTTACCAGCTTTCCGTTATTCTTGGTTTGTTGCTCAGCCTGTTGGTGTTTCCTCGCTTTGGTATCTATGCATCCTGGCGGGGGCGGGGGTGGCTCCAGCATGTGAAGGCCATCGTGTCTGGTTGGTGTGTCGTGCTGGCAATTTTGGTGTTTTTAGCCTTTATTACCAAATCGGGTGAGTTGTACTCCAGGCAGTGGTTGTTAAGTTGGGCGGTGTTGGGTCTGGTTTTTCTGGTTGGTTTTCGAGGCAGCTTGGGTATTGCGTTACGGCTTGCCAGACTGAAAGGATGGAACCGGAAGCAGGTAGTGGTCATCGGTGCGGGAAAGTTAGGGCAAAATATTTCTCTGCGTCTGCGCCAAGCAATGGCAACCGGCTTAGAGGTTGTGGCGTTTTTAGACGATAAAAGTGAACTTCATGGTCAGCGCATTGATGGAGTGATCGTTGCGGGTGGTGTGGATTTATTGCCGGAGCTGCTGGAGCAACATCATATCTCCGAGGTTTGGGTTGCGCTACCTCTCAGTGCAGATCGGCGTATCAATGATGTGCTTCACATGTTGCGGCATAGCACAATTGATATTCGCTTGGTGCCGGATATTTTTAACTTCAATCTTATCAATCATTCGGTGACGTCGATTGCAGGTTTGCCAGTGGTCAATCTCTCCGAGTCACCCATGCACGGGGTGAACTGGATGGTAAAAAATATCGAAGATAAAATTTTGGCATCGACGATTTTGTTGTTGATAAGTCCGCTAATGTTGGCTTTGGCAATGGGCGTAAAGCTTAGCTCCCCAGGTCCTGTGTTTTATCGACAAGAGCGCGTCAGCTGGAATGGAAAATCTTTTGCCATGCTAAAGTTTCGGTCTATGCCTGTAGATGCTGAAAATAAAACAGGAGCCGTGTGGGCAAAATCTGGTGACAACAGAGCAACAGCCTTCGGTAGTTTTATACGCAAAACGAGTTTGGATGAATTGCCACAGTTCATTAACGTGCTGCGTGGAGATATGTCCATTGTAGGGCCTCGTCCTGAACGTCCGGTATTTGTGGAGCAATTTAAAAATGAAATCCCTGACTATATGAAAAAACATATGGTCAAGGCAGGGATTACCGGTTGGGCGCAAATTAATGGCTGGCGAGGGAATACAGATCTGAATAAGCGCATCGAGTTTGATTTACAGTACATTGAGAATTGGACGCTGTGGTTTGACTTGAAGATTATTTTTCTGACAATCTTCAAAGGGTTTGTGCACAAGAATGCATATTAATATCCGTCACCAAAAATATCAAACACGCGATTGGTTGCGCTACGTAATTGCACTGCTGGTGCTGATTTTTCCTATGGTCGCAGCAACGGTCAAGGATGGTAGTGGCGTTGTATTTGCGCTGCTATTTCTGCTGGGAATTATTTATGGCTGGCCAGCTTGGAAAAGTCTGTGTAAACAAGAAAAATTGATGTTATATGGGTTCGTTGCTTTTTTCATTGTTGCCTCAATTTCATTATTAAATACCGAAAATATGGCTGCGGGTATTCGCAAGCTGGAGCGCTATCTATATTTTCCGCTTTCTATTCCAATTTATCTTTTACTGCGACGCTACGGTGAGTATGTCGGTAGAGCGTTAATTATAGGCTGTGTCTTAGCGGGATTTATTTATGCCGCTGATGCGTGGTATGACACTGCTGTTTTGGGAAAGGAATTAGCGTCCGGAGCATACCATAAAATAATATTTGGCGATTTTTCAGTATTGCTTGCAGTGTTAATTTTTCTAATGGCAATTGAACTGAATAAAAATAGGTTATTAAAGATTCTTATGTTGTGCTCTGCGATAGCTGCCTTATATGCAGGGGTGTTGTCGATGACTCGTGGTGCGTGGATACTCTTGCCAGTAGCCATGGTGGTAGCAGCGTGGTTTTATCGGCAGAAAATCACACGACGACAAATTCTGATGGCATCTGCTGGTGTTTTGCTTGCCATCATAGCTCTTGCTGCATTAAAACCTGAACGAATTGTAGGTGGGGTTGAGTCGGGTTTTAGTGACATTAATCGCACGTTACAGGACCCCTCTCAGCCATCGTCGTGGGGAGAGCGTATCTTGATGTGGAAAGATGCGCTTTTGATATGGCAAAACAATCCATGGTTAGGGACGGGCATTGGTGACTACGAAGGACATAGGGCGCAGCTAAAAGAACAGGGTTTAACCGAATATCCAAAGCCGTACGAGCATGCGCATAGTATTTATTTCGATGCACTAGCGACGACTGGAATGTTGGGTGTGGCTGCCCTATTGATTGGTGTTTTTATTTTACCTGCCTCGCTTTTGTCTGGATTAAAAGACGCAGAGAAACTTTGGTTGATAGCGGCGTCAATGGTTTTGGTCGCGTTCGCGGTGTTTGGATTAACGGAAGGTTGGTTGTCACGTAGTGCGATGGTTAAGGGGGGCTTGTTGTTTTTGTTGATGTGTTTTTCGGCGGCACAAATAAATTATCAGTCACGGCCCTGATAGGGAATTATATCTTTAGTGATGGTCTTTATATGATGTGTCGGAAGTGTTTTAAGTTTGTGGAAAACTTGCAGAAATTAATAAGCGAAATAAAAGACGAAGTTATAAGCGGAGTGTGAATCAGTGAAAGCAGTGATTTTAGCTGGTGGATTAGGAACTCGCCTTAGTGAAGAAACGGACCTAAAGCCAAAACCCATGGTTGAAATTGGTGGTAAACCGATACTTTGGCATATTATGAAAATATATTCTGCCTATGGAGTGAATGATTTTATTATTTGCTGTGGCTACAAAGGCTATGTAATTAAAGAGTATTTTGCGAATTATTTTCTACATCAATCGGACGTGACATTTTGCATGCGGGAAAATCGCATGGAGGTTCATGAAAAACGCGCTGAGCCATGGCAGGTAACGCTGGTTGATACAGGTGAAAAGTCCATGACAGGGGGGCGCCTTCGTCGAGTTGCAGAGTATGTGAAAAACGAAGATGCATTTTTCTTTACCTATGGCGATGGTGTGGGTGACGTAGATATTGGTAAAACCTTGCAGTATCACCGTCAACAGGGAAAGTTAGCAACATTGACGGCTACCTATCCCCCTGGGCGTTTTGGGGCGTTGGATATTCACAATGGATTAGTGAAAACATTCCAAGAAAAACCTCGGGGCGATGGTGCTCTGATTAATGGTGGTTTTTTTGTGTTATCTCCAAAAGTGTTGGATTACATTGCTGGAGATGACACAACCTGGGAGCAAGAGCCACTGAATCGATTGGCCGCGGATGGGCAGTTGGCTGCGTATGAGCATAATGGCTTTTGGCAGCCGATGGATACCTTGCGCGACAAACATCACCTGGAAGATTTGTGGAATAAGAAAAAAGCCCCTTGGAAGGTTTGGTGATGAACCGGGATTTTTGGAAAGGAAAGCGAGTATTAATTACTGGTCATACCGGTTTTAAGGGGGCGTGGTTATCGCAATGGTTACACATGGCTGGTGCCGAAGTAACAGGCTTTGCTCTGACTCCACCATCTGAGCCATCATTATTTGATGTCATTTCATTAAACAAACGCATTAACAGCGTAATTGGCGATATTCGTGATTTGCCAAGTGTGCTGAAGGTTTACGCAGACTGTCGCCCAGAGATAGTTTTGCATTTGGCAGCGCAGCCATTGGTTCGCTTGTCTTATCGTGAACCGATCGAAACTTACTCCACGAATGTGATGGGAACACTAAACTGCTTGGAAGCCGCACGACGCACGGGTGGAGTGCGTGCATTTGTAGTGGTAACCAGTGATAAATGCTACGAAAACAAAGAGTGGGAGTGGGGGTATCGTGAAAATGAGCCCATGGGTGGATATGATCCCTATAGTAGCAGTAAAGGCTGTGTAGAGTTATTAACGGCTTCGTATCGTAATTCATATTTTCCAGTTTCCGATTGGAAAAAGCATGGCGTGGCCATTGCGTCTGCGCGTGCGGGGAATGTTATTGGTGGCGGCGACTGGGCAGAAGACCGTCTGATTCCTGATATGATAAATTGCTTCATGAGAAATGAAACAGTTCAAATCCGCAACCCGAATGCTATTCGCCCATGGCAGCATGTGTTGGAGCCATTAAGTGGATATCTTCTGTTGGCCGAGAAATTATGGTGTGATGGCGAAGTTTACGCAGAGGGATGGAATTTTGGCCCGTCGGAATATGATGCCAAACCAGTTTCTTGGATTGTAGATGAGTTGGTAAAGTCGTGGGGTGACGGCGCTAGCTGGAAGTTGGATGGTGATTATCATCCGCACGAAGCGCATTACCTGAAGTTGGACTCATCAAAGGCACGATCCAGGTTGGGTTGGATTCCTCGCTGGGATATTCAGCAGGCGTTAGATCATTCTGCGCGTTGGTATAAGGCGTACTCGCAAGGTGAAGACATGCTGTCATTCACTATAAATCAAATTCTCGCTTACGAAGTTAAGCATTAGTAATTATCGTTAGGTAAAGTCGATGTCAGAACAGCAATTACGAAACGAAATTCTCGCACTAGTTAAAAAATATGCCGAAACAGCACATGGCCCAAAGGCGTTTGTCGCTGGTAAGTCCACTGTTCCTCCATCTGGAAAAGTATATGGAGCGGAAGAAATGATGAATTTGGTGGACTCATCATTGGATTTTTGGCTTACCACAGGTCGCTATAATGATGCCTTTGAAAAGCGATTTGCTGAATTTGTGGGCGTGAAGCATGTCTTGACCACCAACTCTGGTTCGTCAGCAAATTTGTTGGCCTTTTCGGCGTTAACCTCGTACAAGCTAGGTGACAAGGCGTTGAAGCCAGGTGATGAAGTGATTACCGTCGCTGCGGGCTTTCCCACAACGGTAAACCCCATGCTGCAATATGGAATGGTGCCTGTTTTTGTCGATGTGGATATTCCAACATACAACATTGATCCTGCAAAAATTGCAGCAGCAGTGAGCGACAAAACACGTGCAATTATGATAGCGCATACGTTGGGTAATCCATTTGATTTACGCGCAGTCATGGAAGTGGCGGAGAAGCATGACCTGTGGGTTATCGAGGATTGCTGTGATGCATTGGGGTCAACCTATGACGGAAAAATGGTAGGTACATTTGGCCATATTGCGACCTGTAGTTTTTATCCTGCACATCACATCACCATGGGTGAAGGTGGAGCGGTGTTTACTAATAACGGTAAACTGAAAAAAATTATTGAATCTTTCCGTGACTGGGGTAGGGATTGTTATTGTGGGCCAGGGCAAGACAATACCTGCAACAAGCGTTTTGGCTGGCAGTTGGGTGATTTACCAACGGGCTATGATCACAAATACACCTATTCTCACCTAGGCTACAATCTAAAAATCACTGATATGCAAGCTGCGGTAGCTTTGGCGCAGATGGACAAGTTGCCAGGGTTTGTGCAGCAAAGAAAGGATAATTTTATCTATCTAAAAGATAGACTGTCATCTTTACAAGAATTCCTGATTCTACCAGAAGCTACGCCCAACTCAGATCCTTCATGGTTTGGCTTCCCAATTACGTTGAGAGACGATGCTCCAGCTTCACGTGTCGATCTGTTGAAATTTATGGATCAACATAAGATAGGCAGTCGACTGTTGTTTGCTGGAAATCTAACCAAGCAACCTTATTTTGCAGGAAGAAAATATCGGGTAAGCGGAGATTTGCGCAATACAGACACAGTCATGAACAATACTTTTTGGATAGGAATTTATCCTGGTATTTCAAAAGAGATGATGAATTTTGTGGTTGAAAAAATGGAAGCTTTTTTTGGAGTGAATTTCTAAAGATGTACTTGCAAAATAAACGAGTGATGGTGACAGGGGCCTCAGGATTTCTTGGTGCGCACTTGTCGGCATTATTTGTGGAGAGGGGTATTGAAACATTTTGTGCTGTCCGCCAAGAATCGAATACTTGGCGACTAAAGAGGCTGGGCATTGAGCATGTTGTGAGTTTGATACCATTTGATTTGCAAGACAGGAGTTCCATTGTTGCAGCCATAGAGCAATGTCAACCTCATGTTATTGTAAATTGTGCAGCGTATGGTGTTGACTATAGGCAGCAGGATTATGAGGCAGCAATCCTAGGTAATGTTCAAGCAGTTTCATGGATATTGGAGGAAGCAAAGCAGCATAAAGTTGAGCGCGTTATTCATGTAGGGACATGCTATGAGTATGGCGCACATGATTATCCTATTAATGAAATGGCGAGCCTTAACCCACAGGGGGTTTATGCGGCAACGAAAGCTGCAGGTAGTCTCATTGCATTGGCTCAGTCAAAGTCCAGTGGTCAGCAATTGACCGTTCTCCGTCCATTTGGAATGTATGGACCTTTGGAGGGAGAGCATAAATTTGTGCCGATGCTGATAAAGGGATGTTTGGCGAATGAGAAAATTGAACTTACCCTAGGAAAGCAGTTGCGGGACTATATCTTTGTTAAGGATGCGGCATCAGCGATAGTTGATGTAGCAAGTTTAGAGAATTTTCCATCGCAAGAAGTGATAAATGTGGGTTCTGGTAAAGGACTCACGTTGCATGAATTTGGATCCCGGCTGCAGAAATTGATAGGCAAGGGTGAGTTAAATTGGGGTGGTAGGGAGTACCGCCCTGATGAAATGATGAGTGTTGTGGCTAATGTAAAAAAGCTTGCTTCCTGGATAGGATGCAGGCAAACAATCCGTCTTGATGAAGGACTGAAGGTCACGCTGGATGAATTTATAAACCGAAAAGAGATTTATCGATGAAATATTTGATTACTGGCGGGTGTGGATTTTTAGGGAGCAATCTCGCAGAGGAAGTGCTCTCTCGTGGAGAAGAGTTATGTATTTTTGACAACTTATCACGCACAGGCAGTAATCTCAATTATCAGTGGCTAAAAGAAAAAGGAAAGTTCTTCTTTGTTCATGGAGACATACGAAATGCAAATGATGTTGATAGCCTAATTGCCAATTATAAGCCAGACGTGATTTTTCATTTGGCAGGACAAGTGGCAATGACAACTTCAATTTCAAATCCAAGGGCAGATTTTGAAACAAATTCACTAGGGACCTTGAATTTGCTAGAAGCTGTTCGTGCACATGTTCCTTATGCTCAAGTCATTTACTCATCCACGAATAAAGTTTACGGAGACCTTGAGTGGGTTGAATACCTGGAAACGGAAACTCGTTATGAGGCAAAAGGATATGAAAAAGGTTTTGACGAAACGACGCCAATGGAATTTCACTCTCCCTATGGTTGCTCGAAGGGCGCTGCAGATCAATACATGCTTGATTATGCAAGGATCTTTGATTTGAATACCGCGGTGTTTAGACACTCATCAATGTATGGTGGTCGGCAATATGCTACCTATGATCAAGGATGGGTTGGTTGGTTTTGTCAACAGGCGATAGATATAAAAAATGGAAAATTAAAAGAACCGTTCACTATATCAGGTAATGGAAAGCAAGTGAGAGATGTGCTGCATGCGGATGATATGAAGAGTTTATATTTTGCAGCAGTTTCACATGAGGATAAAGCTAGGGGACAAGTGTTTAATATAGGTGGTGGGGCTGCGCAGAGCCTGTCATTGTTAGAGTTGTTTTCGTTATTGGAATCTATAGTGGGTGTGGAGCTTGACTATACAAAGTTGCCAGTGCGTGCTAGCGACCAAAAGGTGTTTGTGGCTGATGTGACAAAAGCAGAAAAGTGGCTTGGTTGGAATCCTAGGGTTAATGCCAAAGAGGGAGTGCGGAAAATGGTTGAATGGTTGTCATGCGGTCATGTCTGAATTGTCAAGCTCCAGGGGTTTTAATTATGTTTATCAGGTTAAGTCCTCTTTTATTTTTAAGGGACTTGCTATCTTAGCCACCTTTGTGGCGATGCCGATTACTATTAAGTATTTAGGAAATGAGCTATTTGGCGTGTGGGCTACCATGCTCGCACTTATTTCATGGGTGATGTTGTTTGACCTGGGTATAGGTAATGGATTGAGGAACAAGGTTTCTGAATCATTGTCTGCATCAGACTATAATAGTGCCAGAGAGTATGTTGCTGCGTCGTATATGGTTGTCGGTTTTGTAGCAGTTGTATTGTTTTTAGTTGTGCTTATAGTCTCCATTAGTGTCAGTTGGCAGAGAATATTTAACACAACGATAGTATCTGAGGTCGCACTGAGGGAGTCTGTTATAGTATTGGCAATGTGCATTTTGGCAAATTTCTGGATTAGCCTTGTTGCACAAGTTTTTCATGGGTTGCAGAAAACATCTTATGTCGTTTTTAGTCAGTTTTTGGCAAACATATTGGCACTTTTTTCGGTATATGCGTTATATGTTTTCTGTGATTCATCTATTCTGTATATGGTGCTCGCGTATGGCCTTGCGCTTGTCTCATCCAATCTTATTTTGACTTTAATTTTGCACGCCAAACACCCTCGTTTAATGCCCTTTTTTAGCAAGCCAAAATTGCTCCAAATAAAGCCGCTATTAACCCTGGGTATTCAGTTCTTTATTATCCAACTGGCGACGCTGTCTATATATATGACGGACAGGATTATAATTTCTCAGATATTAGGGCCTGGAATGGTGACGCCGTATGAAGTGGTGTTAAAGTTGTTTAGTTTTTTTGTTTTGATACAAACGTTATTATTGACCCCGTTGTTGCCAGCCTATACTGAAGCATTTCATCGTGGCGATTATTCATGGATTAAGAAATACACTGCTGCTCAGTTGGTGGTTTTTCTGGTGTTGTCGTTATCGGCTCTCATTTTTTCTTTTAATGCAGATTGGCTTATTCAGCTTTGGGTTGGTGATGGCGTTGATGTACCTCGGTATGTGGTCGGATTGTTTGTTGTGCTGACAATAATGATGCTCTGGAATGCAATTTTTAGCTGTTTTATAGGCGCTATAGGGAAGTTGAAAATCGGTGTTTTTATAACCTCATTCTCCGCAGCTATCAATATACCCTTAAGTATTTATTTGGCACAGACCGATCTTGGTGTTGCCGGTGTGATATTGGCCACCATAATTTCAATATCACTTACAGCAATTATTTCACCACTGCAATATCTATTTTATGTTCGAAAAGGTTCGGTTTATGTTAGATAAACTTTTGACTATCGTCATTCCAACACGAAACAGATATCACCTCCTTAGTGAGTATTTGGAATCTCTTATTGTAGAGTGCCAGAAGGAACGTGTTAGTTTAATTGTTAGTGATAATAATTCCAATGATGGGACGGGGGATCTTCTTGATGAGTTGAGGTCAAAGTATCAGAATTTGACCGTCATTTCCCATGAAAAGTTATTGTCGATTGATGAAAGTATGATTGCTTCGGCTTGCAGTGTCACATCTGAATATTTTTATTGGCTGGGTGATGATGATAGGTTAAAGGATGGGGCTTTGGTCTATGTGAAAAATGTTTTAGTTAATAAATGCCCGAATCTATTGCTGCTAAATATGGAAATTTTTGATGAAAAACACGGCGTATACAAAAAAATGGTGAAGATTGATCATGATAGATCATATGATAATGCATTAAGTTTTTTTTGCGATAATGTATTTAATTTGCCATTTGGTAGTTTTGTTATTCACTCAGACTCATACAGAACGCAATTCTTTAAACGTTATATAGGGACTAGTCACGCGTATAGTGGTTTGGTGTTTGATTACTTGTCTTGGGCTCAAAAAGAGGAAAAGTTATCGCTTGTTGTGTCTAGTCAGGCATATGTGTATTCGAAACGAGTGGAAAAATCCTGGGTCGAGTCCAAGCCGCTGATTATGCTGTATGAAATCCCTAAGTGGTTTGATTTGCTTGATCCGTACTATTCTATTTGCTCTGCAAGAATTAAGAGAAGGTATATAAGGAGGGTAATGGGGGTTCGAGGGTTGTTCCAGAATTTTGGTTCGTTGAAGCAGATTGTGGGTTTTGATCAATTTGAGTATTTTCCTTTCTTGCAGAAACTCATAGTAAAGAGTCTAAAGAAGGCTATCTTGTGTGTAAAGTATCCATATTAATACCTGTTTATAACCGTGAAGGTCTGATTGCTGAAACTATGGAGTCTGCATTGGCTCAGACCTACGGTGATATTGAAATTATTGTTGTCGATAATGCTAGTACTGATGGTACTTGGAATGTTGTTCAGAGCTATGCTGTCAAAGATAGTCGAGTGAAAGTGTTTAGAAATTCTGAAAACATCGGGCCAGTAAGAAACTGGCGGCGATGTATCGAGGAGGCGACAGGTGAATATGGCAAAATTCTTTTCAGTGATGATCTTATGAAAGAGGATATGCTTGCTGAATGCGTTCCATTACTAAAGGATGAGAAAGTCGCGTTTGTATTCTCAGGGGTTATAAATGGACACGAACCTTGGAGTGGGGATGAGCTTTTTCATTGGAGGCGGTCTACTGGTGTTTATGCGACGAAAGATTATATATTGGATGCACTGGATGGAGTTGCGCCAGTATCCCCTGGAGCTGCGTTGTTTCGTCTGAGTGATTTAAATAGAGATATAAAAATTAAAATCGACTCCCCCGGATGTTCGGATTTTATGGATCATGGCGCGGGACCTGATTTATTGTTGTATTTGCTGGCGGCAACAAGATTCGCGAAGGTTGGTTTTGTTGCGCAGAACCTTAATTTTTTTAGGGCTCACCCAGGTTCTATAAGTGTTGCCGATAGGGATGGAATTCTTGGGTTGAGGTATTTTCAAGCTAAAGTGTGGTACTGTCGACAAGTAAATAAAGTCCATTTGTTAGAGAGGCTTATGGTGAAGATGTGGCTCAGGGAAATTATAGATGCCAAACGGTTTCGTCATTTTTCTTCAATATGGACGGAGTTTGTAGTGGAGCCAAATAGAATGGGAATTTTTAAATTATTGTGTACGGTTGGGGTTGTTATGTTTAGCTATCTGCGCCGTATTGCGTTGAGGCGTTATTTATGATCTTGAAGTTATATTTTTGCGTTGGATCGACAACATTGATTTGCACAATATTACATAATATTAAGAATTTTATTTATGGATAGGCGTCCACGATTTTCTGTCATTACTCCTTGCTATAATGCTGAGTCGCTAATCATGGAGACAGTTGAGTCCGTTATTAATCAATCTGCGGTCATGGATGGAAGTGTTGAGCTTGAGTATATCATTTGTGATGGTGGCTCAAATGACGGTACAGTGGAAAAAATCCAACGCTTAAATCATCCCGCGATCATGCTTTTTTCTGAGCCTGATTCTGGTATGTATCATGCGTTGGCAAAGGGTTTGGCGAAAGCTACGGGTGATATCGTCTCATATATAAATGCAGGCGATTTATATTATCACAAGGCATTTTCTGTAATTCAGCGGATTATGTTTGACACCGAAATTAAATGGCTTACAGGAATAAACGTAAATTTTAATGAAAATTCCGAAGTTACTGCTGCACGGTTACCATTTCGATATGTTCGGAAGCTTATTCTAGCGGGGGAGTATGGAAGGCGGCTTCCGTATATACAGCAGGAATCAACGTTTTGGAGTTCAGAGTTGAATGAGTGCTTGGATTTAGAGCGTTTGTCGTCATATAGGTTGGCTGGAGATTATTACCTGTGGCATTCCTTCTCTAGGTCGGGTTATGAATTAAGTGTTGTAGAGTCTTTTTTGGGTGGTTTTAAGACGCATACCCATCAGCTATCCTCCGCGTTACAAAATTATATCCTAGAAAAAGATAGAATTGCACCTGGGGGATGGATGTGTTCAGTGTGGGCGATTTTTGAGCTGATAGGCTGGTTTTTTCCTGTAAAACTAAAAAAACGCTTTAATCGCAGGGGATTGCTGCGTTTTGATAGCGGTACGGGAGAGTGGAGATAGTTTACGTCAAATGCGGTCTTGCAGGCTTGAGTTTCAAGTATCCTGGAGAGTGTCTGCCTTTATTGTTCAATACTTGAACGGAGGTGCTTTTGGTCGACGAAATTCGTTACCGAGTGCTTAGATTGCTCGAAAGTGATCCAGAAATGAGTCAGCGTGATTTGGCCAAAGTTCTGGGTATTAGTTTGGGAAAAACCAACTATTGCCTCAATGCCTTGATTGACCGAGGTTGGGTCAAAGTTCAAAACTTTAAGAATAATCCTTCAAAGCGGGGATATGCGTATATGCTTACTCCCCATGGAATTGAGGAGAAAGCGAAAATAACCGCGAGGTTTCTTAAGTTCAAAATAGCCGAATACGAAGCGCTTCGTTTGGAAATTGCGGCTTTGACGAAAGAAATGGATCAGTTGGACGGCTTTGAGCCAAGGCTAGAATAGATTGGAAGGGTGTATGGTGACTAGTAAAACTATTGTTGTAACCGGAGGGGCTGGTTTTATTGGCTCTGCAGTGATTCGAAATATTATCAACGAATTACCTCATAGGGTGGTGAATGTTGATAATTTGACCTACGCAGGCAATTTGGAATCACTTTCATCGGTTTCTGCTAGTGACCGATATTCATTTGAGCAAGTTGATATTTGTGACGCGGAAAAAATCCAGCGGATCTTTGAAAAGTATCAGCCGGATATTGTGATGCATCTGGCGGCTGAATCTCATGTTGATCGTTCCATTGATGGGCCGGCCGAATTTATTCAAACAAATATTGTTGGCACCTACACCTTGCTTGAGGCCGCTCGTCGATATTGGCTATCGCTAAATGGCGATAAAAAAACTAGCTTCCGTTTTCATCACATTTCAACAGATGAAGTGTACGGCGATCTTCATGGTGTTGACGATTTGTTTACGGAAAAAACACCGTATCAGCCAAGTTCACCTTATTCGGCAAGCAAGGCAAGTTCCGATCATTTGGTTAGGGCATGGAACCGCACTTATGGATTGCCGACTTTATTGACCAATTGTTCTAATAATTATGGCCCTTATCATTTTCCTGAGAAGTTAATTCCAGTGATGATATTGAATGCCTTGGAGGGTAAGCCGCTCCCAGTATATGGCAAAGGAAATCAGGTTCGCGATTGGCTATATGTTGAAGATCATGCACGGGCACTTTGTCTTGTTGCAGAAAAAGGCGATGTTGGTGAAACATACAATATTGGTGGGCATAACGAAAAACAAAATATAAAAGTCGTTAAAACAATTTGCGCATTATTGGAAGAGTTGGCTCCTCGCAAACCACCAGGAGTGAATCGCTACGAAGATTTGATTACTTATGTGGCGGATCGACCAGGGCATGATCTTCGTTATGCCATCGATGCTAGTAAAATTCAAAAGGAATTAGGCTGGAAACCGGCCGAAAGTTTCGATAGCGGTATTCGCAAAACGGTGGAATGGTTTTTGGCTAATTTGGATTGGTGTCGACGTGTTCAAGATGGAAGCTATCAGCGTGAAAGGTTGGGAGCAAAATTATGAAAGGTATTATTTTGGCGGGGGGAAGTGGAACACGATTGTATCCATTGAGCATGGCGGTAAGTAAACAGCTCATGCCCGTGTATGATAAACCGATGATTTATTACCCCCTGAGCACGTTGATGTTGTCAGGAATCAGGGATATTTTGATTATCTCTACCCCCCAGGACTTGCCGAGGTTTTCCGATTTGTTGGGCGATGGTTCGCAATGGGGGATTAGCCTTTCTTATGCCGAGCAACCTAGTCCGGATGGTTTGGCACAGGCATTTATTATTGGTGAGGAATTTATCGGCAATGATCCTGTGTCCTTGGTGTTAGGCGATAATATTTTTTATGGCAATCATTTGGCAGATAGCTTACTTCGGGCTGCAGCACAAAAAGAAGGTGGGACGGTATTTGCCTATTATGTGAACGATCCTGAGCGCTACGGAGTTGTTGATTTTGATGCGACGGGAAAAGTCACCAAGGTGATTGAAAAACCGAAAAATCCGCCGTCCAATTATGCAGTAACTGGTCTTTACTATTACGATAATGATGTCGTCTCTATTTCCAAAGAGATCAAGCCTTCTCCACGGGGTGAATTGGAAATCACCGATGTGAACCAAGTTTATCTTGATCGAGGGAAGCTGCAGGTGGAGCTTTTGGGGCGGGGAATTGCGTGGCTCGATACTGGGACTCATGTTTCTTTGCTAGAGGCAGCAAATTACATCAAGATTATTGAAGAACGGCAGGGATTGAAAATTGCCTGCTTGGAAGAGATTGCCTATCGACAGGGCTATATCAGTGCTCAGCAGCTAGAAAAGCTTGCTCAGCCCCTGAAAAAAAGTGGTTATGGTGAATATCTGCTTCGATTGCTCGAAGGGAAAATCAGGCTATGAAATTTGTTCCAACAAAAATACCGGATGTTATTGTAATAGAGCCTCAGGTGTTTGGTGATGAGCGGGGCTTTTTTCTGGAAACCTATCACCAGGAAAAATTCCGAAAAGCGGGATTGGATCTGAAGTTTGTACAGGACAATCATAGCAAATCCTCGAAGGGGATTCTAAGAGGGCTGCATTATCAAAAGCCAAACCCGCAAGGAAAGTTGGTGCGTGTAATCTCAGGCGAAGTTTATGATGTAGCGGTAGATATGCGCCAAACTTCCCCAACTTTTGGACAATGGGTTGGTGAGTATCTTAGCTCGGATAATAAAAAAATGCTGTGGGTGCCAGAGGGTTTTGCTCATGGGTTCTATGTGACTAGTGAATCTGCAGAGTTTGTATACAAGTGTACGGATTTTTATTCACCTGCAGATGAACATTGTCTAGCATGGAATGATCCTGTTCTGAATATTCAATGGCCGATTCCGGAAGGGTATGAGCCTAAGCTCTCTGCAAAAGATATGGATGGAAAGCCATTCTTACGTGCGGAGTATTTTTTATGAAAGTTTTGATTACTGGAGCGAATGGTCAGGTTGGTTGGGAGTTGCAGCAAAGAATTCCAGATGGGTATGAAGTATACGCGGTTGATGTGGATCAACTGGATATCCGTGATGAACTTTCAGTTAATGCGTTTGTTGACCGAATAAAACCAGATTTAATCATAAATGCGGCAGCCTATACCGCAGTAGACAAGGCAGAAAGCGATAAAGAAACCGCCTATGCTGTGAATGCGTATGGTGCAGGATATCTTGCGGCGAGTGCAAAAAAAAGTGGTGCTCGATTAATTCATATATCGACTGACTTTGTGTTCGATGGAGCAAAATCTACGCCCTATACGCCAGAAGACAAGCCCAACCCTCTGAATGTATATGGCGCATCAAAGTTGGAAGGCGAAAGACTGGTGGCTGAAGAATGCCCTGATGCGGTGATTATCCGCACTGCTTGGGTATATTCTGTTCACGGCAATAATTTTGTAAAAACCATGCTGCGTTTGATGCGTGAGCGTGATGAATTGAGTGTGGTATGTGACCAAATTGGTACGCCAACGTGGGCAGGCTCATTGGCATCGGCGATATGGGAAATGGCTGATCGGCCGAAGTTGCGAGGTATTTATCATTATACTGATGCGGGGGTGGCGAGCTGGTATGATTTCGCGGTGGCAATACAGCAAGAGGCCTTAGCAATAGGCTTGTTGAGTAAAGAAATCGTAATCAAGCCTATTGCTGCTAGCGAGTATTTTACTCCTGCTCGTCGGCCGTCGTTTGGGGTGCTAGATAAGAAAATGAAGGATGGTCCACTGCTTCATCACTGGCAATTGGTGTTAAAAAAGATGCTTGGGAAATTGCTACGTTCTTTGTAATTCGCATATTCGTTTATTCATGGGTAATACTTAGCTTAAGGAAATGAGATGTTTAATGATAAGTCAATCTTGATTACGGGTGGAACTGGGTCGTTTGGAAAGCGATATGTGAAAACATTGCTTGAGAAATATTCACCAAAGCGGATTGTTATTTATTCTCGAGACGAGTTAAAACAGTTTGAAATGCAACAATATTATAGCGCATCGTGTATGCGTTATTTCATCGGGGATGTACGTGATGCGAATCGCATGGATGAGGCAATGCAGGGTGTTGATTTTGTTATTCATGCAGCAGCTATGAAGCAAGTTCCGGCTGCTGAATATAATCCTATGGAGTGTATAAAGACAAATATACATGGTGCAGAGAATGTCATTAAAGCAGCTATTAAAAATAATGTAGAAAAAATTATTGCCCTATCTACTGATAAAGCAGCAAATCCCATCAATTTATATGGCGCAACAAAGTTAGCTAGCGATAAGCTGTTTGTGGCAGCAAATAATATGGTTGGGTCAAGGAAAACTAGCTTTTCTGTTGTTCGGTATGGAAATGTAGTTGGTTCTCGTGGGTCGGTTGTTCCTTTCTTTAAAAAATTGATATCGCAGGGAGTTGCCGAGCTACCGATTACGCACAAGGATATGACCCGATTTATGATTACTTTGGATCAGGGGGTTGATTTTGTCTTGAAAAACTTTGATCGGATGCAGGGGGGGGAAATTTTTGTTCCTAAGATTCCATCTATGAAGGTGATTGATTTGGCTAATGCTCTTGCGCCAGAACTTCCACATCACATTGTGGGCATAAGGCCGGGTGAAAAATTGCATGAAATTATGTGTCCTTCAGATGATAGTCATTTAACGCTTGAATTTCATGATCACTTTGTTATTGCGCCAACAATTCAGTTTTCGCACAAATCCAATTTTTCTGAAAATAATATTGGTGAAAAAGGCGTGTATGTAGACCAAGGGCATGAGTATCATTCTGGAAACAATAAGGAGTGGTTGAGTCAGAAGGATTTTCTTGAAATGGCCAATGGGTATGAAGAGTGCTAGCTTATGATTCCTTATGGTAAACAAGATATAAGTCAGGCAGATATAGATGCTGTTGTCGATGTGTTGAAGTCTGAATACTTGACGCAGGGGCCGACGGTTCCCCGATTTGAAAAAAATCTAGCGGAATATTGCAATGTAAACTATTCAGTTGCAGTAAATAGCGCGACATCAGCACTGCATGTGGCATGTTTGGCGTTAGGCTTGGGTAAAGGTGATTGGCTGTGGACGTCACCAAACACATTTGTGGCCTCTGCAAATTGTGGATTGTATTGTGGTGCTGATGTTGATTTCGTTGATATCGACCCTCTTACCTATAATATGTGTCCTATTGAGTTGGAAAAAAAGCTAATTCTAGCTGAGAAAGAAAATAGATTGCCTAAAGTGGTTATTCCTGTTCATTTCGCGGGGCAGTCATGCAATATGAAAGAAATAAGGCGATTGGGTGATCGGTACGGCTTTAAAGTTATTGAAGATGCTTCGCATGCTATAGGTGGTAAATACCTAGGCCGCCCTGTAGGTGGTTGTGAATATTCGGATATTACGATATTCAGCTTTCACCCAGTAAAGATAATAACAACGGCTGAGGGTGGAGTTGCAACAACAAATGATGAGTTGTTGTATAAAAAAATGTTGCTTCTTCGGAGTCATGGTATAACCCGAGATCCCAATGAGATGATTGGTTCCTCGGAGGGTGGGTGGTTCTATCAGCAGGTAGATTTAGGATTTAATTACCGTATGACTGAGATGCAAGCTGCGCTGGGGCTAAGTCAGTTATCACGCCTTGACGCGTTTGTTCGACAGCGCCACCAATTGGCTAGTCGATATAATGATATGCTTGTTAATGTCCCGGTGCTTCTTCCATTTCAGTCGAGCTGGGCGTTTTCGGCATATCATTTGTATCCGATTTTATTGAAGACAGATCAGTTGAGTAGAGATCGAGCTGAGATATTTGATGAGCTTCGTAACAAAGGAATCGGTGTTAATGTGCACTATATTCCTGTGCATGCCCAGCCGTATTATCGATCTAGGGGGTTTTCCTATGGCGATTTTCCAGTATCTGAATCCTATTATTCTAGAGAGATAAGTATCCCGATCTTCAATTCGATGACAGTTTCACAGCAAAATGATGTGGTTCGAGCGCTTTCTGAGGTGATAAAGTGAGGTTGTGTGTAATTCCAGCAAGAGGTGGGAGTAAGCGAATACCGAAGAAAAATATTAAATTATTTTGCGGAAAGCCGATTATTGCCTATTCAATCGATGCTGCGAAACGAACCGGTTGTTTTGATCGAATTATTGTAAGTACGGATGATGATGAAATTGCAAGTATTGCTAGTGGCTGTGGTGCGGAGGTGCCCTTTATTAGACCAAAAAGTTTAGCCGATGATTTTTCTGGAACTATTCCGGTTATTAAGCATGCGATTGAATATTTTCGGTCTGGTGGTCTGATGTATGAATATGTTTGTTGTGTTTATGCTACCGCTCCTTTTGTAAGGGAATTAGATATTTTGTCTGCCTTGGAAAAGCTTGAACAGGGTGACTTATTATATTCGGTTCCATTTACGCGATATCGATTTCCCATTCAGCGAGCAGTAAAAATCAATGAGCGTGGTCGCGTTGAAATGTTTTTTCCAGAAAATTTTAATACTCGGTCGCAGGATCTTGAAGAATCATGGCATGATGCGGGACAATTTTATTGGGGAATGGCAGACGCTTGGTTGGCTGAGAAGCCAATTTTTTCTTCTGATACATGGGCTCTTAGTGTACCGAGCTATCGTGTTCAAGACATCGATAATATGGATGATTGGAAACGAGCAGAGGCAATGTATCGTGCCTTGTTAGAAATGAATGAAATTTAGTTATGAACGTTATTTTTAGAGTTGATGCATCGCAATTGATTGGAACAGGTCATGTTATGCGCTGCTTGACTTTGGCGCATGCATTGAGTCATCGGGGAGCTAATTGCTCTTTCATCTGTCGAGAATTGGAAGGTAACCTCTGTGCGGTGATCGAAGGAGAGGGTTTTGAGCTAAATATAATTAATCAACCTGATAAACAGTATGTGTCCGATGATATAGATTTTTTGGCTCATGCAAGCTGGCTTGGTTGCAGTTGGCAAGAAGATGTGCTTCAAACTATATCTGCATTAGATGGTAATATTGTGGATTGGTTGATTGTTGATCATTATGCGATTGATTATCGGTGGGAAAAGGCTCTAAGAGAGTACTGTTCACGAATATTGGTTATCGATGATTTGGCTAATCGAATGCATGATTGTGATGTGATATTGGATCAAAATTTATGTGAGCATTTTTTTACTCGTTATGATTCATTGGTTCCAGATTCAACTATTCGGCTACTCGGACCACGATATGTATTGCTAAGGGATGAGTTTCGACAATCAGACCCTAAGGAAAAAATATCTTGTTTGAAGAGAGTGGCAATATTTTATGGGGGGGCTGATCTGGTAAATGAAACCAGAAAGGTACTATTTTCACTTGTAGAATATTTAAATAAAGGTCTTGAAATTGATGTAATCATTGGTGCCGCAAATCCCTATAAAGTTGATATTGAAGCTTGGTGTGATCATTATGATGGTGTAACGCTTCATTATAATGTAAATAACATTGCAGAGATTCTTGTTGGTGCTGATTTGTTATTTTGTGCTGGTGGAAGTATTACATGGGAGAGATGTTGTCTCGGAGTGCCAGCTGTTGTGACGGTTGTTGCTAGCAATCAGAGGAAAGTGGCAATTGAAATGCAGAAAAGAGGTACGCAAATCTATATAGGAAATTGTGAAGATCTAAGAGATATGGATTATAGAAATATTTTTAAGGAATTGAGTATGAATCCACGTCGTCTAGAGCTCATGCGAAAGAAATCTTTAGGAGTCGTTGATGGTGGTGGAGTTGATCGAGTGCTTGATGCTTTATTGAAGGAGGAATAATGAAGGAGTCTAAGCGATGCAGCATGAGGAGAATGGAAAATAGCGATTTGGATTATGTGCTGGTATGGCGCAATTCTCCTGAAACAAGAAAGAATATGTATACCAGTCACGAAATTACTGCGGAAGAACATCTGGCTTGGTTCGATAGGGTTCAGTCAGATAGTAGTAAACAGTATTTTATTTTTGAGATCGAGGGTGTCCCTGTCGGTGTGATTGCTTATGTGGATATCAATTTATCAAGTAAATGTTGTAGTTGGGCATTTTATTCCGGAAATACTGCTGTTAGAGGTGTCGGCTCATTGATGGAGTATTACGCAATCAATTATGCCTTTAATGAACTAGGTATGGGAAAACTATACTGTGAAGTTCTGTCTTACAATGAATCAGTGATACGCTTTCATCGAAAGCATGGTTTTAGTGTCGAAGGAATATTCCGAAAGCAACACCAATTTGAAGGTGAGTTGTTTGATGTCTACAGGTTGGCATTGTTCAAGATTGAATGGGTAAAATATATTCGGCCTCAAATTGACTCCAAAATGAACAATTCATATCGAGTGAATTCAACATTTAGCAAAGATTTTTTTGTTACATGTGATGATATTAATAGTTTTTCTAAACTTACAGGGGATGATAATCCTATCCATGTTGACAGTGATTATGCAATATCTGTGGGCTTTGAAGACAGGATTGCTCATGGACAATTACTTTGCTCCCTTGTAGCTACTGTATTTGGAACTGAATTTCCTGGAAATGGAACTATTTTGTTAGCACAGAAATATAGTTTTCATAAGCCGGTTTATGCTAATTCATTGTGTAGCCTAAATGTTAAAGTACTTAGTCGAGTAGGGCGAAAATTGTTGGCGTTTGTTAGTATTAGCAATAAAGATGATCAGTGTTGTATATCGGGCGAAGTCGAGTTGTTCGTACCTGTTGATGATAAATAAATATGAGAAATGCATGATGAGCGAATCAATTGCTATTAATGGGCGCAATATTGGTGGGGTCTATCCTCCGTATATTATCGCTGAGTTATCGGCAAATCATAATGGTGATATTCAACGGGCCTTTAAAATCATGGATGCTGCAAAGTCAGCAGGCGCGGATGCGATAAAAATTCAGAGCTATACCCCAGATACGATAACAATTGATTGTGATGGGCCGGACTTCATGTTGACCGAAGGATTATGGGCAGGAAGGTCATTGTATGATTTGTATGCGTGGGCACATACTCCATGGGAATGGCATAAGCCACTTTTCGAATATGCGCGAAAAGTTGGCATTACTATGTTCAGCTCTCCATTCGATAATACTGCAGTAGATTTGCTTGAAGATCTGAATGCTCCTGCATATAAAATTGCTTCATTTGAAGCGATTGATTTACCGCTAATTAAATACGTTGCCTCTACAGGTAAACCGATGATTATTTCGACGGGCATGGCTGATCGAGAAGAAATAGCAGAGGCTATTGAGGCGGCAAGGGAGGGAGGGTGTAAGCAGTTAGCTATTTTGCACTGTGTGAGTGGTTATCCCGCTCCGTCCGGTGATTATAACTTAAAAACACTTGTAGATATGAGGGAGCATTTTGGTGTGCTAGTAGGGTTATCTGATCACACTATTAGTAATGTTACAGCCATAGCGGCAGTTTCATTGGGGGCGTGCATAGTTGAAAAACACGTTACGCTAGATCGCAATGGGGGAGGTCCTGATGACAGCTTTTCACTCGAGCCAAATGAATTGGAAGCTTTGTGTCGAGATTCCAAAATAGCTTGGCAGGCGGTAGGTCATGTTGATTATGGGCAAAAGTCTAGTGAGGTAGGTAATGTTAAATTTAGGCGTTCCTTGTACTTTGTGAAGGATGTTGGTGTGGGGGAGATTATAAAGCCTGAACATGTTCGGAGTATTCGACCAGGGTTTGGTCTTGCACCAAAGTATTTGGATGAGGTTCTCGGTGGGACTATGATTAAAGCTGTAAAAAAAGGGCAGCCAGTTTTACGCGACTCTTTTATTCGTTGTTAGAGTATTTAGACTTTTGGAATTATCTTCATGTTAGGCATGTAAAAAATGGACTCAATCCTTAAACAATTACAAGAAGAATATAACTTAGATATTGAGTCACCATTCACAATTAGAGTGGGAAATGAAACTCACCAGTTGCATTGTCTTATTAAAGGTTATGGCGCAAAGAACGGAATGGTGATCGATAAGGACTGGTATAAAATCAAGGCAATCCAGGAAGAATTAGAGAAAAACGATTATGGATGCTCTTGTATTGAAATAACTGATACTGAAGGTTTTCAAGAAGTTTTAGATGATTGGGGTAAATCAAATGCCTAACAAGAAAATCAAGATCGTTCGCTATCGCTCACTGGGACGCTCCTTTCATTCGCGACCCTTATTAACACTTTAGGCAATAGGAGAACGTGGCATGTATGACGAGACAAAAGACATTCTCATTCCGATTGCCTCAATCCTTGTTTCCGTCGTAGTAGCATACTGCACTGCAATTTACGCCTTTCGTCGCGAGTCCAGCCATGGCCGTCTTCGGCTGCTAGAACTTGTTCGCCGTTACTTCCTCAACGTTCTGAATGCGTCCGACCAAGGCACAAACCAAATCAAACAGGATGCCACTTCAAAGAAAATGTACGTGGAAGAGCTGAAAGCTATTCTCCAAGAGCTTCAAAATTTGGTGGCGCATCCATACTTCTCCGTTCTCATCGAGAAGTATCCTCTCTTGTCAATGGTGCTCGTTCAATCCAGACGCGAAATAGTTGAGCATGAAATTCAGAAGTCATTCGCGCTTAACGTCGGAACAATGACGCAGTTTTGGCGGCTTCACCAGATCCTGAGTAAAGACTTGTCGAAGATCATGAAATCAGAGCTCGACAAGACAATCATCTTGCTGGCAACCGCGCACAAGCTGGGGGGGCATCGAGTGAAATATTGCCTAACAACGCCATGAACGCGGACATCAAAAAACGTGGCTCCTTCGTCGCGCCACTTTTTGCTGCCGGTTATGGCGAACGTTAAGAGATTAGATTGTTTCTAATAATGCGAGCGTAAGGTGTATAAATTCAGAGAGAGCTTCAATGCTCAAGATCTTGCAGCGGAGGAGTGTTATTGTTCATATGAGACGCTAGTTGTAGAATTAGCTAGAGTTATGAATGAAATACATAATGAGGAGCGCTCTGTTCGATACTGGGAACATTTGTTAGGCGCATATATATTATGGTCATTACAAGTTGTGTATGAAAGGTATGTTTTTGTCATTAAGGGGGGCAATATGATGAGAAAGCCAGT
>Ga0224510_10000039_pt1 | contig 104235 bp, 86 predicted proteins | sample SF_May12_sed_USG_FD_170161 | JGI IMG/M metagenome (GOLD analysis project Ga0224510, IMG submission 170161) | Sediment microbial communities from San Francisco Bay, California, United States - SF_May12_sed_USGS_4_1 | ecosystem: Environmental > Aquatic > Marine > Sediment | place: USA... | reverse complement strand
ATCGCAACCAGCTGTTGCAACGTATCGGCGACGTGGCGTTGTTTATTTCAGGCTTTTTTGTCGACAGCCTGGCGCATAAGGCGGTCGATATCGATTACTACATTCACATGGGCGAAAACGCCTACGGTTCGCTGTCGGAGGAAACGCGCGGTACCTTCAGGGGCAACGCCTTCGCCGATATCTATCGCGAACTCGCCATCAAGTTCCACATTCTTACCGACGTTCTGCACGAAGTCCGTGATCGCGCCCGCGGGCAGTCGGATTTTAATGTCCTGCGGCTTTACGAGATCTGGCGCAAGACCGGCAGCCAGCGCGCAGCGCAGATGTTGCGCGCACAGGGCGTCGTGCCCATCGGCGGGGGGCGATTCCGGCATTGACATGCTTGATGTTCTGCAAAAACAGTTGAGCGATATCTACCACCTGGGCCAGGTTTGCGATGTCCGCGACTACCTGATAACCGATCCGGTCATGGCCAGGGCGCTTGGCCAGGGCAGGGTGCTGGGTGATAGTGAGGAAACGCTGCTGATGCTGCAGCACGGCGAGGAGCTGTCGCTGTCGCTATTCCTTGATGCCGAGCTTTTGCATCGCCTGCGCTGCGGCAATCCAATGGAAAATCTGCGCGCCGACATGCTCGATGACCTGTGGAAGGTGTTCGAAGGCATCAGCCATTTCAATTGCATGGTGTGGAAAGCGCAGCAGGATCGTACCGTGAGCCTGCTCGAGCTCGAGTTGCAGGGCGAGATCGACAAGTATGTCGGCACGATGTTGCTGGCGATGCAGCAGGCCGACACGTCCCTGTTGCACAATCTGCATGGCTGGCTGTTCGACAATATTCGATTCCATGACGACCTCGACAGCGAACAGCGTGAGCGCTATCGCTCCGCGAACGACTACGCTGCGCGTTTCTGTCACGGCCTGAAGCAACAGCTGCTGGCGAACGATGCAGTTGCGCTTGGGCAGCTGCGCCATTTTTATCGCCTGCAGCTCGGCGACAAGATCAGCCACATACATTCGCAGGCGATCGCGCCGGCCTGATTCTCAGGTCGGGCAACGGGCGCAGTCCTGGTCCCAGGACGGCACGCCGGAGAAATACTCGACCAGAAAGTCGATCAGCTCGCGCACGCGGCGTGACAGGTGGCGCGTCGCTGGATAGACCGCGTAGGCGGCACTTACCGGCCATTCATAATTGGTCAATACGGGTATCAGCTCACCGCGCCGCATCAGCTCACCGGCAATGAATGTCGGTTGCAGGGCGATGCCGAGCCCCTGTGCCGAGGCCGCGTTCAGGAAGTCACCGTTGTTCGCCGTCATGGTTCCGGCCACGTCAATGCGAATGCTCTTGCCATTGGAATCACGGCAAACCCACTTATTGGGTTCCGCCAGATTGCCGTAGATCAGGCAATTGTGGTTTTTCAGGTCGGCCAGCGTCGCAGGTATGCCATGCTGTTTGAAATAGTCCGGTGACCCGCAGACGACCGAACGAACTTCGAAAAGCCGGCGTGCGATCAGGCTCGAATCGGGCAACCTGCCGATGCGCAGCGCGACATCGATACCTTCCTCGACCAGGTCGATGCGGCGGTCGTCGAGGTTCAGGTCGAACCGCAACTGTGGATGCAGGCGACTGAACGCAGCGATGGGTTCATGCATGTGCCGTATGCCGAAGGTGAGTGGCAACGCAACGCGCAGCGTACCGCGCAGCTCGCCGTGCTCCTTCAGGACACTGGATTCCGCCTCATCCAGGTCCGCAAGAACGCGCACACCCTGTTCGTAAAAGCTGCGCCCCGCATCGGTCACGTTGAGCTGGCGCGTGGTGCGGCGTAATAACTGCACGCCGAGCCGCTCCTCAAGGGCGGAAATGCGCCGGCTCACGGCCGATTTCGCCGTTTCCAGGCGATCCGCGGCGGCGGTGAAACTGCCGGTTTCGACTACGGCCACGAAAGCCTGCAGGTCTTCAAAACGATCCATATTATTGCCGAAAACAGAACAATGTTATGCCGATAGTACTATTTATTATCAACACATCAACAGTGAGACTGTGCTCAACCTGATCGCCGCCAGTTGGCCAGGTCGATTCGCAAACCGATTCAAGGAGCAGCAAATGAGCCATCTCAACGTTCTCGAAGTCAGCGCCAGCGGACGCCGGCGCGATTCCGTCAGCCGGACCCTGACCGGCGCCATAATTGCCACCCTGCAGCAGCGCGTCGCGAGTGTCGAGGTGGTGCGGCGTGATCTGAGCGACGGTATTCCGCTGCTCGACGCGGCGTGGATCGCGGCCAATTTCACCGCCGAGGACGAGCGCTCGGCGGCGCAGCGGGCGACACTGGCCACATCGGATGCCCTGGTGGCGGAACTGCAGCGGGCCGACGTGCTGGTTATCGGCGCGCCGATTTACAACTTCGGTGTGCCCGCGGCGCTGAAAGCCTGGGTCGACATGATTGCCAGGGCGCGCAAGACGTTTCGCTACACCAGCAACGGGCCTGAGGGCCTGCTGCAGAACAAGACCGCATTCATTGTGGTCGCATCGGGTGGCGTAGCCGTCGACAGCCCGGCCGATTTCGCGACACCGTACCTGCGACATGCACTGCGTTTCGTCGGGATCACCGACGTACACGTGATCGCCGCCGATCGGCTGCACAGCAACGCCGCGGCGTCGATATCGCAGGCGCACGCACAAATTGAGAGCTTGCTTGCAAGCAAGAACTTTGCCGGCCAACTGGCCGCCTGATTAACCAAGGAGAAAATGATGAGTAATAATTCTGACTACGCGGCCGTCGTGTTGCGTATCGCGCTGGGCATCATGTTTATCGCCCATGGGCTGCTAAAAGTGATGGTGTTTACCCTGCCGGGCACGGTCGGCTTTTTCGAATCGGTCGGGTTTCCCGGCTGGACGGCCTATGTTGTGACGCTTGCCGAGATCGGTGGTGGCGTGCTGCTGTTGTCGGGCATCGCGACCCGTACAGTATCGCTCGCGCTGCTGCCCGTGCTGATAGGTGCAACTTACGTGCATCTCGGCAACGGCTGGGTGTTCAGCAATGCCAATGGCGGCTGGGAGTACCCGGCGTTTCTCAGCGTGGCGCTGGTGGTGCAGGCGCTGCTCGGACCGGGGCGGTTCAAAGCCCCGGTGCCAATTTCAGTCAAATAACGGCCGCATTCTCGCGATGCCCTCGCGGATATCTTCTTCGTTGTAGTGCGCGAAACTTAGCCGGACGTAATTGCCGAATTGCCCGGCGGCGGAAAACACGTCGCCGGCCTGGAAGCCCGTTTCGCGCCCGGGGGCTTTGCGGCGCAGCGCCGCGGCGTCCACGGACTCATCAAAACGCAGCCAAAAGAAATAACCGCCATCGGGCCGTGTCCATGTCGCAAGTCCGTCGAAGTGCTCGTGCAAGGCCGCATCCATGGCTTCGACCCTGCCGCGAAGTACTGTACGCAACCTGGCGATATGGGTGTCGAGCAGGCCGGCATCGATGGCGTGCCGTACGATGTGCGAGCTGATGTGATTGATGCTGCCACCACTGTTGACAAAACCGTTGCCGAGGATTTGCCGCCGGAGCTCGTCGCAGGTCTGGATCCACCCGAGCCGCATGCCGGGGGCGAGAATCTTCGAGAACGAGCCCAGCGACAGTACCACCTCACTCGCGATCATCGTGCCAAAGGCAGGCGGCGGCTCCGCGTAGTAGAAAAGATGCTGGTAAGGCTCGTCGGCGACCACGAGGAAGCCATTTTCCTCGGCGAGCGACACAATCTGCTGCCGTCGCGGCGCAGTTGAACTCCAGCCGGTCGGATTGTGAAAACTCGGGATCGTATAAAAGAATGCCGGTGTCGTCCTGTCGAGTTCCTGTCGCAGTGCCTCGATGTCAGGCCCGTCCTGCGTCATCGGTATGCCGACAACATTCAGGTGGTGATCGCGAAAAATCTGGAAGGCGAGGAAATAGCTCGGCTCCTCGACAAACACCGTGTCGCCCGGTTTGGCAAAGACGCTGGAGACCAGATCGAGTGCCTGTGAGTTGCCGCCGGTGGCAAACAAGGTATCGGCCGTTACCGTGGCACCGTAGCCGGTACTCAGGAAGCCGGCGAGCGACTGCAGAAATCTTGCATCGCCGGCGATCACGCCGTAATTCAGCTCGAACGGTTCCGCGCAGGCGAAAAACGCCTCGCTGGCCCGATGCACGAGGCCGACCGGCAGGAGATCCGCCGATGGCTGGCCGATGCCAAGGTTGATCGTGCCCGGCGGCGGCGCGCCGTCAAACGTTACAGTGCCTTGCGCCACAAATACTGCTCTCCTATCCTGTGCTTCCGCGCGACGCACCATCGTAGGCGACATCTGGACAAACAAAAAGCACGATTTATCGCCGATGCGCTGACCTGGTGCCGCATCGTCAGCGCTGTACCGATTACGGTGCTGGCCTGGTACGAGATGCGGTGGTGGGTGTTTGGTCTATACATTGCGGCGTCGCTGACGGATTTTTTCGATGGCCTGTTCGCGCGGCGCGCGATACCAGCGACAACCGATATCGATTTCGACGGCATCGCCGATCTCGTTTTTTCCGTCATGACCCTGCTCTGGCTGTGGATGCTGGTTCCCGGGTTCTTCGAGGCCTATTGGCTGCCCTATATGCCGCTGCTGGTGGCGCTCGAGATGTACATGATCTCGTTGCGTGCGCGCTTCGTGCACCGGTGCGTGCCGCACCTGCGGTTCGGGCGCTTTGCGATGGCGCTGTTCATGTGCCTGCTGCCGGTACTGCTGCTCTGGGGAGACGTCAGCTGGTTTGTGCACCTGGTGTTTATTGTCGGCACAGCTGGCAAGATGCAACTGGCCTGGGCGATGAGATTGCAACGCGATGCAAAAAACGTTTCTTGATTTTCCGTATCAGTCGAATCTCGAAGACCTCGATGCGCATATCGCCATTCTCGGCATTCCCTTCGGCATGCCGTACGAGCCGGGTCCCAACGACCAGAGCAGGGCGCCCGAGGCGATCCGCCAGGCGAGCAGCGCGGCCGACATTGCCTACACGCGCCATCACTACGACTGGGATCTCGGCGGCCCACTGCTCGATGGACGTGATATCAGGGTGGTGGATTGCGGCAATGTTGCGGGCGATGCCTCCGATCCTGCCGAACACTATCGGCAGGCCGAGCAGGCAGCGCGAAAAATTTTTGCGGCCAGTGCAATCCTCGTAACACTGGGCGGCGACCATGGTGTGCCCATCCCGGTGATGCGCGCGCTGCAGGTTTTCGATGTGCCGGTTACGCTCGTGCATGTCGATGCGCATCTCGACTGGCGGCATGAAGTGAATGGCGAAACCGAGGGCTATTCGAGCCCGATCCGGCGCGCGTCTGAAATGCCGTGGATTAACCACATCGTGCAGATCGGCATGCGTGGCATCGGCAGTGCGCGTGAGCGTGAAGTCGAGGATGCGCGCAACTACGGCGCCGACATTATCGATGCTTACGAGATGCACGCGATCGGCATCGACAAGGTGCTGCAACGAATCCCCAACGGCGGGCCTTATTACCTGACGATTGATGCGGACGGCCTCGACCCGACCATCATGCCGGCTGTAATGTCACAAACACCGGGCGGCCTCGACTGGTTGCAGATCCGGCAACTGGTGCACGGACTGGTGAAGAAGGGGCGCGTGCTCGGCATGGACCTGGTCGAAATCGCGCCGTCCTGCGATGTGGGCAAGATCACGCTGGTGCACGCGGAGCGGCTGATCTGTAACTTCATTGGCGCCACGGTTCGCGCCGGTTACTACAAGCGTTAAATGTCTGGCGCGGCCGAACCGTTGCGCATTGATCGGTGGTTGTTCTTCTGCCGATTCTTCAAGACGCGCAGCCTGGCGACGGCCGCGGTGGTTGCCGGGCATGTGCGCATCAACGGCGAGCGCGCAACGCCCGGCACACGGGTGAAGTGCGGTGATCGCGTTGAGCTGGTTCGCGAACGACTGCCGTTTTCCTTTGCAATCGTCGCAATCCCGGCACGACGCGGACCGGCCGCCGAGGCGCAGCGCTGTTTCGTGGAGGACGAGTCCGTGGCCCGGGAACGGGAAACGCAGGCTCTTGCGCTGCGGCAGGATCGAATGCTGATGCCGAGGACCGATGGCCGCCCGGACAAGCACACACGGCGCAAGCTGATCGCGCGTCGCCGCGATTAATTAAGGCGTGCGTCCAGGTAACGAATGGCCTCGTCGATCAGTTCGGGCTTGGCGACATCACGCGAGCCTTGCACGTCATAGATGAGCTTGACGTTTTCGAAGCCGGCCTTGCGGTAGCTGTCGTAGTCAGCGCGCACTGACTTGTTCGCCTTGTCATTCGTGCTGGTCATGAAAACGAAGTGCTTGCGCTTCAGCGTGTCGAGGAATTGGGCCGGTATGTTGGCCACGCCCACCGAGCCGCTGATTTGCACAACACCGGCGAATTCACTGCTCGCGAGCATCGCGTTTATGGCGGTCAGCACGCCTTCACCGGTACCGCCGAGATAGAGGCGATTCAGGTCGATCGCATAATCCTGCTGCAGCGCCCGCGCACCCAGGACCGTGGTCCACATGGATTTCGTCGAGGAAGTGGTTGCCGCGGTTCGATTGGCGCCAATCCAGATCATATTGAGACTGTCGAAAACCGGCCGGAACTGGTCGGGCATGCCGCCCCATCCGGATGGATCAACGAACACAAAGGCGCCGGCGAGCTTTTGCCGGTCGTAGTTTTCGGGTACGTAAACCTGCCATTGCAGCTCTTCATCGATGGCAATGGTTTCCTTGAGACCCTGCGCCATCTCGGCACCGCCTATCTCCGTGGTTGTACGCGAGAGTCGAAACGGGCCACGCAGTTCGTCTTGTGCATACGCCGGCGCATGCAAGCCAGCCACGCCCGCCAGAAGCATAGCCAGCAGGAGACGCGTTGATTTCATGAATTTCTCCTTCATGGCTGCCCATACTATCGGTATAGTCCAGCCCTGACCAACGCGCCCGTAGCTCAGTTGGATAGAGTACCTGGCTTCGAACCAGGTGGTCGGGAGTTCGAGCCTCTCCGGGCGCGCCATTTTTTCGAAGGTAGATCAAGCGGTTACAAATTAAGCTGTAACCGCTTTTTTCTGCAGCATGACCAGTGCGGGACTTTTGCGGGACCCCTGCCCAACAACCTTGTTCGCAGCCTCGATGAGGCTGGTCAATTCGGCCGCCGAGTAGTGGCTCGTAATTCGTCCCGACCGGTGTCCAAGCAGGTCCTGGAGATCGTCGAACGCCGCCCTGATGGCTTAGTCAGCGGCGCTAATTGCGCTTCTTGCTGCGACGATACCGTGTCCACGCCATGCGGTTGAGATTCGTGACCAGGGAGCTCGGATTTTTCGACCAGATTCGATGGAGTACGGGAGAACAAAAGGGCTAAGATGAGCTTGTCGATAAGAGCGGAACAGATTCATTGCTACCTTCGCCCCCCGCGCACTTTGCAAAATCCTGCTATCGTCAAGCACCTCTTGATCAGCAACTTCTACTGTTATCGAATGAATCTGGCATTTACTAAGCATCGGTCTATTCAGGGAGCAGCGCACGAAATATTGCCGCTCGTGCTGTTCGCGACCCTGTTGCTATCTGCTTGTGAGTCATCCGCTCCTGTAGAGGCAGCAGCAGCGGGCGCGGATTGGCCCGCTTACCTCGGGCATCCAAGCAGCAATCAGTACTCTACCCTGGACCAGATCAACCGAAAAAATGTGGCGCAACTCGAAGTCGCCTGGACCTACGACACGGGCGATACGGGCAACTACCAGGTCAACAATCTCATCGTGGATGGCATTTTATACACTGCCACCCCGCACAGCCGGGTGATCGCCCTGGACGGAGCGACCGGGCAGCATTTGTGGACTTTCGATCCCTCCACCGTCGATGATTCACTGGCGGATGGGGATCAGCGTGGCCTCATGTACTGGAAGGATGGCGATCAGGGACGAATCCTGACCAGCAAAGGGGCCAGGCTTTTTGCCCTGGATGCCATCACAGGCGAACTGATCCCGACTTTTGGGGACGGCGGCTCGATACATCTTGGAGATGGCATGGATTTGCCGTACCGCCCCAATGTGTCCCTCAACACCCCGGGGCACATCTTTGAGGACCTGTTGATTGTCGGCGGCAATGTTGGTGAAAGCGTACCCGGCTCCATTCGCGCCTTTGATTTGCGCAGCGGCAAGCGAGCCTGGATCTTCCACACCCTCCCGCGACCAGGGGAGTTTGGCTCCGAGACCTGGCCGGAAACATACCTGGAGAAGACCGGAGGAGCATCCGACTGGTCGGGTCTGGCGATCGATAAGGCCCGAGGTATCGTTTATATCTCAACTGAAACGGCGGGGCCCGATTTTTACGGCGAAGATCGTTACGGGGAAAATTTGTTTGCCAACTCACTGGTCGCATTGGATGCCAGGACCGGAAAACGCCTCTGGCATCACCAACTGGTGCACCATGACCTCTGGGACATGGACTTGCCTACGCCCCCTACCTTGCTGACCGTAACCCATGAGGGGAAGCAGCGGGACATCGTGGCACAGGGCACCAAGATGGGCCTGCTGTTTGTGTTTGACCGGGAAAGCGGAGAACCGCTTTGGTCCATCGAAGAGCGTTCTGCGCCGACGTCGCAGCTTGCCGACGTGAGAACCTGGCCCACCCAGCCTTTTCCGACGCGGCCACCACCGCTGACCCGGCAGAAATACACCGCGGATGATTATTCCAACATTTCGCCCAGGGCAGCCCTGATGACCGAGGAAGTCCTGAAACTTTCGGGAAATTACGGTTCCTACCCACCCCCCAGCCTGGAGCAGTCCATCATTTTCCCTGGCTATGATGGCGGCATGGAATGGGGCGGCTCGGCGGCTGATCCGGACGGTATCCTTTATGTGAACGTAAATGAGATCCCCTGGTTCTATCAGCTGGTCCCGACCAGAAATTCGGACGGCAATCTTTTGCCTTTCGGGGAGACCCTGTATCGCATTCAGTGCGCTGCTTGCCATGGCTTGAATCGAGAAGGAAATCCCGGCGGCGGCTTTCCCGCTCTCGATCAGCTTGCAACACGCTGGGAGCGCGAAGCCTTGGGCCAGTTCATCACCCAGGGCGGTGGCCGCATGCCGGCGTTTGACCATCTCTCTGAAGTGCAGCGAAAAGCCATCGTGGACTTTTTGTACGGGGAACAAACAGACCCGGACCCAGCCTATGCAAACAAGGAAATCCAGCCCTATGTCTTTCGCGGCTTCCAGCGCTGGCAGGACGATGAGGGCTATCCTGCCATAAAGCCGCCCTGGGGGGCCCTGAATGCCGTGGACCTCAACACCGGAACCCTCAAGTGGCAAGTACCTCTGGGCGAGTACAAGGAATTGAGCGCGCGGGGCATTCCCGTGACTGGCACCGAGAACTACGGTGGGCCGGTAGTCACTGCGGGCGGACTGATTTTCATCGGGGCATCATCCGATGAGATGTTTCGGGCCTTTGACAAGGATACCGGGGCTATCCTTTGGGAGCATGAACTCCCCTTTGACGGGCACGCCACCCCGAGTACCTACCTGGCCAATGGCAGGCAGTATGTGGTCATCTCGGCAGGCGGCTCGAAAATGAAGCCCGTACACGGCGGAGAGTTGGTGGCATTCGCTTTGCCCGAGTAGCCCCCACATGCAGCGATGACCCAGGTGGTGGGTTCGCCCGCCGTGAAATAGAATCGCCGCAAGGGGAGAACGCCATGTACAACACCAGCCGCCGTTGCCGTCAGCTCATCCTATTCATATGCGCGCTGCCGTTTTGCGCCACCGCGCATGTGCCGACCGTTGCGGAGCGCATGCAGGAAGCGGCTCTCGAATTGCTGCAGTCGCTCGACGCGGCGCAGCGCAGCGTTGTGCAATATGCTTGGGACGACGCGGCGCGATTTCGCTGGTCCAACCTGCCGGCGTCGATGGTCGCGCCGGACGGTATCCGTATGGTCGACCTCGACGACACGCAAAGGCAGGCAGTGTTTCGCCTGTTGGCTGCGTCGCTGTCGAGCCAGGGCTATGCCAAGGTGACCGGCATCGTGCGCTCCGACGACGTGTTGCGGGAGACCATGTCACCGCAGGTTGTGGCCAACCCGACGACCGACGACGAGAAATTCCTTGCCTTCCTCGTCGCCGGCTACTTCTCGGGCAACTACGGCGTCGCCATTTACGGCGATCCCGCCGGTAGCACCTGGGGCTGGCAGATCGACGGCCATCACGTTGGCGCCAATTTCACGGTCGCGGATGGGTTAGTGAGCTTCACGCCCCTGTTCCTGGGCAGCAACCCGATGCGCCTGCAAAGCGGCCCGATGGCCGGCTGGATGCCGCTGCCCCTGGAAGGTCGCCGGGGCCTGGACCTGCTCAACTCCCTCGACGAGGAGCAGCGCGCAACCGCCATCATCAGCGACGAAAAGCCGGCCGACATCCTCTCGGGCCCAGGTCGACAGGACAGCCTCTCCGAGTACGAAGGCCTCAAAGCCGATCGCCTGTCGGCTCCGCAAATGCGTCTGCTCAAACAGCTGGTCGCCGAATACGCGCTGAACGGCGCAACTGGCGACGAACTGATCGCGGTCATCGAGGCGGCGGACTGGGAAGAACTGCACTTCTCCTGGCACGGACCGACCGGCCGCGACGACGCGTTCTATTACCGTGTTCACGGGCCGCGAGTCCTGATCGAGTACAGCCGCCTGAACCCCAATCACGAACACACGATACTGCGCGACCCGCGCAATGACTTTGGAGCCGATTGGCTGGGCAAGCACTACTCGGAATCGCACCCGCCCTTGGACAAGGTCATGGAAGACTTCCGGGAGCGCGCCGGTATCCGTTCCGACGACTGAGTGCCTTCACCGTTCCGCGCAGCGCGCTGTCAGCTTACGGGCCGGTCGCTACGTGCCACTCGAGAAATGCCAGGTAGCCGCAGTCGGTGACAATCACGGGGCTGCCGAGAATATCGGTGTAGTCGAGCACCGAGTAGCGGTAGGCGCGGCTCGACTTCTTGCGAACGCGCTCGGCCGGTAACTTTACGGCAAGCAGAATTCTTTTCTGCGCCATTGCCTTGATGTTTATCAAGGCCGCCCGGTGCTTTTCGTGATCGAGAATGTGGTGCATGACGCCCATTGCCACCACGTTGTCGAAGTCGCCGAGGCGCTCGCGGGTGATGTCCAGTTGTTCGCCGACGACGAGATCGGTCGCTTTGACGGAATAACCCCATGCCTCCATCAGTCGCGTGAAGTGCCCGGCGCCGGCACCGATTTCCACCACCGACCCGGGGACGAGTGCCGCCTGCAGCGACGCCTCGACCAGCGAGGAGTCCGGCTCATGGCCCTGGAAGCCCTGTGCGTACTTGCGTTTCCAGTGCCGCTTCATATTGGGTTTACGGAATATCACGGTGCGCCTCGGCAGTGGGATCCCGCACAGCATAGTTGATCGCGGGCGGACGCACCAAGCTGGACAGCGCCGGCCGTTCAAGGGGTCGGCTATCGATTTGTAGCGCCTTTGGAAGCTACAATCGGTGCATGAATCGACTGCTGCCGTTCCTGATGGGTTTGTTTCTGGTCCTGCCTGCCTGGGCCGATGACACTGTTGCAGGTGAGACCGTCGATGCGACGCACGTGGTCATGCACAAGAATCCCGGTTGCGGTTGTTGCGACTCGTGGGCGGAGCACCTGCGGTCGCACGGGTTTACGGTGGAATCCATTGACGACCCTGAGATCGTTGCGTTTAAAGAGAAAAATAATATTCCGGGGCCGCTGATGTCATGTCACACGGCGGTTGTCGAGGGCTACATCATCGAGGGGCACGTGCCGGCCAGCGACATTCTCAGGCTGCTAAAGGAAAAACCCGAGAACGTGACCGCAATTGCTGTGCCAGGAATGCCGCTGGGGTCGCCGGGAATGGAGCACCCCCGTCCGCAAGACTTCAATACTATCGCGGTGCTGGCCGATGGCGCGGCATATACCATTTTTGAGTCACACAAGGCCGGCGAAGATTTCTCGGCGCAGTGAGCTGTTCAGTTCACGAGAATATTCTTGAATTGCCACGGGTCTTCGTTATCCAGGTCTTCGGCAAAGGGATAATTGCGCCCCTGTAGTGGTGTCCAGTCCGAGTAAACGCCGGCAACTGGCCCGAGGTAGGGGTTGGCAATCTGCAGCACGCGCTGAAAATCCAGCTGTTCCGGTTCGACAATGCCGGCCTGCGGGTTCTGCATCGCCCAGATCACCGCGCCGAGCACGCCGGCGGCCACCTGCAGGCTGGTCGCATTGTTGTACGGCGCCAGTTTGCGCGCTTCGTGTACTGACAGTTGCGAGCCGTACCAGTACGCCCCGCGCTCATGACCGAGCAGCAGCGCGCCGAGTTCGTCGACGCCATCCGTGACTTCATCGCGCAGCAGCCTGAGCTTTTCCTGCGTGACCCAGTTGCGCCCCACCAGCTCATGCAAGGACATGACTGTGTCGTCGCAAGGGTGATAGGCATAGTGGCAGGTCGGCCGGTAAACGACTTTGTCGCCGTCGCGCACGGTCAGGTACTCGGCGATCGAAATGGCTTCGCCATGCGTGATCAGGAAGCCATGAAACGGGCCTTGTATCGGCGTCCAGGTTCGCACCCGCACCAGGGCACCTGGCCGGCCGAGGTAAATGGCGGACCTGGCGCCGGATCTGTGCTCATAGCCGTCGGCCGGAAAGTGCTTTTCATGCGAACCCCAGCCGAGTTCGCTGGGCTGGGTACTTTCGCTGATCAAGCCGTCGACGGACCAGGTATTGACGAATTCGTTCAAGCGCTTGCGTGGCAGGGAAACCTGTGTGTCGCGCTCCGAACAATGGATGCTTTTGACACCGAGGCGCATCGCCAGGCGCGCCCAGTCGGGTTGCGACACCGGGATTTCCGATGCGCCGAGGATGTCACGCGCGAGATTCACCAGCCCCTGCTTGACCCAATGCGAAATCAGCCCGGGATTGGCGCCGTGCGTGAGTACCGCTGTGGCGCTTTGCGGAAATTTCTGCCGTAGCGCCAGCGCCACTTCGCGCTGCCCATAATTGGATCGTTGCGATGCCGACAGTGCCGGGTCGGTGTGCCCGCCAGGCCACGGCTCGATGCAGGTATCGAGGTAAAGGACCTCCCGTTCGGCACAAAACTCGATGAGCGCGGCACTGGCTACATCGACCGACAGGTTGACAAGAAAGTCACCACGCGCGAGGCGCGCATCGAGAATGGCGCGAAAGTTTTCCCGCCGCAGCGGATTGATCTCGAATTTCACGCCGAAGGCGTCGGCCTCCTCGCGGCCGCGGTCATCGCCGGTAATTATCGCAATGCGGCTTGCGGGTACGTCGACATGACGCAGCAACAAGGGCAGCAGACCCTGCGCGACCGAGCCAAATCCCAAGAGCAGGATGTTGCCGTCAAATTGCAGGTATTTTTGCGTGGCCATGGCACCGGTCAGTCTAACGAATTTTCGTCGCTACTGACTGCCTGGTTTGCGAAAACCACGGGCGAGATAAAACGCAAGCATCGCACCGAGCAACTGCGCCAGTATGAACATCGGCACATCGACCATGCGTATTCCCGAAAACGACCCGGTCAGGGCGCGCGCCAGGGTCACCGCCGGGTTCGCAAAGGAAGTCGAAGCCGTGAACCAATAAGCAGCAGTGATGTAGAGGCCGACCGAAGCGGCGACCGCGGCCACACCTCGACGGAGTGTCGCAAGTATCGCTGCGACCAGGCCAAAGGCTGCCACCAGTTCAGAAAGAAACTGGCCCTGGCCGGTTCTTGGTGTGCTGTATTCACTGACCAGGGGTTGATCGAACATCGCGTGTGCCAGCAGCACGCCAATCACTGCACCGCAGAGCTGTGCGAACAGGTAGTAAATCAACTGGCTGCCGGAGATGTCTTTGCGCAAGTAGAATACCAGGCTGACAACGGGATTGAAGTGCGCGCCGGACTCGCCGGCCAGTGCAAGGATCAGGACTACAAGGATCGCACCCGTCGCCAGCGAGTTGGCCAGCAACATGATGGCCGCATTTCCATCGGCCAGCGCCTGCGCCATGATCCCTGAGCCGACGACGGTGGCCAACAGTAACGCCGTACCAAGCAGTTCCGCGATAATTGCAGCTCGAGCGAGGTTTTTCATTCGGTCCAGGGGCAGCGCCTGCGACTCAGGCAACCGTCGCCGGTTTGTCCTCGCCGGCGACAAACGCATGCCAGCGTTTTACCGCATCGCGGTCGAAGTGGTCTTCGCGAATGATGTCGTCGACGAATGCCTGGAAATCAGCCGAAAACGGTGACGGTTTGGCGGTCCACCATGCACGCATGCCCGGGTGAGACATCCACCAGGCGAGCGTTGCCTCCCAGCGCTGCCAGACCACGGGTGACAACATCCTTTCTGCGTGCTGGTGATACATGAACTCGGCATTGCCAAGCATTTCATACATTGCCCAGGCGAATCGCGTGCGTTCCATGCGCGAGAGTCGGTAAGGATCTTCGGCACCGACGGTAAAAACACGGTTCATGTCCGCATCGACGCTCACGCGGGATTGCAGGGTCGACATTCGATCCAGAACACGAGCATAGTTTTCGGATCGCAATGAGCGGGTGTTTTGTCGGACCTGGTAGGCCAGGTACACCAGCGACACCACGACGAAAAACCCGCCGACAAACTCGCCAAGCTTGGCAAGCGTATCGATATCCATAGCCACCTCCGGTCGCGTTGAGTAGCGCTTCGACCGGCATCATAGCTCAGAGAACACCATTTTTTGATGGCGTTTGCCGTATGCAGGATAAGCCCTGGTAAGGCCTATACGTCCAATTCTGTCTCGTGACGAATGACAGCAAGTTCCGCTTCGGTCAGCTCAATACGGTGCACATCGCCGACAATGAATACGTAGGAGAAAACTCCAATCAGTGCGACAACTGCGATGTAGGCGAGGCCGCCGAAGAACGAGCCGGTGGCCGCGACCACAAAACCAATGACCATGGGCGTGGCGATGCCGGCGAGGTTTGCGCAGAAATTGAAGATACCGCCGGTCAGCCCAATCAATTGCTTGGGTGCCACATCCGTGATCAGAGTCCAGCCTAGGTTCACCATCCCCTGGCCGAAGAAGGCGATCGACATGACCACGATTACGGTCACGTCGCTTTCGACGTAGTTCGCAAGGATGATCGTCGATGCGAGCAGCAGCCCGGCGATGATAGGCAGCTTTCTGCCGACGTTCGCCGAGCCGGTCTTCTCGAGCAGTTTGTCCGATATCTGGCCGCCAACCAGCACGCCTATGGATGCCGCAATATAGGGCGCGACGGCAAAGAAGCCGACCTTGAGCCAACCCATCTGGCGTTCGGTTGCCAGGTAGGTCGGGAACCAGGTCAGGAAGAAAACCAGCGTGGAGTTTCCGGCGAACTGTCCCAGCGACGCACCGAGTATCTGCCGGTGCCTGAGCAAAATACCCATGCTCTTGAGTGAAAAGGGAGTAGGGCGACTTTGCCCGGCGACACCACCACCACGCTTTATATAGTCGAGTTCGGCCTGGTTGACGGTCGGATGGTCAGCCGGTTCATGGTAGGCCCGTAGCCAGATGGCGGCAAAGACGATGCCGATGACACCGGCAATGATGAACAATGCTCGCCAGCCGAATTCGGCGACTATCCAGAACAGCACCGGTGTGAGAAATGCAAGGCCAAAATACTGGCCGACAGAAAAAACACTGTTTGCGCGGGCGCGTTCGTGCTGCGGGAACCAGGTCGCCAGTACCCGGCTGTTGGCGGGGAAACAGGGCGCCTCTGTCACGCCAAGTCCAAGCCGCGACGCCAGCAGTGAATAGAATCCGGTCGACAGCCCGTGCAACAGGATGAACACGGACCACAGCCCGACCGACCAGAAGTAGGTCAGCCGCGTGCCGATCTTGTCGAGGATAACGCCGCCGGGTATCTGCGCCGCCGCATAGGTCCAGGAAAAGGCCGAGAACAGGATCCCCATAACCGCAGCGCCGAAAGCGAATTCGGCAACGATACTCGGCGCGGCCACGCCGAGTACTGCGCGGTCGAGATAGTTGATCGTCGTGCCAACGCTGATCAATGCCAATACGATGATGCGTTTCCTGGTTCTGGGCTCGGCTTGGGCGATGCCGGCAGCCTGCGACGTTTCATTCTGCATAACTATTCCCCCTGAAGACTGCGTGCATCGGACAGATGAGTGCTCTCTATCGGCATTACCGCTGGCTCATATTCTTGCAGCCGGACCGATCAGATCTGTGTCAATCAGGGCAATTCGCGGCCGGCGTCGGCTGGCGTCCTGCGACCAATGGACTATAATTCAGTGTCAAAGATTACTAACCAGTCCGTTAATGTCAAGGTTAACCCCTGCCATTGCGCGAATCGCAGGTTGACAGATTATGAACAAACCGGTTAGTTTCGGCCATGAGGGGATCTTGGCCGCCACGGGTTAGCGTGTGGAGGTTGGTTACATTGGGCGTTGATTCTGTGCGCCCGACCTGACCGAGAAACCTGCATTTGAAAGCGGGAATGCACAGCGGCCCTGCCGTGAAACTCAATTAAACGAAGTAAACAGGGGGATACCATGAACACACTACGTTCTGACCGGAAATCCATGACGGGTCTTTGGGCGCCGACCGCCATGGTCGTGGCATTGCTTGCCGCTGGCCCGGTATTGGCACAAGACCAACAGGGCGACGACGGCATGGAAGAAATCGTTGTAACTGAAACCGGAACGTCGCTGCGCGGCGCGCCGCCGGTTGGCCAAAACCTGATTTCAGTGGGCGAACTCGCCATCCAGGAGTCGGGCGCGGTGTCGGTGCAGCAAATAATGAATGACGTGCCGCAAATAACGGGTTTTGGTAACGCGGCGCAAGGTGCCTACGGCAGCGCCGATGGCTCTGGAACGTTTGCGCCAACCATTCACAGCCTCGGGGCCAGTGCCAGCAACAGCACGCTGATCCTGGTGAACGGGCACCGCATTCCGCTCAGCGGCACCCGGCATACGCTGGCTGACCCGAGCATTATCCCGCCGGCCGCGCTGCGGCGCGTAGACGTTCTGCCGGATGGAGCGTCCGCCGTTTATGGCTCGGACGCGGTCGCGGGAGTGCTCAACTTCGTAACCAAGCGGAACGTCGAGGACACCGAAGTTTCGGCCCAGGTCGGATTTGGCGATGGCTATGATACCCAGAACCTCAACTTCGTGACCGGCAGTGCCTGGGCAGGCGGCAATGTGACGCTTGCCTACGCGTATTCATACCGCAGCGAACTGGCCAGCAAGGACCGTCCAAAAATCACCTCCGATCTCAGGGACCGAGGCGGGCGGAACTTTTCTTCGTTCAACTGCGGGCCGACCACCATGCAGGTCGGCGGGGTGCGATACGATGCGCCGTACGGGGCTGGCGACACGTTCACCGATGCCTACTGCAACACCGATGAATTCACCTCTCTGATCGGCTCGGAAAAGCGGCACAGCGTCTTCCTTTCCTATCAGAAGGAATACAGCGACGACCTGCTGCTGGACGTGGAGTTCGTCTATTCCGATCGCAGGAACCTCGACGACATCAGTGCCGGTACGCTTTCCACAACGGCAACCAATGCAAATCCGTATTTTGTCTCGCCTGGCACAACCGGGGCGACCTCGGGCACCGTTAACTGGGATGCGAATGAAATGCTCGGCGCTGCTAAAGGCATCGGCACGCAGCAGGTTTTTTATGTTGCACCCAAGCTTGAGTATGACTTCGGTAATTCCTGGGCCGGCAGCCTGGGCGCCATGGTGGGTCGCGATTCTGCAACCGAAATTGACGAGAATGAACTCTGCAGCTTTTGCGCCAGGGACCTGCTCGACGACACCGATCCTGCGACTGCGCTGAATATCTGGACCAGTGGCGCAAACGTATCTGCCTCCGAGCTGCTGTACCTGCAGGACAGCATGGACGAGCAGCGCGCCGTGCAGACCATGTCTGACGTCATCCTGAAATTCGACGGCGAGGTGTTCAGCTTGCCGGGTGGCCCGGCGAAACTCGCGGTCGGTGCCAACACTATCAGCTACAACATTAACCAGGTACGTCGGCGACCGGCTGTCACAGGGCCCGCCAGCACGAATACGCAGGTGATCGACACTGACATCGATCGTGACGTAACAGCGTTCTTTGGCGAGATGTACCTGCCGGTTACCGAACGTTTCGATCTCAACCTGGCGATACGGGCGGATGACTACAGTGACTTTGGCAGTACCACCAACCCTCGCTTCGCGGCGCAGTATCAGCTGACCGACTCGCTGAAAATTCGTGCCACCTACGCCGAGTCATTCGTAGCGCCAGCGCTGACCAGTCGCGGCGAGGAACCAACCGGCCAGACCACGGAGTCGGGCTGGGGCCAGGCACCCACGCAGCGTTCGTTTATCCCGAGCGATTTCAGTGACGATTCAACGGCGGCCTATATTGCCTGGGCGCAGGCCAATTTCCCGGCCTCCTGTACGGCCGATGGCTGCTATATCAATGACGGCCAGATCCGCGGCGCAAATGTTACTGGTGGTAATTACGGCCTGAACGCCGGTTCGGGTGAGACGTGGTCGGTTGGTTTTGACCTGGTCAATCCCGACTGGCTGCCAGGCTTGAGGCTGTCAATCACCTATTACGACAAACTGCTGGAGCAGATGGTGACCGCACCGCGCCTCGACGTAATCACGGTAGTGCCTGGCTTGAACGACCGCCTCGTGCTGATGCCGACCCAGGCCGAACTCGACGCCTGGACTTTCGGCCTGCAGCAGAACTCCGATTTGCCGACGATGCCGGGCCTGCCCGCGGGTACGCCGGTGCCGTTCCTCTGGAGCTTCCAGCAGGTGAATGCGTTTAACATCGACTCCGCCGGTTTTGACGTCGCGATCGATTACTCCTGGGATACCGACATTGGCGACTTTATCGTGGCTTACTCGTTCAACAAGAAGACGCGTTTTGACCAACAGGCCGGTACCGGCGGCATTTGGCAGGATTTCCTGAACGGTGACCTGAACACGACGTTCAGCTCGCTGGAATTCCTGTCCAACGCAAGCGTCAGCTGGAACAGGGAAAATGTGTCCGCCAAGCTGACCTGGAAGTACACCAACGCATATGACGTGCGTAATGACCCGCTGCAAAGCGAGGTCGATGCATACAACATATTCAATTTGTATGTTTCTTACGATATCGACGCCTGGGGTACGCAGCTGTTCCTGCAAGGCAGCAACATTACCGATGAAGACCCGCCGTTTTTCAATACAAACGGTGGATACAACTCCTCCGAGTCCAGCCCGATCGGGAGAGTATTGACCCTGGGTCTGCGCAAGACGTTCTGATTGCCAGATGCCCAACCCCCCGGACACCCCCGACATTCGCGCCGGGGGTGTTTTTTTAGGAGGAAAGTCATGAAATCCAGTTGCGCACTTGCCAGCCTGGCGATGATCGCGGTACTTGGCCTGCTGCAGGCTTGCGGCGATGAAGTGCAATCGGTAGCTAATGTTCAAACCAGGGCCGGTCTGCTGCGAGGTATTGAGCTTGAGAATGGCGTGCGTGCCTGGCTCGGCATACCTTACGCCGCTGCGCCGGTCCAGGAGCTGCGCTGGCAGCCGCCGCAGCCCTATTCGTGGCAAGGAACCTACAATGCCGATCGCAAAATGCCGGAGTGCATGCAGGTACTGCGCCCGCACAATATCAATCACTATTTCGGTGAAGAGGCAACCAGTGAAAACTGCCTCTTCATGAATATCTGGGCGCCGGCGGATGCGACGCCGCATTCAGCCTTGCCCGTTATCGTATTTATTTACGGTGGCGGCGGCACGATCGGCTCGTCCGGTATGGCGATCTATGACGGTGCCACAGTTGCGGAACGCGGCGCGGTGTTCGTCAATTTCAATTACCGGGTCGGGCTGCTGGGCTTCATGGCGCACCCGGAACTGACCCAGGAGCAGGGCGGCCATTCGGGCAACTATGGCTACCTTGATCAGAATTTTGCGTTGCAATGGATCCGCGACAATATCGCCCAGTTCGGTGGCGATCCGGCGAAGGTCCTGATATCCGGCCAGTCGTTTGGCGCTGGCTCGGTCACGCAGCAGATCTTCAGCCCGCTGTCCAAGGGATTGTTCAGCGCCGCACTCATGTCATCCGGCTGCAGCTGGGGCGACACATTGGGCTCGCTCGCCGACGGTGAGCAGGTTGGTCTGCAGCTCGAGACGGTATTCGGCGTAACCAGCCTAGCCGAACTTCGCGATCTGCCGGCGGACAAGATTATCGGCGCCCAGCAGGAAAGCCAGGTCGGGACCTCGACCCAGGGATTGCGTGCCCGCGGCGTGATTGACGGCTACTTCATGCCGGCAAGCCAGATGGAAATTCTCGCGTCCGGTGGCAACAGTGATGTGCCGGTTATCGCGCACTACAATGCACACGAATCAAACCTGCCATTGATGCGTGCAAGTTCAGTCGCTGCCTACAACGATATTGCCCGGCAGATGTTCGGCGATGCCACGGAAGAGTTCCTGGCATTATTCCCGGTGCAGTCGGATGCTGACATCTGGGCGCAGTCGCGTGCCGCTGCAACCGTGCGCGGACGCGTGGCCAGTGCGCGCAAGTGTGCCCGGTTACAAAATGAGTACAACGATTCCCCTGCGTACATTTCCGAATTTGCACGTAAGCACCCGTATACGCCTGGCGTTGTCATCGCGGACCAGAATATCGAGACCATCGGCGCGTATCACACGGCGGATATCCCTTACTGGTTTGGCACCCAGGACAAGTTCAACCTGCTTCGCCAGACGCGTGACTGGACGACATATGATCGCGAACTCTCGCAGCTCATGACCCGGGCGCTGATTAACCTGCTGGAAAATGGAGATCCGTCAACTGAAAGCCAGGGCTGGCCGGCATGGTCACCGGATGCCGAAGCCAGGATTGTCTTCGGCGACGACGTGCAGGTGGTGCCACTGAATATTGCGGCGCTGGAATTCTTTGCGACCCATGAGCCCATGGAAGTGAACCTGCCGCCGGAACCGCCGAGGGTTGGACCGCGCGACTAGACGCGGAGCATTAGCTTGGTGCAGTAGCGAATAATGTCACGCGTCCGTAGCACTACCGTTCGCCGCGCCATTGCGTTTGCAGCGCTGTGCCTGGGTACAGCGGCTTATGGCCAGGAGTACAGGTTGCCGGTAGCTGCCCAGAATATTGATCTCCAGGAAGGCGCTGCAGCACTGTTGGCCGGCGACGCAGACGAGGGGGTAAAAAAAACGCTTGCAGGATTGAAGTATGCATCGAATCGTAACGACCGTCTCACCGGCACATCGAATCTCTGCGCGGGTTACATTCTCCTGGCGCGCTACGAGGATGCGCTGCAGCAGTGTGAGAAGGTTTTGGCAGAGGACCCCGATCACTGGCGCGCTCTGACAAATCGTGCATTGATTAATGTATTGCAGGGTAGCTACGACAAGGCCGAGCTGGACCTGGATCGTGCTGAGGAGCTTGCGCCGCAGGCGCTTTCGATCAAAAACGTACGCAGCCTCCTGCGCGACCGGCGGGAGCCGGTTGAACCCATAATCATCATCGACGACCGCGACTAGTCGATAACGGTGCTGAGCTTGGCTTCGGCCAGCGCAATGTTGTGCTCAACAGCTGCGATTTCATCCGCATTATTCGCTAGTTTACGCGCGCGATCTCGCTGGCCCGACCGAGTGGAACGATCGTGCGGCTGGTTGCATCGGAGCCTGTTCTGCTGCCAGCTATTTGATTTTGGCGCTATTCCGGTCAAAGCCCGGAACGCCCCGAAGGGATCCGAGCCAATGCCGATTGCTCTGTGGTCATGATCAGAACCGGTTAGTTACGCAAGTGAGACCACCCTGGTTTGTCAGCGCATGGTCATCTGCTATGTTGTCGGCGCCGACGCAGGACAATGTGTGCGGCCGTGATCACGGGGTTAAATCATGAGAAACGCTCAAGCTTGCAACAGCCGGCCACTGGCGATTGTCTTCATGGCAATTGCGACGACAGCGTCATCCATATCGGCGGCCGTATCGTGCTGCGAGGTTCCGGCAGATGATTTTCCGAAGGTCGGCGGCAATCTGGGCAACCAGAATTATTCATCTTTGTCAGAGATAAACAGTTCGAATATCTCGCGGCTTGGCGCGCAATGGCAGATCCGTCTGGAACCGGAATCGCCGCCGTTGCCGCAACAAAGCACCGCCGTGGCGGTCGACGGCGTGCTGTTTGTGGAAACGACGCAAGGCAGTGTATATGCCGTTGAGGGTGCCAGCGGAGAGATCAAATGGCGCTACGCGCCTGGCTATGGCACGTCCCTTCGCCGCGGCGTCGCCGTGGGCCAGCGCATGGTCTTTACCAATGCCTTTGAGCGACGCGTCATTGCGCTGGACCAGGAAAGCGGCAAGCCTGTCTGGGAGACAATACTCGACGAGCCCGGCATATCCGCGCAGATGAAAGTTGCAGTGGTCTATTTCGACGGCATGGTTTACGTCGGCACCAACGACGGAGCTCGGGGTGTCGCGGTGGCACTGGATGCGAAAACGGGTGCGATCGTGTGGAAGTTCTATGGCACACCCGGACCGGGTGAATTCGGCAACGATACCTGGGCGGGCACCAGCTGGCAGGACGGCGGTGCTGCGCCGTGGATGCACCCGGCCATCGATCCGGACCTCGGACTGGTTTACTGGACTTTCGGCAACCCGCGATCCGCCGGCGGAAACCGGGCCGGCGGTGCCGTCAATGGCGCCAACCGGGCGGGCGCAAACCTGTTCGCCAACTCGATCGTCGCCCTGGAGGCGAAGACCGGTAAGCGACGCTGGCACTTTCAGTCCGTGCACCACGATATCTGGGATCTGGACAATGTCATGGCGCCCGTGCTTGCCGATCTGCAGGTCGATGGCGAGCAGAGACGGGTTGTCATCTATGGCAGCAAGACCGGCCTGACGTATATCCTGGACCGCGTCGACGGCAAGCCGCTGCTGGGTATCGAGGAACGACCGGTGCCGCAGGCAGCGGCGCAGCATACCTGGCCGACGCAACCGTATCCTGTCGGTGATCCGATCATTCCCATCTGTGCCGATCGCGATGCCAGCGACGCGACGCGCGCGCCGCCGAACTACGGTGTGGGTTGCCTGTTTACACCGCATACCGATTTCCCGATCGTCAAGTCACCGGGTGTCGGCGGTGCCGCGGACTGGAGTGCCCAATCCTTCAGTAGCAAGACCGGACTGCTCTATATCGGCGCAGGGCTGATCAATTCGGCGCATTCGGTGCCGGCCGGTGGAGTTGGCTTCAGGCCGCCCGGCGAAATGCGCAGCGGCAGGCTTGTTGCCAAGGATCCGAACAGCAACACGATCGTCTGGGCGCGCGACCTCAAATGGTCGGTTGCGCATGGCAACGGCATACTGTCGACCGCCGGCGACCTGCTGTTCCTCGGCATGCCGGACGGCAATCTGCTCGGCCTGAGTGCCGCGGATGGCAGCGAGTTGTGGCGGTTTCAAACCGGCGCCGGGGTGCACACCAGTCCGATTACTTACCGGGTCGATGGGGTGCAATATGTCGCGGTTTTCGCCGGTGGTAATGGCCTGCCTTACAATTCTCCGCGGGGCGACTATTTGTGGGCATTCAGGCTCGATGGCAAATTGCCGCAGGCGGAAGCCCCCGAGCCACCGCCGGTGCGCCAGCCGATTCTTGGCAATGCCGTGGCTGGAGAGCTGGTCAATAACACGGTCCTTCTGGCCAGGACCTGGGACAGTCTGGGCAACGCCCCGGGCGCAGAGGAATCGTCGCTGTCGAGCGCGATGGCGCCGCAAATCATGCGCGTACCGGTCGGCACGACCGTCGTGTTTCGAAACCCGGAAGGTAATAAGGACCCGCACTGTGCGTCCCAGTTCTTTGAGGGTCTGTTCGACATCGGGCCCTTGCAGCCGGGCGAATCGCAGGGTTATACGTTTACGTCAGCCGGCGAGTTCTTCTTCAACGACTGCACAAATCCGCAGGCGACCGGGCTTATTTTGGTTGAATAGGCGCGAAATCGGGGCCCGCCATGCTGCGCCATGGCCCATGGTGCACGTTCGGACCAATAATGGTTCTCACCGGACTACTGTCACGTTGCCCGGCGGTGTGTAGTTTCATAGGAGTATTCGGGCGTCGTTTGTCATGGCGACGAGGCGAAGAACGACATAATGGATACTTCAAAATGAGCGCACAGATCGACGAGGAACTGGCGGGTCAAAAGAAAGGCCCTGACGATGCAACGGCCGCGCGCGTGACCGGCGCAATGTACATGGCGGAATGCCTGCGCCAGGAAGGCGTAAGCAAGGTGTTCGGCCAGTGCGGCCATACCAACTATGCCCTGATCGATGCCTGCCACCGGCTGGGAATCGAATTTGTGTCCTTTCGCCATGAACAGATGGCGGCACATGCTGCAGATGCGTATTTCCGGGTAACCCACAAGCTCGCCGTCCTGAATGTGCACCTCTCGCCAGGGTTGACCAACACCCTGACCGGCGTGGCAACAGCCGCTGCCGATTCGACGCCGATGGTCGTTTTTGCAGGCAACACGCCGTCTTACCATCATGCGCGTGAGCCACACCAGGGTATTCGCTTTCACGCTGATGCTTCGCAAGGCGACATGTTTCGCCCGATCTGCAAACGTGTGTGGCGTGTTGACGATGCCAAATTGCTGGTCGACGTTATGCCGCGGGCCTTGAATGTGGCGCAGACCGGGCGCCCGGGTGCGGTGCTGCTCGATATTCCAATGGACGTGTTTTCTGCGCATATTGACCCGCCGAACCAGCAGACCAGGTCCCGCCGGCCCGGCTACGGTCGCAGCCCTGGTGACGCAGAGGGCATCCAGCGCGCCGCCGGCCTGTTGCGCAGCGCGAAATCGCCAGCCATATTTGCCGGCAACGGGGTAATGTTGTCGGAAGCCTGGGAGGAGTTGCGAGCGGTTGCCGAGCAACTCAATGCGCCGGTCGCAACGACGCTCATGGCGAAAGGCGTGTTTCCGGAGGACCACGCGCTGTCCTGTGGTTCCGCGGGCATCTGGGGCACGCGCATGGCCAATGAGGCGCTGCTTGGCGCGGACGTTATTCTCGCGGTTGGGACGGCTTTCGGCGAGGCCGATTGCAGTTCGTGGATACCGGGACACACGTTTTCGATTCCGCCAAGCAGGCTGATCCAGCTCGATATCAGCCCGGAAGAAATTGGCAAGATTTATCCGGTCGAGGTTGGCATTGTTGGCGACGCCAAAGCGACGCTCGCTGCGATCGCGGCATCTTTGCACGAGACATCAGCGCCGAACAGCCGATCGAATGAACGCCTCACCAGTCTGCAACGGCAACGCGATGCCTGGAACAAGGAGTTGGCCACAACCCAGGCGGATGCAGGCATGCCGATACATCCTGCGCGTTTGCTGGCCGAGATCTCGCGGGCGGCGCCGGAGGACACCGTTTTCGTTACCGATGTTGGCTGGAACAAGAATGGAGCCGGGCAGCAGTTGGTGGCGCGACACCCACAAACATTCATCACCAGTGGCGGTATGGCAACGATGGGGTTTGCGCCGGCCGCGGCGATCGGCGCCAAGATCGGCTTGCCCGATCGCAAAGTGGCGGCGCTGGTCGGTGACGGCGGATTCCTGTCAGTAGCCGGCGCAATGACGACGGCCGTCGAGTTGGGCATTCCAGTGCTGTGGATCATCTTCAATAATTTTTGCTTCTCAACGATTCGGACAGTCGGCACCACCTATTTCAACAACGCCTACGGTACGGAGTTCACCACGCCGGATGGCAAGCCCTACAATCCTGACTTCCTGCTGTTGGCGGAGTCTTTCGGGCTGAAAGCCGCGCGGGTCGAACAACCCGCAGACCTGGCCAAGGCCCTGGCCAAGGCATTTGCAGCGGATGAGCCATACCTGTTGGAGGTTCGCACCCGCGGTGACGTGCCGATGCCGCGCACAGGCTATTGGGATATTGCGGACTTCCTGGCACACGGCAATGACTAAGGGTATTGCCGGGATCGATCAGGTCGTTGCGCTGCTGTTTGTGATCGTGCTGGTGTTGCTGGTATCCGGCCTGACCGGTGCGCACTGGGTGTTTGCTTACGCGCTTGTGACCTGGCTGGGTGTGCTTGCCGGTATTGGCTTTATCAGGCCTGGTGATCGCCGTACCTGGCTGGCAGCATTACTGGTTTTCCTCGGCCTGGCCCTGGGCATGACCGGCGTGCTGGTGAACGAATCGGTGATCGTCACGACGACGGCCGACACGGTGCTGGGTTTCCATCCGGGAACCGCGTCGCTGGTGTACGGCATCTGGATACCGGCACTGTTTACGATAGGTCTGGCCTTTGTGCTGCTGTTTGACCGCCTGATCGATTCCGGGAACAACTCCCGATGAGGGACCCGGTGATCATTTCGATGATGCTGCTGACGTTGACGACGACAGTGGCAATTGGCGTGCACAGTTACTGGGAAGCCAGGACGCAACAACAGTACTTCGCCTACGGGCAGAAGTTGCGCTGGTTCGTGCTTGGTCTCGCAACATTTGCCAGCATCATGAGCGGTTTTGGTTTCGTGGGCGGTCCCGGGCTGGTGTACTCCATGGGCAGCGCCAGTTTGTGGATGACCTTTGCCGGTGGCCTCGGTATTCCGCTTGCGTTCCTGCTGGTGGGGCGCAAACTTCAGGCTTACGCAGGTCCGGACGTATTTACCATTCCGGATGCCGTGCACAAGCGGTTCAATAGCCAGGCCGCCCGCTTCGCCGTTGCGATCGGGATCTTGCTCGGCGTGCTGGCTTACCTCGGTGCACAGATGCTGGCGGCGGCTGTCATCCTCGAAAGCGTGTTCCAGATCAGTTACGTCCAGGCGTTTTCGATAGCACTCTTCGTTATCACGATCTATCCGCTCGTTGGTGGCATTGTCGCAGGTATTCGCACCGAGGTTTTCCAGGGACTGATCATGCTTGGCGCGAGCGCCGCAATTTTCCTGTTTGCGCTGGCGAGCGGCGGCGGCATGGCGGAAATTATTACTGCCGTCGCGAGCGACAACCCCACACTGGTTGGCCCCTGGGGTACAGCACCGGCCATGCTCGCACTGAGCTGGTTTTTCGTGTTCACCGTCGGCATCACCGGGATGCCGCACAGCACCAGCCGGTTTCTCATGGTTTCGGACCCCGGCCAGATTCGTAATGGAGTGCTGCTCGCGGCTATTGCCTACATGATCGGGAGCCTGTTGTGGATGACGGTCGGCTTTGCCGTTCGCGCTCACGTTGCTACCGGTGACCTGCCACCGCTGGATGCCGCAGACGAGGCAGCACCGGTCTTTCTTGCTACGTACACGCCCCGCTGGCTGGCTGGTATTGCGTTCGCGGGCGTCATCAGCGCGATCCTCAGTACCGCCAGCATCTTCCTCAACGTTGCCAGCGCCACCCTCACCCGCGATATTCCGCTCAGCCTGAATCGCCCGGTCGGCAATCCGCTGTTCTGGGCGCGCACCTGGACCGCCGTCGTAAGCCTGGTCGCCGGTGTTGTGGCGCTGGTCTCAGGTGAGTTTATCGCCTTGCTTGGAGCCGTTGGTTTCGGCCTGCACGCTGCCGCATTAGTGCCGACGCTGGTACTGGGATTGCACTGGCCTCGGGCCAATACGGCCGGTGTCATAGCCAGCGTCAGCGTCTCGATCGTCGGCAGCATCTACTTTTTCCTCGCGCAGCAACTGGGGCTCGCGGCCAGCCTCGGCTGGTGGGTGCCGAAGCATGGCTTCGCCAGCGTGGCCTTGGTCATGCTCCTGTCCTTTGTCAGTTTCGTTATCGCGAGCCTTGCCGGGCAATCGCGCGAGGCCAGCACCGCCACCGGATAGCCGCGTCCAGGCGCGCAGCCGTTGCCATAGGTGGGACCTTGTAACCAGATAAGTGCATTACACCGCACCCAGCCGTTGATGCCGGAGCCGGTCAGGCTTGCTTTCTCCGTCGCGGCGAGTAATGTACTTGTTGGTACAGGGCGTGCAGGCCCAGCTTCGCAGCAATCTTTCGGGGGCAAGGTCATGCGTAACCAGCAGTGTTGGACGACCGCGGGTGTCGATGGCGGCAAGCGGCTGGAATTCTGGAATGAGACCCTGCGCAATTCAATTTTTGAGTTGAAATTCGAGGCGCGCGAGTCCCTGTTTGACGCGCAGCTAAAGCAGCACAGCCTTGGTCCGCTGCGCCTGAGTCGACTGGATATCAGCACCGGGCACACCGTGACCCGGTCGGAAGCAGCCATTGCGCGCAGTCCGGTAGCGCGGATAAACCTCAACTATGTGCAGCGCGGACAACTGGTCGCGGAGCAGCATCGACGCACCTGCGTGCTGACATCCGGAGACTTTGTGCTGCTGGACAGCCGCGAGTGTTATACGGTTGCCTCGCGCGCAGAAACCCGCCATGTGAGCCTGCAGTTTCCGGTGGAGTGGCTGGAGCGCTGGTTGCCGAGCCCGCAGGATTGTGTCGCGCGCCCGATCCGGCGTGGTACGCCGTGGAGCGCGACTCTGGCGGCAACGTTGCGGGACGCACATTCGTACGCAGACGAAATCGACGGCATGTCGGACCTGTGCGCGGAACAATTGACCGGTGCACTGGCGCTTGCCATTGGCCGGGACCAAAGTGGCAATTCGACTCATTGCCGAAGAATATATGCGCGGCTGCAAAAGACTCTCGAAGACTTGTCGCATGTACCGGAGCTCGAAGCGAAAGACGTGGCCAATGCGCTGTCGATTTCGCCGCGTTATCTGTACAAGATCCTGGCGCGTGAAAATACGACGTATTGTCGAGAACTCATGCGTATCCGGTTGCAGCGTTCGGAACGAATGCTGAAGGATCCGCGCTTTGCCAGTATTTCTGTGGCAGAAATTGCTTGGCGTAGTGGGTTTCGGGATCCCAGCCACTTCTCAAAACGCTTCCGCGAATTTTTCGGCTGCCCCCCGGGCGCGTTCCGCAATACCTCGCATTAATCGCGACTGTAGCCTCAGTTCTCGCACGCTCCTGCAATTGTTCGCGCAGGGCCAATTCAATGTCGGTGTCGTTCGCATACCATAAGCTGTGTTAGGTTTCAGCCAACCGGCGAATTTGCGATGCCGGTGCGGAGAATGTGATGGGCAGAGAAATTACGGCCGAGGAAAAGCAACTCGCGCAATCGGCACTGGATGCGGCGCGGGCGGCCATGCGAGTCATCGAAGATTACAGCCAGCAGCAACTGGACGACCTGGCACGCGCCGTCGCCTGGGCGACCGCAAATGAAGCAACGTTTGTGATGCTGACGGAAATGGCGGTGGCTGAAAGCAAGATGGGAAATGCCGATGGTGCGGTAACACGGCGTTTCAAAATCATGGGCATACTTCGAGATGCACTGCGCCAGAAGAGTGTCGGCGTGATCGACGAAATTGCGGAAAAGGGCATCGTCAAATACGGCAAGCCTGTCGGCGTTATCGCCGGATTGTTGCCGGTGACAAACCCGGTGGTCACCATGGTAGGAATGGCCATCAATGCCGTGAAGTGCCGCGATGCCCTGATTTTTTCGCCGCACCCGGCCAGTGTTAAGACCGCGCTGGAAACCAGCCGTATCCTGCGTGCGGCGCTGCGCGCGGCCGGCGCACCCGAGGACCTGGTGCAGTGCTTTGCAAGGCCGAGCATTCCGCTCGCACAGGAATTGATGTCGATCTGCGACCTGACCATCGCTACCGGCGGCCCTGCCATGGTGAAGTCCGCCTACAGTTCAGGCAAGCCGGCTTATGGTGTTGGTGCAGGTAATGCCACGGTCGTGGTGGATGAGTCCGCCAACGTCGAGGAGGCTGCACGCAATACCCGTATCAGCAAGATTCACAATAACGGCTCGGGCTGCTCCTGCGATGGCAATCTCGTCATCGAGGAGACCCTCTATGATCGGATGATCGCGCAACTGCAGAAGGAGGGCGGCTGCCTTTGCAACGACGAAGAGAAGTCAAGGCTGCGGGCGGTGATGTGGGACAGCGACAACCATCGGCTCATCGATACCGTGGCACGCCGCGCCTCGGAAATTGCCGCCAAGGCTGGCCTCGATATTGGTGACGCGACGTTTATCTTTGTCGAGCAGGATGAGATTGGCAAGGCGCACCCGTTTTCCGGCGAGAAACTGTCACCGGTGCTGGCAGTATTCAAGTACAAATCCGGCTTCGAGAATGCGTTGCAAATGGTCGCGAAGATTTTTGAAGTAGGCGGCAAAGGTCACTCCTGCGGCATTGCCTCGTACAATGACGACCATATCGAGCAGCTGGCATTGATGGCACCGGTGAGCCGCATCATGGTGCGGCAGCCGAATGTTCACGGCAACGCCGGCTCGTTTACCAATGGCATGCCAATGACACCGTCGCTCGGTTGCGGTACCTGGGGCGGCAATATCATCAGCGAAAATGTCACCACCAAACATTACCTGAACACGACCTGGGTGAGTCGCACTATTGCAGAGGACAAGCCGTCGGAAGCGGAGATATTTGGCAGGTTCTATAATTCGCCGACCTTTTTATAAGGTCGCTGTCGACGCATGAATGCCCTCGACGGTATCCGCGTACTGGACCTGAGCCGCATGGTGGCCGGGGCGATGGCCGGAATGCTGCTCGCAGATTTCGGTGCCGACGTGGTGAAGGTCGAGCAACCGGGTAAGGGGGATCCACTGCGACAGTGGACCACCGGCGGCCAGTCATTGTGGTGGAAGGTTTATGGCCGCAACAAGCGTTGCATCACGCTGAACCTTGCAGCAGAAGCCGGCCGCAAATTGTTGCTGCAGATGCTGCCGAAATTTGATGTGCTGATGGAGTCATTCCTGCCCGGCACGATGGAGAGCTGGGGACTCGGCTGGAACGAGCTCTCTGCCGCACATCCGGATCTTGTCCTGTTGCGTGTTTCGGGTTGGGGCCGCGATGGCCCGGACAGCGAGCGGCCCGGGTTCGGGTCGCTGGTGGAGGCGGGCTCCGGGCTCGCCGCGATGACCGGCGAGCCGGACCGCGCGCCAATCCTGCCTGCAGCGCCGATTGCGGACATGGTATCCGGGCTGTATGCCGCGAACGCAATTGCCTTCGCCCTGCGTCATCGCGAAGCCCACGGCGGCCCAGGGCAGGTCATCGATGTGTCCCTGTTCGAATCGATATTTTCGGTACTCGGCCCGACCGCCGCAGAATACCGCAGCGCTGGAAAAGTGCGTGGCCGCAGCGGCAGCCGTTCGACGAATTCAGCTCCTCGCGGCTGCTATGCAACCAGTGATGGCCGATGGATTGCGGTGAGCGGTTCGACACCGAAGATGGCGCAGAGGTTTCTGTCCAGTTATGGGCTCGGTGAGCTGCTGCAAGACTCGCGTTTTGCGACCAACGAGGCGCGAGTGCAACATGCGACCGAATTGGATGACGCTATCGGTAATGCCATCCGGGTGAGGACGCTGGCCGAAAACTTGCAGATCATTCGTGACAACGGCCTGACCGCATGCCCGGTGCAGAGCATTGCGGACATCGACACCGACCCACACTGGCAGGCACTCAATTTGCTCGTCGATGTTGCAGACGGCGCTGCAAATGTGCGCATGCATAATGCTATCCCGCGGCTGTCGGCGACGCCCGGCGAGATTCGCTGGTGTGGTGCCGCACTGGGCGAGCATAACGAAGCGATATACTGCAACGAGCTGGGGTTGTCGGCGCGGCAGCTGGCGGAGTTTCGTGCAGCCGGCGTCATTTGAGTTACGGGAGATACAGACGGTGGAAACCTGGAAAAGCAGCATTACACAAACAGCGCAAAACAGTATTCGTATTGGCGGCTACGATGTTGCGGAGCTCATGACCAAAGCCAGCTACACAGAAACTGTGTTTCTGCTGCACAAGGGACAGCTCCCCAATGCTGCTGAACAGCGCCTGTTGAATGCAATACTGGTGGCGGTAGCAGACCACGGTCCAGGGTCGCCGTCGGTGGCTACTGCGCGCCTGGTCGCGTCCGCGAATCGCAGCGCACCCGAGGCGGCCGTTGGCGCCGGCGTACTGGCAATCGGCGATGCGCATGCCGGTGCCGGGATGGCCTGTATGCAGCTGGTCGAAACAGGACTGGCGCTGACGCGCGATGCCGGGCTCTCGATGCCGCAGGCGGCGCGCAAAATCGTTGCCGATGCGCGCGCGCGTGGTGAGCGTTTGCCCGGCATGGGTCACCGTGTGCATACGGCAGACCCGCGCACCGCGGTGCTATTTGCACTGGCCCGTGAAACCGGCGTCGCAGGCGGCGGTGTTGCCTTCGTCGAGGCACTTGAGTCGGCGGTCGCGGAACTGATCAAGCCGATGCCGGTTAACCTGGATGGCGCGCTGGCGGCAGTACTGTTTGATCTCGGATTTCCACCACTGTTTGCCAAGCTTGTTTTCATTATCGGACGTGTCGCAGGCCTGTCAGCGCATGTCATGGAGGAATACACGCGGGAGCGCGCCATGCGCATCCGGATCCCGGTCAGCTACGACGGACCGGAACCGCGCGCCATGAAATAGGCCTGCTGCAAAGCTGCCGGATAAGTGTACGCATTCAGACAATCTCTTATGCATGCTCGGCCAATGCCATGATGCTTGCGCCCCGCTAGTCTGACAGCTAAGGGCTGGAGAACCGGGCCGCATTGATCCCATGGATTATCGCGCCTGAAAGCCGGTTTCCTGACATTGACTATACAAAGTGGGGGATAGCCAAATGCACAAAATATCTCATCTCGTTCAATCGTGGTTCAAATGCGTGCTGCAAGTTGTGGCCGCTTTGCTCCTGGCCGCGCCAGGCTGGGCCGTTGCGCAACAGGCCGAGGAGCAGGCTGGCGAAGATGCCGCGGCCGCTGGCGACCGGATAGAGGAGGTCGTCGTAACGGGCACCCAGACCGGTACCGGCATTCGCGGTGTGGCCCCGGTCGGCTCACAGGTGCTGGATATCCCGCGCTTTGAACTGCTGCAATCGCCAGTGCGCGATGCTGCAGAAATCATCACCACCCTGCCGCAGGGCTCGCAGATCGGTTCCGGTGTTGCCTCTGCCGATGGCGGCAACGATTCTGGCAGTTCCGGCCTGAACCTGCGCGGTCTCGGCAGCAATGCGTCGCTGCAACTGCTGGACGGTCATCGCATGGCGAGCCAGGGTGTGTCTGAAATCGGGCCCGATCCGAGCGCGATACCGTTTGCCGCCATCGAGCGCGTGGAAGTGGTACTGGACGGTGCGTCTTCGGTGTACGGCTCCGACGCAGTGGCTGGTGTGGTCAACTACATTATGCGCGACGAGTTCGAAGGTCTGGACGTGCAGCTCAGCGGCCAGTCCGGTGTCTACGATTCGTCCAAGATTGAACTGGTCGGCGGCATGAGCCGCGGCAAATTCAACGTCATTGTCGGCGCGAGCTACGAGGACCAGGGCGAGATGCGCACCAACGAGCGCGCCTACCTGATGGAGGACCTCAGGGCCTTTGGCGGCAACGACAATCGGCTGAACACGCCGACCTCCGGCAATAACCCGATCCTGTCACGGGGCAATAATGACTACTTTGTGCCGACGGACTTCGTTGGCCAGATCGTTGCCGACCCCAATGATCCAAGCCGCACGTTCCGCATCCCGCTGGCGAGCGAGCTGATACTCATTACCCCTGCAAATGCTGACGACTACGTGGCGGACCGCGGGGACTATACGTATTTCAATGCGGCACTGGAGCGCCAAAGCCTGTTTCTGCGTGCCAATTACGAGCCGGCGGAAAACGTGCAGCTGACTTACACCGGTTTGTGGAGCAAGCGCGAGGCCGAGAACGTGTCGTGGAATCGCGTGCAGGTACGAGCGGAAACCCAGGGCCCTTACTTCGTTCCGGGATTGCCGGCCGGCAGTCAGTTTGTGCATGTCAGCATGCCGGAGAATGGCGTGCCATACACGGCGGAACCCTACGTCTCGACCATCAACCATTACGTGGATTTGCGCATCGATATCGGCGAATGGCAGATGAACAGCTCGGTGTTCTATGGCCGCACGCACGGTGCGGACATCAACCGGCCGGAGGCCAACAATGCCGCGCTGACCAATGACCCGGCCGGTACTCCCGCGGGTTACCTGAACTATAACTGGTGGGTCAACGATCCCGAGTGGTTCAATCCCTACCTCACGGACGTGAATCAGCCAGGCTTTGAAAACCTGGTCGGCTGGACCTGGCGTTTTGCCGACCAGCATCTGCAGGGCATCAACACGCGCTTTGAAGGCCCGGTGTTTGAACTGCCGGGCGGCACTGCGCGGCTCAACGTGGGTGTTGAATTCAGCGACGCGGACCACTGGCTCGGACTGCCGCAGACCGTGCGTTACTACGACAAGCGCCTCTACTGGCTGCGTGATACGGATATCACGCGGCGTATCAGTTCGCAGTTCGGCGAGCTGTATGCGCCGCTGACCGAAGGCTTGTCATTGAGCCTGTCGGCGCGCCGTGACGACTACTCGGATTTTGGTACCACGACCAACCCGCGACTGGGCCTGACCTGGGTACTCAACGACAGCCTGAGTCTGCGTGCCAGTGCCGGCGAAGCGTTCCGTGCACCGTCGCTTACACAGATGAACCCGGGCGTAAACAGCGTGCTGTCGCAGACCAACTACACCAATAATGGCGGCATCCCGATCCCGGTGACCAACCCTGCGACCAACCAGTCGCACGTGTTCACACGCAGCGGCAGGACCCCGAGTCTGGGACCGGAAACAGCAAGGATGTGGTCGCTCGGATTCGACTGGACACCACAGCAGCTGGACGGCCTGGCCGTGCAGCTGACCTACTACGATGTCGAATACGAGGATCGTATCGAGGCACTGCCGAACGCAACCACGGCCCTGAGTTCGCCCGAGAACTATGCGATCTACGAGCCTTACATCTATCCAATCAACCAGCCGGCAACCTGCGTGGCTGGCGATCTGACCACCTATGATCCCGAGCTCACCCGCTGGCTGGATCTTGAAGGCACACGCTTTGCAGGCGACAGCAATGACTGCGATACGGTGGCGGTCATCGACACGGGTGAACAGAATGTCGGCTCGGTGTTCCAGAACGGCGTGGACTTCCAGTTGTACTACGACTGGGACACGAGCATCGGTTCCTGGCGCGCCAGCGTCAACGTGGCCGAGATTCTCGACCTGGAACGCTCCCTGATCTCGGGTGGCGACACCTTCGACATCCTGGATCGCATTGGCTGGCAGGTTTCGAGGCGTTCCAATCTGCGCCTGAACTGGGCGAATGCCGACTGGTCTGCCGCGTTTACGACCCGGATCGAGGGCAGCTACCTGAATGACCAGCGGCCGACAGTCGGCGGCACCCCGCTGGGCGACCAGAACGTCGGTTCCTGGACGACCTACGATCTGGTCGTGGGCTACACAGCGCCAGCGAACCGCGGTTTCTGGTCTGGTGTTCGCGTTACCCTGAGTGCGCAGAACCTGACCGACGAGGATCCGCCGATAGTGCTTAATGGCACCGCCGCCTTTGACTCGGATGTGCACAATCCTTTCGGTCGCATGTGGCGCATGGAGCTCGGCAAGCGCTTTGAGTAATCGCTAGATGCAGTGCATGGACCAGCGCCCCCTAGCGGGCGCTGGTTTATTTTGAATGTTGTTGGTTGCAACACGTTAGTGCTTGTGTGTCCGAAGGTACGTTTGCTACAACATTGCCGCTGCACGCAAACGCGCCGCCGGACCAAACTGGAGAGTCAACTATGAGCAACACCGGCAGGTCATTGCTGGCTTTTGTGGTCGTGCTGCTGACGCCGCCTTCACTCTGGGCACAGAGCCCGACCGACTGGCCACACCCTAACAATTTCGGTAGCGCCAAGTACTCACCGCTGACGCAGATCACACCCGACAACGTCGCCAGCCTTGAGGTTGCCTGGATCTATGAACTGGAGCCGATCAGCGGAGGCCGCGGCTATAACACGACCCCGATCATGATTGGCAACGTGATGTACTTCCCGAGAAACGGTTTCACGACCATCACGGCAATCAACGCAAGTACCGGTGAGGACATTTGGGCGACGGACCTGCGCGAGGTCGCTGGCCTCGGCGAGAGCACCTCCATTGCCAACCGCGGCCTCGCCTGGTGGCCGGGAAGCGGCTCGCACGCGCCGCGCATCCTGCTGCATACCCAGGACGGATTCCTGGTGCAGCTCGACGCGGCAAGTGGCAAACCGATCCCGGGCGCATTGGGCGTGATTAACCTGTCGGCCGGCGTCATGGACAAGTTCCAGGGACCCTGGCAGGGCGGAGCGCCACCAGCCATTTACAAGAACATGGCCATCGTCGGCGGCCGCACGGGTGAGCAGGGCCGCTATGGCATTCCCGGGGACCCGCGCGCGTTCGACCTGATTACGGGCGAGGAACTCTGGCGTTTCCACCTCGTGCCGCGGCCAGGCGAAGCAAACTTCGGTACCTGGGGCATGGATGGCTGGCAGGACCGGCGCGGCCCGGGTGTATGGCTGCCGATGACCGTCGACGCAGAGCGCGGCCTGGTATTTTTCCCGCTGGGTAATCCTACCGACCAGAATTTTGGCGGTTCACGACCGGGCAGTAACCTGTACTCGAGTTCGCTGCTGGTGCTGCACGCCGAAACCGGAGAGCTGGCCTGGTATTTCCAGGTGGCGCACCACGACAACCTCGACCTCGACATCATGGCGCCGCCGACACTGCTGGATACGTTTGTCGACGGCGCAGCGGTGCCGTCGGTGGCGCAGATCACGAAGCAGGGGCTGTTGTTCGTCCTGAACCGGATCACCGGCGAGCCGATCTGGGGTGTCGAGGAACGGCCAGTGCCAGCCACGGACGCACCGGGTGATTCAGCCTGGCCGACGCAACCATTCCCGGTCAAGCCACCACCATTGTCGCGCCACTCGATGGATCGGGATGAGGTGTGGACCGAGTACTCCGAAGAGCATACGAAATACTGCACTGAGCTTTATGATCGCTCGGTGCAGGCCGGGCCGCATACGCCTTACGGCATGTTGCCGAGCCTGGCCCTGCCAGGATCCGAAGGGGGCGGCAGTTGGGGAGGCGTAGCGGCCGATAATGCGCGCCGGCTGCTGTTCGTCAACACGCGTGACCTGGGTGTGATTGCGCAGCTGCAGACTCGGGTATCCAACGGACTGCAATCCTTTGGCAAGTCAAAGATTCCGACCTCGTTCTATGTGGGACCGAACAACTATCCGTGCCAGGAGCCGCCCTGGTCCCAGCTTTTCGCGATCGACACGGCGAGCGGTGACATCAAGTGGCAGGTGCCGATTGGTGAATACGAGGAATTGACCGCGATGGGCATTACCGGTACCGGTACCGCCACGGCGGCGGGCGGCCCGCTGGCAACTGCGGCCGGACTGGTGTTTATCGGTGCGTCCAACGACGCCAGGTTTCGCGCGCTCAGGTCCGACACCGGCGAGGAAATCTGGTCGGTGAATGTCGAGGTGAACGCGCGTGCAACGCCAATGAGTTATTTGGGCGGTGACGGCAAACAGTACGTGGTCGCGATTGCGGGCGGCGGGGACGATGATTTCAATATTCCGGCCAGACCGCCCGGCGTCGCAAAAATTATTGCCTACAGACTTCCGTAACCGGAGGACAGAATCATGAATCGACGAGATTTTCTGAACTCGGCTCTGCTGGCCTCCCTGGTCGGCGGCGCGACCACCAATCGAGCGTTGGCCGAGGCGGTGCCGGCGCCAGCGTCGGCCGCAGTCACGCGAAACATTCCCTTGCTCGCGTACTCGCGCTGCCTGCACTGGTTGCGTACGCCCGAGGAGCTGGTCACTGCCTGCCAGGAGCTGACCTGCAAGAGCTTCATGCTGACGGTGCAGGATGGCGAGACCGCGCACGTGCAACAGGCCACTTTGCGTAGCGACCTGCCGGTTTTCGTCAAGGCCATGCGCGCCGGCGGTATTGATGTGCTCGCAATTCGTGGTGGTAACCAGACCGACGTCGATGCGGACGTTGAGCGTCTCGTTGCCACGATGGCCGATCTGGGTATCAGCCGCTACTGGCTCGGCACCGATCGCTACGATCTGAGCCAGCCCATCATGCCGCAGCTTGATGCGATCAAGCGCAAGGTCGAACGATTTGCAAAACTCAACGAGCGCCATGGCACGCGACTGCTGTACCACACGCGCTCCGGGGCGTCGTCGGTCGGTAGCGTGGTCTGGGACCTGCTCTACGTGCTGCAGGACTTTGATCCGCAACAGGTGGCGTTGCATTGGGATACCGGCCATATGTCGCAGCACGGACCAATGTGGGAAACCCTGTTCAGAACCGCTGGCGCCTGGGTGGACACGCTCAGCTGGAAGGATCGAACCTGGACTCAGGACCTCGGTGGCCTGACCGAACAGGGCGGCCCTTTCCCGGGCCCGAATCCTGAGCCACCGGGGGCTGCTGGTCAGCGCTTTCGCGGCTTTGGCGGACCGCGGCCTGCGCAAGGCGACCCGCTGGACCGGATCCCGCTGCCGCTCGCCGGCGAACATTTTGCCCGCGGCATGGGCTGGCGACAGGCAGAGACGGCCATCGGCACAGGCGTTGTCGATCTGTTTCGATACGGGCAGGTGCTCGGCGAGATGGGGTTCAACGGCATCATGGACGTACAGGCCGAGTATCCGCTCGGCGGCGCGGAACGCGGCCTTTCGGTTCTTACGCTGCCACGGAAAATCGTGCTGGGTGCGCTCAAACGCGACGTGCTGACCGTACGCACGGCGCTCGCTCAGTCCGGCAGCGGTATCGTTGTTTAGCCGCCGTTCAGGCTGCCATTTATATAGTGTCGATGCTGACTTTGGGCGTGTGTGGAGACTGATGTGACAGCACCAGGATTTTGGTCCGGGGCGATGGCCGTGGTTTTTGTCCTGGCGATCGCCAGTGTAACGGCGTCCGCGCAGGATGACCCGGGTGCCAATGGCGAGCAGGTGACCGGCGTCGTGTGCGCATCGGCCTGTCACAGCTGGGACCAGGTATTTGCAGGTCCGCGCAAGTTGCCGAGTCAGTGGGACTTCGTGGTTTCAGATATGGTTGGCCGCGGGGCGATCGCAACCGAGGAGCAACTCGCAGAGATCAAGTTATTTCTCAAGCAGACCTGGGGTGCGGTCTGGATCAACAGCGCCAGTGCTCGCGAACTTGCGGCGGTGCTCGCGTTGCCCGTCGCGGACGCTGAAGCGGTCGTCGCTTATCGCAAGGAACATGGAAAATTTGCTGACCTTGCAAGCCTGAAGGGTGTGCCTGGCATCGACGTGGCCGCGATTGACGCGCAGGCCGATGCCATCGTATTCAACTGATTCGTGACGGGGCCGTAAACCATTCAATTGCGCACGGAAAACGCGGTCAGGTTGTTGCTGCCGCTGTTTTTCGTCTCCGGTGCCACGGCGCTTGCCTACCAGGTTCTCTGGATGCGCGAGTTGCAGCTCGTATTCGGCACCTCGACCTTTGCCGTTTCAACACTACTGGCCGGTTTCATGGCGGGTCTGGCTGCCGGTGGCTTTGCGATCGCGCGCTTCGCCGACCGCCTGCCGCGGCCGCTGATCGCGTACGGCATTCTTGAACTTGGCATCGGATTGTATGCGTTGGTCCTGCCAACGCTGCTCGCACTGCTGACTCCCGTGTACCTGGACTTATGGCGCGCGCTGCAGCCTGGTCCGCTGGTGTTCGGCGTTATCCAGTTTGCCCTTGTGAGTGCATTGCTGCTGCCGCCAACCGCTGCCATGGGTGCCACCCTGCCGCTGCTGGCGCGCTTCGCAACTCTGCGTCTCGGCACCGCTGGCGATCGTGTCGGCACTCTGTACGCCATCAACACCTGCGGCGCGGTGCTGGGCATCGCGTTATGCGGTTTCCTGCTGCTGCCGCAAGTCGGCATGTTTCACACCACCATGATCGCTGCCGCGGCAAACCTGCTGCTCGGCACTGCCGCGGTCGCCCTCGGGCGGTGGGTGTCGCCGGGCGACGTGGCCGCCGAAGACCGTACGCAAACCCCGGCAGGGCAGACGCCGCTCATGATCGTGGTTTGCGTTGCTATCGGCCTGGCCGGTTTTGCGGTGCTCGTATACGAGGTGAGTTGGACACGCCTGTTGACACTGCTGCTGGGCAGTTCCGCGTACACCTTCGCCGTAATGCTGATTGCCTTTTTGCTTGGTATTGCGCTGGGCGGAAAACTGGGCGGGCAAATCGCGGACCGCATGCTGCTTGCAGGAGGGCGATCGCAGGTGCTACGCAGCTTCGCGGTCGTTGAGATCGGCATCGCAATGCTCGCCTACGTCACGATGTACCTGTACCCGCAATTGCCATTCTGGTATGTGCATCTGTTCGATCAGTTCGGCGCCGCGCAGCGCTTTGCGGCGGTCTGGTGGGTTTCGCTGCTGCTGGCCGGGCTGGTGATGACGCCGCCCGCAATCCTCATGGGCATGCATTTCCCCATCGCCGTGCGCGCGGTGGTGGGCATGCGCAAGAATCTCGGGCGACCCGTCGGTATCGTGTACGGAGTCAACGCGATTGGCGCCGCAGTAGGTGCGTTTCTTGCCGGATTTGTTTTGCTGCCGACGCTGGGCATGCAGGGCACAGTTCTGGTCGGCGCCGCTGCCGGACTGGTCGCAGCCGGCGTGCTTGCCCTGTACGCCGCGGGCAGATCGAAACGATATTGGGCGCTGGTGTCGCCGCTCGCATTGGCAGGCATGACAGTCCTGTTCGTTACCCAGCGGCCACCGTGGAATCCGCTGCTCATGACCTCTGGCATGTATCACTATGTTTCGAACCTCGAAGATCATAGCCGGGAGGAAATCCTGCGCTACAGCGTTGACCTTTACGAGCTGCTTTTTTACGAAGAGGGACTGTCGAGCGTGGTCACGGTGGCACAGAACATCGGCACATCGCACCGCTGGCTCGCAATCAATGGCAAGGTCGATGCTTCGACTACCGATGACATGCCCACCCAGGTGTTACTGGCCCTACTGCCGATGCAATTCGTCGAGCGAGCTGAAGACGTCATGGTGATCGGACTTGCTTCGGGCGTGACAGCGGGAGCCGTTGCCCTGGTACCGGAACTCAGACGCCTGGAAATCGTCGAACTCGAGCCGGCGATCGGCCGCGCGGCACGCTATTTCGATGCATGGAATCACACCGTGTTGTCCGACCCGCGCGTCGAGCTTGTTTTCAATGATGCTCGCAACCAATTACTGCTGGCGGCACCAGGAAGTTTCGATGCCATTGTCAGCGAGCCGTCCAATCCATGGATCTCCGGTATTGCGAATCTGTTCACGCGCGAGTTCCTGGAACTTGGCAAATCGCGCCTCAGGCAAGGTGGCGCCTGGTCGCAATGGGTACCCATCTACGGTCTCGACAGTGCTGACCTGCGATCGATACTCGGGACCTTCAGCGCAGTATTCCGGTATGTGCTTGTATACGCCTCCATTGAGTACAACGACCTCGTCCTGATCGGTTCCGACACACCGCTTCAGGCGTCTGAAACTGCGGCAATGCGGCTGCTGAGTCAGCCCGCGATTGCGCTGGAACTGGACCGTATCGACATTCGCTCGGTGGTTGACATGCTTGCCTTGTACCAGATGGACGCTGGTAACATCGCAAGCATGGACGCGGGCAGTCCCATTAATACTGACGACAACATGCTTATTGAGTATTCAAGCGCGAGGAAGCTGCACGTCGACACTCGTGGTGAGAATTTCGCGCTGCTGCTGCAATACGCGGGTTTGCCGGAAGCGGAATTTTCGAATGCCGGCCAATGGGCGCAACTGGCGGCCCATTACCGGCGCCGCGGTGATGCAGCGCGCGCGACTGCGGCGGCGTCCCGGGCAGCAGCGGCTGCGGAATAAATTCGTATTGAACCCTAGTTGAAGCTGGCCATGCCTGCGGCCGAGCATGCTACCGCGACATTCATGTAATTGACCGTTTTTTCCCGGCCTAGTACGTACGGGTTCGGGTCGCCGGGCTGGCGCCTGGCAAGCAGGGCATTTTTTTCGTCAGCGAGTACCAGGTAGGAATGGTTGCCGAGCATTACATCGGCACCTGCTGCAGTGACAATTTCACGGAAGCGCAGCGCGGATACATTGTATTGGCGAAACGCTTCGAGCTTTTGCTGTTTCGCAGAATCCGCCCTGAAGGCCAGGCCTGAGCCGCCCCAGACTGCGGCGATATGCGCTGTGCCATTGTCAAACACAGGCAGCGTGTACGATACAGTGCCGGGTGTGTGTCCGGGCGTCACATACAGATTGAACGTGGTGTCGCCCAGTGTGAACCGGTCACCGTCGCGAATGAACTGCACCAGGCCGGCGTCCGGCAAACCGCTATCGTCGCCGCTCGCGGCGGCGCGCTCGTTGATGAAGTTCCAGTCCGCCTCACTGATAAGCACAGTGGCAGCAAAATTTTCCTGCAGGAATCGTGCGCCGCCATAGTGATCGCGGTGACCGTGCGATATCAGAACATAGCGGATGTCGCCGGGATCCAGGCCCATTTTTCGGAGCCCGCCAACAATCTGTCCCTCGACGGAGTAGTCGAATAGTGCGTCCAGTACGATGATGCCCTCGGATGTTGTCACCGCCCAGGCACCGGGATTGGACTCGAACGCAGGGAACTCGCCGAGCCAGTAGACGTTATCGAATACTCTGGCCGGCTGCATGCCCCAGGTGTCCGGAGATTCGCGATTTTCCGGTGGCCGCTCACGTCCCGCGGTGGGATCGCCCATTCTCGCGCAGGTGGTGTTGTACAGACCTATGTGGTCAAAACCGGCCGCCTGACCCGCTACCGTCATGAAGTAATTGACGGTCGCATTGTCAGGTGTCGCCGCAGGTTCGGCCCCTGGTCCTGTATTACCTTCGTTGACGCACGCTGCCAACATCAGAAACAGGGCACTGCACGCCAGTGCTCCCTGCTTCCTGTTTGCTGTCTGGATGCTATCCCGGGCTGTCACAGCTTCGGCGCACGCCAGCGATTTACTGGCCCGGCACGCGATATTTGTGCACAAATGTCGTGGTATTGCCCCGCAGGCCCGTCTCGCTCCATTTGTTTTTCAGGTCGTCGTCAGGGTTATGAAATATTTCCGGTGCTTCACCGGCGAATTCAAACCCCATGCCCGTGATATCGGCCCTGGCCATCGCAGGCGGCGTGCGATGCCAATCTGCACTTTGCGCCCGCGAGGAACCGTCTGCGGCAGCATGTTCGATGACAATAAATGTACCGCCCGGCTTCAGTACGCGGAAAAATTCGGCAAGGATGGCGGCTGACGACGCTGGAAATTCCTCGCCTGAGTCTGCTGCAAAGTGCATGTGATGAAAGATATAGGACAGAAAGACCGTATCGACGGAATCGTCGGCCAGCGGAATTTTTGCGCCGCGCTCGACGGGCAGGAGGTCGATGTTGCCGAATGGCGCATATTGCTCTGTCAGTGCGGCTTTCTGGGCGTCGAACCGTTCACCGGAATTTTGCTGCGCAAAGACGGCGCCATCGTCACCGACGATGCCACTGAAGAGTTCCGACCAGTAGCCGCCCCCAGAACCCCAGTCGAGTACCAGCTCACCGGCCCCGAGTCCGACGAAGGCAAGCACCTGGTCAGGCTTGCGCTCGCCGTCGCGCGCTCGATTGGCGTCCGAGCGGTGGCTGTTTGCGATCGATTCGTCGATCGATCCGGCCGCGGCGATGCCTGCGCTGATAACGCACGCCAGGATCACGGTGTAGCCCAGAATTCGTGTCGTAAGCTTCATATTTTCTCTCCGGCGGCTGATTTTTTTTAAGCGCCGAAACTTTAGCATGCCAGCGCTCAGGAATCGTTGCGATGCAAAATCTTGGAACTTCTTAAGATTGATAGCGGCCGCGGCGACTCTCGGAGCAGCCCGGAAACAGTGTAACAAGCTTTATGAACGAACTGGTTCGTGGTAGTTTGCCAAGGGCAGGCCGGCGCACCGAAAGGTCAGTTGGACGCGCTCGCAGCCGGGCGCCGTGGCCACCCGCAGGGCGTCGGCCAGGGTCAACAGGGTCGAAAGTTAAAAGATTGAGGGGGCTATCAGATGAACAAGCGGTATCCGTTGTCCTGGCTGGTATTGATAGTGGCGTTGTTCACTGCCAGTGTTGTTGCGCAGGAGCAGGAAACGGCGGGCAGGGACTGGCTGCACCACCAGGGCGACGCCGGTGCCACGCGCTATTCAACGCTGGCACAAATCAATGTTTCGAACGTCACCGGGCTGGAACGAGCCTGGACGTTTCATACCCAGTCAGGCCGGTTCGCCGGCGCACCGATGGTGATCGACAGCGTAATGTATTTCAGCGCGCCGAACGGCGTATTCGCCCTGGATGCTGTCACCGGCGAGCAAATCTGGAAGTACGAACCGCCCGCGCTGCCCGCAGCCGACGCCCGGTCCAGGTTCCTGAGTGGCGGCGGTGCGGCCGGCACGGCGCTGCGCGGGCCGATGTACTGGCCGGGTAGCGACCAGATCAGGCCGCGAATCTACTCCACGACATCAAAAGGTCTGGCGGCCATCGATGCGGCGAGCGGGCGGCTGGTGCCAGGTTTTGGTGATGATGGCGTGATCCCGGGCCTCCGACCCACGTCGCCGGCTGCCTTTTATGAAAATGTACTGATCACCCAAGGCGGCGTGGAACAGGGACACGGGGAAACGGTCAAGGGCTGGGACATTGTGTCCGGCAAGTTGATCTGGACGTTCTACCTCAAAGCCCAGCCAGGTGACATCAACCGCATAAGCTGGCTCGACGGCAGCGCGGACAAGGATTTTACGCCGAGCATCTGGGGCCTGTTCACGGTCGATGCGGTACGCGGCACCGTGTTTGTGCCGGTCGAGAAGGTCGGCAACGATTACTGGGGCGGGGAACATCACGGCAACAATCTCTACAGCGACTCGCTGGTGGCACTTGATGCCCTGACAGGCAAGATGAAATGGTTCCAGCAACTGGTGCACCACGATATCTGGGACTACGACATTGCGGCGGCGCCGACGCTCATCGACGTGGTGCGCGAAGGCAAGACCATTCCGGCAGTGGTGCAGATGAACAAGATGGGCCTGATGTTCATTTTTGATCGCGATACCGGCGAACCGGTTTTCGGCATGGAGGAGCGACCGGTTCCTCAAACGACAGTACCGGGCGAATGGACGTCGCCGACGCAACCGTTCCCGATCAAACCAGAGCCACTGGTGCGTAACACGATGACCCGTGCAAATCTGGCAAAGGTAACGCCTGAGCACGAGGCTTTTTGCGCGCGGCTCTGGGATGACTACAAGCTCAGCGATGCGGTGCCTTACCAGCCCTGGAAACTGGACCAGGACATTATCGTGTTCCCGGGTGCCCAGGGCGGCAGCAATTGGTGGGGTGCGGCCTTCAATCCGTCGTTGGCACTGATCATTGCCAATGTCCATACCGCGGGCCAGTGGGGTCATCTCGAGTTGACCGAATCCGGCATGCGCAAGGTGACGCCGGAACAGCGGCGCTTCTGGAATAACGACAAGATGTGGAGTTGTAGCGAGCCGCCCTGGGGTGAATTGGTCGCGGTTGATGCCAATACGGGCGACATCGCCTGGCGCGTGCCGCTGGGCGAATTCGAGGAACTCAGCGCACAGGGCGTGCCACCAACGGGCACGCCAAGTGTTGGTGGATTGATAACAACTGCAGGTGATCTTGTCTTCATTGGTGCGACCGTTGACGGTTATTTTCGGGCATTTGACGCACGCAATGGCAAGGAGCTTTGGCGGGATCGTCTGCCGGCGCCGTCACAAGGCACACCAAGCACCTACATGGGCCGCGATGGCAAGCAATACGTCGTCATTGGCGGCAACGGCGGCGGATACTTCATGCGCGATCAAACGAGCGACGAGGTAATTGCCTACCGACTTTCAGGTAAATGAGTATGACGAATCTTGCGAAAGAAATTCTTGCCACCGGTATTCTGTTGAGCAGCATCGTGGCGTGCGTCGCCCAGGCACAGACCGGCAATCCGGGTGGTTCGGTAAACGACCTGCTGGGTGCGATGGACTACGGCGTGTGCAGGGGTACCGACCCGGCGTGCTACCACGACTGGGCGCGTCCCGACAGTGACGAGTATCGCGTGCTGCTGTTTACAAAGACGGCCGGTCCTCGTCATGGGCATCTGGGAGCGCCGCTGGCGGCGGGACTGAATCCCGAACTTGCCGAAGACAACGTTGTGCAGCGAGAACTCGGCAAGTTGCTGGCCGCGGCAAACATCACCATGCACTACACGGAAGACGGTGCTGTTCTTGGCGGCCTGAACAGCTATCACGCCATCATCTTTTTTAGCACTTCGCGGGACAATCTCAATGACGGCGAGAAGACCGCGCTGCGTCAATACATGCGACGTGGTGGCGGATTTGTCGGCGTGCACAATGCTTTCGGCACGCAATACAACTGGCCGTACTACGAAGGTCTGCTCGGTGGCGCAAATTTCTTCGATCATGGGCCGCATCGTGTCGCCGATGTCGTGCTGGTCAATAGCAGCGATGCATCGACCCGTGATCTGCCGCAGCGTTTCAGTTTCATGGACGAGTGGTACAACCTGATTCCTTTCCCGACACAGGTCCGTTTCCTGGCAACGGTTGATGAGAACTCCATGCAGGTGCCGCCGCCACGGGAACCGCGTCCGCCGCGACCGGGTCAGCTGCCGGCGGTGCTCGGCGGACATCCGGGCCATGGCTCCTTCCATCCGGTCACCTGGTGTCAGTATTACGACGGCGGCAAGTCGTGGGTAACAACGCTTGGCCACGATCCGGCCATCTGGACCAACCCGGACTTTGAGGGCGGCGCCGAATTCAAGACCATGCTGCTCGGCGGTATCAAATCGGTGATCGGGCTTGAGCCCTTTTGCCAATAGACAACAACGGGAAATTGACGCCGAAGATGGCATGCAGATCACAGCCGGCAATCATTTCACAAATATCAATGCGTTCATCGGTGGTTACGAGCACATCCATGATATCGGCATCCAGCGCAACGTTGAGTCGGTCATGCAGTCGCATCCCAACACCAACATGAACTTGCTGGCACGCACAAAATATGTGCACGAGAAATATCCGCCCGAGAAAAATCCGATGCTGTATGGGGCAGAACGGACGACGAAGTATTTGAACATCGTTCGCGCCTGCTCGCGTGCGTACATTGCTGCCGTCGACATGTTGTGAGATGCGGCGATACCTGACGGTGCTATTTATGGAGCCAGGAAAAATGAACTTGAAGTCCGTGGGCAAGGCCTTCGTTTTGATTACGGTAGTCGCGATTGCGGCATGGGCACAGTCTGACCGAACGCCAGCACCTTTGTCGCCGCCGCCGGTACTGGCAACCGACAAGGATGCACAGGGCCGGCCCATACCGTTCGGACCGTCGGCAAATCATTCGCCGGGTACGCCGCTTGGCAGCGGCCCGTACCCGGCTGTCATGGCGACCGACCCGGGATTACCCGAGCATGTCTTTTATCATCCGGTGGACCTGGACGCGGCCGGTGAGCTGGGCATTGTGGTCTGGGGCAATGGCGGATGCCTGCACGCAGGCAATCGCTTCCGGATTTTTCTCAGCGAACTGGCAAGTCATGGATTCCTCGTAATTTCGGCCGGGCCCATCGGCCACATCGCGCTTGAAGTTGGCCCGCAGGAAAATCCATTCGTTGCGCTACCCGGCGCTGCACCGCCACCGCCGCCACCAGCGCCGATAGAAAATGATCCAACGGCACCCTGGCGCAGCATGCGTTCCACCGCAGACCATATGCGGGAGGCTATTGACTGGGCCATCGCGCAAAATACTGACGCGCATAGTGCATTCTATGGCCGCCTGGACACCGAGGCGGTGGGCGCGGGCGGTCAATCCTGCGGTGGCGGACTCACGACCAGCCTGGCGGGCGATGCGCGATTGCGTGCCATCGGCATCTTCAACAGCGGTACACGCCTGCAATCGACCTTCGGCCGTGAAGTTACTGCAGAGCAGGCGGCGGAAGGGCGACGGCGGCTGGATGCGGTGCACACGCCGACTCTCATCCTGACCGGCGATCAGCAATTAGACATCGCCTACAGCGGCGGTCACGACACATTCGACTATCTGAGTAGTGTTCCAGTGTTCCACGCCTGGCAGGAGGGCCTGACACACATCGGCACATATGGCGCGCCCAACGGCGGGTCGCTGGGGCGGATCGCGTCCGACTGGTACAAGTGGCAGTTGCAAGGTGACCAGCAGGCAGCCAGCATGTTTGCCGGTACCGACTGTCTGCTCTGCCAGGACAAGAGCTGGCATGTGCAGAAAAAAAATATGGACTGAGTGTCAGCCGGACTTGCAGCGAACGGGGGATTCATGACTGTCAACTGGGGCATTCTTGGCACTGCAAATATTGCATTGACCCGGACGATACCATTCATGGCACAGGTGGCTTGCGCCCGTGCCCATGCAATTGCATCCCGCAGTCTTGAGAAGTCGAAACGGGCCGCCGCGGATCTGAATATTCCAAAGGCGTATGGTTCCTATGAAGCTTTGCTGGACGACGCGGAGATTGACGCAGTCTATATTCCTTTGCCAAACAATCTGCATCGCGAATGGAGTATCAGGGCCATGGAGGCCGGCAAGCATGTGCTCTGCGAAAAGCCCATGTCGTTGCTGCCGGAGGATGTAAGGGCGGTCATCGAAGTGCGTGATCGCACTGGCAAGCACATTGAAGAAGGCTTCGGCTACAAGAATCATCCGCAGTGGGACAAGATCGACGAGCTGCTGGCGGCGGACGCTATCGGCACACCACTCGCTGCCCATGGCGTGCTGGCCATGCGTTTCATGAATCCCGACGACATACGCAACAGCCCGGAGCTGGGCGGCGGCGCCACCTATGATCTGGGTTCATACGCAATCAGCGCAGCCACAATGATTTTCAAGCGCCCGCCCCGACGGGTGCTCGGCGTCATGGAGCATGATCCGGACTTAAAAATCGATCGACTCAGTACTGCGATTCTCGATTACGGCGATGCGCATGCAACGTTCACCGTCTCCACCCAGGGCGGCGCCTCGGCCTGGGCCACTCACCAGCAGTTCTCCGTGTTGGGTTCACACGGCTGGCTACGTTGTGACTTCCCCTACGCGCAGGCTCGGCCGACAGCGTGTCACCTTTTTGTCGGCGACCTCGAAAGTTATGGTGGCTTCGAAACACAGAAATTTGAATTCCCCGCGGTTAGCCAGTATGGATTGGAAATCGAACGCTTCTCGCGCCACCTGCTGGGCGAGAAGGTCAGGACATGGGAATTGGAGGATGCACTTCTGACGCTGACTATAATCCGGGAACTGTTTGCGTCGGCTCGCGGTGACTGTTGGCGTGACATCCGGATTTAACGCTGATGCTTCCACAAGCTCCACACAAGGCCATGCTTCAGTCACTCTTTTAGTTCAAAAGCCGATGAGATTGAAGACGAGATCCTGGTGATTGGCACGACGCCCGGATCGGGACCTGGTCAGGCGTTGCACGATCTCCATATTGACGCCAGGTCTGCAACTGCCGCCGGCTATGCTGGCGTCACAGGCGAAATGTATACCTGAACTTCAGCGTCGCCAGTGTTTCCGTGCTGCGAAAGTCGTTGTTCCGGTAGTCCGGATCGGACGGGTCAAACTGTTGCATGTTGTGATTAAGGACCAGCCAGAAGTCCTGGCCCGCGGCCCGGTTGTAATGCAAGCGCGTGTTAATGCCCATTTCGTCCGAAAGGTTGTCGTATTGGACCAGCAACGAGAGTGACCAGCTCTTGTTGAAAGCGTTGACATTTTCGAAGGTAAGCTGGCGCGTCGTGGCTTCCGCACCTGGGAAATCATACTTGTTGTAATCAAACTCCATCTCGAACGCGACGTGATCGTTCAGTTGCCACTCGATCCCGGGGCTGACGGTAAACAGTTCGCCGTCGTAGAAGTCGCCGCCCTCGACACGCAAATTGACACTGACCGGTCGATGGCTGCCGGTGCGAACGTTGAAGTCCCAGCGATCAAATTCATATTCACCCGGCGCCAGATCGATGCCGAGGCGGGCAAGTGGATTTTCACCGTCGAGCAGCCGTTCGGTGAAGTTCGACAGGCCGATACGCAGGCTATCGTTGCTGGCCGACTGCGTGTCGAACATGACCAGGCCGATGCGTTGCGACTGCAGTAGTCCGGTGTCGAGATACTCCCAGCGATTGAAAAACACCCTCGATTCAAAACGCTGGAACCAGCGCGACTCGTCGTTGACCCAGCGGTGGCGAGCCCGACCCGAATACTGGCGTACGCCAGTGCGGTTGGCGAAGCCGAGGCGCGGATCATAATTTTGCTGGGTTTCGCTGACCTGGCCACCAATTTCCCAGCCTTCCTGCGCCGGCATGCCGAGCGCGGCGCTCCAGGCAAAATCGTCGCCTGCCAGCCCCTCGTTGTGCGACTGTTGTACCCAGAACCAGCCCTCGAGGCTGCGATTATGCGGCAGCTGCGTATTACGGTAGTTGAAGTCCAGGCCCAGCAGTGAGCTGGATTCGTTAGAGGTCGGATCGCCTGCGGTGGCGATGGCGCCAAGCGACGATTCGGCAAGCACACCATGAGTGACCCGGGCGATAAACAGGTCAGACGCATCGATATCCTCGAACTCGTCCTGACGAACGTACAAGGTGCCGAAGTCCGTTCCGCCAATGCGCCCGCTGAGTTTCAGACCGCCGATCAGATCAACCGCCTCGCCTGTTGAGCTTAGCCCGATGCGGCGCGAGTAGAACGGCAGTCCGTTGGTTCCGGAAAAGGCGCCGGGGACGCTGGCGCCACCGCCGCCGCCACCACCGCCGCCACCACCGCCCGTGGATATGCCACCAAACTGGAAAATGTCGAAATCCGCGAGGAAAAAACTTCGCTTCTCCGGAAAGAACAGGCTGAAGCGATTGACGTCGAGTTGCCGGCCATCCACCTCGGTCGCGGCAAAGTCGGTATTCAGCGTTACGAGCATGTTAATTGCCGGCGTCAGCTTGTAGTTGATATCCAGCGATGGACGCAGCTCGGACTCACTGTCGTTGGTGATGTGATCACTCGACGAGGTTGCGCTGAGCGAAGGAATGATGTCGAGGCCGCGGCCCTGATCAAGGCCCTGAAACCCGCGAAATTCGCCCGAAACGGTCGGATCGACACTGCCGTTGTGCGAATTCCAGGCAATCTCCTCGTTCCTGCGCCGGATTTCCCGGCTCAGGTTGATTCCCCAGGTGTCATTCGTTGGATCGAACGTCAGCGTCTTGAACGGGATGGCGAGTTCCATGGTCCAGCCGTTCGCCGTCAGGCTTGCATCGGCGCGCCAGATTCCGTCCCAGTCGTCCGACAGGCGTGTGCCGCTGGTGTAAATGCCGTCTTCGCGGACACCATAGGGATTGACGGAAAACGAATAGCCACTGCGTTTGTTGTTGAACGCGTCCACCAGCAGCGTAAGCGTATCGTCGGCATTCAGTGAGCCACCTTGTCGCAAGGTCTTTGCGGTGATGTTTGCCGGGTCGCTGTCGGTGGCGATTGCGGCGACATACAAGGCCTGTTCATCGTACATGACGTACCAGATCGTCTCCTCGGACGGGCTGGCAAACTCTACCGGAGACACCTGGTGCAGGTCGCGTATGACGGTAGCGCCATCCCACTCGCCAGGCGACAACTGACCATCGATCTTCGGTGCCTCGCTAACACGCGGAATATCAGCGCTCTTGCTCGTAGCCTGCGCCCTGGCCGGTTCCGAAAGGGAACTGGCCCCAATCAGGATAGCCACGGCCATGGCCACAGGGCGACCGCGCTTCCGCCCACCGCAAAGCGTCACTGTGTTCAACAGAGCTGTCATCAATCGAATCGGCCGCAGATCATTAAACAAAGGGTAGCAAACGCGCTACAGCCGGATATCGGCGTATGTGAACAAAAAGTTGGCCGAAATCTACTCGCCGGGCTGGTGCTTACAAGGCCGAACGCGGCTTTGTGGAATTGCGCAAGACGTCGTGGACCAGTTCGATGACCAACTCGTAAGCCATGGTCCCGAGACCGGCGACAATCGCATCAACCGCGGTCGACACATAAGAAGTGTGCCGGAAGGATTCGCGCAGGTGCGGGTTTGAAATATGCAGCTCTACCTTGTAACCGTTGTAGGCGCGCAGCGCGTCATGAATCGCAACCGAGGTATGCGTGTACGCGGCTGCATTGATGACTATTGCATCAACATTGCCAATCGCCTCCTGGATCCAGTCAACGATCTGGCCTTCATGATTCGACTGTCGAAAATCGATAAGCAAATTGTGTGCGTTGCCGACTTTGCGGCAGAGTACGGCAATATCTTCGAGCGACTCATGGCCATAGATCTCAGGTTCTCTCCTGCCCAGCAGATTCAGGTTCGGACCATTAATCACGAAGATTTTCTTAGCCACAATTGAAAGCTCTCTGTGTGCTCATGCTGCTCAGGTTTCCCTGGCCGCGCCGAACTTGCGTGCCAGCGCACGAATTGCCAGCAGGTAACCTAGTTTGCCGAAGCCGCAGATGAAACCCATCTCACCGGCAGGCTCATGCAGCGGTTGTGTAACCTCGTCAACGTGCCGATAAATATTTGTGATGTGAACCTCAATCACGGGCTTCTTGAGGCTTGCTATCATCTGGATCGCGGAGCGGTACAGCTCGAACATCTGCATCATCGCAGGCGAGTGGCCAATCGGATTGATAATGACGCCGTCAAATTTTTCGCTGTCTTTCGCTATCCAGCGAAACATCTCGTCTTGATTATCCGTCTGGCGGAAGTCGAGTTCTAATCCCAACGCGTCGCATAAGGCCTGACAGTCTGACGCCAGGCTCGCGAGCGTCATCCTGCCGTACAGCCTGCTGTTATAGTTGCCAAGGTCGCCTAGGCCGGGACCATTCAGAATCAAAACCGTGTTCTTCAAATCATGTTCCGCCGCGCCATGCTGTGATGCAAGGGAGATCACTTAATATTGTGTGTATTGGTACGGTCGATTGGACACGGCGACTGCGCGCCGTCAGCTTGCGCCCGAGTATTTCAGCTAGCTGCCAACACTGTCAAGCCGACGCCGGTCAAGCGCATTTCCTAGATATCTTCTGGCACAGTTCTCTTTGCTGGCCCGGTGTAGCTTGCCAATTCGTTACGCGGAATTGGGCCTTTGTTGCGTCCACCCTGGCATTGTTGCTCCCAGGCGTGCGCCAGAATCCCGACCGCGCGCGACAAGCAGAACAGGCCTCTTGCCAACGGTGCCGGAAAGCCAAGTTCCGCGTACACAACGGCTGTTGCGCCGTCGATATTCATCGGTACACGCTTGCCGCGCGCTACGTCGGCCAGCGATGCCTCTACGGCCAAGGCAATTTCCCGGTATCGCCCCGAGATTGCACCGTCGCGCGCCGCCTGCCGGACGATTTCCAGTAATCGCGGTGCACGCGGATCAACGTCGTGAAATCGATGCCCGAATCCCGGAATGTACTTGCCGCGCTCGGCAACAAATTTCGCAACTTCGCTTGCAACCGCTTGCTCGAGGCCTGTGCCGGTGTCGACTGAAGATGCAATGTTCTGAAACAACTCCACGGATTGTTCCCCGGCGCCGCCATGCACATCGCCGAGAGTATTCAGGGCGGACGCCATTGCATTATTGAGGCCGACACCACAGGTAATCGCCATCCGCGCGATGGCAATGCTCGGCGCCTGTGGACCATGGTCGACGCCCGACATCAACGCCGCGTCAAGCAGCGCCGCCTGGCTGCTGGTCGGTATTTCTGCACGCAGCATCAAGAAGATCATCTGTGAAAAGCTCAGCTTGCCAATCAAGTCCTGGATCGGATAGCCAAAGAACTCGATGACGCCGGGCTCCATATTGATAATCCCGGTGTGCCACCAGGGATTACGGACATATTCGCTCATACAAAGACCCTTGGTCGTTCTTGCCGGGATGCCGCTGCCACAACCAGCAGTGGCACGTCGTTGCCGGTGCAGACTGTTAAATTCACTAACTCGATAGTACAATCTTTTTCCGATCCGTTCGAGCCGGATAATCAATGGCGCCGCAAACGCGGCGGGGAGTCGCAGATGAGCATCGAAGGTTCGCGGTTGCTGAAGTGCTCGGCCCTCCCGGCAGGTTGTGTCCTGCTGGCATTAGTCGCGGCCTGCGCACGCGAGCAGGCACCCGCGGCAGCGCCCGCCGCGGCTATGCAAGCCGAAAGCAACGCCATGCCGGATTCACAGGAATCCGTCAGCGAGGAATACCTAGTGCTCGGTAATGCGAACCGTGGTGCGGGTGAGCCCATGATTGCGGTCGATCCGACCAACCCGGACAACATGATTATCGTGGCGATGGGCAATATTCAACAGTTACACGGGCGCCCGGCGACGCGTGGCAGTACCGGCGACTACCACCTCGTCCCCGGGTCGACCATCAACTGGCTGGCCGTGACCAACGATGGCGGCATAAGCTGGGAGGTCTCTGAATTACCGATATTGTCCGGGACATTTACACGTTGCCCGGACGCTTTTGCTGACGTAACAGCCGACGGTGTATTCATAGCCGGCTGTGAACCACGGGAAACGCATAGCAGCCCGGACCATTTCGGGATGTCGGCGTTCATGATGTCGGCTGACAAGGGCAAGACCTGGGGACCTGTGGTGCCGATGATCAGCGACTTTGCGCTCGATCGCTTCGCGCCCGGACTGGCGCCTGTGTCGGGCGGCTTCCCGCCCGGATCGCCCGACCGGGTCGCCACGCATTCACCCTGGGACCGTCCGTTTACACAAATCGATGACTCGACCGGTGTGATTTACGGGACGTCCGGAGGCGGCTGGACAACGAGCGGGGCGCCACCTGGCGAGCGCCGCAGTCAGGCGTACATCACGGCCTCGACGGACGGTGGCAAGTCTTTCGGAAACGTCTACGCCTGGGATTCGCCCGAATACCCGCAAAGCAGCCGCGGCATCAGCGCGGCCGCCGGGCATGGAATTGTCGCGGTAGGCTATGTTGCGGCCAGCGCTCCGAGTGCGGCTTGTCCCTGCGTAGTGCTGGGTATCAGCCGTAACCAGGGCGAGTCTTTCGATTACCGGGTTCTGGACCAGTTCATCGTTACGCCACCGGCGCCGGGTGAGCGCCCGAGCAACGGCGGCTTTGTGAATATCGCAATTGATCCGAGCAGGACTGGCCGGATTGCACTGCTTAAATACGAGGCCGCAGCTTACAGCGTCGCGATCAGTGAAGATTTTGGTACCACGTGGGGCGAATTTGTGCCAGCCGGCCATACACCGGAGGCAGTTCGTTTTACGAAACCGGCCTTTGAGTTTTCTCGTGACGGGGTGCTGGGTCTGATCTGGCGCGCGGTCTACGACGATGACAGCTATGACATATGGGCGGCTGTATCGCTGGATGGCGGGCAGAGTTTCGGGGCTTCACATCGAGTCAGCCACGCGCGATCACCGGCCTTCGACAAGTATCGGAATGCAGGCCTGTTCGGCGATGACATCCAGGATCTCGCGATGGACAACGAGAATCTGCACCTGGTGTGGGGCGATTCCAGGGCCGGCTTCCAGGGTGTCTGGTATGGACGGCTGACGCTGCGGGCCGACTAGCCGATGCGCCGGTCCATCGCAGCCGTCGCACTGGGTGGAGGGCTCCAGGAGAAACTGTATGCGATAGCGGCTGCGCGATTCGATTCGGTCGAGCTTACGGAGGCGGAACTCGCGTTCAGCGAAATGCAGCCGCGGGAGATAAAGCAGCTACTTGACGAAGTCGGCTTGACGATTTCCGTATTCCACTCGATCACCGATGTCGAGGGTGTTTCCGCCCGGACTTTCTCGGAATCGCTGGCGAGGGCAGAACGCAAATTCGAGTTGATGGGAGAGTTGGGTGCTACCTTGTTGCGTATCCCGTCAAACGCGGGTGGCCAGGCTCTCGATAATCCGGACATCGCAGCCGAGCAGCTGGCGGCGCTGGCGGATCGCGCGCAGGTACAGGGGATTCGCATCGGCTATGAGGCGATCGCAACCGCCAGGTTTGTCACCGGTTATCTGCAGGCCTGGAAAATCCTGGCCGCTGCCGGGCATGCAAATCTCGGGCTGATACTGGACAGCGTCGAAGTACTTGCGAAGGGGGACGATCCGGCGCTGTTGGCCACCATTCCGGGTGAGCGAATATTCATGGTACAGCTTGCCGATGCGCCGGCGCTTGCCATTGACCTGGAAACGCTTGGGCGACACTTCCGGTGTTTCCCGGGGCAGGGCGCACTGGACGTGTCCGGTTTTGCTGCCTGCGTTCTCGACAGCGGCTACGCGGGGCCGTTTTCGCTGGACGTTCGCAATGATGTCGTGCGTGCCGCACCGGTACGCTCCGCCGCACTGGATGGCTACCGATCGCTAACCTTTGTCGAAGAACAGCTTTTCCGCCTCGGCCGCAAAACCAGCCGGTCTGCATTTGCAGGCAGCGATCCGCCCGCCCAGCAGCAGGAAGAGTCAATCGGTTTTATCGAATTCGCGGTTGACTCGGAAAGCCAGCAGGAACTCGAGACCTGGCTTGGTAACCTGGGTTTCAGGCGAGCAGGCACTCACCGCAGCAAGGACGTGGTTCTCTACCAGCAAGGCGGGGTGCTGATCGTGCTGAATGCCGGCAGCGATACCTTCGCGCACTATTATCATCACCTGCATGGCACCACGATTTGCGCGATCGGGTTGCGCCTGTCAGACCCGCTGGCATTGCTCGCCCGCGCCGATCTCTATGCCTATAAACGATATGAAGAGCGCGTCGGACCACAGGAGTACATGATGCCGGCAGTGCGGGCTCCGGACGGCAGTCTTCTACACCTGCTCGACCCGCGTTACGATCCGCACACGGATTTTGTCATGGACAATGACAGCGATGCGCCAGCATCAATTCTGGACAGGGTTGATCACCTGGTGCGTGCGGTTCCCGAAAATCAATTTGATTCCTGGGTCTTGTTTTATCGCGCACTGCTCGGTCTAACGGCAGACAATTCACTGGACCTTTCCGATCCGCACGGGACGGTACGCAGTCGCGCTTTGCACGACGCCGACAATCGACTCAGGATGCCGCTGACCTATTCTGACAACGCAAAGACGGTGGTCGCGTTGTCGCTGTCAAGCTTTGGTGGTGCGGGGATCAACCAAATCGCTTTCGAAACCAGTGACATATTTGCCGCTGTAGCCGAAATGCGTAAGCGCGGTATGCCACTGCTGAGCATACCGGCGAACTATTATCGGGACCTGGCCGAGAATCGCGACGTGCCAATGGATCTGGTCGAAAAAATGAAAAAGGCATCTGTGCTTTACGATTGCGACCCAAAAGGGCGACGTTTCTTCCATGTGTACACCGAGTTCTTCAATAATCGGTTCTTTTTTGAAGTGGTGCAGCGCGAGAATGGCTACGATGGCTACGGCGAATGCAACGCGCCGGTGAGAATGGCGGCGCAGGCCAAGCACCAGCAACGGCGAGGCATGAGGCAGGCAGATGAAGCCAGGGTTTGACGAGGATCGGCCAGCGATTGCACAGACCAGCAGGAATATTCAATTCTCGCTGGCGCACCTGAGTGCGCTGGATCTGACGCCACCAGAACTTGTGATAGCGGCGGCCGAGGCAAATTACGATTACGTCGGCCTGCGATTTATCGGCGTTACCGCCGGCGGCGCAGCCTGGCCACTCTGGAAAGACAAGGCGACGATGGCCGGTACCAAGGCGCGCATGGCAGAAACCGGCGTGGGCGTGCTCGACGTAGAGCTATTGAAACTGCTCCCCGATACCGATGTTCGAAGCTTCGAACATTGCATTCAGGCAGCGGCGGAAATTGGTGCCAGGCATTTGCTGACGCAGGCAGATGACCCCGAGTTCAGTCGGCTTGTTGACAATTATTCACGACTGTGCGACCTGGCCGCACCTTATGGCCTGAGCTGCGATGTTGAATTCATTCCATGGATACAAACCGCCAATCTCAAGAGTGCTGGCGCACTGGTAAAAGCGTCCGGACGCGACAATGTCGGCATCCTGATCGACTCCTTGCATTTCGCGCGGGCCGGCTGTCGGCTCGAGGAACTGGACGAATGGCCGGCGGCATGGTTCCACTACATCCAGCTTTGTGACGCCCCGGCAAAAGGCCCCGCCACCGTTGGCGGACTAATCTATGCAGCGCGTGAGGAGCGCCTGCTGCCGGGAGACGGTGAACTTGACCTGATGGGAATCATGCGGCATCTGCCATATCCAATCGTCATTGGCATCGAGATGCCTGCCGAAACCTTGTCATTTACCGCGTCTCCGGGCGAGCGCGCGGCGATGGCCCGCGAATCAGCATTGCGGCTGTTTCAGCGTAATGGCTATCCGGCGGCGGATGGCGGGGACAAAAGTAATGCCCCGCGCGGGACCGTCACAGCAGATCCATTGCTGCAGTGGAAACTTGACGATCCCTAGCTGCACCAGACGCCAAATTAAATTATACTATCAGGGTAGTTAATAACAAAATTCGATCTCGGTGCATGACAGGCAATGCGGCATGCAGCTGAGGCCGGCCGGTGTACACGAAGATTGTCAGACGGATAGGCAAATGGCGGAACATAAAGATCTGAAGGCTGAAGATCGTGCAGTCGTGGACGACATGGTAGGTCGGGCGCGGCTTGCTATGGATGCTATCCGGGAGTTTGACCAGCGGCGCGTCGATCGGCTTTGCCAGGCGCTCGGCTGGGCCACGGCCAATGAGACGACGTTCACCCGGCTGGCACAAATGGGCGTCGACGAAAGTGGTCTCGGGGATCGTGCCGGGCGGCCGGGCAAGCGATTCAAGATCATGGGTGTCCTGCGCGATGCGCTGCGCCTGCCGAGTATCGGCGTTATTGAGGAAATTCCAGAGAAAGGCATCGTCAAGTATGCCAAGCCTGCGGGTGTTATCGCCTCGCTGGTGCCAACGACAAACCCGGCACTGACGCCGCCATTTACCGGGATTTATGCATTGAAGTGCCTGGATGCAGTAATCTTTTCACCACATCCGCGCTCGAAGAACACGACACTGGCGACGGTCGAGGTCATGCGCAAGACCATGGTGCGCGAAGGTGTACCTGCGGACGTTTTCCAGTGCGTGCGCACGCCGAACGTGCCGATGACGCAGTACCTGATGTCGCAGTGCGATCTGACGTTTGCCACGGGCGGGCAGCCGATGGTGAGGGCGGCCTATAGTTCCGGAAAGCCAGCTTACGGTGTCGGTGCCGGAAACTCGACCATGGTGATCGATGAGACGGCCGAACCGGAAATCGCCGCGCGCAATACGCGTCTGTCCAAGACCTCGGACTTCGGATCCGGATGCTCCGCGGATGGCAATTTGCTTATCGACGACCGCATATACGATCGGATGCTGGCGGCACTGCAGGAGGAAGGCGGCTACCTCGTCAACAAGTCTGAGGCGCATGCTATCGAGCGCGTGATCTGGGACGTGCACGGTCATCGCCTGCCGGATTCCGTAGCCTGCACGCCACAACGCATTGGCGAACTGGCAGGCCTGAAGATCCCGGATGACCGCACATTTGTCATCGTCGAGAATGACCGTATCGGCCCCGAACACAATTACTCGAAGGAGAAATTGACGACGCTACTTGCGGTGTATCGCTATCACGGGTTCGAACAGGCGCTGCAGATGGTGCGGCAGATTTACGAGGTTGGCGGCAAGGGCCACTCCTGCGGCATCTATTCACACAATGATGATCATATCGACCAGCTCGCGCGCGTCGCGCCCGTAAGTCGCATGATGGTCCGGCAACCACAATCCAAGGCCAACGCAGGCGCGTTCAACAATGGCATGCCGATGACCTCGAGCCTCGGCTGTGGCATCTGGGGTGGCAACATTACCAACGAAAATGTGCACCTCAAGCACTTCATGAACGTCACCTGGGTGAGTCGCCCGATCGCCGAGGACCGGCCATCGGAGCAGGAACTCTTCGGCGATTTTTACGGTACGGAGACAGATTAGTGAGCAACAATACGATCGCCGAATTGCTCGTGAACTACCTGGAGCAGCGCGGCACTCGATATGTATTCGGACTCTGCGGGCACACCAACATCGCTGTTCTGTCCGCCATGCCGGGCACATCTGTGGAGTTCGTCAACTACCGCCACGAGCAGAGTGCCGCGCACTCGGCCGATGCATACGCGCGCGTCACCGGTCGTGCCTCGGTGTTGTTGACGCACCTGAGCCCCGGGTTGACGAACGGTGCCACCGGAGTGGCAAACGCTGCGCTCGACTGCATACCGATGGTGGTCATCGCGGGCGACATTCCGACCCATTATTACGGCAAGCATCCGCATCAGGAGGTCAACCTGCACGCGGATGCATCGCAATACGAGATCTATCGGCCGTTTGTGAAAAGGGCCTGGCGCGTCGACCGCGCTGATCTGTTTCCGGAGATTATCGAGAAGGCGTTTACGCTGGCGGAGAGCGGGCAACCGGGCCCTGTGCTCGTCAACGTTCCGATGGACATCTTTTCTGCCCGCGTTGATGCAGAATTGTTTGATCGTCAGTTGGCCAACACCAAGTCATTGCGCAAGCCATCGCTGGATCGTGAAACGGCCATCGAAATCGTCGACTTGTTGGGCAAGGCAGAGCGGCCTGTTATCTATGCTGGAGGCGGCGTCCTGCTGGCAAGAGCGTCGGCGGAACTGGCCGCATTGGCGGAGCATTTCGATATTCCTGTCGCCCATAGCCTGATGGGCAAGGGCGCACTGCCGGACGACCACCCGCTGGTGCTTGGCATGACGGGTTTTTGGGGCACGGAACTGGTCAACCAGGCCTGCCTGCAAGCCGACTGTATACTCGGCCTCGGTACGCGTTTCAAAGAAGCTGATTGCAGCTCCTGGTATCGCGACTACACGTTTAATATTCCGCCGACCAGGCTGGTTCACATCGACATAGAGCCAAGCGAGATCGGCCGAAACTTCCCCACTGAAATTGGCGCGGTTGCGGATGTCAAAGCCGCACTTGTGGCGCTTGTGGAAGTGGCGCGAGAACGGTTTCCGAACGGCGCGAAACGGCCCGAGACGCGCAAGCGCATCAGCGATTTCCGCAAGACTTTCATCGATGCAAACAAGGCGATGGCCACGAGCTCCGCATTCCCGATGATGCCGGAGAGAATACTCGCCGACGTACGACAGCAATTGCCACGCGACGCGATTATTACCACGGATGTCGGTTGGAACAAGAATGGCGTGGGACAGCAGTTTCCAATCTACACGCCGGGCAGTGTGTTGACTCCTGGTGGCTATGCCACCATGGGATTCGGTCCGCCCGCCGCGATCGGCGCGAGACTGGCTGAGCCAGACCGCGTCGTCATATCGTTGGTGGGTGATGGTGGCTTTGGCCAAAATCCATCCTTGCTCGCGACCGCGGTTGAAAGAAAACTGCCGATCGTCTGGTTGGTCATGAACAATAACGCCTACGGTACAATTGCCGGCTTGCAAAAGGCTCACTACGGCATGACCTACGGAACCGTATTCGACATCGACCCGGCGAATCCAAGACCGAATTATGCTGAAATCGCGCGCGCCTATGGCTGCGAGGGCGTCCGAATTGCTTCTGCTGACGAGCTTGCACCGGCGCTGGCAAAAGCAATTGCTGCCAACGCGCCGTACGTGCTTGACGTGCCCATGAAGAACAACCCGACTCCAACGACTGGCCACTGGAACATCCTGGATATTTACAGCCCGGACAGTCACGTATCACATGTCGCGACAGACTAGAGTGGCAAACAATGCGCAGACCGTGGACGCACAGATAGAGACAATGGGAACTCGAAAGCATCCATCCATTCTCGTGGGCCTTATCGGGGCAGGGATCGGCGGCTCATTGTCGCCGGCCATGCATGAGCATGAAGGCGACATGCATGGCATGCGATACCAGTACAAGTTTATCGATCTCGATAAATTGAATCTCGACCTTGGGGACCTGCCCGAGCTGTTGCTGGCGGCCGAGCGCATGGGGTTCAATGGCCTGAATATCACGTACCCGTGCAAACAGGCGGTTGTGCAGCATTTGCACGAATTATCCGATGCTGCGGCACGAATTGGAGCCGTGAATACCGTTGTTTTTTCCAATGGTCGACGAGTCGGACACAACACGGATGCCTGGGGCTTTTTTGAAAGCTTCAATGAGGCGATAGCGAGTCATTGCGAGCACGATGAAATATTGCTGCTGGGCGCGGGCGGCGCCGGCGCTGCCATATCGCACGCGCTGCTGGGGAAGACGAATTGCAGCCTTGAAATCTTCGACACCGACCCGTCACGCGCAAGCGGTCTCGTCGAAAGTCTGGCCGATGTCTACGGCAATGGTCGTGCCGTTGCATCTCGCGATACGGCTGACTCAGTCAGCAGAGTGAATGGGGTTATCAATGCAACTCCGGTTGGCATGACCAGGAGTCCGGGCTACCCGATTGAACCGGGTCTGTTGCGCTCGGACCTCTGGGTCGCAGATATTGTTTATTTCCCGATTGAAACCAAGCTGGTTCGCGCCGCAAACGATGCCGGATGTACGGTCATGAACGGCGGTGGCATGGCGGTCTTCCAGGCGGCAAGAGCATTCGAGATTTTTACGGGTGTGCGGCCGGACATAAAGCGAATGAAAGCCCATTTCAATACGCTCGTGTAATCGTTACAGTAGCGATGCTTAGCGTGGGATATCCGGCAAGGCGAAAGTTTGTTCGGACACGATGATTATTTTTTTTGCGCTAACCGAGACCAGGAACCAGGTGCAATGACCCCAAACCAGGCATTAAAGAAGCCAGGTGCTGCTGCCAAGAAAAATGTGCGCAGAACCAAGGATGCAGACGCGACTCGCGAAAATATTGTGGCCGAGGCGCTGCAGGAGTTTTCGCAGCATGGCCTGAGCGGTGCTCGCGTAGATCGTATCGCGGATAAGACGCGCACCAGCAAGCGCATGATGTACTACTATTTTGAGAGCAAAGAGGGGCTTTATCGCGAGGTGCTGAAAGAGAGTTATCGGCAATTACGCGAACTGGAGTCGAATTTTCACCTGGAAGACCTGCCGCCTATGCTGGCACTGCGCAAGTTGGTAGAGGGCACTGTTGACTATCATGCCTCGCACGCGGACTTCATTCGCGTCATCATGAATGAGAATATCCTCAAGGGTTTCCATATCAGGCAACTGCCTGAACTAAAAGTGGTGAACCGCAAAGCGATCGAGATTATCGAGGATATTTGTCGCCGCGGAACGGAAGAAGGTATTTTCCGGGCCGACCTCGAGCCGGTAAAACTGCACGAAAACATCAGCGCGCTGGCGTTTTTCAATGTGTCCAACCAGCATACCTTTGGCTTCTTATTTGATCAGGACTTCACCGATCCAAGGACTCACGAGTTGCGGCGAGCACAAATTGTCGACACCATCACCCGATACGTCCGCGCACCCTGATCGACATGTATTAGTCGTGACTGTGTTTGGCGCTAGCGAGTAGGAATGACAAAGGCGCCAAATCCGGTATCATTCGTTGCTTACAAAGCAACCGGCAGAGCTCCGCATGTCACATAGAACCAAGCCGCTGGCGCCGAAAACCGGTGTTTCGCACGTCATTCGAGAACTCCGTTACCACGAAGCGTCGCGGCAGATCCTGGGCATGGTGCTTACCGTCTGGTTCGCCTGGATTGCGCAACCGGTCGCCTGGCTTTACTGGGTCGGCGCCGTGCTGTTTGTCGTTGGTACCGTAATCCGGCTCTGGGCCTCGGGCGTAATCGCGAAAAACAAGCAATTGGCGACGAGCGGCCCATACGTTTATGTCCGGCATCCGTTGTATGTCGGTAACATATTGATTTTATTTGGTTTTTCCGCCGCTTCCTACGTGTGGTGGACGCCGTTCGCAACGCTCGCATTCCTGTGGTTCTATTACCCGCCGGCGATTGAGTACGAGGAGCGCAAATTGCGCAAGATTTTCGGCGCTGCCTGGGACGATTACGTGCGCGGCACCAGGGCGCTGTTGCCGAACTTCGGCAATCGGCCCGGCGACGGTGGCGACACCTGGTCGTTCAAAAAGAGCCTGCTCGTGAACTGGGAACCGCTGATCGCCGTGTTCCTGCTCGGCTGGTTCGTCTACATCTATTTTCGGCTGTGACGCTGGCGCATATCGACGAGGCCGCGATAGTCGATATTGTCGCGCACGGCGAATGTATCGAGGGCCCCGGTAACCAGGGAAGTATTCATGTCGGCACGGTCGGTGACCGGCGCGTACTGGTGAAGGCTGCTTATGGCAACCTGTTGCTGGGCTTCGTCCGGCGCGCCATGTTGCGGCGCGAGCTGCGCGCCTACGAAAAGTTGCACGGCGTCACCGGTATCCCGCAGTGCTATGGCCTGTTCGCCGGCCGTTACCTTGCGTTTGAATTCATCGACGCGCGAACCTTCCGGGAGAACCCGCCGACTCCGGGCGGTCCGTTCTTTGATCGCCTGTTCGCCATTATCGAGGCCGTGCATGAGCGTGGTGTCGCGCATGGCGACCTGATGCGGAAAAGCAATATTCTCGTGGGTGAGGGCGAGATTCCCTACCTGATCGATTTCGGCGTTGCGACGATTTACCGACCGGGGTTTCATCCCTGCAATCATTTTGCGCACGGTTTCCTCTGGCAACACGATTACAACGCCTGGCTTAAACACAAGTATCAGCGCAATTTCGGGGACATGACGCCAGCGGACGCCAAATACTATCGGCCGCTAATGGTGGACAGAATCGCAAGTGTCCTTAAGCGAACGACGAGAAAACTGCTCGGCCGCTAGCCATGCGGCGAACCATCGCTGCGCGGTTCAGGGCCTGATCAAATCCTTGAACCGATCGTCGTCGCGCAGCGCATCGAGATCATCATCCTTGCTGGCCTGGTCTTGCAGTTTTGGATTCAGCGCCAGGGCTGTTTCTAGTGCAGCCAGTGCGCCGTTCTGGTCTTCGTTGGCGAGCCGGATCACGGCCAGGTCGTAATGCACTTCGGCAACGTCGGGGGCGAGACGCGCAGCGCGCTCCATCGGCGGCAATGCGCGCGCGTAATTTTTTTCCACGTAACCGGTCCAGGCTTCGTTCCAGGCATAGTTCATCTGTGCGTAGTCGAGTAGCCGGCCCAATTCCTGGAATGGCTCGGCATGGTCATCGACCCGTATATCTATTGCACGATCATTCTTGCCGCCGTAACCGCTGCCGGGTTTACGCACCATCAGGGCGGCAGACTGCTTGCCGCGTGAGTCACCGCCGCGTGCATCGCCGGCAAGCAGTGCAGCGTACATGCGATCTGCCAGCGTGCCGTTTGTGGCCAGGAATGCAGCCTCCATCGCGATGACCACCTCTTCGCCGGTCAGAATATTGCCCTGCACGGCGTAGTTGGCGCCTGCCCGTCCGCCGGCCCAGGGCAGGCAGCCGGGACCCGTGTAGGTCGATGAGCTGCCGTCGGCGGCAACGATGCCGAATTGCCGGCCGTTGTCCAATGGCTCGCCACGCAGAAGAATGTCAACGATTTCCTCAGGACGCACGCCACGCGCCAGCAACTCGAGTCCGCGCGGACCGAAACTGACGTCGGCGTTGGCCTGGGTTGCGATGGCGCCGACTGCGCCCTCGCCGAAGGGCACCACGCTGCCCACGGCGAAAAAGCGCGAGGCGACCGCGACCCCGACTTCGCCGCTGTCAGGGTCCGAGGCTACGATGGAAAAGGTCGCAACGTAGGGGTCGGCAAAGCTGGGCGAGGCGGAGACCAGCAGGAGGATGGCGAACAGCTGTGCGCGTCGAATCATGTGTACCAGTCTAACGCTATTTACCGGGCACGGGTCTGTGCTGAGCGAAATGGCTCACTTCTGCCGCCGCAACCTGTTTATAATCGCCGCCAAGTATTTGAACAGGCGGTAAAAGCCAGGATGAGCCTGATTGCTGAATTGAAGCGACGTAACGTTTTTCGCGTTGCGGTTGCCTATGCCGTCATCGCCTGGGTATTGGCACAGGTGGCTGATCTCGCGTTCGACAATTTTGGTGCGCCGGACTGGGTGCCAAAATCCGTGCTGTTTATCCTGGCGCTCGGATTCCCGCTCGCGATTTTCTTCGCCTGGGCCTTCGAGATGACGCCCGAAGGTGTCAAAAAGGAAAAGGACGTCGAACGCTCGCAGTCGATTACCAGCCAGACCGGGCGCAAGCTGGACTTCCTGATTATCGGCGTGTTGCTCATCGCTGTCGGCCTGTTGCTGGTCGATAAATTCGTGCTGCGCGAGGTGGCATCGCCAGGTTCGGCGGAAATGGTTGCTGCCGAAAACACGGACAAGTCCCTCGCCGTGCTGCCATTTGTCGCCATGAGCAACGGCCCGGACGACGAGTACTTTGCCGACGGGCTCACCGAAGAGATTCTGAACTCACTCGCGCAATTGCCCGAACTGCTGGTCACGGCACGCACCTCGGCATTTTCGTTCAAGGGACTGGATGTGCCTGTTCCGGAAATCGCGGCCAAACTGGGCGTCGCGCATGTGGTTGAAGGCTCGGTGCGGCGCGCCGGCGATCAGTTGCGCATCACGGCGCAGCTGATTCGTGCCCATGACGGCTTTCATCTCTGGAGCGATACCTACGACCGGTCCAGTGCCGACAGCTTCGGCGTGCAGGGCGAAATCGCCGAGAAGGTGGCCGCCGCACTCGACATCGTGCTCGACGAACAGCAGCTCGCGAAAATGCACTCAAGCGGCATGCGCAATCCGGAGGCCTTCATCGCCTATCAAAAGGGCCAGGAGATTTATCGCCGGGCGCACGGCACGGATGATGACAATGAGGAAGTCGCTGAGCTCCGAGCTGCGAACGATTATTTTGAACGAACGCTGGAACTGGAGCCGGATTTTTCATCGGCGTATTATCATCACGCCGATTATTTCATCCACGCCGCTGCTGCCGGTGTGGTTGACGGCGACAGTTCGGAGGCAACGATTGCCGCAACGCTCGAGCGCGCAACCCGGGACCTGCAGATGGCGGCGCGTACGGCGCGCACCGACGGCGAACGACTCGACGTAACGCTGGAGGCCGCAGTCATTGGCGGTCAATGGCGGCGCATTCCGGAACTGCTGGACGGGGCAATTCGCTCGCCAGATTGTATTTCGCCCGGGTGGTGGGGCGGTACGCTGGTTGAAATTGATCCTTCTGAAGGCTTGCTGCAGTTATGGCAGCGCTCGCTGCAGTGTGATCCGCTGAATTTTTATAACTGGTCCAATGTCGCCACGGCGCAGATCGGACGAGGCGAATACCAGGCCGCCGTCGATACGGCGACGCGCGGTCTCGGCGTTGTACCGCACCGGCAGATTGCCGACGGACTGATTACGGCACATATGGCCCTGGGCGAGTTTGACCAGGCCCTGGCCGCGAGCCAGCGTCATCTGGAGGACGAAACCCAGCGCGACCGGGTGCAGTTTCTTCTGGCCGCAGCACATGGCGATGCCAACGAAAGCCGGCGGCTACTGGATTCGTTTACCGCGAATTACGGCAGCGCCCGTGCCGGACTTGAGTTTCTTGCTGTTCAGGGCGATCGTACCGGCGCCAACGCAAAGGCCGCCGCGGCGGACGCGCGTCCGCTTGGTTTCCTGAATCTTGCCACCGCAGTAGGCAGTTGCAACTGCGGCGCACCATTCGATCTCGAAGTGGCGCCCAATTTCGCGCGCTTCCTCGAAGAGGCAGAATTACCCTGGCCGCCGCCATCGCCAATCAAGTGGCCGTTGAAAGATTGGTAGCAAAATCGCGGAAGTGCCGTTTCCCGGCGAGTGCCTTTTCGTACTCGTCCCTGGAGAGAATATTCTCCTCAAGCCGCATGTCGGTCTTGCATAACGCGTTGATAAACGCCGCGACATTCTCCGGCGTCCGTCGAACTTCCTGCTGCAGGTAGTTGGCGTCCACGTTGATACAGATCGCACCGACAAGGCCATAGTTCTCACGATAAATCGGGATTGTTGTGCACTTGAACTTGCGTGCGCCGATATTCAGCTCGTAGTTGAGCTTGTCCTGGTTTTGCAGGCGCCGCGTTTTCAGATCCAGCACCAGGTTGGTCGCCGGTGCCTCGATATTTCGACCGGTCACATTGTTTTTCAGGTGATACAGCGCCTTCGCCGGATTGGTCAGGTTATGCAGCAGAATCTCGATCCCGGTGTCAGGAAAACTGTCGCCGACCAAACGTACAATGCGCACGTAGTTCTTTAGGAATTCCGCCGTATCGTCAAGAATCTTGTCACCATCAAATTTTTGATACAGCTTCCGATACCGAAGTTTGTCATCCCCGCCGAGATGGTTGCCGACATCATTCTGTTCGCCCACCAGGATCAGCTGTTGCGCCGCGTAGTAGTCACGGTGCGCAAGGAAATGGCGTACACCGTCCGAAAACTTGCCGAGATCGAAATGCAGGTTCTTGTTCTCGTCAAGCGTGAACGGGTAAAACGGGTACTCCTCGAGTTTCTTGCCATCGCGCGAGTGGCGTTCACGAAATTGACCGCCCAGATAGCCGAATGCGAGGAGCACCGCGGATGCGAGCACGTTAACGAGCAGTTCGGTTAGCATATGAAATTCCTGTTGCCGCTTATTGTTACTCGGTCTCGCGCAGCACCTGCAGGGTGTCCCGACGGACGCCATCCGATTCGGCTGCCGCCACGCCCTCGTCGGATTCCAGCATTTCCTGCAGCGCGCCCATGTCGGTCACGCTGATGACGAGCCCGGTCAGGTGCGGATTGTCGACACTGCGAAAGGTATGCACATGTGCGGCGCCATTATTCTGGAATACCTGGTGACGGCTGTTTTCGCCACGCCAGGCCGCGAACCAGCGATTTGCGTCATCGACTTCATGCACGATGACGAGATGCTCGTTTTCAGCGGGCACACGGTCACTGTTGTAGATGTCATTGGCAATGCGCCACACGCCATCGGCACCGCGTTCCCAGGTCTCGACAAATTTACCCACGTCGATTTCCGCGCCGTCCGCCAAAAGTACGTAACGGCCGACATGAATACCGAGATCACCAGCTACACGCGCCTCGATACTGCTTAAAGTGATGCTCAGGCCGGCATCAATCATGTCATCGAACCCGGCACGTAAGCTGTCCGTGCCGACGGTCATCTCGGTATTCGGCGCCAGCACGCGCGCATCATCAGTGTATAACGCAGCAATTGCGTCGATATCGCGGGAACTCATCGCCGCATTGAACTCGGCGGATCGCGCCGTGATTTGTGCGGGGTCGCCGTCTGTCGTGGCCTGGCCGCAGCCAGCCAGCAGCAGAGCCAAAGGCAGAACGACCACTAACTTGTCCATAATTATGTCTCCCTATGGATTCAAGGCCTGAACTTGCGCCAAGCCTAGCAGAGGAATCGCGGGTTCGCAGGAGCCACACCGGGTAGAATTTATTGCATGGCCAGGTCTGCGCTCTATCTTTCCAAGTCCCGCCTTATCTCGGCCTGGCAGTGCCCGAAGAAGCTGCACCTGGAGAAGCATTTCCCGGAACTGGGTAAGGTATCGAGGCAAACTGAAGCCTTGATCGAAGCCGGGCACCGGGTCGGAGCGGTGGCACAGACGCTCTACGGCGGCGCTGACGCGGTCGCGGTCAGGTTCGACTTCAGGACCATGCTGGCAGAGACCCAGGCATTGATTGATGGTGGCGCGGACTTTCCGTTGTTCGAAGCGTCATTCAGGTTCGAGGGCGTGCTGGTGCGGGTCGATGTCATGCTGCCCGACGCGGGCGGCTGGCGTGTGATTGAAGTAAAGTCCTCAACGTCGGTCAAGGACTACCATGTGCTCGACTGCGCGATCCAGGACTGGGTGTTGCGGAATTCGGGCATCAAGGTTCTGTCCGTTTCGCTCGCCCACATCAATAACCAGTTTATTTACCAGGGCGATGGCAATTTCGACGGCCTGTTTCTCGAACATGATCTGACCGACGAAGTCCGCTTGCTGGAGCCACGGGTGGTCGAATTGCTGGCGAAGGCACGTGTGGCGGTGGGCGGCCCGATGCCGGAGGTCAATGTTGGCGCGCACTGCAGCAGTCCCTTTGCATGCCAGTTTTCCGCACACTGCTGGCCCCATGATACGCGTTACCCGATCCGGGGCCTCGGCGGCAACCAGGCAAAGCTCGGTGAATTCGTGGCGCTGGGTTGCCGCGATATTCTCGATGTGGACGAAAACAGCCTGACGTCGGCAACGCAGCGGCGCATTCATCGCGTCACAAGCAAGGGTGAGGCCGAGATTCTCGATGGCGCCCGGGGCGTATTGACGGCGCTGCCGTATCCGCGCTACTACCTCGACTTCGAGACCATCGCTCCGGCGGTGCCATTCTGGAGGGGCACGCGGCCGTTCCAGGCGATTCCCGTGCAGTGGTCGGTGCACATCGAGGACGAAAGCGCGATACGTCACGACGAGTTCCTCGACCTGTCCGGCGCGGCGCCGATGCGCGCGCTGGCGGAACGGCTGATCGCAGTCCTGGGGGACAGCGGCCCCGTGCTGATGTACACGAACTATGAACAACAAGTTCTTAATAATCTTATAGAAATATGTGATGACCTGGCTGCGCCTTTGCGCGCCATCGTGGCACGCCTGTTCGACCTGCACCCGGTAGTCAGGGACAATTATTATCATCCGGAGATGCTCGGGTCCTGGTCGATCAAGGCGGTCCTGCCCTGTATCGCACCGCACATGAGTTATGCGGCGCTGGATGGAATTCAGGAGGGCACTGCTGCCTCGGAGGGATTCCTCGAGGCCATTGGCCTGGCGGACAACGCGGCGGCGCCTCCCACCGCGGCCCGCAAGGCCGAGCTCAGGGAGCAGCTGTTGCGCTATTGCAGGTTTGACACCGAGGCGATGGTGGAGATCGTGCGGTTTTTCAGTTCCATGTCTGGAGAGCGGAATGCCTAGCAACTACGTAATGATCGATTTCGAAAACGTACACCCAAAGAATCTCGAATTGCTCGCGAAGCATCCGTTCAAGGTCTATGTTTTCGTTGGCGAAAACCAGGCGAAGATCCCCTTCGACCTGGCCGACTCGATGCAATTGCTGGGCAAGGAAGCGCGCTATATCAAGATCACGGGCAACGGCCAGAACGCGCTGGATTTTCATATTGCCTATTACGTTGGCCGGCTGGCCACTGAGGAACCGGACGCATCGTTCTACATCATCAGCAAGGACAAGGGCTTCGATCCCCTGGTACGGCACCTTAAAAGCCAGCGCATCCGCATCCAGCGCAACAAGGATCTCGGCGAAATTCCCGTGCTGCAGTTGTCGAAATCGACCAGCGTCGACGAGCAGATTGCGGCCATCGTCAAGAACCTCGGCGGGCGCGGCCAGTCCCGGCCGAGAAAAGTGAAGACCCTGCAAAACACGATCAACGCACTGTTCACCAAGAAGCTCGACGCGGCGGAACTCAGTGCACTCGTCAAGGAACTGCAACAGCGTCGCTTGATCGTCATTAACCAGGGCAACGTGAGTTACAAGCTGCCGCAGTAGCCGCCTATTGGTACGCGCGCGCCTGCAACTCAAACAGGTGTGCATATTGTCCATTTAGCTGCAGCAGGCTTTCGTGATTGCCCTGTTCGAGGATCGCGCCCTTGTGCATGACGACAATCTGGTCAGCCGCACGAACCGTCGAGAAGCGGTGCGAAATCAGGATGGTCATCTTGTTGTGGCTTTGCGATCGAAAATGATCATAGATTGCGGCCTCCGAGGCCGCGTCCATTGCGGCGGTCGGCTCGTCCAGCACGAGGATGTCCGCGTCGCTGCGCATGAAGGCGCGCGACAAGGCGATCTTCTGCCACTGTCCGCCCGAGAGTTCGCGGCCGCCCTTGAACCAGCGGCCGAGCTGTGTCTCGTAGCCCTCGGGCATGTCCTTGATAAATGGTGCCGCCATGCCGGAGATCGCCGCTGCCTCCCAGCGCACGGTGTCATCGATGTGACGCACGTCACCGGCGCCGATATTCTCGCCGACGGAAAACTGGTAGCGGCCGAAGTCCTGGAAGATCACGCCGATACGCTTGCGCAGGGCCTCGACATCCCATTGTTGCAGGTCGAGTCCGTCGAGCAGGATCTGGCCTTCGGTAGGATCGTAGAGTTTGGTCAGCAATTTGATCAGTGTGGTCTTGCCGGATCCGTTTTCGCCGACCAGCGCCAGGCTATGCCCAGGACGTACCTGCAGGCTGATATTGTCGAGCGCTTTGGTCGTGGCGCCCGGATAGCTGAATGAAACGCCGCGGAATTCCAGGCCCTGCGAAGGGTCGGGGCCAAGTTTTGCGGTGCCGCTGTGCGGCGTAACCGGTTGGCCGAGGTACTCGTAAAGATTTGAGAGATAGAGATTGTCTTCGTACATGCCGCTGATCGCCGCGAGGCTGGCACCAACGGCGGTTTGTCCCTGGCGAAACAACACGAGGTACATGGTCATGGCGCCAAGCGTGATCTGGCCGTTGATCGTCGCGATGACGATCCACACGTAAGCACCATAAAAGGCGAGCGTCGATAACAGGCCAAGCACAAATCCCCAGCCGTCGCGCCGCAGCGTCAGGCGGCGATCCTCCACGTAGAGCTTGTCGAAAATATCGCGGTAACGTTGCAGCAGGCGCGGTCCGAGCTGGAATAGCTTCACTTCCTTGACGCCGTCTTCGCGCGCAATGACAGTTTCGAGATACAGCTGCATGCGCGTGTCGGGCGAACGCCATCGAAACAGGCGAAACGCATCACCGGAAAACTTCGCCTCGGCGAAAAACGACGGCAGCCCCGCGCCGAGCAGGATAACCACTGCCCACGGCGAGAATGCGAACAGCAGCACGGCATAACTGCTCAGCGAGATCGCGTTCTGCACGAGGCCGAAGGTTCGGTTGACGAGACTCAATGGGCGGCTCGAGGCTTCACGACGCGCCTGGGTGAGCTTGTCGTAGAACTCCGAGTCCTCAAAATGCGATAACTGCAAGGTCAGCGCCTTCTCGAGGATCATCACGTTGACGCGCTGACCGAGCAGGGCGCGCAACAAGGACTGGCTTACTGACAGCCCGCGCTGGCTGGCAGCGACCAGTGTCACCACGCCGGCCTCCAGGACGATAAGCCAGATGACGCGGGCGGTCTGTGCCGAGTCCGATGCCATAGCGGCGACCACGCCGTCGACGATCAGCTGGCCGACATAGGCGATGACCGCGGGCAAGACACCTGCAACCACGGTCAAAACCGCAAGCGCTACCGTCAGGCCGCGGCTCGTGGTCCAGACGAGTTCCATGGCGCGCCGGCTGTAGGCAAACACGCCGAGCACGCGCCGTGGAAAACTGACTACGGGTTCGATTTCCTCAGCCAAGACGGAAGATTGGTTTCGCGCTATCGAACAGGTAATCGCTACCCGGGCTACGCTGCGTCGCTGCTTGTTTCACCATGCGGGAAGGATAGAGAAGTTGGCCTTTATTGGCTACTTGATGCTCGAGACCTCAGCGCACGACGAGGTGCGCACCCACGATCAGAACGGGCAGGGCGATGCCGGTACGCAAGAGGAATATGGCGACCAGGTCGAGCAGCGTAATCGGCAGGCTGGAGCGCAGGATGATGACGCCGACTTCGGACATATAAATGAGCTGGCAGACGGACAGGCCCGCAAGTACGAAACTGGTTTTCGCGCTATCGATTCCCTGCGCCGCTATCGCGGGCATGTACTGGTCGAGGAAGCCGGAAAACAGTGCGCCGGCAGCCGCGGTAGCGTCAGGCAGTCGTGCCAGTTCGAACAGGAAAATAAATGGATAGCCCAGCCAGCTGAAGACGGGTGTGTGAAATACCACCAGTGCGGCGATGGTCGCGAGTGCCGTCGCTGCCGTGATGACTGAAAACAGGAAGAACGCGAGGTTTGATATGCCGGTGGCGAAAAATTCTCTCAGGCTGGGACTTTGCTCGGCTCTTTGCAGGGCTGCGCGCCAGGCTTCCCGGAGTAGTGAACCGGCTCGGATTTCCGGTTCAAGCGGCGCCGGCGCGGAGGACTTGCAGCAATCTGCTTTGCGTGACAGCGGCGGTAGTCGCGGCGTAATCCAGGCGGCCAGCAGGCAGGTAAGAATGACCACGCCGTACCAGGGTATGAAATAGTGCTCGATACCGGCAACGGTCGCGACCACGAGACTGAAGGGAATCGACACGATGGAGAAATTCAGTGCAATCGAACAGGCCTGCCGTGCGGTGTAATGGCCACGATCGTATTGGCCGATGGTAATCAGGAGACCAATGGCCGAGGCGCCGACAACCGAGGCGACCGCATCGATGGCGGCACGCCCCGGCAGCCGGAACACGCGTTGAAACAACGGTCGTGCCAGCGTGCCGACGAATTCCATGAGGCCGAAGTCGGTGAGCAGCGGCAGTAACAGGCAGGCGCTGACATAGACCGCCGTGACATTGACCGCGATACCGACGAACACCGCACCACCAACGGATTCGGAGCGCAGCAGTTCCGGTCCGAACTGGAACAGGTAGATCAAACCGAAACTCATACCGGCAAGGCGCAACAGCAGCCAGACGAGCGGCACTGCGAACAGGTCCTTGAGCCGGGCATGACGCCGGATCCAGCCGGCCCGGAAAACCGTCCCGAAAATGGTCATAACGCTGGTGAGCATGGTCAGGCCAACCACGAGTTGCAATCCATAGTCGCCCATCAGGGCGCGAACCCAGCTGGTAACTATGCCGATGCCAATCGTGAGGTGACCATCCCAGGGAACGGGTGTCAAAAACAGCAATACGCCGAGTAAGGATGGCAGCGCGAAGCGCAATGCATGACTATTCAATCGAGCTCACTGCGATGTTGTTGAGCGCGATTGCAACCGATACTTTATCCACACGCATCTGACCCATGTTGTAGCCGGCGAAAATACTAGCATGCATTCTCGACTGGTATCATCGTCGTACGTTTTGCGGACTCAAAGACATCGACCAAGGGGCAATCCATGAAATTGATCGCTAGGCCGCGCGGCGCGCTATTCGTACTCTGCCTGTTCCTCGGTAACGGTGCTTTCGTGAACGCAAGTTCGGACGACACTGCATCGCAGGCTGCGGTTGCCGAACTCACGACCCTGCTGCACGATTTCCTGGCGCACTCAGGCAAGGCAGAGATGCACGCGAGATTCTGGGCCGATGATCTGATCTATACATCGTCAAACGGTACACGCTTTGGCAAGGCCGACATCATGCAGGGATTCGACGCAGCCGACGAAAATGACTCCGTTGTGCCAGGCGTCGTCTACAGCGGCGAAGACGTCAGGGTGCAGGTATTTGGCAACACCGCTGTGGTGACGTTCAGGCTGGTCGGCACGCCGGACGACGGCTCCGCAATCTCGCAGTATTTCAATACCGGCATGTTTCTCAAGCGCGACGGCGAGTGGCAGGCGATCGCCTGGCAGGCGACCGCCATTGCGGCGGCCGATGCATCGAAATGAAACGCTATTGGTCAAAACCGGGACGACCGCCCAGATTCAGCCATTTATAGTCCAGATATCCCATATAAGAATCATTGCTCACGGAAGATCAATGACCATGGAGATGTCTGATGAAAACAAAAAGCTTGTTGCTGCTGGTACCCGTCGCGGTACTGGCGTTGACCTACCTGGCCTGGCGACCGGGTACCCCGGATAGCGCGGCGGCGCTTTCCGGCGGCAAGGAAATGCTGCCGCCGGCCGCGACCCAACCCAGAGCAGTCGCCGCAAGCAAACTTGCAGCGCCCACGACACAGCTTGCAAACCCCGGCGTACCAGGCTGTACACCGGTCACGCAGTACCTTGCTGCCGGTGACGGTACGGCTGTTGAGCTCCTGTCCTGCGAACCGACCGATCCGGCGGAACAGCACCCGTACGAGTCGTATGCCAGCGCGGCGTTGGAGTCACTCGCGTACGCAGATGCAAAGGCTGCCGAGATTCTTGGTATGCGATTGCGGAAATCGGATCAGGCGCGAGCGGTCAGCCTGATACTGCGGTCCTCCGCGCTGTCCGGTGGCGACATCACACCGATCCTGCGCTTTTCCCAGGCCTACCCCGAACCGAGCGCAATCGATGGCGTGCCGGTGCGTAAGACCATACACACCAAATACGTGCTGTCGGCTGTTGCGGACCTGCTAGGTAGCGATACGCAGTACGCCGTGCCCTGGGAAAACGAGATCCGCCGCTACTCCTCGGATCCGGACAAGGAACTCGCGATGTTACAGGCGCGGGCCCGTCAGATCGTGGCCGAGATGCGCCAGATTGAGCTCGATGTGACCGGCTCCTCCACGACAGGGGGACAGGGTGATGCGTAGCTGTCTTCAAATCGTGTGGCTGGCACTTGTACTGCAGGGCGTGCCGGCACTCGCCATCGAATCCGGCGAACGTGATCTTGCCGATCGCGCGGATACTGTATATGACGATGGGTTTTTCCCGGGCATTGTCTGCAATGCTTGTCGCGATCCTTGGGAGTACCCGGAGGACTACGCGGCCCTTATCTACAATGGCTTTTTCGGCGACGAACCGTGGCTGACCGGTTGGCGGCTGGGGTTGCCGATTCGGGTCTACGACGAAAATCTGAATTACGTTCTGGTCTGGTTCGAGGGTGTGCTGTTTGACGCACCTTCTTTACTGCCGAATTTGATGGACATACTGGTTCGGCTCCCGAACGGAGTGATCATCAAGTTGACCGTACTGCAGGAGGGCCCGGATATGATTGTCGGCGAGGAGCCTGATCGCGTTTCAAGCGGCACCACGGCTTGCTATTGCGGCTCCGGCGCTGCAGGCAATGAGGACGATGATTACGAGGAGCCCGAAGAATTCGAAGAAATCGAATTCGACGACCCGGTCGGTATCGTTGACATTGTCGATCCTGACGAGGACGGAGAATTCCCGGAGTGGGAAGAAGAATTGTAGCGTCGATATGCAGTGAGTGGGCCTGCGATTGCAGGCCCACTTCATGACGACCCTATTGCCAGATTCGCACCCGCTTTTCCGGAGCCAGGTACAGCTTGTCGCCTTCTTTCACGCCATACGTCGTGTAGAAGTCGTCGACATTGGGTACCACGCCGTTCACCCGAAATTCGTCCGGCGAATGCGGATCCGACTTGATCAACAACTCAATCAATTGCTCGCGCCACTTGATGCGGCTTGACTGCGCCATGCCGAGAAAGAAACGCTCTTCTCCTGTGAAGCCGTCAATTATCGGCGATTCCTTGCCCTGCAGCGACATGCGGTACGCCTTTAATGCGATTGCGGTACCACCCAGGTCGCCGATGTTCTCGCCGAGCGTAAACTCACCGTTGACGAACAGTCCTGGCAGCGCTTCGAACTGGTTGAACTGCTCGACCAGTCCCCTGGTGCGTGCTTCGAAACTGGCTCGGTCCTCATCGGTCCACCAGCTCTTGAGATTGCCGTCACCGTCGTACTTGCTGCCCTGGTCATCAAAGCCGTGGCCGATTTCATGGCCAATGGTGATACCGATCGCACCATAGTTATACGCGTCCTCGGCATCGAGCTGAAAGTTCGGTGGCTGCAGGTAGGCGGCCGGGAACACGATTTCGTTCAAGCCTGGATTGTAATAAGCGTTGACGGTCTGTGGCGCCATAAACCACTCATTACGGTCGATGGGCTTACCCAGCTTGTCGATATTCCGGTAATGGTTGAATTCACGCGCATTACGGATGTTGGTAACCAGGTTGTCGGCGGTAACCTGCAGACTCGAGTAGTCCCGCCACACATCGGGATATCCCACCTTCGGCGTAAATTTCGACAACTTTACCAGCGCCTTTTCTTTGGTCTCGTCGCTCATCCATTCAAGGTTTCGGATCGAGTCGGCGTAGGCCTCGCCCAGGTAGTGCAGCATTTCACGCATGCGTTCCTTGGCTTCTGGCGGGAAATGCTTTTCGACATAGAGTTGACCAAGCAATTCGCCCATCGCGCCATTCATCGAAGTGATTGCCCGCTGCCAGCGGGGCCGCTGTTCTTCGGCGCCGAGCAAGGTTTTACTGAAGAATTCGAACTCTGCGTCAACCACCTCGGCTTGCAGGTAATTGGCAAAGGCAAAAATCGTCTGGATACGCGCGTACTCCTTCCAGGTTTGCAGATTCGTATTTACGAATATGTCGTTCAACGCCCGCAGGTAGGAGGGTTGGCTGACGATGACATAGTCCTGCCGGCCGGAGTCAATGCCTTCGAAATAGGCGTCAACATCGAAGTTCGAGAGCAATTCGCCGAGTTCCTTGTCCATGATCTTGTTGTAGATCTTGTCGGCGTCGCGGCTGTCTTCCTTGTCCCATTGGTTCGCTGCCAAACTGGTTTCCAGTGCCATGACGCGCCGGGCCGCACCCGTGGAATCCGGGTAGCCGGAGGTAGTCAGCAACTTTTCGATTACCGCGACATAGCCGTCACGCAGTTGCAGGCCGCGCTCCGAATCATCGCTGTAATATTCCTTGTCGGGCAGACCAAGACCCGACTGGATAATAAAAATGACGTATTTTGTCGAGTCCTTGTCATCCTGGTTGATGAACAGGTTGAACGGCCCATCGATGTTGATTTAATTGTTCTTGCCAAACCAGGCAGCAAGCGCCTCGTGATCCTGCAGTGCATCGATTTCGGCAAACAGGTCGTCCAGTGGTGACATGCCGAGCGTCTCGGCGCGCGCTTCATCCATATTAAGCGTTGTAAAAATTGCCGATCTTGGCGGCGGCCTCGCTGTCAGTAACATCAGCGGCCACTTCATCAACGATCGCTTTTACATCGGCCAGGCTGTCGTCACGCAGTGTGATATAGCTGCCCCAGCCGAACTGATCTGCCGGGATTTCGGTCTCTTTAATCCAGCCGCCGTTGGCATAGGCGTAGTAGTCGTCCTGAGGCCGCACACTCAAATCCATGCCAGTAAGATCAACACCGGATTTCAACGTTGCCTCGGGTTCAGCGCTTTGCTGCTGGCCGCAGCCCGCAACGAGCATGAATGCCACGCATGCCGAAAAAATCTGCTTCATCTGCTTCTCCCCTATAATGCAGCGCAGCATTCTGCCATCGCATTGGGCGAATTTGTTACTTTTGTGATTATTTCGTTTATTGCGACGTAGAATAAGTATGAGAATCAAGGAGTAAGCGGACGCATGCGATATCGTCACCTGGGAAAGAGCGGCCTTCAGGTCAGCGCACTGTCGATGGGCTCGTGGCTGACGTTTCGTGACAAGTCCGCCATAGATGCGACCACGGAGATGATGGCGACAGCATACGACGCCGGTGTGAATTTCTTCGACAATGCGGAACAGTATGCCGGCGGCAAGGCAGAGGAAATTATGGGCATGGCACTGAAACGGCTGCGCTGGCGACGCGGCAGCTACCTTGTGTCGACCAAACTGTTCTGGGGCCTGCATGCCGGACCGAATGAACAGGACACGCTGAATCGCAAATACCTGCTCGAGAGCATAAAAGGTTCATTGCGGCGTCTTGATCTTGACTATGTGGATCTGCTTTTTTGTCATCGTCCGGACCCTTCGACCCCGATCGAAGAGACTGTCTGGGCGATGCACAACATCATCGAGCGCGGCCAGGCGATCTATTGGGGCACCTCGGAGTGGTCGGCGGCAGATATTCTTGCTGCGATCGACATTGCTGAGCGGCATCACCTGCACAAACCTGTGGTCGAACAACCCATCTACAACCTGCTCAGGCAACATCGTTTCGGTCCGGACTACCGGCCGGTGTATGAAGATCGCGGTTATGGTTCGACTGTATTCAGTCCGCTCGCGTCCGGCTTGTTGACCGGTAAATATCAGCGCGGAATTCCCACCGGCAGTCGCGGCGCGCAACACGACTTTGACTGGTTAAAGTCACAACTGACCAATCCGCGGGACCTGGGCAAGGTTGCTGCTTTAAAGCCGCTCGCAGAAAAAATGGGTGCCAGTCTTGCGCAGTTCGCTTTGGCCTGGTGTCTGCAGAATTCCTGGGTAAGTACGGTGTTAACCGGCGCAAGCCACATTGAGCAAGTGCGAGAAAACATGCGTGCCATGGAATTTGTCGATCGCTTTACGCCTGAGCTTATGGCGGACATCGACCGGGCTCTCAAATAGCGTTTGCGGCGGCCTGTGCCGATGACCAGGCCCATTGAAAATTGAAACCACCGAGGTGACCCGTAACGTCTACCACCTCGCCGATACAGTACAGCCCGGGTCGCCGAATGCATTGCATGGTTTTGGACGACAACTCGTTGGTGTCAATGCCGCCAAGAGTTACCTCGGCGGTGCGGTAACCCTCGGTGCCGGCAGGCCGGACGGTCCAGCCGTTCAGGGTCGCCGCCAGCTGGCGCAAGCCTGCATCCGGCCAGTCGCCGATGGGTTTGTCCGCGGTCGTCGGCCAGCACAGATTCTGCAACTCCGTGACCAGCGCCTTGGGCAGGTGTTCGGACAGGACAGATCGCAGCAGGGTTTTGCGACTGTTCGTCTTGGCATGCAACAACAATGCCGCGGCATCAGTCGTCGGCAACAGGTCAATCACAATGTCCTCGCCTGGCGTCCAGTAACTGGAGGCCTGCAGTGCCGCCGGGCCACTGAGGCCGCGATGCGTAAACAGTATATCTTCGGCGAATGTTTGCTGGCCGGCCTGAACGGTGGCCGGCAGGCTGACGCCGGAGAGCCTTTCAGTAATCTCATGTATGGCTCCCGTAAATGTGAACGGGACCAGTCCGGGACGCGTATCCAGCACGTTCAGCCCGAACTGCCGTGCCAGCCGATAGCCAAAGTCGGATGCACCCATCTTCGGAATCGACAGCCCGCCGGTTGCGATTACAAGTGCGGCGGCGGAAAACTCGCCCATGTTGCTGGCGACTTCAAAATCATCGGGCTGCCGCACTGCCTGCACTTCGCAGTGAGTCAGGATCTGCACCCCGGCCGAGTCGCATTCGGCCTCGAGCATGCCAAGAATGTCGCGGGAGGAACGCTCGCAGAACAGCTGGCCTGCTGTTTTTTCGTAATAAGCGATGTTGTGCTTTTCAACCAGCGCGACGAAATCCCATTGCGTATAGCGCTGCAGCGCCGAGATACAGAAATGCGGGTTGGCTGAGATGAATCGACTTGGGTCGCAGTGCAGGTTGGTAAAATTGCAGCGTCCGCCGCCGGACATGAGAATTTTCTTGCCGATCTTGTTCGAGCTTTCCAGTACGATGACACGGCGACCGCGCTGTCCGGCTGCAAACGCGCACATGAGGCCGGCGGCGCCGCCACCCAGGACGATAACGTCGAAATTACGCATCAAACCAATATAGAGGAGAATGCGCGCTATGGACGAATATCTTGCTGCGGCGATCGCTGCGGCACGGCAGGGACTCAGTTCCGGAGGAATTCCGATCGGTTCCGTGCTGGTGATTGACGGGCATATTGTTGCGCGCGGTCACAATCAGCGCGTACAAAAAGGCAGTGCCATTCTGCACGCGGAAATGGACTGCCTGCAAAACGCGGGCCGGCACACGGCGCAGGAATATCGGCGCGCGGTCCTGTATTCCACTTTGTCGCCCTGCGACATGTGCAGCGGTGCAATCCTGTTGTACGGCATACCCAAGGTAGTCATTGGTGAAAATCGCAGCTTCCAGGGACCCGAGGGATATTTGCGAACGAGGGGTGTTGAGCTGGAAATACTGGATGACCCCGGCTGCGCGCAGATGATGCAGGATTTCATCAGCGCCAATCCGACGCTCTGGAACGAGGACATCGGCGTCTGACAACCCGCTGGCCCGCCCCCCAATAAGCTTGACCTGTGACACAGAAAATAGCCGCAAAATCCGCAAAAATTACGGACTCGCGGACCTGCATCAGAAATTTTTATGCCGGTCTATCAAGGAGTTACAGGCGTGCGTGGCATCGATTTTCTGGCGAGACGGTCAACCTCCGGCATCCTGGCCATGCTGGCCCTGGGGGTCGCCGGCTGTACCAGCTTTGCACCGCCTGACGAGCCCGTCAGTGAGGACCCCGTCGCGATCGTTGTGCCGGCCCCCGGACCAGACGAGACACCGGTCCCGGATCCTGCGCCAACAGTAGCAATGCCTGTGCCGGCGCGCCCGCCGCCCGTGGCAATCGTGCTGACTAACAGTCAGCCCGCCTTCCTCGATGTAGCGGTTGAATTGGCCAGCTATTTTGAAAATCACAAGCTCTACGATCTCAGCGACGAAAGCCTTCCTCCGGTCACGGTGCTTGGTTCAATCAACGACAGCGACGTCACGGCCGTTATCGCAATCGGCCTGCGCGCAGCGCAATCGTCAGTTTCGATGTCCAGGGTACCGGTGGTCTTCAGCCAGGTATTCAACTATCACGACCATGAGTTATTGGCGAAGCATAGCCGTGGCGTGGTTTCTTTCGCGCCGCTAGACGCGCAGCTTGACGCCTGGAAAAAACTTGATCCCGAGCTGCGGCGCATTGGGTTGATTATTGGCGCCGGGCATGAGGACTTGCTTGCGGAGGCGGAACTGGCGGCGCTCCGGCACGATGTCGAGCTGGTGGTTCGCATTGCAAATTCAGATCAGGAAACCCTGTACCTGTTTCGCCGCATGATTCGCGATATTGATGGTTTCTGGTTGTTTCCGGACAATCGCATTCTGAGTACGCGCGTGCTGAACCAGATGCTCGCCGAAGCCGGCCGGCAGCGGGTTACGGTGGTTGGCCCGAGCGAAGCCATGCTCGAGCTTGGCGTGGCAATCAGTATGTCGACAGTGGCGGCTGACATCGCTGCCAAGATCGCCGCAATTGTGCGCCGAATACAAGCCGGCGAAATCGACCAGGTGCCCGGAATGACTCCCTTGTCCGAGCTGCGTGTTGCAGTCAAAGGACAGGCCGGGGCGCGCGAGGCGGTCGCGAATGTGAGCGAATCGCCATGACCAGCCTGGCATTGATGAAGTGGCGGGTCGCAAGATTCTTCAAGCGTAAGCGCCTGGTAACAACCAAGCGCATGCTGGTTAACGAAATCCTGCTGATACAGGTCATCAGTGCCGCATTCATCGGCGCACTTGCCGTGGCCGGATTGTACTGGGGTGGGCAGTGGGTACTGCAGGACAACTACAGTCGCTGGGCACTGCAATGGACTGACGAGCTCAATGAACTGGGCTCGCCGCTGTACCTGGCAGACGACAGCGAGGCCCTTTACCGGCTTGAGAGTTTCGTCAATCGCTACCCGGAAATCCGGCGCGTGTCTTTCTTTGACAAAGATGGCGCCGCGCTGTTTTCGGTCGACAGCGACGATGCAAGCGGCGTGGTGAAAGACCTGCCGGCCGGCAAGCTGCAGAACGCGATTGCCGTGGTCGGCAAGGATAAGCCATACCTGATGGAAAGCGGTGTCCTGGATCCGCAACGATTCGAGATCCTGGCGCCGGTGTGGGTGGAATCAATTCCTGGCGATGGATTGTTCGCATTCGACCCAAACAGCGCGCAAAGTCAGGCCAAGACCGCCCTGGTCGGGTTTGTCCTGATCAACCTCGATTTTGTGCTGTTTCACGAACGCCTGTTGGACAACATTCGCGGTGCGATCGGAGTCCTTGTTTTGTTACTGGTCGCGTTTGGCGTCTACGGGCGCTATGCGCTGCACAAGGCATTGGCATCAATCTCAAACCTGCAGGAGCCGATCAAGCAGCTTGCTGAGGGTAACCTGGACGTAAAATTCGAGCCTGCGGAGCATCATGAAATATCGGAAATTGTCGAAGCACTGGCAAACACTGCGAGTGCATTAAGTGAACGCGATGCCAAGTTGCTCGAACTGGCGAACCACGACAGCCTGACCGGTCTTTACAATCGACGCCGTTTTGTCGAGGAACTAAAAAAGGAAATTCTCAGCGTCATGCGGCATGGTCATGGCAGCGCGCTGTTGTTTATCGATCTCGACCAGTTCAAATATGTCAACGATGCGTGCGGCCATCCGGCGGGCGACCGATTGATTCGCAAGGTCGCCGATGAGTTACGCCGTAGTGTGCGGCGAGATGATGTTGTTGCGCGCTTCGGTGGTGACGAGTTTGTAATTCTTGTGCGCCGGGCGGATATGGCTAGCGCACGTTCAACCGCACAGAGCATTCTCTCCAATATGCGCCGCATGGGGCATATCGAGGAGGGCCAGGTTTTCCATGTGCACTGCAGCATTGGCATCACAATGTTGTCGACCGGAAACCTGCACTACGACGACCTGATCAACCAGGCGGATATCGCTTGCCGCGAAGCAAAGTCCGCGGGCCGTAACCGCATGCATTTCTATGAGCAGTCAAAAGACGCCGAACAAAACAAGTCAGCCGATGTTGGCTGGATGAATCGCTTGCGGAAGGCGATCGACTCGGACGGCTTTGAACTCCGTTTCCAGCCTATTAATAATATCGAGACGGGTGAAACGACTCATCACGAGGTGCTGATTCGTCTGCGTGGAGACGATGGCAGGTTGATCGCGCCGGACGCATTCCTGCCCTCGGCTGCCAGGTTTGGATTGATGACGGAAATCGATTTCTGGATGATTCGAAGCGCAGCGATGGCCTATGCCGAGCACTCGGCGCCCGACCGGGTTCTGAAGTTGTCAATTAATCTGTCCGCCAACGCTTTTGAGAACGACGACCTGACCGATTTCGTCGAGAAGACATTCAAAGCCAATAATGTTCTGCCGACCGACATAATCCTCGAAATTACCGAGAGCCTGGCTGTGCGCAGGCCGGTGCACGTCGAGCAACAGATCGCGGTACTGCGTCAACTCGGCTGCCAGTTTGCCCTCGATGATTTTGGCACTGGCTACAGTTCATTCAGTTATCTGCAAAAACTGAAGTTTGATTACATCAAGATTGACGGCTCTTTCGTGCAAGACCTGCTGAACAATCCCGTCGACCAGAAGATGATCCGGCTAATTGCCGAGATCGGCAAAGAGGCTGGCATGCGAACCATTGCGGAGTATGTGCAGAACGCTCGCTCGCTCGAGCGACTCGGCGAACTCGGTGTCGATATGGCGCAAGGCTACTTCGTCGGGCGCCCGACCAAGGTACCGAAATACCGAACCACGCCAATTTCTCTCAGTGCGCGGCGACGCCGAAAGTACTACAGCGGGCATTGAGGTAAACTCGGCAGCTGTACCTTACCCGTCCAGGAGAAGCACATGAACAGCAAGCTGATCTTCACGTCTGTCGCGGTACTGGTCCCCGGTCTTACTTTTGGTCAGGCGGTGACTTCCTACCAGTGTACTTTTGACCAATTGCAGCGCCGGATCGAGATCCTTAGCGAGCCCGGAGTGCCGGTACCCTGCGAGGTCCACTACTACAAAGACACCGAAACACCCGGCACAAAACAGGTGCTGTGGACAGCCAGCACCGAGGCCGGCTACTGTGCCGCGCGCGCGGATGAATTTGTCGCGAAACTGCGCGAATGGGGTTGGGAGTGCAAGGCCAGCGCGTCGGAATCGGCGCCCGAACCGGAAACGGCTACGGAACCGATGAGCGACGACACCGAGGCGCTGGCGCCGGCGGAGAATTAGGGCAGCGGATTGTCAAACCGCGCCGGCCCTCGATGCGCCCAGGGAATACTTGATCGCGCAAAAAAAAGGCGAGACCGAATTGGCTCGCCCTTCCCAGCAATCTGTTAAGAGAGCTTAGATCGGTACGATATTCTCCGCCTGCGGACCTTTCTGGCCGTTGACGATGGTGAATTGTACTTTCTGGCCTTCCGACAGGCTTTTGAAGCCTTCGCCCTGGATTGCGCTGAAGTGCGCGAATACGTCCGGGCCATTCTCTTGCTCGATGAAACCGAAGCCTTTCGAGTCGTTAAACCATTTAACCGTTCCGGTTGTTGTAGCCATAATATTTTTTACCTATTTAAACATTAGTAGTTGCGGTCCCGAAATGAAACCGAATTAGCTAGAAGTGATGCTATTACTTATGAGAAACAGGTCGAGCGACCAAAAAAGGAACATCGAGACGAGTACATAAATATCAGCCGATCGTTCAAGCTGGCCGAAGTATAACCAGAAAGCTTCGGTAGTCAACGACTTAGCCTGTAATAATCGTCCGGTATTGGGCGCCGGCTCGGGATCGCAGGGGACCCCGGGGGTGGCGCCGGCCCCGGCGGCGCGGGGTTTTCGCAACACTGGCGCGCCAAACCATGCCTGCAGTAAACATCATATCTGGAGCAAACATGATAACTGTGCGCCATCTTGAAAATTCCCGTTCGCAACGCATTAATCGAGTACCTGCTTGAATAGTACGACCGTGGCCTGTTGTGGCCTGCGGCGGGCAGCCCGGCGCGGAAAGTGCGTACCAGCCTGCGCGACGATTAATGCCGGCTGTCGGCATTCCTGGACCGGATCCGGGCGCGTCCCGCCTACCAGGCGGCCATCCAGCGAGGTGGTGCTTACCAACTGATGCGCGCTACAAATCGGACCTGATGCGGGCAACCAAGAATGCGTCGCACGCATCTAAGGCTCTGAACTTCAGGTGAAAGTTGTAATCTATTCTGGTGTAATCTTAGCCGCCTCGGAAACTTTTGATTTTTATCCATGTCCCTGATTGCTGAACTCAGACGACGGAACGTTTTCCGCGTTGCTGCCGCGTATGTTGTCGTCGGCTGGCTGATCACCGAAGTCCTGACCGCGATTTTGCCGGAGCTCGGTGCGCCAGACTGGATTTCGCGAGCCGTCAAGCTGGTCTTTGCGTTCGGTTTTGTTCCAGCCATCGCGCTCTCCTGGATTTACGAAATTACACCCGAGGGCATAAAGCGCGAGCACGAAGTGGTGCGTGATGAGTCAGCCAGTGCGCGGACCGTCAAGAAACTGGACTACCTTACTATCGCCGCAGTTATTGGCGGTGTTGTGTTCTTCGCCACCTTCAGCGCGCAGCAATCGAACCAAACGGATGGATCTGGTGCCGTGATCAGCGAAGCGTCGGTCGCCGTGTTGCCGTTCGTCAATCTGTCTAACGATAGCGATAATGAGTATTTTTCAGACGGGCTGACCGAAACACTTCTGCATATGTTGGCTCAGATGCCGGACCTGAAAGTCGCTGCGCGAACCTCCAGTTTCGCTTTCAAGAATCAAAATAAGACCATCCGAGAAATAGCCGGCGCGTTAGGCGTGGCACACGTACTCGAAGGCAGCGTGCAACGGGTCGGTGATCGGGTGCGCATAACCGCGCAATTGATCCGTGCCGACGACGGCTTTCATGTGTGGTCGGAAAATTATGATCGAACTCTTGACGATATTTTCGGCATACAGGACGAGATAGCGGAGAAGGTCGGTGGCGCATTGTCGGTGTCTCTGCTCGGCGCGCCAGCAGCTACCGACGTTGCTGGCATTTCGACCAGCGATCCCGATGCCTATGATTTGTATCTGCAGGCCATCAGTGAGCGTGGCACCTATTCATACGGTGGGCTGAAAGCAGCGGAAGGCCTGTTAAAGGGAGCCCTGACGGTCGATTCTGAGTTTCTGGACGCAAAAACCGAACTGGCAAACAATTACCTGCATCAGATCGAAACCGGGTTGATGGAAAGTGAGGTTGGCTATCAATTGATCATGGCCACAGTCGAGCAGGTGCTCGCGGTGGATCAGGACAATGTCATGGCCCGGGGAATCAAGGTGTTTGCGGAGGCCACGCGAAACACCCAGGTGGCCGGCGATCCACAAGAGCTCTTTCTGGCAATCGATGAACTCAGCCCGCTGCTTGAAGCAAACCCGGAGCAGTTACAGCTGCGCATTTTCCTGATGCGCCTTTACCAGGGTACCCAACAGATAGATCACGCCTTGCCGGTGATGCTTGCGGCGTTAGCCCAGGACCCGTTCAATGCGCGCATCCACTATGAGCTTGGCGCGATTTACTCTGGTCTCGAGCGGTGGGACGAGGCTCGTGTCGCATTTGAAAAATCGCTGCAGATTGAGCCATCACAACCCAACGCAATCGCCAATCTGGCCCAGATTCATATTCAGACCGGCGAGGGGCTGATGTACCTGCAGCAATTCTTGAAGGCGATAGAAGTGGATCCCGTGGATCACGAACTGCCCGGCATCGCCGCCAATTTTCTGTACCAGCTTGAACTTGTGGACGAGGCAGATGACTTTCGCAAACGCGTGCTTGCAATAGCGCCAACCAGCGAAATTGCCTATCGCATGGAAATGTTGCGAGCGATGGCACTTGGCGACGAGAAAGCGAGCGTTGCCAGCGCGCGCCGCGCAATCGAGGATGATATTGAAGACCGCCGTTTTTCATATGGCGGCGCCGCGCAACACCTGCTGCGGGTGGCGGCCGCCCGCGGAACGGTTGCGGAGGAGCTGGCGTATCTCGAACAAAAGGCGCCGGGTATTCTCGATCTCGAGGCAGAGTCCGTGCCACTCAAGTATCGCGGCGTGCAACTGGCTGCGTTTGATGCCTGGTACAAGATCCTGCCGCAGGAAGAGCTCAATCGGCGTATCGACTACGTTTACGAGGTTGCGGCAAAATTCGGCATAGATCCGGATGAAAATCCGTATACCGAGTTTGGGGCGCTGGCGCTGCGCGGCGAAACGGGCCGAGCGACCGATGTAGCCCTGGAGCGCATTTTCACCCAGCCGGTGACCAAAAACCTTGGATGGGAAGAAACTTTCAAGCAGGCGCAATATGCCGATGTTGTTGAAGATCCGCGCGTCCAGGCGGCGATGCAGAAATGGCAGCAGGACGAAAATGAGCTGCGTGAGAAAGTTCGCACCTGGCTGGCCGACCTGCACGCGGCCGGCTGACTGGCATGAAGGAAGTAGCAGGCCGCCATGCCGGCGATAGTCGCCGGCATGGCGGCCTGCCACCATTACAGGCCAGGTTCGAGCAGCAAGACGCCAATTTTGTAGGCTACGAACAAATTCCTGTCGACATCGAATATGCCACGTGCATACATCGAACGGGCGCTCGTCGAACCATTCAGGCTGGAGCTCAGGTCCGCAACGAAGTCGTCGTAGTCCGAGTACAGCCGCAGGCTGTCGCCGGACTTGATCGAGAACAGCATGCGGCCAGTCTCGCGCGGCCGAATTGTGGTATTCGTGCCGAGTGACAGCAGGTCGATCAGCACTGGCCCTTGCCTGACATGGTGACGTTCGCCGAGATCGCCATTATCCAGCGCAAGCACAATGCTGTCGGAACCGATACTGGCGAACGGTGCGATCGTGCCGTTCGCGCCCCACGCCATGCCAAGCACGCTGCGGACATTGGTGTAGTCGATAACCGTACGGCCCATAAAGTCTGGCGGAGCCATGCCAAACATGCTCGGGAAGCCGTAGGCAACGATCGGCTTGCCGGTCGCAAAATTCGCTAGCGCCAGGCTGCCGGTGGCAATCTCATAGTTTGCCGGGTCCGCATCCAGATCCGGCGACGGGCCGGTGCCAGCGAAGTCAAATACCTCGACTCGGCGTCGATCGATGGCGTGCAGCGTAATGTCGGTCTGCCCGGTCATGACCGTATTCACGATCCCGGAGAGGTGCGTGACATGCATGCGCACAGCGCCCTCGGTCGCATCAAACAGGATTTGTGCTGCGGTGGCCTCGGTCGTTGGGGTTGGCTGGTTGCCACGTATCGTTACCCGCTGGCCGATCGAGAGCGCGTCGATGCTCAGATCCGAAAAGCGATGCCCGTCCTTGAATACCTTGGTATTCGGACCCACTTCCACGACAACATCGTCGTGGTAGTGCGCGCGGCGATCCGTCGCCGCATCACGCGGGATGATGGTCGCGCCGCGGACGGTCAGGAAGTTGCCGCTACGCTTGATGATGTTGCCAACCACCGCATCCTGGTCACTTCCAGGGACGCTGGAACCGGCGAGCACGATATGCGCAGTGAAGCTGCGGTCCGCGACGGACAGAGTCCCCCCGGCAACGGTTGCGGTGCCGCGACCTGCCGCGCTCAATGCGCGCAGACCCTCTGCACCGGCCCACATTTCGCCGTTGACTTCGAACTCGGTCGCAGGGGTCACATGCACCGTGAAACGGCCGAAGTCACCGATGCGGTCATGAAACGGGCGAATGGCAATGGTGTAATTCATGCCGTCCTGATCCACCTCGAGCAGAGGGCCGCGTACCCGAATGTCTTTTTCATCGACCGGCTGCACTTCCGCAACGATGAACAAATCGCTGGCGGCAGTAGCCGGCGTGGGCGTGACATCGACCGTGTGCGATGCTTCAAGATCAAAGTCGAGCTGCAGCAGCGCGGTGCGCCGCGGCACCACGGTAAGCTGGTCGCGGTTCGAGAGTACGATCTTGAGGTCTGCCTGTTGCAAGGGTACGCCATCGAGGTCGGTAACGATCGCTGCCTTGCTCGCGTCACCAGCTGCGACATGAATTTCTGCATTGACGTAATCGAGGCTGATGGTTCCGGCCACGTAAGTCGCCGGAGGCACAACAGCGGCTGTCACCAGTTCCGTCAGGTCGACGTAATCGGTGAAGTTGATGCGCGTTTCGCGCGGCAGCACCTCAACAATGCGACCATTGGCAGTTTCCAGCGTCAGGCGTGCGACTGTCACGGTGTAATTCAGAAAATCGCCATCGGCATCAGTGAAGCCGATTAATACCGTGCCGCAATTGTTGAATGTGGAGGTATCGGCGGGATCACAGCTGGCTGTTGGCGTAACATCCTGGTTTGCACTGGTACTGGCGCCACCACCGCAGGCGGCTAGAAAAAATGCCGTTAGCAGGCATGCTGCATGGCGAACTGGTGCGAGGTTCATACGTCTCTCCTTATGCGCGTGTGCTGGTTTTAACGTCACGCCGCGACATCGGTTGACCAGGACAGCCGAAAATTGAAGAACCTGCAAAAAATACAGTAAGTTAGCTTGTATTCGCATGCTAACGTGTCAAAATACTTCCCCGTGCAACACAAGGGCTTGCGTGCGGGATTATGTCTTTTGAGTTTACCCCCAGACAGCAATGATATTTCCGGAATCCGGCATCGCAGACCGCGAGCCGGTGAGCGTACGCGCGGCTCTGCGGACGCATTGCAGACCAAGATAGCGATTGGCGCCCAGACGCTGGATCCGGCTAACTACAAAGCGCAGCTGCAAAACATGATTGCCGAGTTGCCGGATGCGGCCGGTTGTGACGCCGCGTTTGTCGCCTTGATCTCCAGTGACGGGAGGAGTTTTGAGACCGTACTTGCAGCCAGCACCAGTTTTGCACGCTGCAAGGCAGATAACCTGGCCGGTGAGTCGCTCGACAACTGGCCGTGGCTGTGCGAGCGGCTGGGGCACCTGAAGATTGTCGAAGTCGCCGATACCTTAAATGGCTCCAGGCAGGCGACCGCAGAATTGCAGCGGCTGGCCGAGTTACATAATGGTTCGATCTTGCTCATTGGTTTCTCGGTACACAATGAGATTGCCGGCTTTCTGGCGTTAGCAAACGAACACCCGGTTGAAAGCTGGGACGCCAGCCTGCACTTGCTGTTGAAACTTATTGGTGTGTCGCTCGCGACCGGGCTGGAGCGTATCAGCGACAACAACGTACTGCGTGAATTACAGCAACGAAATGAACTGATTGCCGCAACCGCAAACGATGGCATTTGGGACTTCGACGGCGCTTCGAAACGCATCAAGTTGTCACGGCGCTGGAAATCGATGCTTGGCTACGATGTCGAGCAGGACGAGGTACTGCTGGATTGGTACAACCTGGTGCATCCAAGTGACATGGCGCGCGTGCAGTCGAGGATGCGGGAGCACCTCGAGAACAAGACACCGGTGTTTGAGTCCGTACATCGAATGAAACACCAGAACGGCGACTGGCGCTGGATGAGCAGTCGCGCCAAGGCGGTTCTCGATGCCAATGGGCGCCTGATCCGCCTGCTTGGGGTAGAAGTCGATATTACCGAGCGCAAGCTTTATGAGGAGGCGTTGTTTCGCGAGAAGGAGAGCGCGCAAATCACCTTGCAGTCGATTGGCGATGGCGTTATCACGACTGACGCCAATTGCAATGTCGAGTATGTCAACCCGGTAGCGGAAGGCCTGACCGGCTGGAAAGTTGACGACGGTAGTGGCCGCCCGATTGACGAGATTTTTCGTGGCTTTCACGAGGAGACTTGCGAGCCCCTGGAAAATCCACTGTCGGTCGCGATTCGCCGCAACCGTGCGATTAAGTCCGTGCGCCCGACATTGTTGATCCGGCGTGACGGCAATGAGCTCTATATTGAAAGTACCGCGTCGCCAATTCGGGATGGCAAGGGCAATGTCACTGGCGGAGTGCTGGTGTTTCATGACGTCAGCGAGTCACGCGAGCTGAATCGTCGCCTTAGCTACCATGCAAGCCACGACATCCTGACTGGCCTTGTTAATCGGCGCGAGTTTGAGAATCGTCTTGAGCGTGCCTTACGCAGCGCCAGGGCGCGAGAAGCTTCCTATGCGCTTTGTTATTTGGACCTCGACCAGTTCAAGATAGTGAACGACTCCTGCGGTCACAGTGCCGGCGATGCCTTGCTGGGCCAGCTTGGAGCGTTGCTGAAATCGAAGATCCGCTGGCGCGATACGCTCGCTCGCCTCGGGGGCGATGAATTCGGCGTATTGCTGGAAAGCTGTTCGCTCGAAGAGGCAATGCAGACGGCGGAATCGCTACGCGTTGCTATTGGCGATTACAAGTTCATGTGGGATGAGCGCAGTTTCCGGCTCGGTGTCAGCATCGGTGTGGTACCGATTACTGCGGACAACGAGGATGTGGCCGCCTTGTTGAGTGCCGCCGACAGCGCCTGTGCGGCGGCAAAAGAGGCAGGCAGGAACCGTATCCATAGTTTCCAGGAAAACGATATCGACCTGATGCGCCGGCGCCGCGAAATGCAGTGGGCGGCGCGAATTAATAATGCGCTCGAAGAAAATCGATTTGAATTGTTTCGACAGACGATTCGGCCGCTGCAGGTCGAGGAACAGGGCGCACACTATGAAATCCTGTTGCGCATGCGGGACGAGAATGGTGGCATCATTTCGCCGGGGTTGTTTATCGAAGCAGCCGAGCGCTACGGCATCACGCCAGGGATCGATCGCTGGGTAATCCGCAGCGCATTCCGCTGGCTGGTATCCGAGGCAGATGAGCGCGAGCGGCTGGCCTTGTGTTCGATCAACCTGTCTGGCCAGAGTCTCGGTGATGAGAAATTCTTGCCATTTGTGATCGACCAGTTCCAGATGAGCGGCCTGGACGCGACCAAGATCTGCTTCGAAATTACCGAGACTGCGGCGATTGCAAGCTATTCGCAGGCGAATCGATTTATCAATGCGTTGAAGGAGCTCGGCTGCAAGTTCGCACTGGATGACTTCGGTACCGGATTGTCCTCATTCGGTTACCTCAAGCATTTCCCGGTTGATTTCCTCAAGATCGACGGCAGTTTTGTGAAGGAAATTCTGCACGACCCAATCGATCGCGAAATGGTGCGCTCAATCAATGAAATTGGTCACCTGACCGGCAAGCAGACCATTGCCGAGTTTGCCGAAAATGAAGAAATCATCACCATGTTGCGCGGCATGGGAATCGACTATGCGCAGGGCTATGGTGTATCCGAACCGAAGCGCGTAACGCGAGCAGTAGCGTAATACTGGAAAACCCGGCGCAAGGCCGGGCTTTTCAGGTCGGTATGCGCGCTGTCAGATAAAAAATCCGCCGTGGCCGAAGCCGACCATGCTCATCAGCATCGGGAATGACAACACGGTATTGGTGCGCGAGGCCAGCAATGCCACCCGGCGCGCCTTGGCAATCTCTTCGGGGCTTGCCTTGACGATGCCGAGGATTTTTTTCTGGTTCGGCCAGATCAGGACCCAGACATTGAACAGCATGATGGTGCCGAGCCAGGCACCGACTCCGATAATCAGTGCCTGCGTGTTCATGCCGTCACCCATCATGCCGAGCGTGAATGCACTGTGAAACATCTTGATGTGCGCGAGGTAGCTTGCGCCCGATAGCCAGGTCACCAATGCGCCCCAGCGAAACCACCATAACGCCCGTGGTGCCACGTACTTGGTAATTCCTGCGCCGCCGGGACCGCCTTCATCCTTGGCAGCCTCGCCGAGCGCCGGCACCTGGACGAAATTGAAGTAATACAACAGGCCAATCCATGTGACGCCGGCAAGAACGTGTATCCAGAGGATGAAACTGCCGGTATTGAACACAATGCCCGTCGTTGCCAGGCCGATCACAACTGCAAGGACGATGCCGCTGATAATTGTGCCGCGTACACTTTCTAAGGGATTCATGCTATTGCTCTCCGAGATTGTATTTATTGTCGCGCCAGAGCGCAGCGGCCATTATAGGGTAAAATAGCGGCCGCCGAGGGAGGAAGTTCATGCGCAGTCTTGCAATTCTTATTGCCGCCATAACACTGTCAGGCTGTTCAGCAATGATGCTGGGTGGCGGATCTACCGCCAGCACGCCGATGGAAAGGGACCGCGCGACCCCAGCGGCACAGGCGTCGGATAGCACGCTGAGCAGCCGGGTGCGGGCACAGTATGCGAAGGATCCGATGTTGGCGCAGGCGGCGATCACGGTGAGCGCGGCGGCCGGCATGGTGACCCTGAGCGGTACAGTGTCGACCTATGCGGCACGCGAGTCCGCCGAAAAGCTTGCCATGGCGACAGATGGCGTCAAGGGCGTCGACAACAACATTACGGTTAATTACGAAAAGTAGAGGAGTCCCTGCGTGGACGTTACAAAGCGAATTGAAGATCAACTGCAAGCACACGACGTCCTGCTGTACATGAAGGGTACACCGGATTTTCCGCAGTGCGGCTTTTCCGGGCAGGCTGTGGCGGTTTTGAACGCCATTGGCACACCGTTCTCGTTCGTAAATATTTTTGAGGACCCGGAAATTCGAGAAGGGCTGAAAACATACTCAAATTGGCCGACATTTCCGCAGCTCTATATCAAGGGCGAGTTAATCGGTGGTTCGGATATCGTCGTTGAAATGTATAACTCGGGCGAGCTGCAGGCGCTACTGAAGGATTTGGGGTAGTTATTGTCGCTGGCAGGACGGCCTGCTACGACCGGGCCGCGTAGATCGGTTGAAACCGGTTGACGATTTCGCAAAACAGGTCGGCGGTGATTTCGGCGTCATAGGCAGCCGAGTGCGCCGAGCTTTCATCCCAGGCAAATCCGGCTGCTTCGACAGCGCGTGCCAGCACCGTCTGACCGAAAGCAACCCCACAAAGCGTCGCGGTGTCGAAACAGCTGAACGGATGAAATGGATTGCGCTTGATTGCGGTTCGTTCGATGGCCTCATTGAGAAAACCCAGGTCGAATGCCGCGTTGTGGCCAACCAGTATGGCACGAGTGCAACCACTGACACGGATCGCCTGGCGAACTTCGCGGAACAGGCGTTGCAGTGCATCGTGTTCATCGATCGCCGGCCGCAGCGGGTGGTCCGGCTTTATGCCATTGACTGCGAGTGAAGCCGGCTCCATGTTCGCGCCCGCAAATGGCTTTACGTGGTAGCGAATGGTGTGGCTGCGCGTCAGCATCCCGCCATCAGTAAAATCCAGCAGCACTGCGGCAATCTCGAGCAGGGCGTCGGTTTTGCAGTTGAAGCCACCGGTCTCTACGTCGACTACCACGGGCAGGAAGCCGCGAAACCGATCGGCCATTAAGGAATGATCGGCCAACTCAATGATCCTGCAATATGCGCTCGTCGAGCAGCAGGCTCATCGTATAACGAATGCCGAAGCCGGTGATTTCGGATGGAATATGGCCGAGTCCACCCTTGTGGCTGCTGGATGAAAGATCGACATGCACCCAGGGTGTATCGTGCTCGACAAACTCGCCCAGAAAACTGCCCGCAAGTATGTGGTCACCGTGCGGAGTTGGAGAGCATTGCATGATATCCGCAACATCGCTCTTCAGGTCTTCGAGAAATTCCTTGCCTATTGGAAACGGCCAGACGCGTTCGCCCGAGCGTTCGCCGGTGCGCTTCAGGCGCGGATGCCAGCCGGCACGGTTGGTGAACACTGCGCTGTAGCGCGTACTGATGGCATTTACAGCCGATCCGGTGAGTGTCGCGTAATCTATCATCAGTTGCGGCCTTTCGCGGCTTGCAAAGGTCAAGGTATCAGCGAGCACCATACGCCCCTCGGCATCGGTGTGAATCGTCTGAATGGTTTTACCGTTGGCGGCGGTTACAACATCCTGCGACTTGTAAGCATTCGGCCCGGTGCGGTTTTCCGTGATTGCCAGCCAGCAATCGACAGCGAGTGGCAAATTGAGCTCGGAAATCGCGAGCAGGGTTCCCAGTGCGATGGCGCTGCCTTGCATATCGCCATGCATATCCAGCATAGATGCAAACGGCTTCAGGTTGGTTCCGCCGGTATCAAAAATGATGCCCTTGCCAACCAGGCTTAAATCGGGTGTCGCTGATTTCGAGTTCGGCCGAAAACGCAACCGCACGATGGAGGCACTGTCGTTGTCATTGCCCTGGGCCACCGCCAGGAATGCGCCGGCGCCGGCCTTCGCCAGATCGCGCGTGCTATATCTCTTGTATTGCCAGCCATTACTGGTGGCAAGATCTTTGAGGATCGCGGCGTAATTGTCGGCATTGAGTTTGTTCGGCGGCAACACCGTCAGCCAGCGCGCGAGATTGTTGCCGTGCGCCTCCGCCACGATCCGATCGACATCAAGCTGTTCGTCGAGACCCAGTAGCTGGATGCGCCGCAGCCGCGCCGGACTGGGCGTGCTCTTGTAGCTGGGCAGGCTGAAACCAGCGGCGAGTGCCGCGGCAATGGCTGCTTTACCGATAGCCTGTTGTTGCGCGCCTGGAAGTCCGGCCACGCAAATACCCAGCGTGGCTGCTTTTTCGTCGCCCGCGGCAGCAATCAATTTGCGCGCAATGGTGAGCAGTTCAAAGGTACTGGTATCTGCTGCAACTGTTGCGCCCAGGACTTGCGTTTGGCGCTGGTTACTAAGGCGAGTGTGCAGTACTGGTACATCGTTACCCGCTCGCTTGGCCATCGCACTGCGGATCCGCTTGCCCTCCGGAATCGCGCGCCACATCTCGTCTTTGGGACGTTTCGGCAGAAACAGCAGCAACTGGTCAAGCGGATGCAAGGCCTTGGCAGTGAGTCGGCCTGGTTTTTGCGTAATGCGAATTTTGGCCGCCTTGGGCAGTAGTTCGTGCATATCCATGAATTCCTTGGTGATTGCTTGACCGACACCGCACAAACACCGAATATTACGGCCCCCGAGCTGAGACACCGGTCCGCCGTATTGCGGTGGGCGTATTGTGGATGATTTATGAACAAGTTCAATCCTTTCGATGATATTGATCCGCTTGAGACCAGTGAGTGGGTCGAATCGATCGATTCGGTGCTTCGCCAGCATGGCCCCGAACGTGCACATTTTCTTTTGAACCAGATGATCGACTATGCGCGTCGCTCCGGTGCGTATCTGCCGTACAGCCCGAACACCGCCTACCTGAATACCATTCCGACCAACCGCGAACCCGAGTATCCGGGTGATCGTTCGATTGAGCGCCGGCTCGAGGCCTACGTGCGCTGGAATGCTATGGCGATGGTCGTGCAGGCGAATCGCGTCAGCACGGAGTATGGCGGACATATTTCCAGCTACGCATCGTCGGCGACGCTTTACGAAATTGGTTTTAATCATTTCTGGCGTGCGCCGAGCAAGGACACGCTTGGCGACATGGTGTTCTTCCAGGGGCACTCATCCCCCGGTATTTACGCGCGCGCTTATCTCGAAGGCCGGCTCACGGAAGACGATCTGAACCGGTTCCGTCGCGAAGTTGGTGGTGGCGGGCTGTCGTCCTATCCGCACCCCTGGCTGATGCCCGATTTCTGGCAGTTTCCAACAGTATCCATGGGCCTCGGCCCGATGATGGCAATTTACCAGGCGCGTTTCATGCGTTACATGGAAAACCGCGACATGATTCCCGCGTCCGACCGAAAAGTCTGGTGCTTCCTTGGTGATGGCGAAATGGATGAGCCGGAATCGATGGGTGCCATCACGATGCCGGTGCGCGAGGGCCTGGACAACCTGGTGTTCGTTGTGAATTGCAACCTGCAACGCCTCGATGGGCCGGTACGCGGCAACGGCAAGATTATCCAGGAACTTGAGGCCGCCTTCAGCGGTGCCGGCTGGAACGTGATCAAGGTCGTCTGGGGCAGCCGCTGGGATCCGCTGCTGGCCAAGGACATTAACGGGCACCTGCGGCGCATCATGGAAGAGACGGTCGATGGCGAGTACCAGACCATCAAGTCGAAGGACGGTGCTTATGTGCGCAAGGAATTCTTCGGCAAGCATCCGGAAGCGCTGGAGTTGGTCGCAAATATGTCCGACCAGGAAATCTGGTACCTGAATCGTGGTGGCCATGACCCGATCAAGGTGCACGCCGCGTACCATGCCGCGATGAAACATACCGGCCGACCGACCGTGATCCTCGCGAAAACCGTCAAAGGTTATGGCATGGGATCAGCGGGCGAGGGCCAGAACACGGCGCACCAGCAGAAGAAACTGGATGTCAGCGCGCTAAAGGATATGCGCGACCGGTTCAACATACCGGTGTCAGACAAAGACATTGAAAATGTCCCGTATTACAAGCCGGCCGCCGATAGCATCGAGCTCGAGTACCTGATGGAACGACGACGCGCACTCGGCGGCTCCCTTCCGCAACGCCGCAGACTCGCTGCGCCACTGCCGGTCCCGGCGCTCGAGACTTTCAAAACGCAACTCGACGGCACAGGCGAACGTGAGGCATCGACGACGATGGCATTCGTGCGCATCCTGACGAGCTTGTTACGCGACAAGCAAATCAGCAAACACATTGTGCCAATCGTGCCCGACGAGGCGCGCACTTTCGGTATGGAAGGCATGTTTCGCCAGGTTGGAATTTATGCGTCGAAGGGGCAGCTGTACACGCCGCAGGACGCCGGCGAGCTCATGTATTACCGCGAGGACAAGAAAGGTCAGATTCTCGAAGAAGGCATCAACGAGGGTGGGGCGTTCTGTTCCTGGCTGGCCGCCGCTACCTCGTATTCCAATCACAATACGCAGATGGTGCCGTTCTACATTTATTATTCGATGTTCGGCTTCCAGCGCATCGGTGACTTTATCTGGGCTGGTGGTGATTTGCAGTCGCGCGGTTTTCTCATCGGCGGCACAGCCGGGCGTACCACGCTTGCGGGCGAGGGGCTGCAGCATCAGGACGGGCACAGTCTGCTGCACGCTTCGACAGTACCCAATTGTGTTTCCTACGACCCAACCTATGCGTATGAGCTGGCGGTCATCATCCAGGACGGGCTGCGGCGCATGGTTGCCGAGCAGGAGAATGTTTTCTATTACATCACCTGCATGAATGAAAATTACGTGCACCCGCCGATGCCGCCCGGGGTTGAAGACGGCATTATCAAGGGTATGTACCTGCTGCACGTCGGTGGGCAGGGCAAGATTCGTGTGCAGTTGATGGGCTCCGGCACAATTCTTCGCGAAGTCATTGCCGCCGCCGCTTTGCTGGCAAAAGACTTTGGCGTTCCAGCGGACATCTGGTCGGTTACGAGCTTTAACGAGCTGCGCCGCAATGCACTGGAAGTGGAACGCTGGAACCAGTTGCACCCGGAGGCAAAACCGCGCAAGAGTTACGTGGAGCAATGCCTTGGCACTCGCAAAGGGCCTTATGTCGCCGCGACAGATTATATGAAAATCGTTCCCGACCAGATTCAACGCTGGGTACCCGGCCGCTTTATCTCACTCGGCACAGACGGTTATGGGCGTAGCGACGGGCGCGACGCGCTGCGGCAGCACTTCGAGGTGGACGAGCGTTACATCGCCGTGTCCGCGCTGAAAGCGCTGGCGGATGATGGTGCGCTGGACCAGAAGACGGTCAGCCAGGCGATCAGGAAATATGGCATTGATCCGGATCGACCTGATCCGGTGACGCTGTAAGCTCTCGGTCGGTAAACAGACATGTCACAAAGCATAGATATCGTTGTTCCTGATCTGGGCGACTTCGCAGATGTCGAAGTGATTGAAATCCTGGTGGCGCCGGGCGATACGGTCGAACGCGAAACCGGGCTGATCACGCTCGAGACAGACAAGGCGGCGATGGATGTGCCATCACCGGAGCATGGCGTCATCGTCGAAATCAGTGTTGCGGTTGGCGACAGGGTATCGAGTGGTGATGTCATTGGAAAATTGTCGATCGAAGTCAGCGACACGGTCGTCATTACACCGATGCTGCTGCATGAGGCGACCGGCGACACCACCGTACTGGCAAGTCCGGCGCGAGCCGAAGGTGAGGTGCAGAAATCAGGTGGCGTGCAGACCCTGGTGGTGCCCGACCTCGGCGACTTTGAGAACGTCGAAGTCATCGAAGTACACATCGCCAAGGGCGACGAGCTGAATGTCGAAGATCCCCTGGTAACGCTGGAAACGGACAAGGCGGCGATGGACGTACCGGCGATCGTTGGCGGTCGAATCGAATCGGTGCTGGTGAAGGTTGGCGACAAGGTATCGCAAGGATCGTCGCTGGCCATCATAAAGGCACGCAGTGGCCCCGCAGTCACGCCTGCCAGCAAGGTTGCCGAGAAAGTCACGGCGCCGCCGGTGCCGACGCCGGCACCGGCCGTTTCGGCGGCCTCAGCCACGGCCGGGCCCGCGTCTCCGGTGCGCACCGCGGCCACTTTACCGCCAATCAATGAGGCTGGTTTTTCCCGAGCGCATGCCAGTCCGTCAGTGCGCAAACTGGCTCGCGAGCTTGGCGTCGACCTGGTGCGGGTCAACGGAACCGGGCACAAGAACCGGATCCTGCACGACGACGTCAAGGCCTTCGTCAAGGCAATATTGACGGGTCAGGCTGGTGGAGTGGCGGCTGCATTGCCCAAGACGCCGCTGGTCGACTTCGCAAAGTTCGGCGAAATCGAACTTGTGCCATTAACCAGAATTCAGAAAATTTCCGGGCCGCGGCTGCAGGCAAGCTGGCTCAACATTCCACACGTCACACAACATGATCTTGCCGATATCACCGAGCTGGAGACAAAGCGCCAGCAACTCAAGGGTGCGGCTCGCGAGCGCGGGATCTCACTGACGCCGCTCGCATTTGTACTGAAAGCCTGCGTTGCTGCGTTGCAGGAATTTCCAAAGGTGAATGCGTCGCTCGCTGATGATGGCAAGAACCTGGTGTTCAAGAAATATTGTCATCTCGGCTTCGCCGCGGATACCGAGCAAGGCCTGATGGTGCCGGTGATTCGCGATGCCGACAAGAAAAGCGTTTACCAGCTTGCGCAAGAGCTGGCGCAACTGTCGCAGGCAGCGCGGGACGGCAAGCTCAAAAGTGACCAGTTACAAGGCGCGACCTTTACGGTGTCGAGCCTTGGTGGCATCGGCGGTACCGCATTTACGCCGATCGTGAATGCGCCCGAGGTTGCAATTCTGGGAGTTTCCCGGTCCTCGATGCAGCCGGCCTGGAATGGTACTGAGTTTGTGCCGCGCCTGATGTTGCCGTTATCGCTGTCCTATGATCATCGCGTCGTTGATGGCGCTGCGGCCGTTCGCTTCACTACCTTCCTGGGCCAGGTGCTTGCGGATGTCGACGGCTTGCTGAAGGGCAGTGAGAAGTGACACACAAGGCACAGCTGGTCGTCATCGGATCAGGACCCGGCGGTTACACGGCCGCATTCCGGGCCGCGGACCTTGGTCTCGACGTCATTATGGTCGAGCGCTACCCGGTGATTGGTGGCGTCTGCCTGAACGTCGGTTGCATCCCCTCGAAGGCGCTGTTGCACGCCGCCAAGGTCATTGACGATGCGGCGGCGATGGCCGATCACGGTGTGGTCTTTGCAGCGCCCAGGATTGATGCGCTGAAGCTTCGCGCCTGGAAGAATGAAGTCGTCGGCAAGCTGACCGGCGGACTGCAGCAGCTCGCGAAACAACGCAAGGTGCGGATTATGCACGGCTATGCGCGTTTCGAGTCAGCGCATAGCCTGGCTCTCGACAACGGCGAAACGATAGCATTCGAGCAATGCATCATTGCGGCGGGTTCCGAGCCCGTGATGCTGCCTGGCCTGCCCGACGATCCGCGCATCATCGACTCGACCGGTGCGCTGGAACTCGATCCATTGCCGGAGCGATTGCTCGTTGTCGGTGGTGGCATCATCGGCCTCGAGATGGCCTGTGTCTACCGGGCGCTCGGCGTCGAAGTCAGTGTGGTCGAACTGACCGATGCGCTGATGCCGGGCACGGACCCGGACCTGTTGCGGCCTTTTCTGAAAATCGTGAGGCCGCGCTATGCCGCAATCATGACCGGCACCAAAGTAACCGGAATGCGAGCAACTGTCCCCGGCATCGAAGTCAGTTTCCAGGGTGGCGATGCGCCGAAAATCGGCGTTTACGATCGCGTGCTGGTGGCCGTCGGGCGTCGTTCGAACGGTGACAGGCTGGACGCCGAAAAGGCAGGCGTCAAGGTCGGCGAACGAGGTGTGATAACGGTCGATAAACAGATGCGCACCAACGTGCCGCATATTTTTGCGATTGGTGACGTGGTGCCGGGCCCGATGCTGGCACACAAGGCGACGCACGAGGCAAAAGTGGCGGCCGAGGTCGCGGCCGGCCACAAGAGTGCTTTTGATGCGCGCACCATTCCTTCGGTCGCCTACACGGACCCGGAAATCGCCTGGGTCGGCGTGACCGAGACAGAAGCAAAGACCAGGGGCATCGACTTCGACAAGACCCAGATTCCGTGGGCGGCCAGCGGTCGTGCTTTGTCGCTGGGTCGTGCCGAGGGATTCACCAAGCTGCTGTGGGACCGCGCGTCGGGCCGCGTCATCGGCGGTGCCATCGTCGGGCCGGGGGCAGGCGACCTGATAGCCGAAATTGGTCTTGCGATTGAAATGGGCGCTGATGCGGCCGACATCGGCATGACCATCCATCCGCACCCGACCCTGTCGGAAACCGTGGCGTTTGCGGCCGAGGCGTACGAAGGAACGCTCACTGACCTCTATATGCCGAAGAAGCGCTAGCTGAGGAAACGTTTCGCCAGCACGCTATCGAGGCTCAATTTGCCGGCGCCCGAAATCAGTAATGGCAGCAGCATGGCGATAAACAATAGCGGGATTCGATAGTTGCCGGAGCCGTCTTTCGCCGTGACACGATAGCCCTCCCAGAGTTCGCCCAGACTGTGCCATTCGGCCGGCCAGTGCACGCCGGAGATGGCGACGATCGTCATGATGATCAGCGACAACGCCCAGAACCGTGTAAACAGCCCCAGCAATACGCCGGCCGCGCCGAGGATTTCGAACCAGGTGGCGAGCAACCAGCTGATTTCGACCGGCACGACATTGAATGGAAAAATGAAATTGTCCTGCACATTGCCGAACCAGTTGTTGCCAGCGAGTTTGCCCAGGCCGGCCTTGCCGTATTCGTAGGCCATTAACACTCGAATTACGATCAGGCCGAGGCCATACTCGCCGGCGCAGTTCAGCCAGTCGACGGCATGCTTGTAGAGCTTGAGTGGTGCTTGCACGGTTTTCTCCTTATTGTCTTGCTGCCCGGGTACCGGTCAGAATTTCCAGCTTTCGCATTTCCCGAAGTGCCGTCGCACCGTGCAGAACCAGCGCCTCGGCGTCCGGGTAATGTGTTTGTTTTGCCAGCATCAGCAACAATGACCGGCCGCTAAGGCCCCGAGAGTTGTTGTCTATCGCATCGAGCAAGCCTGCGCTCATCGGATTGAGTTCGAGAAAGCCGACTTTATCGGTACTGTTGCGATAAACCGCGAGGTAGGTCGGCGTGGCCCCGGGTTCTACCGGTTTAAACTGCGGCGAGATTCGATGTACCGGGAACTGGTATGCAAACGCCCATGCGAGTTCCGACTTTACGGGCGCGTCAGCGAGCAGGTTGCCGCCCGGATCGACGCCGCACATGTCGTTGCTTAATTCGGAAATAGACAGCGCCAGCTCGATGTACTCGTAATGCGCCAGTTCCAGCAGAAACGGCGGGTCCGTATCCCGCGCCTCGTACTCGTGTTGCAGAAATTCAAGAAACTCTGCAGGCAATTGCAGAAAGTAGGGCGTTGTTGACCGATGTTTTTTCAAAAACTGGCGAATCAACGCTGACCAGGCCTCCGCACCGAGCAGCTTCTTCAGGACCGGAAACATGTTTGATAATAGCGAGCGCAGATTGTTAAAGAATAACTCTCTGTAGACAGCCATGCGCCGGTCCTCAATTCCGTCCGGCACAGCTACGTTCTGTGGATCGCGGATATGCGCCGCAAAGGCGAACTGGCGCTGCTGAAAGTCCGGACGCTCAGGCATTTTGCAGCTCACGTATACGGGCAACTTCGTCCAGCAATTCCTGCACGGGCGGAAAATTGAAGTCGCGTTCGAGCAGCGTCGGCACGGCGCCGAAGTGCTGGTAGGCCGCCGCCAGCA